>OHLQ01000431.1_pt1 | contig 19936 bp, 14 predicted proteins | sample 1569081 | NCBI WGS metagenome assembly OHLQ01 (sample SAMEA3879585, study PRJEB24766) | human gut metagenome | biome: human-associated habitat; feature: feces | place: USA | collected 1985/1987 | reverse complement strand
ATTGCACCAAATTTATCGACCGCCTGATGGTTCCGGACTCTGACTGCCCCTACTTCTAAAATATGATCGGTCTTTGCATTCAGACCTGTCATTTCAAGATCAATGACTACATAATCCTGCATCCTCATCCTCCATGATCCACGTCACCTTCGCCTGATGGTCTAATGGATCCCTGTCCGTATAATCGAACAGCGCATACAATGGTTTTCCTGCCCGTTTGGGCAGTTCTTTTAATACCCGTTCCCCTTTATCCGGAAAACGATAGGAAAAACACTCCACATGCGACTGCTTTCCATTTTTGCAGTATGCCCGCGTCACCTGTTTCCATACACTTAAATCTTTTGCCCAGGCAGGCCTGCTCTTGCAGTTTTCACGGTAATAAAGATCAAAGATCAGGCTTTCTTTTATGATATCCAGGATTTCCAGATGATCAGCTTTTTTCCCTGCCTCCGTAATATTCCGCTGTTCTCCGGCAGTGATATCTCCGGCAAATGTTTCTTTGATAAATTCCAGCAAGATCTCCGAGCGCCGGATCCTCGCGTGGCTCATGCCAAAATAGCCGTTTCTCTCATAATATTTTCCAAGCTCCTGAAACATGAAAAATGCGCTCTTAAATAAAACTCCGAGCACCTTCATCGTAATTTCAAACTGCCCGCTGTTATAATACACTTCCAGCATCTCTTCCACCTGACGTATCTTTAAGACATCCTCATAGGGAAGCCACTTTGTCTTCAGCACTTCATAGGGCGGTCTGCTGTGGTATTCGATCTCATATTCTTTCGCATGCTCATACATATAAGAGCCCTTTAACACCTTTAAGAATCCAAGCTGGAGCTGGTTTGGGCGGAGTTCATAGATCTCATCAAAGGATTTTGCAAACGTGTCATAATCTTCAAATGGGAGTCCTGCGATCAGATCCAGATGCTCATGGATATTCTCATGTTTCTGAACTTCTTTCACAACTTCCTTTAACCGTTCTAACTGCATGGTGCGGTGGATCTCTTTGATCGTCGCCCCGTTCGTCGACTGCACACCGATCTCTAACTGGATCAGCCCCGGCCGCATCGTTCCGATCAATGCAAGTTCTTCTTCCCTCAAAAGATCTGCAGAGATCTCAAAATGGAAATTGGTGATTCCGTTATCATGTTCCTTAATGTAAGACCAGATCTCCATTGCATGCGCATGATTACAGTTGAATGTCCTGTCCACAAATTTTACCTGCGGCACTTCCCGGTCAATAAAAAACTGCAGTTCCTTTTTCACAAGCTCCGCATCCCGGAAGCGAAGCTGCTTTTCCACTGAGGAAAGACAGTAACTGCAGGAAAACGGGCAGCCACGGCTCGACTCATAATAAATGATACGGTTTTTAAAATCGCCCGCCTTGTCATAGCAGAATGGAATGTCACTTAAATCGAGCATTTCCCGCGGTGCGGTAAAGATGATCTCATCCCCGTTCCGGTATGCGATCCCTGGTATTTCTCCAGGTTTCGATCTTTCCTCCGTGCTTTTACCCTCTCCTGTTATCTGTGTTTCCTGTATTTTCTGCTTTTCTTTGTCTCTCCGGCTTTCCCCGGCATAATACTCCGCCAGCTCACAGAATGTCTTTTCCCCTTCCCCGATCATCACACCGGTGATCTGCGGGTGTTCTCTCAAAAAACTCTCCGTCTCATACGAAACCTCCGGACCTCCTACCCAGACCGGCACTTCCGGGCGAAGCTTGTGAAATTCTTCCGCCAGTTCCTCCACAAATGCAATATTCCAGATATAACAGGAAAACATAAGAACATCCGGCTTCGCCTTGTAGATTCCCTCTAAAATATCCTCCATCTGGTTGTTGATCGTATATTCCCCGATCTCTACTGTATCGGAATCAGCCATGCCTTTTGCGTAATGTGCGGCATATGCACGCAGATTATACACGGCAAGGTTAGAATGTATATATTTGGCATTGATCGCCGTAAGTAAAATCTTCATCTGTTTTCTGCCTCCATTTTTTTCATTATAGCGAAGAAAAAACCTTGTTGCAACGTACAAAAAAATCCGGTTCCCCGCTGCCAGATTTTTACCTGACAGTGTGAAACCGGATTTTCTTTTCTTCATAGATTCGGGTGTCAAAAGGTGGTTTTCAATTTTGGGTCTGTCAAATTGCACAAAAGCGTACAATCTATTATCTACCGCAAAATATGTCTTACAATAACGTCTATCCCTGCAATCCACAGAAGAATTGCTCCCGCAATATATGCTTTTGTCTTATGCTCAAATCCAAGGTGATATCCGGTATAGATACCGGTCACAACAACCGCGATCGTAAGTCCTGCGATCATCAGGAGCATGACAAGAAGATTTGTTCCCAGAAAGCCAAATGCAATACCGGTCAGCAGGGTATAAATGCTGGTAACTGCCGCAATCGCCAGTAACTGTTTCCATCCAAGCTTCTGTTCACAGTGCTCTACAATGCGATCATTTTTTATGGCTTTTGCAACCAGCCGCACTCCCAGGCAGAAAAAGATGGCTGCTGCAATGACAAACCCGGTCACTTTTTCATTGTGCGTTATGGTGTTACGGTACAAAAGTCCTGACAGGTAGCTTCCGACGAACAGCGCTGCCATCTGCCATGCAGCAATCAGTGCACACAGTTTGACAAGCTGTTTTTTGTCGATCTTTGCTACCAGTGATCCCTGACACTCCATGGCTGCAAATATATCCAGCGATATGCCTGCTATGATCAGCAGATTCTCCAACGCATTCATCTTACTCCTCCTAAAAGCGGTTCTTTAGTCTTCTGCTTTTACCGCATCCGTTTTGATAATAAATTTAACACTTCCGTTCACGCCATCTGCAATGTCAGTATAAGTCTGGTAATCAGCACCGGCATCTAATACAGCCTGGATACGGTCAACAAGCGGCTCGATATCGCCATTGTAGGAATTGATGATCTCATCGATTCCATCCTCGCTGAATTCCGTGATTCCGTCTGCAAGCTGATGCGCTCCGTCAGAAAGTTCTCCAACACCATCAATGATCGCATCGGTACCATCACTTAAAGTACCTGCACCATCGTTTAACTTCTGGTTATTTGAAACAAGTGTGGATGCTCCGGTTGCAAGCTGGTCTGTACCGCTCTTTAACTGGTCAGCTCCGGTAGAAAGGGATCCGGCTTTCTCTTTTAACTGTCCGATACCACCGTCTAAAGTATTTAAACCGTCAGACAGATCAGACGCTCCTTTGTGCAGAGTCGTTGCTCCATCTGCCACCTGACCTGCTCCTGTTGCAAGATCACCTGCTCCTTTCTTTAACTTGGTTGCTCCGGTTGCAAGGTCAGATGCTCCTTTTTTCAGGGTTCCAGCTCCCGTTGCAAGATCGGCTGCTCCCGTCTTTAAGGTTCCGGCTCCGGTTGCAAGGTCTGCTGCTCCTTGTGCTACCTGGGCAGAACCGGCTGCTGCTGCATCTGCTCCGGTGGAAAGCTGGCTTGCTCCCTGTGCTACTTTTCCTGCTCCCTCTGCAAGAGATGCCGCTCCCTGCTGAAGTTTAGTAATCTGCTCCTGTGTATCCGGTTCCGTAAGTTTTCTCGACACTGTGTCAATTACACCTATCATACCTACACCTTCACCAACTTTTAGACTCGTTTGCGAAATTAAAGAAGATATTTTTTGAATCGCAGCAGATGCCCCTGCTACATCACTAATTGAATCAACTCCTATTGTTCCGCCAATCTGCGAAACTACCTGTGCATAAATATCGTTCGCTGCGGTTGTGTCACCTTTTGTCTCAGCAACAATACCCTGTATTAATGCGTTCTGCAGTGATGCATACTGCAGAACCGCATTATTTGCTGTGTCTTCCGATATCTCACCAATTGATGCTTTCGTCTCTGCAAGGTCAGTTCCCATCTTGTTCAACGTTCCGATCAATGTTCCCACGCCTGTATTTAACTGAGCCGCTCCATCCGATACACTCTGTGTTCCACTAACTAACGTTTTCATATTTGTTGCAATCGACTGCACCCCATCATTTAAGCTGGCTGCTCCACTCGATAACGTATTAGCACCATCGGAAAGAGATGTTGCTCCGGCAGATAACGTATCTGCTCCGGTGGAGAGATCACTTGCTCCGCCTGATAAGGTATTTGCTCCGGTAGAAAGATCTTTCACACCATTGGAAAGTGTATTCGCTCCGGTAGATACATCTTTTGCACCTTTCTTTAAGGTTCCTGCTCCGTCTTTTAAGGAAGATGCTCCTTTTGCTGCACTTGCTGAACCATCTTTTAAGGTTCCCACACCACTGATCAGTGTTGGTACACTTCCTGCTAAGGTATCCACACCACTCTTTAATGTTCCGATTCCTGTGGATAAAGTAGAAGCTCCATCCGTATAATCTTTGATACCGTTCTTTAATGTTCCGACACCGTCTTTAAACTCACCCATCTTGGATTTTAAAGTATCTACACCGTCTGCGAGCTCACCGGAACCATCTTTTAACTGATCTGTTGCATCTGTTAAAGTATCTAACATATCATCAACTTCAGAAAGATCTGCATCTCCGTCTTTGCTGATAAAGTTTGTTGCATTCATCACAACTGTCATTGTGGTGCTTAATGAGAAATTCTCCACATCTGCAGTTACTTCCACGTAATCCGGGATCGATACATCTCCGTCAAAATCAGAATCATCCACATCTAAGCTCTCTTTTAATCCCGGAAGTGCATATCCGACTACAATATTATTTTTGCCATCGGAGATTACTTTACCATTGGTAACTTTTACATTAGAAAAGCTGTCATCTAATACCATTCCGCTGATCGCAGCAAATGGGACATAGATTTCTTCCTCTTTTCCGTCGATCTTTGTTTTTACCGTCTCATTGTTGGTGTAATCAAAACGGATCGTTACTTTTCCTGATTTTCCTGCAAGTTCTTCCGGCTTTACTTCCTTACCATCCAAAGAATAGGTAATTGTCTGGGATACCGGTGTCTCTTTTGTGGAGGTTCCCTGATAATAAATATCGTTGCCGTCTGCCTGCCAGGTCAGTTTGCTGCCATCCTGTTTGAATGTCTCATCACCTTTTACATTTTCGATATCTTTTAAGGTAGAAGCATCCTCGATCGTATCCTTATTTTCATCATTGATCAGATGATCGGAAACGATCACTTTGCGCTCTTTTCCGGTGCTGTCTGCAAGAACATATACCGTTTCTTCTTTGCCAATCTCTTTCTCGCTGAATTTGATACTGTCATCTAATGCATCTTTTAATTTGCTCTCAGCATCAGAATCATCTTTTTCGCTGTCTTTTTCGGTGCTCTCTGTACTTTCAGTACTCTCCTGTGCTGTCTTTGCTGCAAATACATTTGCCGTGGAAACTCCTGTTCCGACCATTCCAACGACTAACACACCTGCAATAATACGGATCACATATTTTCTTGTAAATCTTTTCTTTAATTCTGGTAATTTCATCTTTTTTTCCTCCTCTATTTTACTGAACTGACGAATCTTTTTTATAACGGAAACCTGCACTTGTCACACAGATTAATTTATCAAATACCATAAACATTGCCGGCAGGATAAATGCTACGACGACCAGACTGATCAATGCACCTCTTGCAAGAAGCATACATAAGGAACTGATCATATCGATACTGGAATACATTCCTACACCAAATGTTGCTGCGAAGAAACTTAATGCACTGACGATGACAGACTGTAAGGAACTGTCTAATGCGGTTCTTACCGCATCACGTTTTTCTGCTCCGTGGTTTCTTGCTCTCTTATATTTGTTTGTCATAAGAATTGCGTAGTCAACGGTTGCACCGAGCTGGATCGTTCCGATTACGATAGAAGCGATAAACGGAAGAACCGTTCCGGTATAATGCGGGATACCCATGTTGATGAAAATCGCAAACTCAATGACCATAACAAGGATGACCGGTAATGAAACTGACTTCAGTACAAATGCGATGATAATGAAGATCAGAATAATGGAAACCGCATTTACGGTATTAAAGTCTGTATTCGTGATGGTGATCAGATCCTCTGTACATGGAGCCTCACCGATTAACATTGCAGTGTCATCGTATTTTTTAATGATATCACGGATTGCATCACACTGTGCATTCACTTCATCCGATCCTGTCTTGTACTCGGACATTACATAGATCATCTGATATTTTCCGTTATCCAACATTTCTTTGATATCATCCGGGATCATATCCTTCGGTACAGTCGGTCCCATAACGGAATCAAGTCCCAATGCCAGTTTGACACCGTCCACATCAGAGATCTCATTTTCCAGGTTTCTTGCATCTTTGGAGTTTAGATCGCTGCTTGCAAGGATCACATGTGTCGCACCCATATCAAAATCATTTTCCAGTGCGTTTCCTGCTTTTACACTCTCTAAGTTATCCGGAAGTGTTCCCATCAGATCGTAATATACCTGATTGTGGTTCTGTCCGTAGAAGGCAGGTCCGATGATCACTAAGAATAAAATAATAAAGATCCAGTAATGTTTTGTCACAAATCCACCGATACGTCCAAGATCTGGTATGATGGCTTTATGTCTTGTCTTTTCGATCCATTTATCCATTGCAAGGATCATGGAAGGAAGAATCGTTACACATCCGATCACACCAAATACAACACCTTTTGCCATAACAACACCAAGGTCCATACCAAGTGTAAATGTCATGAAACACATTGCAAGGAATCCGGCGATCGTCGTGATGGAACTTCCGACTACGGAAGTTAACGTCTGTGAGATTGCATGGGACATCGCACGTTTCCTGTCATCCGGGTAGCGTTCCTGGTTCTCTAAGTAGCTGTGCCACAGGAAAATGGAGTAGTCCATCGTTACTGCGAGCTGTAACACTGCTGCAAGTGCCTGTGTGACGAAAGAAATCTCTCCGGCAATAAAGTTTGTTCCAAGATTGTATACGATTGCCATACCGATACTCAGAAGGAAGATAAACGGTAAAAGGAATGAGTCCATCGTAAGTGCAAGCACCAGTGCGGATAATCCTGCTGCGATCACAACATACATGATGACCTCACTGTTACAGATCTTTTTGATATCGGTAACGACTGCGGACATACCGCTCAAAAGACACTGTTCATTGGTCAGTCCCCGTATCTCCTCGATGGCATCAAGTGTTTCATCTGCTGACATGGACGTGTCAAATGTAATGATCATAAGCTGGCTGCCTGTGTCTGCATTCTGCAGGGAATCTTTTAAATCATCCGGCAGCATATCCATCGGGATTAAAACATCTTTCACATGATCGATCTCTTTTAGCTTATCTTCTAACTGTGAAATCTCTTTTTCCTGCATGCCGTCTATGACCGCCACGGAAAAAGCACCTGTTCCAAACTCATCTAACAGGATATCCTGTCCTTTCATCGTCTCAATATCTCCCGGGAGATATGAGAGGATATCGTAATTGATTCGCGTATTCATGTAGATGATCCCGGTAGGTATCAATAACAGAAAACTCAGGATCAGAATCGGAATACGGAATTTCACTACCCATTTTCCAAACTTAATCATCTTTTTCACTCTTTCTTTCTTTTTATTTTCCTGTGGCATACATTTCTCCCTGCCACAATTTCTTTTAGTGTAAAAAAAAAGACTGAATCTGAAAAGATTCAATCTAATTTCTCTGTAGTATCTTATTATACAAATTGCCCAAAATGTATATTAAAGTTAACATTTGATTCTGATTGTATATATGGAACAAAGGTTAAAGTTCCGCTAAAATATCTTCCATGGATCTCTTTATGATGTAATCATAGATCTCTGCTAACTCCCTCGCTGAGATCGTCATCCCGGACTGAATCCAGTTCATGACAATATAGCACATGGACTGTGCATAATACGCAGCAATACGTTCCGGTGTCAGCCAGACATACTTTGGTTTCTTCGTGGCTGCCGAACGTTCAAACACCCGCAGGAACACTTTCATAATACAGGATTGTGCAATGCTCTCAAACGAATTTTGTCCCTCCAGACGGCTCGCCTTCTGATAAAACTCCTTTTCTTTTTCAATGTTGGAAAACAAAAGTACCAGTGCCTCATTTACCATTCCGTTTTGTATCAGCGGCTCTGCCGGAGCGATCAGCTGTGTATCTATGATCCACTCCAAAAGTTCGTATTTGTCCTGAAAATGGTTATAAAATGTCGGCCGTATCACGCCTGCCTTATCTGTAATCTCTTTGATCGTAATCTTCTCGATCGGATGTTTTAATGCAAGCTCTTTAAAACTTTCTGCCAAAAGCGTATCTATCGCGCTCTTTCCCTGTCCAGTCATATCTCCCTCAAAGTTTTCTTACATAATCATTCTTCCAATGGTAATGCTAAGTCCTTCCGGATCATCCCGCAGATTGAGCATCCCGCCCGTCTCCACGATCCGTACCAGCGGTCTTAACGAAAAGTCCCTGAAATTCTTCGCCACAATACCATGCTGCCCGTTCGACAGCAATACTTCACATCCAATCGGATATACCGCCATTCTGCGTAAAAATATATTGACTAACTTCGGGTCAAATTCTGCTCCCGCCATCGCCATCATATATTCGATTGCATCCGCCGGCGAGAGCTGTTCTCTGCCGGGACGTTTTGAGATCATCGCATCATAACTGTCCGTGACTTTAATGATCCTCGCATATAACGGGATATCATCTCCGGATTTTCCGATCGGATAACCCTCACCGTTATACCATTCATGATGCATCATGACTCCGGCAGAAACAACGGCCGGAAAATGATAGGATGTCCTTAAATATTCAGCACCAAGTTTCGGATGACTCTTCCACGCTTCCCGTTCAGCCCCTTCAAGCGGCCATTTTCCGTTGGCAATTTCTTCCGGTAAAAACTTCTTTCCTATATCATGCAGCATTGCTGCAACTCCAAGATCGTATAATTTGCTTCGCTCCAATCCGTATCTTGCACCCACCATGATCGAAAGCACACCGACATTTACGGAATGGTAATAAATATATTCGTCATAGTTGCGGATATCCATCATATTAAACATTACATCGCCATTTTTCAAGATGTCTTCCACAACATTTTTCACAGTCATACGCAATTTTACTTCATCTACCGGCAATTCACTTTCATCCGTATCAAAATCAAACAGATCATGTATCAGCTTCAATGCATGACAGCGCACTTGCGGCGTGAGCACCTGCTGTATCTCAATCCCGCATGTAAATTCATCATCTATGTATATTCCAGGATATCCGAGAAACTCCAGGTTGGATATATATTCTGACGTCAGAAGCAGATGCTTTGCAAGAAGCAGTCTTCCCGCTCCATCATAAATATCCTGTCCAAGAGCCATTCCCGGCCTTAACCTGCTTGTCGGTATATAGCGCATGTACGTTTCCTTTCAAATTACAATACACTTATTTTATAACATTTATTCATCAAATTCAACTGTCACAAAGTACCCTTTTGGGGTTTCTTTGACATCTACAACCTTTCCTTCCCCTGATTTGATCCGTTCACTTACCGCATAGTTAGCAGACATTGCATATGCTTTCCCAAGCGTATAATAATAGGAACCCGGAAGTTTTCCCTCTGTGATCGGTAAAACATCTCCAACTTCAAGTAATCCCGTACGCTCCATTTTAAACTCTTCGCGTCTCATTTTCTTTCCTCGTCTTTCTTCTGCAATGAATATATCAAAAGCACCATTGTCACATCAAAAGCATTATAGTATAATATTGCTACATTCTCAAGAAAAATCACTTCCGGAGGCTCCTTACCTTATGCCAGAACAAAAAGATATGATCTTAGAAAATTTTCTTTCGTCTGCAATCCGCACTTTAGATACCGATGAAATTTACAACATCCTGATGGATTCACTCATTTTACTGCTGCATCCACAGGGACTTTTACTGACCCAGAACTTAAACACCGGCCGTTCCTTCTGCACGGTGCGCAGATGGGGCGAGGTCTTTTTTGAAAAAGATTACTCTGTTCCTTCCGATGCATTTCTCGAGGAAATACTGCATCAGAAAGGTTTGCTTTGGGCAGGGCCGGATCTTTCTATAGACGATTCTCTGCTGACTCCCCGCCAGAGCCGCTGGCTTGCGCAGCAGAAAATTCATGCGATCAAGGCGATCCGGTATCAGCAGGCTGTAATCGGTCTTTTATATATCGCTGATTCCTCGGACCGCATTTACACGGAAGATGAACTGACCTGTCTTGACCGCATCTGTTACTATGCAGCGTATCTTCTGCGCAATGCAAACCTGTATCACAATGCGTATCATTCTTCGATCACGGACAGTCTCACTTCCTTATATAACAGAAAACATGCCTTTGAATGTATCAAAGATGCCTGTTCGACGGATACCCCGATCAGTCTGATCCTGCTCGACATTGATGATTTCAAGCTCTACAATGAGCTTTACGGTGCCACGGAAGGAGATAATCTGATCACGCTCTGTGCACAGGCAATCCTTTCAAAGATCAGCCCGTCTGACCTCGCATTCCGTTATGGTACAGATGTTTTTATGATACTGACACAAGGGGATGATCCCACCAGTGCAGGTGCACTTGCTAATGAGATCATCCATAATATCATCAGTCTGCGGAGCAAAAACGATACCGTGTGGGACACAAGCATTACCTGTGGTATATCCACTTTTCCATCTATTTCTCCAGATGCGAAAACACTGCTCCATAATGCAGAACAGGCGATCTATTATGGTAAACTAGGGGGCAAAGGTCACCTTACCGTTTACCGGACCGGTCTTGAGACACGTTCCACCGATTCGAACTTAAGAACTGCATACGAACGTGTTGCGCCTACCATCTATGCACTGACCGCTGCGATCGATGCCAAGGACAGCTACACATTTATCCATTCCATGAATGTGTCGAAATATGCTGTGATCTTAGCCAGAGATCTTGGCATGAGTGAAAATGACATCGAACTTGTGCGTGATGCCGGTATGCTGCATGACATCGGAAAAATCAGTATTCCGGAACGCATTTTACAGAAAACCTCGCAGCTGACACCGGAAGAATATGAGATCATGAAGACACATGTTGAAAACTCCACAAAAATGATCCGTTATCTGCCGCATATGGATTATGTAATTCCTGCAGTACTTGGTCATCACGAACGGTATGATGGCACGGGATATCCGCGTGGTCTTGCCGGTGAGGATATTCCTTATATGGCAAGAATACTTACCATCGCCGATTGTTTTGATGCCATGACTGCCAGACGTCCATACAAAAAGCCGCTCTCTGTCTCCTATGCTGTCAGTGAACTGAAAAAAAACAGTGGAACACAGTTTGATCCGGAATTAGTCAACGTATTTATCCGGCTTATCAATGAAGGTAAAATTACAGTATAGCGCAGTCTGGGCAATCAGATGCAGCTTGCTCAAATATTCTATTATCACGAACCAAAAAAGTGTCCCTGAAAATCTTTTATCCAGATTTTCAGGGACACTTTTTATATCTGTTTCTCTTTCTTTCCGCTTAATCACTTAATCGATTTCTTTATAATCTACGTCGACTGCTTTCGCTTCCTGCTCCATATCTTTCACCGTCCGCACCGTCTTTGTCACAACCCACAGATCACTGATTCCATCATAGATCAGGGCTGCTCCTACAAACTGCATGGCAAGTTTGACCATGCCAAACGCATTGACAATGCAGAGCACGCCAAATGCAATACTGATAATGGCAATGATCAGCATAATCCACCATCTGTCATATCCGCCATTCTTTGATTCTAACGCCATTTTCACATCCTGCACACCGTGAACAGCAAGTATCACACCGATCACGATCGGTACCAGGCTCACGATACTGCTCGGTTTTAAGAAGATCCATACACCGACGATCAGCACGATCAGCCCAAGGATTCCGGTGAACATATAACCGTTTCTATTGGTAATATAGGAAAACAGTTCTACCCCTCCAAGAATGATAAGTCCTGCGGCAAGCACTTTACATACGATATTGATCGTCTCTCCCGGCCATACGATCAGAACCACGCCCAATGCGATGCATAAAACTGCTGACATTATTGCATCCGCCTTTACTCTCTTAAAAAAATCTTTCATACTCTGCCTCATTTCCCGCCACACATGTTCTTATATGTGGCGCATTTTAATTCACCTCATATATTGCCTTAATTTCCCCTATTAGAATAACATTTTTTTATTTTTTCGTAAACATACATTCTGTTTCAGTTGTCTATTTTTTGCTGTGGTGTTACAATGAGCGCAGTTCATTCATGAAAGGAGTTTTCTCTATGGGAAAAGAAGTAAAAACAAATGCCATGCGCATTTTAGACCGCAATAAAATACCTTATGAAATTATCAATTATGAGTGTGATGAATTTATAGACGGTCTACATACCGCAGAAAAGACCGGTGCTCCAGTAGAACAGTCGTTTAAAACGCTCGTTATGTCCGGCAAGGCTGCCGCCGGCGGGAACAGACAGTATTATGTTTTTGTCGTACCGATCGCAGAGGAAGTCGATCTGAAAGCAGCAGCAAAATGTGTCGGTGAGAAATCACTCGAAATGCTTCATGTAAAAGATCTGACACCACTTACCGGATATGTGCGCGGCGGCTGCTCTCCGCTTGGCATGAAAAAGCAGTTTCCGACTGTTGTACATGAAAGTGCTGCTTCTTTTGATAAGATTTATATCAGTGGCGGCCGCGTAGGCACTTCCATTACGGTCAACCCGGATGCACTCTTAAAAGTGACTCGCGGACAGTACGCAGATATTATCCAGCATAACTAAAGACAATTCGGGTGTCAAAAGTTGTGAACCACCTTTTGACACCCGAACTTTATTATTTCCTTATAATTGTGCTATTTTTGTTCCTAACTTGTCATCTCTGCACCTTCGCCTCTGGCAAGATCCATGATCTTCTGAAGTTCAGCGCCTTCTACTGGTGCAACACCGTGATCGATATGTTTTCCATCCTCTAAAAATTCGCCCAGCATACGGACATCCTTTTCTTTGGACATTTCAATCGTATAGTAACCTGCTTTTCCGGTTTTTGGATTGATCGTCAGATAAATACGGTAGCAGAGTGGCGGAACTAACCCTTTTTCCGGGAGATCCACACGGACTAATGTCAGATCCTCTGCAATGTCAAGTGCCATAACGGAATAATCATTCTCAGTGTATGGATTTAACTTCGGCTCCTTGAACACGCCTGCAAAAATCTCATTGATAAAAGCCTCTTTTTCATCGCACAGTTTGTTCATGAACTCCTGTTTCTCAGTAAACAGACGCTTCGGTAATACGCCAAACTCAACCTGGCGTTTTACAAATACCTGGAACTGTGCCGGTGTCATCTTCACCTGTTTCATCTGCGCTGCACGTTTTGCTGCCTGCTCATCAGCCTCATGTAACTTCTGTACAAGTTCTGTCTTTAATACGAGGTTGTCAGAAAACGGATTGATCACCATTCCTGCAAGTTTTAACTCCGGTTTTACAACGATATTATTACATGCCGGGAATGGCATATTAAGCATCGCCTGGCTCTTTGGCTCTTCCGGAATCTGCTCTTTTGACGTATATACAACCAAAAACTGCTCTTCATTACTATTCTTTAAAAAACATGGAATCGGGCGATCTGGTGCCTGCAACATCGCCGGTACGAACAGCTTTGTCGGACGGAGCAGATTAAGAACCGTGGTAAGACGTTCTTTGGTCCGGTCTGCGGCGTATTCCTTAATAGCCTCCTCAAGTCTGTCGTTCGTGATTTCCATTGTCATTTTCTCTTCCATAATTTCCCAATATCCTTTCCTGCAAAAACCTGCCCAAAACTTACGGACATCTCATTATACCACACCCCCCGCAAAAAATGAATGTTTTTTTTAGCTCCAGCGCCCGCCGGATGATACAGCCTGCCCTGTTGCTTCTTTTCTATTTTCCCTATTTACCTTTTCACCCAGACAGCTTCCGAATACTAACAGTTCATGTGCAAACAAAGGCATGGATGCAAGCACTAACAGTTTTACCCATTCAAGCAGTGTCAGTCTGCAGGTTCCAAACAGAACGACAAAATAAGGTACCTCCGTCACAAGCAGCTGCAGTCCCATCCCGATCACAAACGCAGCGATCATCAACCGGTTTTCCAGGTGATTCATCCGGAACAATGACGTTTCAACATCACGCATGCCGATCGCATGAAACAGCTGTGACATTCCAAGCACTGTAAATGCATAGGTCTGACAGCGGTTTAAAAGCTCCGTGTCCACAAGCAGTGTCCTTATCGCAGCCGGTGTGATCTGATTTCCCGCCCGGAGCAGAATCCCAACCGGGAGCTGCAAAAATGCCACCATACTGATCAATGCGATCAGCGCTCCATAAAAGCAGGTACAGTTTAATCCACCGCCCGCAAACAGGCTCTCATCTTTTCCACGCGGTGGTCTGTCCATATAGCTTTTATTTTCTTCCTCATCCACACCAAGTGCAAGCGCCGGAAGGGAATCTGTGATCAGGTTGATCCAGAGAATGTGGCTTGATTTTAACGGTGCCGCAAAACCGCACGCCACAGACACAAGCATTGTTATGATCTCCCCAAAATTAGAGGAGAGCAGAAATATCACGGATTTACGGATATTTTCATAAATGCATCTTCCCTGCGCGATGGCCTTTGCGATCGTTGCAAAATTATCATCCGTCAGCACGATATCCGCCGCATTTTTTGCCACATCCGTTCCCGCCTTTCCCATGGCGATCCCGACATCCGCTGCTTTTAGGGACGGCGCATCATTGACGCCATCTCCCGTCATCGCAGTAATCTCTCCGTTTTTCTTGCATGCCGCCACGATACGCACTTTGTGCTCCGGTGAGACATGTGCAAATACACGCACCTTTTTTATCTTCTCCGCTAGCATTTCATCCGTCATTTCCATTAATTCCTCCCCGGAAATGCATTCGTTTTCTTCCGACGCAATGTGCAGTTCTTTCGCAATCGCAAACGCCGTGTCGATCCGATCCCCCGTGATCATGACCGTCTTTACACCCGCACGGTAAAATTCCTGCACAGCATCCTCTGCCTCCGGGCGTATGGGATCTGCCATTCCGACAAACCCGATAAACGTTAACCCGTTTTCCTTTAAACCGGAGTCCGGATTTCTCATTCCAAGTGCCAGTACCCGGAGTGCCTCCCCGGTAAACGCATGGATCACCTGATCGATCTCTCTGCGTTTCTCCGCCACCTTCCAGCAGAAATGCAGAGCGCTCTAAAATTTCATCCGGTGAGCCTTTGGTATAAGAAACATTTTCTTTTTCCCCACGATGCAGAGTTGTCATCATTTTCCGTTCAGAGTCAAATGCGATCTCCTGCGTTCTCGGAAAACTTTCTTCTAAACGCTCTCTTTGTATCTCAAACCCTGCCGCCATATCGAGCAGCGCAAGTTCTGTCGGATCGCCGATCCGCTCTCCACGGATGGACGCATCGTTACAAAGTGCATATCCCTCCAGAAAATACCGGTCTTTTCTGCGGTTTAACCGCTTTGGCTCACAGATTTTCCCATCCGTATAACATTTCGTCACCGTCATACGGTTCTGCGTCAGCGTTCCCGTCTTATCCGAACATACCACACTCACACAGCCTAATGTTTCCACACTCGGCAGTCTTTTCACAATCGTATTGACCTTTACCATGCGTGATACCGAAAGTGCCAGTACCATCGTAACGATCGCCGGCAGTCCTTCCGGGACTGCTGCGACCGCCAGTGATATCGCGGTGATCAGCATTTCTGCGACATTGCGTCTCTGCAAAACCGCCATCACAAACAGCAGGATACACAAAAAAACGGAAACTGTACCAAGAATTTTCCCAAGATCCGCAAGTCTTTTCTGCAGCGGTGTCAGTTCCGTTTTTGTCCCGGAAAGCAATTTTGCGATACCGCCTATTTTCGTATCCATCCCGATTGCAGTGACGATCCCCTCCCCACGGCCGTATGTGACATTTGTGGTCATATATGCCTCGTTCTGATCGGTCGTATTTTTTGAGACCGGGACAGATTCTCCCGTCAGCGCCGACTCCTCGATTTTTAAATTAACCGCTGATATGATCCGGATATCTGCCGGCACCTGCCGCCCTGCCTCAAGACAGACAATATCCCCGGGAATCAGATCAGCAGCAGGAATCTCCCGGATTCCATCCTCATCATGGATCAGGGCATGCGGGCTTGTCATTTTTTCCAACGCCTCTAACGCCCGTTTCGCCTTTCCCTCCTGGATCACTCCGACCACGGCATTTAACAGTACTACTGCAAGTATAATGCACATATCTCCATATTCCCTCAGCAGCAGGGATATTGCCGCAGCCGCAAACAAAATAAAAATAAGCGGATCGCAAAGCTGTTCCACAAAACACGACAGCATCGATTTCTGTTCTTCCTTATCCAACAGGTTGTATCCCCGCTTCTGCCCATTTCCCTGTTCCTTTGACTTCTCCTGCATCATAGCCTCCCTACCGCATACTTTCACACAGATATCCCGACGGAGGGTTTTTGAATTCATAGGACATAATTTCCTATGAATTCAAAAAAGCCTGCCCTCATAATCTGTGATTACCACATCTTATGAGGACAGGCCATAATTCATGACAACGGATTCGCCTATCTTAAAACAAATTTGCCAACGATCTCACGGAGCTCGTCTGCACAGGAGTAACACTCAGATACCATATCATGTGTAGCACCTGTTTTCTCCACCATACCGCTTGTCTTTGACGCAATATCGGATACACCGACTGCTGCTTCTCCCACAGTATCGTTGATACCGCTTAATGCCTGTGCGATCGACTCGATCAAATCCGAGAGCTGCAGCATAGAATCTTTTACCTGATTCATGTTGGACTTGAATACATCTGCATCATCCTGATACTGGGCACCTACCTGTTCAAATTCTTTATAATCTTCAAGTACGGTCGTCTCCAAAAATCCGGTTGTCTCACTTAAGCACTCTGTCATATTACCAACTGCTTCATTGACAGCCTTTACAATATTACCGATATCTGCGATTGCTTTTGAGGTCTGGTCTGCAAGACTTCCGATCTCTGTTGCAACAACTGCAAATCCACGTCCTGCTTCTCCGGCTCTCGCAGCCTCAATACTTGCATTCAATGCTAAAAGTCCGGTCTGGGAAGAAATTTCCATAATGGTGTTAGTCAGCTCATTGATCTTTTCAACTGCCTTTGATCCCTCGATCGCCTTTTCGGATTTTTCTTTCACATTCGTATACATTTCCATGGTACGGTTACTTGCAGTTACTGTCTTATTACACAGATTCTTTGCTCTGTCCATAACCTCATTGGAAACATCTGCACCTTTTTCAGCCATTTCTGTAAGTCTGTCAGCTTCCTCTTTCATGGTGCCGACATTTTCATTGATATTTACAGTCGTTGCTGCAGTCTCCTGCATACCCGCTGCAAGCTGCTGGCTGGTTGCGGAGTTATCTGAGCACATGTGATCCACCGTCTCAGTTACCTGTTTTAATCCATCTACATTTCCGGTAATCTGCTGGCTTGCTGTGTCAATATTTGCAACCATCTCACGCAGATTTCTTCTCATAACACGGAGTTCCCGCGCCATAAAACCGGTTTCGTCTGTTCTTTTACATAAATCGTCACTCTTTGCATTATGACTGAAATTCAGATCTGCAGTATTTTTGATAATCTCTGTCAGATGTTCCAGTGGTGTACAGATGAAGCGGCTTAACAGATATCCAATAATCACACAGACAACAAGTGTAATTCCTGCTGTTATACTCATAAACCAGATCATCTGATTAACCGGTTTTACAATCTCATCTTTGTCAGCAGTTACAACCACGATCATATGGTCTGGTGTCAGCGCATATCCGGCATACTTGATTCCGCCATTAAATTCATATTCAACAACAGCATCCTCCGGAACAGTTCCGGACGCAAGCTGTGATACCACCTCTTTAACCACAGTGTTTTCAACTGGCTGCCCAATCTTATCTGCGGTCGGATGATAGATCATCGTACCATCTTCTGATACCAGATATGCATATGCACTCTCTACTCCTGTCATGTTGATCTCACTTATGATTTTCGAATATTCTTCATCTGTTGCAATATCTGCCGGAATATTCCCGATCGTCTGTGCTCCCATCTCTGCAAGACTCAGAATATAATTTGAATTTACGTTTTCAACAACTTTCCTCGATTTTGAACTGGCATTGATCACACTCCCTACAAGAGACACAACAACAATAAAAACCGCCAGCAAAGTAATTTTCGCTGAAATTGAATGAATGAATGTTACTTTTTCCTGTTTCATCGTACCTTTCTTCCGTATCAAATTTGAACACGGTTTCCCCTTCTTAGTGTTTTTCAGAATTATAGCACAATTTTATTTGAAATGCATTTTGTTTTCATTAAAATTTCAAAATTACTTATTATAATTTTTAATGAATTAAAATAAGACCCTGTTAACAGGATCTCTCTTTAGAAGAATCTCTATAATGCCGGCGACCGGAATCGAACCGGTACTGTATTTCTACAACAGGATTTTAAGTCCTGCGCGTCTGCCAGTTCCGCCACGCCGGCATAATGAGATAAACTCATCAAATGGGACCTATAGGGCTCGAACCTATGACCCTCTGCTTGTAAGGCAGATGCTCTCCCAGCTGAGCTAAGATTCCATATCCATATGCAATTTACCAAACTCGTCAGCTCATTGCTAACGACCCAGAAGAGACTCGAACTCTCGACCTTCGCCGTGACAGGGCGACGCTCTAACCAACTGAGCCACTGGGCCAAAATAATTTAAAAATGGACCTTCGGGGACTCGAACCCAGGACCGACCGGTTATGAGCCGGTTGCTCTAACCAACTGAGCTAAAGGTCCAAAAAGCCGATGATCGGACTCGAACCGATAACCTGCTGATTACAAATCAGCTGCTCTGCCAATTGAGCCACATCGGCTTAGCTGTTAAGCTAAGTGGATGGAGAAGGATTCGAACCTTCGAAAGCGTTGCTAACAGATTTACAGTCTGCCCCCTTTGGCCACTCGGGAATCCATCCTTAAACCGAAACTTATTATATATGAAATATTTAAATAATGCAAGCACTTTTTTATAAATTGCAGAAAATTATTATATATTGTGTATTGCCGGACTTTTTTGCATATCTTCCGGGGAATTTTGTTTGTCATTTTTTTGGCAAAAGAGTAGACGAAAAAGCAGAAATCTGGTAATATAACCATATCTGGATATAGATGTAATTCCATATCGGAGATTGATTAGGGTAACTGAGAATGAACACAGTTACTACAGATTAGGAGGAATTTATCATGTTAGTAAATGCAACAGAAATGCTGAAAAAAGCAAAAGCAGGTCATTATGCAGTTGGACAGTTCAACATCAACAACCTTGAGTGGACAAAGGCTATCCTTTTAACAGCTCAGGAACTGAACTCTCCTGTAATCCTTGGTGTATCCGAAGGTGCTGGTAAATATATGACAGGTTATAAAACAGTTGTTGGTATGGTTAACGGAATGATGGAAGAACTGAACATTACTGTTCCTGTAGCTCTTCACCTTGACCACGGCAGCTATGAAGGATGCTTAAAATGCGTTGAAGCAGGATTCTCATCCATCATGTTCGACGGATCTCATTACCCGATCGAAGAAAACGTTGCAAAAACTAAAGAACTGGTTAAGATCGTTGCTGAACACGGAATGTCTCTGGAAGCAGAAGTTGGTTCCATCGGTGGTGAAGAAGACGGTGTTGTAGGAATGGGCGAATGCGCAGATCCTCAGGAATGCAAGATGATCGCAGACCTTGGCATTGATTTCCTTGCAGCAGGTATCGGTAACATCCATGGAAAATATCCGGCTAACTGGAAAGGCTTAAGTTTTGAAACTCTGGATGCAATCCAGAAACTGACAGGAGAGATGCCTCTGGTACTTCA
>OHLQ01000416.1_pt1 | contig 20568 bp, 15 predicted proteins | sample 1569081 | NCBI WGS metagenome assembly OHLQ01 (sample SAMEA3879585, study PRJEB24766) | human gut metagenome | biome: human-associated habitat; feature: feces | place: USA | collected 1985/1987 | reverse complement strand
AAACCTTGTGTATTGACTTGTGCAAAGTTCCGAATAATCATCGAATCAGGCAAATTATTCGTACCTTTGCACTACTTAAAAAAACGTAACTTTCGTTTTTCATCCAACATTAAAGATTCAGGCGCATGAGTAAAAACGACCCGCATATATTAGGAAAAGAGAGTATCGGCAAACTGCTGTTGCAGTATTCTATCCCTGCCATTATCGGGATGACAATTACTTCTATCTACAATATTATTGACAGCATATTCATCGGGCACGGTGTAGGCGCCATGGCTATCGCCGGACTGGCGGTGAGTTTCCCTCTGATGAATCTGGTGGTTGCCTTCTGTACACTTGTTTCTGCCGGAGGTTCCACGCTCGCATCTATCCGGCTAGGGCAGAAAGATATGAAAGGGGCTACGGAAATCCTGTCGCACACGTTAATGCTTTGTATCACCAATTCTTTCTTTTTCGGAATATTGTCTTTTATCTTCCTCGATGATATACTGGTCTTTTTCGGTGCCAGCGCAGATACGCTGCCTTATGCCCGCAGCTTTATGCAGGTTATTTTATTAGGAACACCGATCACGTATACGATGATCGGGCTGAATAACGTGATGCGTGCCACCGGATATCCGAAGAAGGCTATGATTACTTCCATGGCAACGGTGCTCTCCAACATCATCCTCGCTCCTATCTTTATCTTTCACTTTGAATGGGGAATGCGGGGAGCTGCCACGGCAACAGTCATTTCACAGTTGATCGGTATGGTGTGGGTAGTGAGCCATTTCTTCAAGCAGGACAGTACGGTACATTTTGAAGGGAAGGTATGGAAGATGAAGCGTAGAATCGTCGGCAATATCTTCGCTATCGGCATGTCGCCGTTCCTGATGAATGTATGTGCTTGTGTCATAGTAATCATTATCAATAACAGTCTACAAAATCATGGAGGCGATATGGCTATCGGGGCATATGGTATTATCAACCGGTTGCTAACGCTTTATGTAATGATTGTGCTCGGATTAACTATGGGAATGCAGCCTATTGTAGGCTACAACTTCGGAGCACAGAAGATAGACCGGGTGAAACAGACGTTGAAACTGGGAATTGTTTCGGGGGTGGTTATCACCAGTAGCGGATTCTTTATCTGTGAACTTTTTCCCCATGCAGTATCGGCCATTTTCACAGACAGCGATCATTTGATCGATCTTGCCGTCGACGGGCTTCGCATCACGGTGATTATGTTCCCATTCGTAGGAGCACAAATTGTTATCGGTAACTTCTTCCAAAGCATCGGCAAGGCTAAAATAAGTATTTTCCTGTCGTTGACACGGCAGTTGCTTTATTTGTTGCCTTGTTTGTTACTTTTCCCTAATTGGTGGGGATTGAAGGGGATCTGGATTAGTATGCCGGTGTCGGATGCGTTGGCATTTATCACGGCGGTAGTCAGTTTAATAATCTATATCAAGAAGGTTTCCAAACAACATCCGATAGCAGAATAAGGTAGTATCTACCCTATTCTGCCTATTATTTCTATTCGGTTTTGATACTCTTTACCGGATTTTCATTGGCAATATACCATGCTTTGAGTACCACACAAAGTATAATCAGCAATTGAACAAATAAGGCTGTACCTATAAAAAGTAACGGATTCCAATCAATCTGTTCTGCAAACTGGTCGAGCCATGCCCGTCCTGCAAAATAAGACACAGCCGTACCTATCAGGATAGAAATGACGGAAACGCAAAGAATATCGCGTGTCAGTAACCTCAAGATGTGTGAGGCTTCTGCTCCGTTCACCTTCCGGATAGCTATCTCTTTGCTCCGGCGTTGAGTTTCATCGTTCACATAGCCAATCAGTCCCATGATGACAATCAGCAGAATGAAGCGAGGAAAGCCGGACAGAAAGTAAATCTTCAATCAAACCACGTGCATTGAAAATCAGTAAGAAGCTAACTAATACGGAGATAATGACAAGGACTCCTGTCTCTACCAGAAACATATTGAAGATATTGGTCGAACTAGCTCCATTACATTTATGTACACCTACTCCTTTCGCACGGCGGCTCAAAGTGGCAATGGATATCAACATATAATTCATGATTACTACAAAAAAAACAGCAAAGCCGAGGAATCCGTAAATAACCAGCCGTTTCTGTACTTCAGGAGAGGACAAATGACGCTTCACTAATGGTAAGACCTAAAGAGAGGGATATTACTCTTATGATATTCGACCCGCATTCGCGTAACAATGTGCATAAAGTATAGTAGATTTGTCTCATTGTCGATTTCTCATTTAGGCTGTTACACTCGCTACAATACTTCCATCGAACAAATGTACAGTGCGATGAGCAAAACTCGCATCATGCTGTGAGTGAGTCACCATAATAATTGTAGTTCCTTCCTTATTCAGTTCTGTCAGCAGGTTCATTACTTCGGCACCATTCTTTGAATCAAGGTTACCTGTAGGCTCATCGGCAAGAATTAGTTTAGGATTGGTGACAACCGCACGGGCGATTGCCACACGTTGTTGCTGCCCGCCGGAGAGTTGTTGCGGGAAGTGTTTGGCACGGTGGCTGATGTTCATCCGTTTCAGAATATCTTCTACCATTCGGCGACGTTCGGAAGATTTTAGTCCCAGATAAGTAAGCGGAAGTTCCACGTTTTCATAAACATTCAATTCGTCTATCAGATTGAAACTCTGAAATACAAAACCTAACTTACCCTTACGCATATGAGTACGTTCTTTCTCTTTCAGCCCGGCAACTTCCTGCCCCATTAACTGATAGGAGCCTTCGGTAGGATTATCCAAAAGTCCGAGGATATTCAACAAAGTGGATTTACCACAGCCCGAGGGTCCCATAATAGCTACGAACTCTCCTTCTTTTACTTCTAGATTTACATGATTCAATGCAACCGTCTCCACTTCGGAAGTACGGAATACTTTACTGATGTTTTCGATTTGTATCATTTTTCTCAATTATATTTTAAATTCATTATATTTCAATTATTCATTCGCTATGCTGTTCACCGGATTCTCATTAGCAACTTCCCATGCTTTAAGTATTACACAAACTAGTATCACAACTAATACAAACGCTATGACTCCGGCAAATAACCAAATACTCAGATTGACGGATTCACTAAATTGTTCCAACCATTTCATACCTATCCAATAGGCCAGTCCTGCACCGATAAGCACCGCCGGAAGGGCTGTCCACAATACGTTTGCGGAAAACAATTTCAATATGCCACAAGTATCCGCACCATTCACTTTTCGGATAGCAATCTCTTTCCTGCAAAAACGAATCTCGTCACCGACATATCCCAACAATCCCATTAAGGCTATAAAGAAAATAGAGATTGACGCCAAAAGTACTGCATTCCGAAAACGTGTAATATCCGTATATTGCTCATCCAGCTTTTGAGTCAGCGAATAAAAGACAACGTCTTCTGTTGGAAAAGTTTCCGCCATTAATGCATTCAGTTTCTTCAGGTTCTCATCAAAAGGCTCTTTCAATCGTACGTAATGAAGCCCCGGGTTAGAATCACTACCGCTTCCCAACAGTAATACCGGATACTGAGGATGATATACACTTTGAACAGAGAAATTCTTCATTACGCCAACGATTGTAACTTCCTTTCCCCATATAGACAACTGTTTCCCTATCGGCTCATCCGTCCATCCGGCCCGACGTACAAACTCTTCATTCACTAAGGCCTCTTTTGGAGATGTTACATTTTTGCCATGTAATATCTGTATTTTCATCATAGGCACAAAATCATCTCCGATCCACTCAAACCGGCCTTTGATAGTCCGTCCTTCCCCCACATTGAACACCTCTCCCGACCAACTTCTCCAGATGGCCTGCTGACCTACCCCATGTTCCTCAACCATAGGCAAATTCATAAAAAAACTCTTGGCATTTTGCCGGTTACTGCCCAGCTTCTTCCAACCCATTACCACGCGTTCGGGATTATATCCCAAATCTTTGTTCATCGCCATGTGATATTGGCAGAATACAACCATAAGAAAACCTAAAATAAAAGTCATACCGGCAAATTGGATAAACAACAACGGACGTTTCCAAGATGTCTTACGTTCTGCATAACGTCGAAAAACTTGCGTTACAGGAATTGATGCGAATATGCTTGCCGGTATGGCGCCCGCCAAGATAAAAACAACCAAAAGTACGGTCAACGGTACCCAAAGTGTCTGCCACGTAAAAAGTGAACTTAAACGTATACCGGCAATTTCTTCCACAAACTCCCGAAACTGAAAAATGAGCAACATCGTCAGCAATACTGAAATGAAAAGAACAAGAGCTGTCTCTGTCAGAAACATTCTAAAAATACTGTTATCTGTTGCACCACAACATTTGTGTACTCCGATAGACTTTGCCCTTCTGGCTAAAGATGAAACGGCAATGAGCACATAATCAAAAGCTGCAATCAACAAGATTGCAATACCCAGCACGGACATCATTAATATCATAAGCCGTACTGTCGGATCTGCCGTATGATATTCTAATAAAGGACGGAAAGAAAAACGATGAGATTTCTTTTTATTCGAGGAGTCAGCCATGTATTTCTTAAGCATATCAGGTATTCGTGCTTCTACCGCCTTTATATCTTTAGCAGGATCGCGAAAGCGAATAATCGACATATAACTGATATCATATCCCCAGCCCCCACGAGCCAGATTCCACAACTTGCTCATCGGTACCACTACATCAAAATGTATATCTGCGTTTTCACCCATATCTTCAAAGACACCACGTATGCTCATCGGCTCTTTGCGGTCAACGGATAAAGTCTTGCCTATAACACTTTCCAAACTGTTCCCTTCTCTTATTTTTTCCGCCAACGAACGGGATATGAATAAAACATCAGGACGGGTTAGTTCTTCTGCCTTACCGATTAACAGTTTTAAACCCAATGTGGAAAACAAATGTTCGTCAGCATATATCGTAGACTCCGTTAGGCGAACATTTCCATTATAAAAAACATTTGTTCCCATGTCCCTCAATATGGTGGCATCCTCCACTTCTTTCGGGAAGTTCTCACGCATAGCCGCTGAAAAAGGACCATAAGTAAAAGGTCCATCCATATATGTGACATATAACTGCTCCGACTGAGGACAAAAATTATAGTAACTCAACTGGAAAGCAACACAGGAAAACAATAAGATACCAACAAATATCCCCAATGTCATTGAGATAATCTTGATAATATTCACGCCTCGTTCATGGAGCAACGTTTGAATCGTATAATAAAAGTGTCTCATCATTAATTTATTTTGTTATATCTTCAATTTGAAAAACAGAAAGTATGCCAAAGTCATCTTTTCACTCATTATCAACCAGTTATACCATTCAACATCAGATAGTTTTTGTCTAATAATTAGACAGTGATGTCTAATTATTAGACAAAGATCAATAGTTCAGTTCTTTCTCATAAAGAATCGAAAGTAGATATTTCCGCCTCTTTATTGTTCTTTTTTTCCTATTTATCATAAGTAATCATCGTTATCTCATTTGAAAACTCTATCTTCGCATCAAGTTTTCAATAACTAAATATTTTATTTATGTTAAACAAGAATTTATTCACTCTTCTGTCCTGTCTGCTTCTGACCGGGTGTGGTATGATCGACTATCATCCCTATGATGTGCGTATCAGTGGAGAGACAGATGTAAACGCTCATAACATTGAACAAATAGAAACTGACTGTAAAGGTAAAAAGACAATCCGCTTTGTCACTATGGGCGACTCACAACGGTGGTACGATGAAACGGAGGATTTCGTAAAAGCAATCAATAAGAGAAATGATATCGACTTCGTTATTCATGGCGGAGATATGAGTGACTTCGGAGTTACTAAAGAATTTCTTTGGCAACGGGATATTATGAACGGATTGAGTGTTCCCTATGTAACCCTCATAGGAAACCATGATTGTCTGGGTACGGGGGCAGAAACGTACAAAGCGATATTCGGTCCTACCAACTTCTCCTTTATTGCCGGTGATGTGAAATTCGTTTGTCTCAATACGAATGCATTGGAATATGATTACTCAGAACCTGTACCGGATTTCACCTTTATGGAAAATGAACTGACAAACAGGACAGATGAATTTAACAAAACAGTCATAAGTATGCATGCACGACCGTATACAGACGTATTCAATGACAATGTAGTAAAAATGTTCCAGCATTATGTCAAACAATATCCCGGAATTCAGTTTTGCACTGCCGCCCATACTCATCACTATCGGGATGATGTGATTTTTGATGACGGCATACACTATGTTACCAGTGACAGCATGGACAAGCGTACTTACCTGGTATTTACCATAACCCCGGAGAAATATGAATATGAACTGGTTAAATATTAAATACATCGGACGGGCAGGACTGATAATTATCCTGTTATTCTTTACCTGTCCAAGTTCAGCTACTTGTAAAACAGATACAGTTATCAATACATATAAGCGCGATTCATTATATTTTGCAGTAAAAGCTGACTCAATTATCGCCTTTCATACAGGCGACTCTTTGTTTACTATCATCAAGGCAGACACTGTGCTACCCGTTATACCCAAAGCTGTAAAGAGAACCGGTTATGACAATCGGGTACATCGCTTCCGCAAAAACTGGGAACGGATTATCCCGACTCATGCTAAAATCCAATATGCCGGAAACATGGGATTGCTCTCCTTCGGTACAGGGTGGGATTACGGAAAACGGAATCAATGGGAAACAGATATATTGCTCGGATTCATCCCGAAATATTCGTCGAAAAAGACAAAAGTGACAATGACACTGAAACAGAACTATATGCCCTGGAGTATTAATATAGGAAAAGGATTCTCGACGGAACCTCTTGCCTGCGGACTCTACCTGAACACTGTCTTCGGAGATCAGTTCTGGGTAAACGAACCGGACCGTTATCCTAAAGGGTATTATGGATTTTCGAGCAAAGTACGTATTCATATTTATATGGGACAACGACTGACTTATGACATTGACCCGCAACGCAGATTTTTAGCTAAGTCGGTTACTTTTTTCTATGAAATAAGTACTTGTGACCTTTATCTGGTTAGTGCCGTACAAAACAGTTATCTCCGCCCCCGTGATTATTTGAGCTTATCTTTCGGATTAAAGTTCCAATGGCTATAAAATATTTTTCGTAGATTTGGATAATTTTTCAAACCTCCTAAAACAAAGGAGGTTTGAAAGAAAGGCTAAAATCGAGGTAACGCAGTCAAACCATTTTGATTCTTGACTGCCAAATCTGTAGTATCACAATAAAAAAAGAAAGGACGTAAAATGAAGACTAAAGCGATTTTTCTTGATGTGGACGGAACTCTAATCAGTTTCAAAACACATAAAATACCACAAACAACGATTGATGCCCTAAATCAGGTACATAACAATGGCATTAAGATTATTATAGCAACAGGCAGAGTGGCGACAGACCTTGGCGAACTGGACGCCATCCCGTATGATGCGGTCGTCTCACTGAACGGTTCCCATTGCCTGCTCCGTGACGGCACTGAAATCACTTCCCGCCAAATCAGTCATGAAGATTTTAGAATAGTCCGTAATCTTGCAGAAAAATATGGTTTCCCTTTGGCATTGGAAGTAGATAAAGGAATATTTGTCAATTATGTAAATGATACCGTTATAGCACTTTCCGAACTTACCAATCATCCGATTCCTCTGGTTGTGGACATAGACAAGGAATTTAATGAGTGTAAGTGTCGCCAACTTTGCATTTATTGTGGTGAAAATGTAGAGAAGGAAATTATGACGCAACTTCCCAACTTGACTGTTTCGCGTTGGAATCCGTATTTCGCAGATGTGAATGTTGCCGATACGAACAAGGCTTCAGGAATGGCTGATATGGCAGATTATTTAGGTTTTTCTTTGGATGAAAGCATGGCATTCGGAGACGGTGGCAACGATATACCCATGCTCCGTGCGGCAGGAACCGGTATTGCGATGGGCGGCGCATCGGATTTGATCAAGAACTATGCCGACTATGTTACAGACGATGTGGACGAGGACGGCATTTATAATGCCCTAGCTCATTTTGGGATAATTTAGGTCAAATATTTATTTAACCATGACAACACAGTTTTTCTGGCCTGTTCCTATGATTTTTGTGCTATTGTTCCCCGTATTGCCAATCCTTTCAATATAGTAGCTCCGCTACATGCTTCTTTCAGATGATTTTCTGTGTCGGACAGGCCACTTCCTTCATGGGTATAAAAAGGAATTACTATTTGTCCCTTCTCATTCGGCTTTTCCAGAGATTTTTTCGTAAGTTTGTACCTGATAAACTTAATCGAATATGAGCAAATCGGGAACAATCATCATTGTAGACGACAACAAAGGAGTACTGACTGCCGTAGAGATCTTGCTGAAAAGTTATTTTTCAAAGGTCGTCACACTTTCTTCACCTATCACCCTCATCACTGTGATGCAGGAAGAAATGCCGGAAGTGATATTGTTGGATATGAATTTCACTTCGGGAATCAATACCGGTAATGAAGGTTTGTTCTGGTTGCACGAGATAAAGAAAGTACGTCCGGAACTTCCCATCGTACTCTTTACTGCATACGCCGACATTGAACTCGCTATCCGGGGAATCAAGGAAGGAGCGACGGATTTCATCGTGAAACCCTGGAACAACCAAAAACTGGTAGAGACTTTACAAACCGCCGCACAGTCTGTGAGAAACGAAAAAAAAGGAGGAGTAAGAAAGGAATCCGCCGGTGTCCAGCCGATATATTGGGGAGAAAGTAAAGCCATGCAACAACTCCGAATGTTGATTGAGAAGGTTGCCGTTACAGATGCCAACATCCTGATTACAGGTGAAAACGGAACAGGGAAAGAAATTCTGGCACGAGAAATCCATGCGCTTTCCAATCGACGACAAAAGGAAATGATTGCCGTAGATATGGGAGCTATCACTGAGTCACTATTCGAAAGTGAACTTTTCGGCCATGTGAAAGGTTCTTTCACAGATGCGCATACCGACCGGACAGGTAAGTTCGAAGCCGCAGATAAAAGTACGTTATTCCTTGACGAGATAGGAAACTTGCCCTATCATCTGCAAGCCAAACTGCTGACTGCCATTCAACGAAGAAGCATCGTGCGAGTGGGAAGCAATAGCCCGATGCCGATCGACATCCGCCTGATTTGTGCCACCAACCGTAATTTGCAAGAAATGGTAGATAACGGAGAATTCCGGGAAGATTTACTCTATCGTATCAATACGATCCATATAGAGATACCTTCGCTCCGGGAACGGAAAGAAGATATTATTCCTCTTGCCGAAAGGTTCATGATCCGCTTCTGCAAGCAATACGACAAAGAGCCGATAAAATTCAGTTCTGCGGCAAAAGAAAAACTGTCAATACATCCTTGGTACGGAAATATCCGTGAGCTGGAGCACGTTATTGAGAAAGTTGTCATCATTAACGATGAGCCGCTGATTCCTGCTGAGATCCTTCAATTATCTTCCCGGAAAATAGAATCTCCGGAAAGAAACATTTCCACTTTAGAAGATATGGAGAAACAAATGATACGGAAAGCATTGGAGGCTTGTGCCGGAAATTTGTCGGCAGTAGCCACCCAGTTAGGAATTACCCGGCAGACACTTTATAACAAGATGAAAAAATTCGGATTATGAACCGGTATCTTCAATATATAACACGGCAGTACTGGTTCAGAGTCGTATTGACAGTACTCGTTTGTACAGTCACCGTCCGTTTCGGTATCCTTCAATCTTATACATGGTTTGGAGTCTGTATTTGCCTTTTAATCCTATGTATATTATGGCAAATCCGACTTTACCGTACCCACGTCAAACAGGTACTTTTTATGATTGATGCATTGGAAAATAATGATAATTCCTTTCACTTCCCTGAAGAATACGGTACTCCGGAAAGCAGGCAGATCAATCAGGCACTCAACCGGGTGGGACACATTTTATACAATGTAAAAGCAGAAACAGCCCAACAAGAGAAGTATTACGAATTGATACTCGACTTCGTGAGTACGGGATTATTAGTGCTCAATGACAATGGAGCTGTATATCAGAAGAATAAAGAAGCACTCCGACTTCTGGGACTCAACATATTCACACATATCCGCCAGTTAAGTAAAGTAGACGCTACACTCATGGAAAAAATGGAAAACTGCCGCCCGGGGGATAAACTACAAGTCATGTTTCATAACGAACGGGGAACAGTCAATCTATCCATACGTGTTTCGGAAATTAATGTTCATAAAGAGCATTTGCGTATCCTGGCTCTGAATGATATCAACATCGAACTGGATGAAAAAGAGATCGATTCATGGATTCGGTTAACTCGTGTACTCACCCATGAAATTATGAACTCCGTCACTCCTATCACCTCGTTAAGTGATACACTTTTGTCCATGGTGAAAGATAAAGACGAAGAAATCAGCCATGGCTTGCAGACTATCAGTACCACCGGCAAAGGCTTGCTTTCTTTTGTCGAATCTTACCGAAAATTCACACGTATCCCGACTCCGGAGCCTTCTTTGTTTTATTTGAAAGCATTCATCGAACGAATGGTCGAACTGACCCGGCACCAGAATCCATGTAATCATATTACTTTCCATACAGAGGTGACTCCCGCCGACCTGATCCTCCATGCAGACGAGAATCTCATTTCACAAGTCGTTATCAATCTTCTGAAAAACGCAGTGCAGGCAATCGGCAATCAGCCCGGCGGACGCATTGCGATACAGGCTCATTGCAACGACGCGGAAGAAGTACTGATTGAGATAAAAAACAATGGTCCTGCTATCCCTCCTGAAATTGCGGAACATATATTCATCCCTTTCTTTACGACCAAAGAAAGAGGAAGCGGAATCGGACTAAGCATCTCCCGCCAGATTATGAGGCTTTCGGGTGGTAGCCTAACATTGATTCCGGATGATAAAGAGACTAAGTTCATATTAAAATTCAAATAACAGAGTAGCCTATGATACCCGTACTTATCAATAATCCGTTATTCCGGGGGATAACTCCGGAAAAACTATCCGCTAATCTGGAAGAAATAAGTTTCCACACCCGTTCTTATAAGAAAGGGGAAATTCTGGCACGGCAGGGGGATGTATGCAACCGCCTCGTCATTCTGACCAAAGGCAGTGTTCGCGGAGAAATGATAGACTATTCCGGAAGATTAATAAAGGTAGAAGATATTGCCGCCCCCAGAGCGATTGCCCCGCTTTTTCTGTTCGGCGAAGAAAATCGTTATCCGGTGGAGGTGACAGCCAACGAACCGACAGAGGTTATAGAAATTCCTAAAACAAGTGTTCTGGAATTGTTCCGCAAGAACGAGCAGTTTTTCGAAAATTATATGAACCTTTCTGCCAACTACGCACGGACTTTATCCGACAAGCTCTTTTTCATGTCTTTCAAGACTATCAGGCAGAAGATTGCTTCTTATTTACTTCGCCTATATAAGCAGCAACAACAGTTACATATCACCCTCGACCGATCGCAACAGGAATTAAGTGATTATTTCGGAGTATCCCGTCCTTCGTTGGCACGCGAATTGGCACACATGCAGGAAGACGGATTACTCACTGCCGACCGGAAACAGATCACTATCCTTCAAAAAGAAGAGCTTGTCCGGCTTATCCAATAGAGTTTGCCGGTATCCACAAAAAAATATTCATTGTTGTAACATTAGTTACAGAACTGCCCGCAACCTTTGCGCTACATTTGCGTTCATTAATCAAGAAGACTAATTAAAACGTAAATGTTATGAGTATGTTCTGTTATCAATGTCAAGAAACCGCAATGGGTACAGGTTGTACCTTAAAAGGAGTATGCGGTAAAACATCCGAAGTGGCTAACCTGCAAGACCTGTTACTCTTTGTAATACGTGGAATTGCCATGTACAACGAACACCTGCGTAAAGAAGGACATTCCTCCGAAGAAGCGGACAAATTTATCTATGATTCTCTCTTTATCACTATTACCAATGCCAACTTTGACAAAGCAGCCATTATTGGGAAAATAAAGGAAGGACTACGCTTGAAAAAAGAACTGGGCGGTAAGGTTTCTATCAAAAACGCTCCCGACGAATGTCTTTGGAACGGCAATGAAGATGAATTTGAAGAAAAGGCTAAAACAGTGGGGGTGCTTCGCACACCAGACGAAGACATCCGTTCGTTAAAAGAACTGGTGCACTACGGACTGAAAGGAATGGCAGCCTATGTAGAGCACGCACATAACCTGGGTTACCAGTCACCGGAAATCTTCGCCTTCATGCAACATGCATTAGCTGAACTGACCCGCAATGATATAACTATGGAAGAACTGGTTCAACTTACACTGGAGACAGGTCAACATGGGGTGTCTGCCATGGCACAACTGGATACTGCCAATACAAGCAGTTACGGCAATCCCGAAATTACCGAAGTCAATATCGGTGTACGCAACAATCCGGGTATCCTTATCAGCGGGCATGACCTGAAAGACCTCGAAGAACTGCTGGAACAAACGGAAGGTACGGGAATAGACATCTATACTCACAGCGAAATGCTTCCGGCCCATTACTATCCCCAACTAAAGAAATACAAACATCTGGCAGGAAACTACGGGAATGCCTGGTGGAAACAAAAGGAGGAGTTTGAAAGTTTCAACGGGCCGATTCTGTTTACAAGCAACTGCATTGTTCCTCCACGTTCCAACGCCAGCTACAAGGATCGTATCTATGTCACCGGCGCTTGCGGACTGGAAGGAGCACATTATATCCCGGAACGTAAGGACGGAAAACCAAAAGATTTCTCTGCACTGATTGCCCACGCCAAGCAATGCCAGCCACCGGTAGCAATAGAAAACGGTACTCTTATCGGCGGGTTTGCCCATGCGCAAGTGACGGCTTTGGCAGACAAAGTAGTAGAAGCTGTAAAGAGCGGTGCGATTCGTAAGTTCTTTGTCATGGCAGGATGCGACGGACGTATGAAGAGTCGTGAATATTACACAGAGTTTGCCCGGAAACTTCCGAACGATACGGTTATCCTGACAGCCGGATGTGCAAAATACAGATACAACAAGTTGTCTTTAGGTGATATCAACGGTATTCCCCGTGTACTGGATGCAGGACAGTGTAACGACAGTTATTCACTAGCCGTCATTGCCCTGAAACTGAAAGAAATCTTCGGTTTGGATGATGTAAACAAGTTGCCTATTGTATATAACATTGCTTGGTATGAACAGAAAGCCGTTATCGTATTGCTGGCCTTATTAGCTTTGGGAGTGAAAAACATTCATCTGGGTCCTACCCTCCCCGCTTTCCTTTCTCCGAACGTAAAAAATGTGTTGATAGACCAATTCGGAATCGGTGGTATCAGTTCGGTAGATGAAGATATTATGAAATTTCTGTCATAACTAATAGAACCTGAATCTTACATAAAGGCGCGGACAATGCAATGTTTTTGTATCGTCCGCGCCTGAAATTTATAGTAGAATCAACTTATTCTTTCCGGTCAGTCATTTCTCGGCAAAATCAAATTAAGGAGTACGCCTACCAAAGCTGCCAGTCCGATACCGGATAAAGAAAATTCCCCCCAGGTAAAAACAGCTCCGCCGATACCGACAGTCAATGTTAAAGATACGATGATAATATTCCTTGTACGACTCAAGTCAATACAATTATTTACCAGATTGGCTATACCCGCACAGGCTATTGTACCGAAGAGTAAAAGCATAATTCCACCCAACACTGCACTCGGAATTGATTTCAACAATGCACTGATCTTACCTATAACAGAAAATAAGATAGCAGAAAACGCGGCAATCCGGATTACCTGCGGATTAGTGATCTTCGTCAGAGACATGGCACCCGTTACTTCGGAATAAGTAGTTACAGGAGGGCCGCCTACCAGTCCGGCAAAAAAACAAGCCAGACCGTCTCCCAATAAAGTACGATGCAGACCGGGGTCTTTCACAAAATCTTTTCCGGCAACAGTGTTGACCACATATACATCACCAATATGCTCTATCACCGGAGCAATCGCTACCGGAATCATAAACAGCACCGGTTCCCACGAAAACTTAGGGAAAACAAATTGAGGCAAACCAATCCATGCCGCATCTCTGACACCGGATAAATCTAAATCATAGAAAAGCCATGCGGCCAGATAACCTACTATAATCCCACAAAAGATAGGTATCAGTTTTAAAAGTCCTTTCGCTTTCATCGAAACAATAACCGCAGTAACCAACGACAACAAGGCCAGCACCCAGTTTTCTTTTGCCATATTCACACCGGTTCCCGCCAGAGACAGTCCAATCAGAATAATGACCGGACCTATGACAACCGGAGGAAACAATTTCTCAATTACCCTTATCCCCTGCCACTTGACAAGCGCACTCATTACAAAATAAACAAGCGCAACCCCTACCATGCCCGATAAAGTGCCGGGTAATCCGTAAAGTTCCGTCGCTTTTATGATAGGAGCAATAAAAGCAAAACTACTTCCCAAGAAAATAGGAACCTTCCCACGAGTGACAGCGTGAAAGATAAGAGTACCGATCCCGGCGGTAAATAAAGCAGTGGAAGGGTCGAGCCCGACCAATAACGGTACAAGAACCGTAGCTCCAAAGGCTACAAACAGGAATTGTACTCCCACTATCCCTTTCCTTAAAGGAGTAAGATTATTTGAATCCATAAGTATGATGTAGATTAATTGAGTGCAAAATTAATCTTTTTAGACAATTTAACTACCTTTTTTCACAAAAATACATCCAAAAAGCCCTTTAATTTGTTGTTAATAATGTGTAACTTCGCACGGTGAGAACGAATACGACAATTTTATAACTTAATAATATATTGCCTATGATATTTACAGCAGAAAACACCTTACTTATTGGTTCTATCTTACTTTTCGTCAGCATTGTTGTTGGAAAAACCGGATACCGCTTCGGAGTGCCCACTTTATTACTATTCCTTGTAGTAGGAATGCTATTCGGAAGTGACGGGCTCGGACTCCAGTTCCATGACGCCAAAGATGCACAATTCATTGGTATGGTTGCATTAAGCATCATCTTGTTTTCGGGAGGTATGGATACGAAGTTCAAAGAAATCAAACCCATTTTAGGACCAGGTATCGTGCTTTCTACCGTCGGAGTTTTACTCACTGCCCTTTTCACCGGATTGTTTATCTGGTGGCTATCCGGCATGAGTTGGACAAATATTTATCTGCCTATCACGACTTCATTGTTATTGGCAGCTACTATGTCGTCTACCGACTCGGCCTCCGTATTCGCTATCCTGCGTTCGCAGAAAATGAATCTGAAACATAACCTCCGTCCCATGTTGGAATTGGAAAGTGGTAGTAATGACCCTATGGCGTATATGCTGACCATTGTGCTGATACAGTTTATCCAATCGGCAGGTATGGGAGTCGGTGCTATTGTCGGTTCATTTGTCATTCAGTTTATGGTAGGTGCAGGTGCCGGATATGTACTCGGAAAGCTGGCTATCCGTATGCTGAACAAACTCAATATTGACAACCAGGCATTGTATCCGATATTATTGCTGGCTTTTGTATTCTTCACCTTTTCTATCACCGACTTGCTAAAAGGTAACGGCTACCTTGCCGTATACATCGCAGGTATCATGGTAGGAAACAATAAAATCATGCACCGCAAGGACATCTACACATTTATGGACGGATTGACCTGGCTGTTCCAAATCATCATGTTCCTTTGCCTCGGACTTCTCGTCAATCCGCACGAAATGCTGGAAGTAGCAGTAGTAGCCTTGTTGATCGGTGTCTTTATGATTCTCATCGGGCGTCCGTTAAGCGTGTTCCTCTGCCTGCTCCCTTTCCGGAAGATTACCATGAAATCACGGTTGTTCGTATCATGGGTAGGACTACGCGGTGCCGTACCTATCATCTTTGCCACCTATCCGGTAGTTGCAGGCGTGGAAGGTTCGAATATCATCTTTAATATCGTATTCTTCATTACCATTGTCTCGTTGGTTGTGCAGGGAACAACGATTTCTTTCGTTGCCCGCATGCTGAACCTCTCCAAACCACTGGAGAAAACAGGGAATGACTTTGGAGTGGAGCTGCCGGAAGAAATAGACTCCGACCTTAGCGACATGACCATTACCACGGAAATGCTGGAAGAAGCAGATACCTTGAAGGATATGAATCTTCCCAAAGGAACATTGGTTATGATAGTGAAACGCGGAGATGAGTTTTTAATTCCTAACGGAACACTGAAACTTCATGTAGGAGACAAGTTGCTCCTTATCTCCGAAAAATCAAAAGAGGAAGTGAACGAATCCGAATAAGGCGGGGGACGAAATATGTTCAAACATCCCCCGTTAATTAACCGTAAAACTTAATTGTAAAATTCGGTTTACATTAATGAAGTATTAATTTTGCGCAGTTTTAAACTAAATGTGCAAAAACGAATGGAACAAGAACATCAGTTCATCGACTATATTGAACAAAGCATTATCAAGAACTGGGATAAAGACTCTTTGACTGACTACAAAGGAATTACCCTCCAATATAAAGATGTGGCTCGTAAAATAGCTAAATTCCACATTGTTTTAGAAAGTGCCGGTATTCAGCCGGGAGACAAGATAGCAGTCTGCGGACGTAACAGTGCCCATTGGGCTGTCACTTTTCTGGCTACTATCACTTACGGAGCCGTAATTGTTCCTATTCTCCATGAATTTAAAGCGGATAATATCCATAATATTGTCAACCACTCCGAAGCCAAACTGCTTTTTGTCGGCGACCAGGCATGGGAAAACCTGAATGAAGACGCCATGCCCCTGTTGGAAGGAATCGCGTCACTCACCGATTTCTCATCATTGGTATCACGCAATGAAAAACTGACATATGCTTTCGAACACCGGAATGCGATATACGGTCAACGTTACCCGAAGAATTTCCGCCCGGAGCATATCTGTTACCGGAAAGACAGGCCCGAGGAACTGGCTATTATCAACTATACTTCAGGAACCACAGGCTATTCAAAAGGTGTCATGCTCCCCTATCGCAGTATCTGGTCGAATGTGGCCTATTGTTTTGAAATGCTTCCCGTCAAACCGGGCGACCATATCGTTTCCATGCTTCCTATGGGACACGTTTTCGGTATGGTATACGATTTCTTATATGGCTTCTCCGCAGGTGCGCATATCTATTTCCTGACACGTATGCCGTCTCCGAAAATCATCTCACAATCTTTCTCGGAGATTAAGCCCAGAGTTATCTCTTGCGTACCTTTGATTGTAGAAAAGATTATCAAGAAAGATATCCTCCCTAAAGTGGATAGCAAAATCGGAAAGTTATTGCTCAAAGTACCTATCGTCAATGACAAAATCAAATCGTTGGCCCGCCAGGCAGCTATGGAAATCTTTGGAGGTAATTTCGACGAAATCATTATCGGCGGCGCTCCTTTCAATGCCGAAGTAGAAGCTTTTCTCAAAAAGATAGGTTTCCCCTACACCATTGCTTACGGCATGACAGAATGTGGTCCGATTATCTGCTCCAGCCGTTGGGATACATTGAAACTTGCTTCCTGCGGAAAGGCCACTACGCGAATGGAAGTCCGCATTGATTCCCCGGATCCTAAAACTCATGCCGGAGAGATTGTTTGCAGGGGAGCGAATATGATGCTCGGATATTATAAGAATCCGGAAGCTACCGCACAAATCATTGATGTAAACGGGTGGTTGCATACAGGAGATCTGGGTGTTATGGATGAAGAAGGTTATGTAACTGTTCGCGGACGTAGCAAGAATATGCTTCTCACTTCCAGCGGACAGAATATCTATCCGGAAGAGATAGAAAGCAAACTGAATAATATGCCGTATGTGGCGGAATCATTAATCGTATTGCAACACGACAAACTGGTGGCGCTTATCTATCCGGATTTTGACGATGCATTTGCTCACGGATTGCAGCAAAACGATATCCAGAAAGCTATGGAAGTCAACCGTGTCGAACTGAATCAACAATTGCCTAACTACTGCCAGATCAGCAAGATTAAAATTCATTTCGAGGAATTTGAAAAGACAGCGAAGAAATCAATCAAACGTTTCATGTATCAGGAAGCAAAAGGATAAGATCTTTTTCGTATACAAAAGACAAGATAAATAAAAACGGTGAACAAACCCCTGTGCTTGTTCACCGTTTTTTCTAACCTAACCAACTTTATTTCCTTAATCTATCATCATTCAACAATCTTTTACCTTAAAACCAAACCTATCCCTAACACAATAAACCTCTATTAAATCTTAACCTATTTTTTCTTAAAGTTGTATGAACGAAATAGCCTGTCCTCCTCCGGCAGCCATACGTACAGTCAGCGTATTTTCAGCTGTGACAGTTTGTTCCGTAATCTGATAATCTGCCGGATTCGTTTTCCAGTCCGCCTTCTCACCGTCGGCATAGATAACAGCTTTATATTGTTTCCCCGGTTTCAGGAAGTCTAGTTTTATTTCCAGTGTACGGGGAGCCTCATTGGTAGCTGCTCCGAAGAAATAATTATTTTTCGCTTTACGTACAACAGCTACAAACTCTCCCGGTTCTCCTGCCAATGCCTTGGATTCGTCACAATCCGGGTCGAAATCGCGGAAGAACCGGAAAGCAGGATGTCCTTCATAATGCTCAATCATATCAGAAGCCATTTGCAAGGGAGAATATAGAATCACCCAATTGGCAATCTGCTTCGCCAATGTTGTGTTGACACGGCTGTTCCCCTTATCCTGGTCATTCCATTTCCGACGACGGGGAGAGTCTTTGGTTTGCTGGAACAAAATATCAAAAGTTCCCGGAGTGTAGTCCATTGGACCGGACAGCAAGCGGGTAAACGGCAACATTACATGATGAGACGGCGGATTTCCTTCACTCCATGCATTCCATTCCATACCTCTGGCTCCTTCGCGCGTCATCATGTTAGGCCATGTACGGCGGATACCGGTATCCTTAATCGGTTCGTGTGCATCCAATGTCATTCTATGCTCCGCAGCTGTTTCCACTACCTTCTGATAATGGTTGACTCCATATTGTCCATGATGTGAAAGCCCGTTCGGGAAAGCTCCTGCATAACCTGTTTTCAGGATGTGGATGCTGTGGTCGGTATACCATTGCATTGCATGATCCATTTGCCGTTCATAGTTCGGGATATTTCCTCCTGTTTCATGGTGTCCAATGATTTCGATTCCTTTTTCCTTGGCATAACGTACTATTTCATCTATGTCAAAGTCAGCGTAAGGTTTCGTAAAATCAAAATTCTGCATACCGCCCCAACTTTCCCAACCTTCATTCCAGCCTTCAAACAATACCGCTTCTATATTATTGGCAGCAGCGAAGTCGATATATTTTTTGGCATTGACAGTGGTAGCACCGTGGCGTTCATCCATTTTCCAAGTCTCTACACCCAGATGCATCCCCCACCATACACCGATATATTTCAAAGGACGAATCCAATCAGTAGTTTCCAACACACAAGGGTCATTCAGGTTCAGGATCAGGGAAGAATTGATTAATCCGACAGCTTCCGGAGCAATCTGGATAGTACGCCAGGAAGTTGTAAAATGGTTGCTTTTGCGTACCTTGATACCGTCCGGCCAAGGAGTAAGTTCCGCCTTCAAAGTGTAATCTCCGATTTGTTTCAGCGTCATTTCGGAGAAATCATACAATGCCGCTTCATGGATACTTCCGTAAACACCATCCGCCGTCTTAAAGGTAAAAGGAGTATTGGCTGTCTCCACTTCGGAAATAGGCTGCTGCTTATAAAGCAATTCATAAGTCTCGGCACTCGCAGGAATCGACCATGAGGTACCGTCCTGACGGAAGTGGAAAGTAGTCAGTTCATCAGTTATCATCAGAGAATCCACATTGGGAACATTATATTCATAACGGAACCCTACTCCGTCATTGAAAACCCGGAAACGAAGGGTCAACTGCACCTGATCCTCATTAATCAGATTGACAGCCATTTCATTATAATGATTGCGAATGGATTTCACTTCTCCCCACACCGGCTCCCAAGTTTCGTCGAAGGTGGAAGTTTTTGTATCGATGCACGCAAACCCATTCATCAGTCCCGGATCATTCTTCAACTCAAGTCCCAACTTTGATGGTTTAATCACTCCCTTTCCTTTATAAGTAAGTTCGTATACCGGTTCTCCCTGAACATTGACCGAAAAATCCAGTTTTAATTGTCCGTCAGGAGAAGTGATACTTTCTGCCATTGCCGTTGCACCCATAGAAAAAGAGAGTAACAGACAGAGTACTGCCGTAGTTAATATTTTCATGTTCTTCATGATATAAATGAATTAGTTAATAATCATATGGCAAATGTAGTGAGGAATAGCAAGCGCCACTTCGGATTATAATTAAAATATAGCGTTTCCGAATGTTTCAACACTGATAAATACCTATCAATAAAGCATATACCAAAGTACTTCAACAGAAAAAATATAGTGCTTACATGGAGCAATATAGCACCTTTTCACATCCGACAAACGGGATTTTTCTTTATTTCCCCGCCTCTCTTCAG
>OHLQ01000402.1_pt1 | contig 20971 bp, 18 predicted proteins | sample 1569081 | NCBI WGS metagenome assembly OHLQ01 (sample SAMEA3879585, study PRJEB24766) | human gut metagenome | biome: human-associated habitat; feature: feces | place: USA | collected 1985/1987 | reverse complement strand
AAATGGTCCGCATGGTCAACAGCGGCACCGAAGCTACTATGAGCGCGCTGCGTTTGGCCCGCGCTTATACCGGCCGTGAGAACATCGTCAAATTTATCGGCTGCTATCATGGTCATCATGACAGCCTGCTGGTCAAAGCCGGCAGCGGCGCGGCTACTTTAGGCGTTCCCGACAGTCCCGGCGTCCCCAAAGGCGTGGCGGCCAATACCATTACCGTTCCTTTTAACGATCAGGCAGCCCTGGAAGCTGTTTTTGCGGCTCAAGGCGATACTATTGCCGCCGTTATCATGGAACCAACTCCCGGCAACATGGGACTGGTCTTACCGCAGGACGGTTATCTGGAATTCATTCGCAGCATCACTGAAAAATATGGCGCTTTGCTGATCTGTGATGAAGTCATGTCCGGCTTCCGCAGCAGCGAAAAATCTTCGCAGGGACTCTACGGTATCGATCCCGATATCACCTGCCTGGGTAAAGTTATCGGCGGCGGACTGCCGGTAGCTGCTTACGGCGGCAAACGTAAGATCATGGAACAGGTCGCTCCGGTCGGGCCCATGTATCAGGCCGGTACTTTGAGCGGCAATCCGCTGGCGATGGCTGCCGGTATCGCCAACCTCACTTATATGCGTGAGCATCGTGTCTGCAGCCAGCTGGAAAGTATGACTGCTATCCTGGCAGGCGGGCTCGTTAAAGCTGCTGCCCAGGCCGGCGTACCCGTACAGGTGCATCGCCTCGGTTCCATGTTCACCGTGTTCTTTACAGCGGCAGAAGTTTACGACTATGACAGCGCCTGCACAAGTGATCTGGAAGCGTTCCGTATCTATTTCCACAGTATGCTGGAGCAGGGCATTTACCTGCCCCCCTCTCAATTTGAAACTAATTTCTTATCGCTGGCACATACGCCGGAGGATATTGAAAAAACCTTACAGGCAGCTGCCAAAGCTTTTGCAGCAGTCGCCGCTGCCAGAAACTAAACTCCGTACTGAAACAAAAAACGTCATAACCATAAGGTTATGACGTTTTTTTACCGTTGATTATTTTTCTGCCTGTTTTTGTACTTCCATCGGTGCAAAAATAAACTCTGTCAGCTTGCTTTCCTTGTTGAAGCCATAAATCACACGTACCATCTGCTGCTTGCTGTAGCTGCCCAGATAAGTGAGACGGTCAGCCTGACCTAAACGCTCATAAGCGACAAATTTCATGTCCTTCATTGTTCCCAGCGTATCCTTGACCTGTTTCTGCAGCGCTGCAAAAGCTTTTTCATCTAACTTCTGTTTCAATTCCGGGCTGAAACCAGCTGCGGCACCGGCATAACCGCTGTCATCGGGCACATTGAGCGCCGCCACGAATTTATCGACTATTTTCTGCTGTTTATTCAAATCATTACCGTCACCAGCTGCAAAACAGACAGCAGCCATTGCCATTGTTAGAACCACAGTTACCAACATTACTAATTTCTTCATCTACATCATCCTCTCATAGTCACAATCAGCAAATCTTACTGATATACTCTTATTATAACGTATCCATTGATACCGTCAATATTTTTCTCTTACTGCGCGTTCAACCACTGCTGGATGATCACGCTTTTCTGTCCCGCAGTCCAGCTCAGATCATCAACAGCCAGCAGCAGATCACCGATCATCATTTTTCGGCCGTCGTCATGCGCATAATCACTGACACGCCATAAAAGCGGATAACCTTTGGAGGCCAGTAAATCTTTCGACCGTTCAGACAGCAGATAGTCCATAAAAGACTGTGCCTCTGCCAAATTGGCTCCCTGCAGGACAGCGGCGCCGGTAATGCAGTTTTTATTACCGTCCTTGACCAGGGTCGCAAATAAATCACGGTTCTGCCGCTCCAACTGCAAAGCTACGGAAAGTGAAACGACAGCAACGGTTTTTCTGCCGCTGCGGACCTCTTCAATAGCCTCCCATTCACTGGCAGTATATAAGGGCAGCTGGCTGTTGAAAGAAGCCGCATATTCCATCGCCGCAGCTTCACCACGCAGCTGCCAGATAGAAGTTATCATACCATAGCTGCGCCCGCCGTTTTTAAAATCGGCCAGTACTGTTTCTTCCCACAGCTCCGGCTTCAGCAATTCTTCCCAGGTATCCGGCGCATACAAACCCAGTTCGCGCAGCCGCGCGCGATTGGTCAAAAAACCTATGTAGTCAACATAAAGCCCTGTCCAGCGCCATTGATTCTCACGCATCTCTGCAGGCACCTTATATGCTTCCTGCGGCCGGTAACTGCGCAGCATCTTCTGCTCTCCCGCCAGATAATATTCTTCAGGCGTACCGCCCAGCCAGACGTCAAAATTTCCTTCCCGCAGAAATTTCAACCGCTCATCCAGATTACCTACCGGTAAATACCTGACTTCAACTTTGATATTTTGCTGTTTGGCAAAATCTTCTACTAAAATATCTGTCATTGTTTCATTTAAGCTGCTGCAGATCTTGATACTTTTCTGTTCCGCTTTAGTATCGCTGCCGCAGCCGCTACAGCAAAGTACAACCGACAGCAATGCCACCAGGATTACTTTCATAGTTCGCCCGCCTCGTCCTTCTCATGATAAATCAATTATACCATATTTAAGCATTATTTCTGCGTACTTTCCTTAAACATGCCCTGCTGTTATGCCCCTATATGTTATAATTAATTATAATTTATTTTTGCTGTCATTCTATATCTGCCGAAAGCTGCTGCCGTCGGCACATTTATCTGCGAGGTTTGTCATATGCCGGAACGTTTACTGAAATACTATCGTCCTTACCGTAAAACATTATTTTTTGCTTTGCTCGGCTCCGTTATCACATCCGCCCTTGACCTGTGTTTTCCGCTTTTCATGCGGTATATACTGGGTGACGTGCTGCCCGGCGGTAATCTTCTGCTTTTAGGACAGGCTACAGCCGTCCTGCTTTTCTTATACCTGCTCAATTTTGTTATCAGCTACCAGGTTTCCAGACATGGCCGCCTGATGGGAGCCAAAATTGAACAGGATATGCGCAGCGATCTTTTTCAGCACGTTCAGTCGATGTCTTTTCGTTATTTCGACAATGTCCGCATCGGCCAGCTGATCTCACGTATCGTCAGCGATATTGCCGAAATTCGCGAGCTTGTTTTTCTCGGCCCCAATTATCTGCTGGTCTGCACCATTACCATGGTCGGTACACTGGGGATACTTATTTATCTGAACTGGCCTTTGGCGCTGCTTGTCAATCTGCTGCTTTTAGGCAAAGCGTATGAGTCGGTATCTACCAACAAAGCACTGAAACAGTCGGGACGCATCATTCGCGAGCAGGTGGGCAACCTTACAGCCCAAACCAATGAAAGCCTGAACGCTATCCGTCTTGTCAAATCCTTCAACAACGAAGCCTGGGAAGAAAAGCGCATGGACGCAAACGGGCAGGCCCTGCTGCAGGCACGCAAAACTTCTTTCGACCTTTTAGCAAGGCTCAACAGCAACGCCGTGCTGTTCTCCAATGTTACCAATCTTGTGATCATTGTCGTTGGCGGCGCTATGATCTCCTATAATAAAATGCAGATCAGCGATCTGGTCGCTTTTCTGCTGTATGTTTCCATCTTTATCCGCCCCATCCTGCGCCTGACGACATTGGCGGAATCTTACCAGAAAGGTATGGCCGGCTATCAGCGTTTCTGCCAGCTGATGGATACGCCCTCTGAAAACACCGACTTGCCCGGCGCCGTTGACTGCGGTACTTTAAAAGGCGCGATCTCCTTTAAGAACGTCAGCTTTGGCTATGACCCAGGAAAACCGGTCATCCAAAATTTTGATCTGGATATCGCTGCCGGTGAAGTTATCGCTTTTGTAGGCACTACGGGAGTCGGCAAAAGTACGCTCTGTAATCTGCTGCCGCGCTTTTATGAGCTGCAGCAGGGCTTAATCACGATCGACGGAACAGACATCCGCAGCATGACGCTCAAATCACTGCGGCGCAACATCGGTATCGTTCAGCAGGATATTTTCCTTTTCTCCGACTCTGTACGCGAAAACATCGCTTACGGAAAACCTCAGGCCAGTATGGAAGAAATCATCACCGCAGCCAGATTAGCTGAAGCTGATACCTTCATCAATCAGCTGCCCGAAGGTTATGACAGTCAGCTGGGTGAACGTGGCGTCAAGCTGTCAGGCGGACAAAAGCAGCGCATCGCGATCGCCCGCGTTTTCCTCAAAAATCCCCCCATCCTGATTTTAGACGAAGCAACCTCTTCTTTGGATAACGAAACTGAAAACCTGATCCAGGGATCACTGATGCAGCTGTCACGCAACCGAACCACGCTGATCGTCGCCCATCGTCTGGCTACGATCCGTCATGCCGACCGCATCGTCGTCCTCACGCCTGACGGTATCGGCGAACAGGGTTCTCACGATGAACTGATGGCCCTGCAGGGAGAATATTACCGGCTGTACATGGCGCAATTCAGTAAAAACCAGTTAAATTAAAAATACGCAAAGCCCTCAGACGCAAGGCATCTGAGGGCTTTTTCTTTCCCATAAACAACTTTGTGATTATTCGCGGTCAAAAATCATTACTTTTTCAAAATCCAGATATACTTTTTCGCCGTCGGTAAATTCCTTTAAATCTGCGCCCTTGACGATAACGCGTACATCATGATCTCCCACGGTAACGCGATAGTCAACAGCATCGCCCAGATAGAAGCGGTGCGTCAGGGTTCCTTCCAGCATACCGCCGCCGCGGCTCATTGTAATATTCTCAGGCCGTACGGCGATCGTGGCACTGCCGGAAACACCAGAGGTATTGGGGAAGGAAGCCGTAGTACCCTGCAGGTATACCCTGTCATCAGATACTTCGCCCTGCATGAAGTTGACCAGACCAATAAAGTCGGCAACCATTTTATTGGCAGGATTAGTATAAATTTCATGCGGTGCGCCGATCTGCTGTACAACACCCTTACTCATAACGACGACGCGGTCGCTCATGGCCATTGCTTCGCCCTGATCATGGGTTACATAAACAACGGTAATGCCAAGTGCTTTCTGGATCGACAATATCTCAAAACGCATGCTTTCACGCAGCTTAGCATCCAGATTGGATAAAGGTTCGTCGAGCAGCAATAACCCCGGCTGCGCAACCAAAGCGCGGGCCAAAGCAACACGCTGCTGCTGCCCGCCGGACAGCTGATGCGGGTAACGGTGCCCGTATTCGCCCAAGTGCACGAGCTCCAGCATCTCATTTACTCTTTTTAAACGCTCCTCTTTGGGAACTTTCTGGATTTTCAGCGGGTAAGCTACATTATCAACGACCGTCATATGCGGCCACACTGCATACGACTGGAAAACCATGCCGATGTCGCGGTTTTCCGGCGGAACAAATCTATTCTGCGCCGAAGAACTAACACAATGGTCACCAATATAGATCTCGCCTTCAGTAGCTTTTTCAAAGCCTGCGATCATTCTCAGGGAAGTAGTTTTACCGCAGCCGGAAGGACCGAGGATCGAAACGAATTCGCCGTCTTCGACCGTCAGGTTAAAATCGTTAACAGCCGTTACCGGGCCGAAACGTTTAAATACATGTTCAATACGTACTTGTGCCAATTTATTCCACTCCTTCTTTAAATTCCAACATTGCCTTTGGTCAGTTTGTTGAGGATCAGGTTACCGGCCAAAACGATAGTCAAAATGATTACTGACAAGACAGAAGCATTTTGTGTATCTGCATAAGTTTGCAGCTCGTACAGCAAAACACCGATGGTTTTAGTTTCTGCGCCGTACAAAAGGAGTGACATCGTCAGCTCGTAGAAGGACGGCATAAAGATCAGGAACCAACCGGCGATGATGGACGGAGCGATCAACGGCATAATAATATCTTTACAGGTTCTGATCCAGCTGGCACCGGAATTGAGCGCTGCTTCTTCCAGAGAAACATGCACCTGACTCAGGGAAGCCGCGATCGTGCGCACAGACATGGTCATATATTTGACCAGATAGCTGACGACCAGAATCCACATCGACGAATACAGATTGAGACCGAAATTACCGGAGAAGGTGATAACAAGAGCCAGAGCAATAACGATACTCGGGGTAGAACCGCCGATAACGGTCAGCAGATCCGGGAAGCTGCGGCCTTTGACTTTTGTTTTAACTGCCAGATAAGCAATAAATACAGAAAGTATGGTACCTATAGTAGCGGCAATGACGCCATATACTACCGAGTTCCAGATGCTCTCCATATACTGGCTGCTGGTAATAACCGGTTCCCAGGCATCAAAGCCGATATTCGACCAGGTAACGCCGCGCGACATGCTCTTTAAAAGCGATGTCAGTAAAATAGAACCTAACGGTAAAATTACCGCGATGAACGCATATAACCCTACACCGCAAAAAGCAGGCCATTTCCATTTGCCCAGCTCTACGATATTCGGACGTGTGCTTTTACCGCTGATGGTCGTATAATCCTTGCGGCCCAGCATCCAGGTCATAAAGAACAGTAAGAAGTTAGCCAGGAACATCAACGATGCGGCTAAAGCCGTAGCGTCACGGATACCCTCGTCGTTGCCCATATAAATATAGGTTACGATACGTGTCGTCATAACCTCGATATTACCAGGCATACCGACGATAGCGGGAATACCGAAGCAGGAGCCGGCAGCAATAAAGACCAGCAGGCCGCCAGCCAGAATACTCGGCGCCATCAAAGGCAGCGTCACATCGATCAGGGTCCGCAGCGGCGAAGCACCGGAAACACGGGCCGCTTCTTCCAGCGTCGGATCCATTTTTTCCATTGCCCGGGAAATGGTAATAAAAGCAAAAGGCGAATAAAACAGGGTCAGCACCCAGGCCAGGCCGCCCATAGTATAAATATCAAATGGAGATTGCTGCAGCTGCAGAATCCACTTAAAAATCGAATTCAAATACCCGACGCTGGGATTTAAAAGCTGTACCCAGGCGATCGCACCCACATAAGGAGGGATCATATAGCTGGCAACCAGTAAGGTCCGGTATGTTTTCTTACCGGGCATATCGGTACGGCCAACGAGCCAGGCCAGTGGGAAAGTAATAATAACACTGGCTACCATAACTAAAAGCGACAGCTGCACAGTATTGGACAATGCACGCCAGTTAACATCCTGACTGTAAACATCGGCATAATTACCGAAATTAATGGCTCCATCAACCATAACACTGTCATAAAGCAGTATACCCATCGGGAAAACTACAAAATATAATAATAAAATAACGGAAATAGCAATAACTGCAAATTTACTGTTAAATCTAGGTAAAGACCCCACTATGGCTCCTTTCCCCGGTGTTCAACCCGGTGAAAAATCATTTACAGGTTTTTCCTGCAAAGAAATTGGAAAACAGGGATCGTCAAAAACGACCCCTGATCCCTTAAAAATTGTTACCCAAGAAATTTTAATAAGAACTATTCCATAACTCTTACGCGGAAAGCCTCTTTGATCTGAGCATTTTCTTTAGCAAGTTTTTCCCAGTTTACTTTAATAGCTTTATCCGAGAAAGTTTTCAGAGCAGGAGCGCCTTTAGGCGGTTCTACGTCGCCGCGTACGGAATGCATCCAGCCTTGAACGACTGCCTGCTGACCGTCTTTGGACAGCCACCAGTCAACGAGAGCTTTAGCGCCTTCAGGATTTTTGGTTGCTTTGAAAATAGCAATCGGAGACGGAATAATGATAACGCCGTCTTCAGGATAGGAAACTTTCAAAGGCTCATTTTTAGTATTAGCCAGTTTGAGGATATTTTCTTCCAGAATCATTGCTGCAGCATATTCGCCGGTCAGCAGTTTGTTTTGGATAGCAGAATTGCCTTCTTCAACGCGGATATCGTTAGCTTTTAACTGGTCAAAATATTCCCAGCCATATTTGTCAGCCAAAGCGCCAACCGCTACATAAGCAGTACCGGAAAGCATCGGGTTCGGCATGGCGATTTTGCCTTTCCATTTCGGATCGGTCAGATCTTTCCAGGATTTCGGAGCATCTTCAGGTTTCAGTTTATCAGAGTTATAAGCAATGATCATGTTGCAGACACGAACAGAAGACCAGGCACCGTTTTTGTCTTTATCGGTGATGACATCTTTCAGATTCGGGGAAACATAATCCAGCAGCAGGCCCTGATCCTGCAGATTGAGATAGTAGGAAGGATCAGCAACCATCAAAACGTCGGTGCCGATCTTGTTAGCTTTGATCTCGCCGGTGATTTTGGTGATTACTTTTTCAGTACCACCCTGGAACCAGGTAACTTTCATATCAGGGAATGCTTTAGCTACATTCGGTTTACACATTTTATCGATGATATCAGGATAAATAGAGGTATAAACCATAACGTCGCCTTTAGGACCACCTTTAGAATCTGCAGCTTTCTTATCACCGCTGCCGCCACAGCCGGCAACTGCTACGGATAATGCCAGAACTGCTGCTGCAGTGCACAACCATTTTGCGTTTTTCATCAAACATCCACTCCTTTGTGTTGTCGTACTACCCTTAAAATTCGCCCGGCTTTGTAAAATTCCTGCTTACATTAGAAAAAAAGTTTTACAAAAAATTAAAATTTATGTCACATTTACGCCTTATTTAAAAAACATTCCATTGTCAATTGACAATACGACACTTTTGACCCTACGGGATTTTTAACGTCCCGCTCTATAGCGTCACCAGAAAATTCAATTCCCATGCCGGCACATAGGGATGCTTGCGCAGATAAACCTTATATTCAGGTACTAACCGCCATAAAAACAGCGGCAACAAAAACATGTCAACATCATGATGATAAGCAGCGATAAATAATTTAGGCCGATTGAGCCGTATCTGCTCGCTGCCGCCTGCCAGAGCCTCCAGCTCGGCACCTTCCACATCCATTTTAATATAAGTAGCGCGCTCGCCCTGCAGCAGCGTATCGATATCGGCCGCCTGCACTGTCCGCCGCTGACCTGCCAGTAATGTCGACTGACGTCCGCCGCTGTCGGAAAAAGATAATTCGGTACACTCTTTCCAAATGGCCCTTTCAAAAATTTTAATATTTGTCAGACCGCTGGCTTCTACATAAGCCGCCAGCTTTTTATAATTACGTCTGTCCGGCTCTGCCGCAAAAATCTTATTATATTTACTATGCGTCAGCTGTAAAAATTCTCTGATCGTATCACCATTATAAGCGCCTAAGTCAGCATACGTTTCTGTCTCGCTCCAGCTGAAGATATTCTGCAGGTCTTCCAAGCGCTCCGTATCACTTTGCCATAAATAATGCAACTTCCCGCTCAGCTTATAATTCAGCGCTGCCGCAAAAACCTTACGGGACCAGTCGTCAGCCAATTTATCATATATCTGCTGCAATTCCTGCTGGTGCCGCTGCAGCCAGTCAAACGAAACTGTTTCATCTCCGGGAAACAGCGGCAAATGCGGCGCTACGGTCTCATGCAGCAGACTCAGCTCTTGAAAGCGTTGTAAAACCGCGGGCGACTCTGAGGCAAAGGCAATCACGAGCAAAAAATCCTCCAGACGTTCCTTGACAGCGTCATAAGTCTCGACCCTATGACCACGAAAAACCTGCCCACGGACAAACTCGTCACTGGCAAAAACTCCGGCAACCTCTACTTTATGGCTGTCACACCAGTCAATGATCTGATCGGCGCCATTGCCCATGCCATATAAAACGACTGGTTTGTCCGTCAGCTGCAAAGTCTGCCAGACATCCTGCCCGGCTTCAATAAAATCCAACATTTTCGATGCTCCCTTCCTCATTACTTTATTGTACACGAAACTTTCTCTGCAGTCATACTTTTCTTAGGTTAACTTTTTCGGGCATCAAGGTTGACATACGGCTCCTGAGTTTTATATACTATTATCGTAAACTAAAATATATTTTATGGTTAACCATAGCTAAGGTGATCTACATGTCTACTTTTAAAATCCGTGCAATCAGCGAAATTGCTTTATTGGCAGCCTTTATCGCTGTCAGCGGTGCTTTTAAACTGCCCAGCTTCATTCCCGGCAGTGAATTTCAGCTTTCGGCACCGCTGGCCGTCGCCATCTGCGGTGTTTTTGGCACCAAAAAATACCTGCTGGCCGGTCTGCTGGCCTCTGCCGGCGGTTTACTTTTAGGTACGCAAACTATTTTCAACGTCCTTATCGCAATGCTTTTCAGGATAGTCGTTGCCTTATTATATGCAGTTTTAGGTAAAAGCAAAGTCTTTTACCTGTTATCAGGACCGTTGGCCTCTGCCGCAGCACGCCTTGCGCTCAGTCTTGTTATCGGCAAAGCAGTTTATCCCCTGCTGGCGGCGGCCCTGCCCGGAATGATTTTTACAGCTTTAACGGCAGGATTATTTGCTTCTGTCCTTGAGAAAACCCTGATCCTGACTAAACGTGCTTATGAACGCTACTAAACAGTGTTTTTTATTGTACCTGAAGCATAAAGCTTCAGGTCTTTTTATCTTCTCTGCGCCTATACTTGCCCGCGGCTTTTTATAATGTTAAAATAGTATTGACAATATTTGCCGGAATATTCTTATTGCTTATCCTTAGCTGCTCACTGATGTTTTCCGGTCATATTTGGATACATTATCAATAAACGGCCTTTGGGCCTGCGGAGGACTTGTTATGATTTTACAGGAATCTGGAGAAAACTATTTGGAAACCATCCTGATGCTGCAGCAAAAAAACGGCAATGTGCGTTCTATCGATATCGCAACGTACATGAATTTTACCAAAGCCAGCGTCAGCCGGGCCATGAGTATTTTAAAACGTGAAAACTATATTCTGATGGAAGCTGACGGCAATATCGTGCTGACGGAAACGGGCCTGGCCAAAGCCAATGCCGTTTTGGAAAGACATCGTTTACTGACACGTTTCTTATGTGAAAATCTGGGCGTTCCTGCCACAATAGCAGAAAAAGACGCCTGCCGCATTGAGCACGTTATCAGCCCGGAAACCTTTGCGGGCATCAAAAAACTGATCAAAAACTCTTAAACTTTAAAGGAGCTGTTTGATAATGATGAAAAAACTATTTGTTTTACTTACTGTAGCCATTGCCATGCTGGCACTGCCGCTGGCAGCCCATGCCGACAAAACGAAATGGGCCAACCCCAACTATGATTTTTCGCAGCTTCGTCATATCGATTTAGTATCCATAAGCATCGTCGAGCCTTATGAAGATGCCTTTTCCGTTGATGACATGGCCAGCGAAAAGATCATTGGTGATTTGCAGAAAGCTTTAGACAAAAGAAACTTCACCTTTAAATCCAGCGTTGAATCAAATCTTACCATTACCAGAGAAGATGCCGCGCAGCTGGCTAAAGACGCTCTAAGCAGTTCCTTCAGTACGGGAACTGTCAAGATCGCGCCTGAAGCTACTGCCGACTTAAAGATCATCGCCCACAAATTTGGTTACAGGACCCGGATCATCCCGGCCCATCAGGAGCCGCGCACCAGAACCTTTAAAGAAAAAGCCAAGGACAATAACGGCAACTGGGTAGAACGTGACGTACAGCGCACCGTTTACGAATACGTTCCCGAAACAACAGTTTACGATGCACAGCTGGACGTCTCCTTTCAGGTTTTTGACCCGGCTACCGGAAAAATAATTTTCAACCTGCGCGATGTGCGTGAACGAGCTCAGGACAGCGATACCACTGATATGTGGAAACGTATGGCCAACTATTTTTCCCAGGAATTACAAAAAGCTGTCAAAAATGCAAAAAAATAACCTTTTCAAATACTCCGTACTAAATTACGGAGTATTTTTTGCTTAATTTATTCAAAATCTTACTGATATTTACTCTTGTTTTACTTGACACTCTATTTAAAAATGTTATAATTTAGTATATCAAACTGAATACGGTAATGCAGGTTCCGTAAGGAATAACAGAGAAGTCCGGTTCAATGCCGGCGCGGTCCCGCCGCTGTAAGATGGAGCAAAGCCTATAAAACCACTGGAAAATTCTGGGAAGGAAGGCCAAGCGATGAAATCAAGCCAGAAGAACTACCTGCATCGCGATCTTAGTGACCTGCGAAGGACGGGGAAAGATCATGGTTCTAACCTGACCATGTTTTTATCACCATCCTGATTTTTACGGATGGTTTTTTATTACCTATTCAGAAAATAATCAGAGGAAAGAGGAATCATTTATGAAAAAACTGCTTTCAATGTTAGTTATGGCTTCAATGATGGTTTTTGCATTAGGAACTATGGGGGCTTCTGCTGCTAAAGCACCGCAGAACGACAAAGCCGTAGTAGTAGTCAGCTTCGGCTCTACCTTCGACGATACCCGTACCAAAGATATCGGCGGTATCGAAGAAGCTGTTGCCAAAGCTTTTCCGAACCGTGATTTTAAACGCGCTTTTACTTCCTACATCATTATGGAACGTTTGGAAAAAAATAAAGGCATCAAAGTCAATGACCTGCCTACGACCTTAAAAGAACTGAAAAAAGCCGGCTACAAAGATATCCTCGTACAGCCGACCCATCTGCTGCATGGTGAAGAATATGAACACAAAGTCCTGACTACTGTCAATAAATTCAAAGGCGACTTTGACCGCATCGTTGTCAGCGATCCTCTCATGGTCGGCAAAAACGATTTCGCTATCGCAGCTTCCGCTGTGGCAACTCAATTCCCGACCCTGGGCAAAAGCGAAGGCATCGTGCTGATGGGCCACGGTTCTCCCCGTGACAACAACCAGTCCTTTGGCAACACCTACAAAATGCTGCAGGAAACCTTTGATAAAATGGGTCTGCCTGTTGTAGTAGGCACTGTTGAAGAAGTAGATACCCCTAATGTTGACGAAGTTATGGAACAGATCAAAGCACGCGGCTACAAAACCGTGCATATGTTCCCGCTGATGATCGTTGCCGGCGACCATGCCAACAACGACATGTATGGCGATGAAGAAGATTCCTGGAAATCCCTGATCGAAAAAATGGGTGTCAAAACCATAGGTCACCTGCAGGGTATCGGCCGCAACGCCGCAGTACAAGCAATTTACGTACAGCATGCAGTTGCTGCTGAAGCAGGCGTGCAAAGATAAAAGATTACTGAGTGCCAAGGACGTTCTTCCACGGAAGAACGTCCTTTTATGTTCTGGAAATAAATACAAAAATATTACAACGTCTTTATTTAGACAAAATTTTCTGTAATTTTGTCAGCTATCGTTGCTGCTGTGCTTGCCTTACGCAATATGTAAATGCTATACTTTAGTCAATGAAAGACATTTATATGAAGAAAGGGTGTTGCACCAATGGGTTTAGTTATCTCTGCTCTCGTTACTTTTTGGGTCGGCTTTCTGATCTACAAAAAGTACAAACCACAACCGGTCTTATTCTTAGGCGGTATGATTTTAATGTACATCGCCGCCGTTTTCGGCTATGGTACTATTTTACCTGCCAAGGCCGCTACAGGCTCTACTTTCTTTGATGCTTTTGAATTTATCCGTGCTACCATGAGCTCCAATGCCGGCAAGCTGGGCATGAACATTATGGCGGTCGGCGCTTTTGCCCGTTATATGGACAAGATCGGCGCTTCCCGTTCTCTGGTTCGTCTCACCATCCGTCCTCTGCTGGCACTCAAATCACCTTACATCGTTTTATCCGGCACCTGGATCGTCGGCATGCTGATCGGCCTGTGCATCAACAGCGCTTCCGGTCTGGCCATGCTTTTGATGGTCACCATGTTCCCGATCCTGATCGGTCTTGGCGTCAGCCGCCTGTCTGCTACGGCAGCCGTTGCTACGACGCTGTGCTTTGACTGGAGCCCCAGTGATACCGGTACGATCCTGTCTGCTGAAACCGCAGGCCTGAACCCGGTAGTTTACTGGACTGACTATCAGGTCCCCATCGTTTTGGTGGCTTTTGTAGTTGTCGGTACCCTGCACTATTTCACGCAAAAATATATGGATAAACGCGACGGACATATCGTCCAGCCGATGGAAGTTGAAAAGCCTGCTGAAGAAGATCCGGCTGACAGCGCTCCGCTGTGATATGCAGTCCTGCCTGTTATCCCGCTGGCTTTGATCCTTTCCTTCAGCCCGCTGTGGATCACCTCTATCAAAATGAATATCGTTATGGCCATGTTCATCGGCCTTTTTATCGGCGCCTGCTGCGAGTATCTGCGCTGGCATGACGGCAAAAAAGTTCTGGGCGACATCCAGACCTTCTTCGACGGTTTGGGTATGCAGATGGCTAACGTCATCACCCTGATCGTTGCCGGTCAGACTTTTGCTCAGGGCCTGTTGTCCATGGGCACTATCAACTCCCTGATCTCCGGCAGCCAGGGCTTCGGCTTCGGCCCGATGGCCATGATGCTCGTTATGGTTGCTATCATCGCCTTCTCCGCCGTTGTTATGGGCAGCGGCAACGCACCGTTCTTTGCCTTTGCGGCACTGACTCCGGCTGTTGCAGCGCAAACCGGTATCCATCCGGTACTGATGCTGCTGCCGATGCACTTTGCAGCATCTATCGCCCGTAACTGGTCACCGATCACTGCAGTTATCGTCGTTTCCTCCGCGGCGTTTCTCCGTTCGACCTGGTCAAACGTACCGCGATCCCGATGGCCGGCGCCATGCTCGTCAACATCGGTATGACCTTCTTCTATTATTACAGAGGTTAATAAAAACTTATAGCAACAGACAGAATAGCTGCCTGCGGGCGGCTATTCTTATTTTAGAAAGGATGTGTAAACCATGTTCATCTGCGACTGTCACTGCGACACCCTGACCGAGCTGTACAAAAAAGGAACTTCCCTGTACGACAACGACCAGCATTTTGACATCAAACGTCAGATCGAGCTGGGCGGCGGCCTGCAATTCTGCGCCATCTTCGTACCGACCCACGAATTCCGTTATTACGGCGGCCTGCGCTATACCATGTGCCTGCTGGATAAATACCAGCAGGAGCTTAAAGCACTGCAGGCAAACGGCATCGACGTACTGCCCGTATTGACGAAAGCTGATGCTGCCGACGTGCTCAATCACAAGGCGGCTACTCTGCTGGCGATCGAAGAAGGCGGCGCCATCGACGGCAGCCTGGAAGCGCTGCGGGTGCTGTATGAACTGGGACTGCGCGCCATGACGCTGACCTGGAGCAACCGCAACGATATTGCCGACGGCGTCAACGAAGAATGCAGCGGCGGCGGCCTGACCACCTTTGGCCGTAAGGTCGTTGCCGAAATGAACCGTCTGGGTATGCTGGTTGACGTTTCTCACATCGCTACGGCCGGCTTCTGGGACGTCATCGAAACTTCTACCAAACCGATCATCGCCACACACTCCAACGCCAAAGCCCTGTGCAGCCATCCGCGCAACCTCAATGACGACCAGATCAAAGCCATCAACGCCAATGACGGACTGATCGGCATCACCTTCGCCGGGCAGTTTCTGGAAGAAGATTACAACAACGCCTGCATCGACAGCGTTTACCGCCATATCGACTATATGCTGAACCTTTTGGGCAACGATGACCATATCGGTTTTGGCAGCGACTTTGACGGCATCAGCCATCCGCCGTATAACATCCACGGCGTGCAGGATTACAAACCGCTGGTAGAATACCTGCAAAGCAAAAACTACAGCGACAGCACTATCGAGAAGATCACCCACAAAAACGTACTGAATCTGCTGGGTAAAGTGCTGTAAAGGGAAAAAGTAAAGGTCCTGACAGTTAAACTGTCAGGACCTTTTATATTGCAGCTGCTTTTACAGCACTGCCGCTTAGAACGTAAATCTTAAACCCGCATTGACGCTCCACTTTTTGTTGATGTCGCCGCCGAAGCCACGTTCCACTTCACCGTAGAAGCTGCTGTCTTTACTCAGTTTGATATTAGCGCCCAAGCCCAGCTCGAACCAGGTATCGCCGTAGTCATTATGCTTGCTCAAAATATCGTTAGTACCACCGGCGTCCGAGGTAAGCTGCAAATCACGCTTACCGGCAAATTCGTGCAGCAGGTCAGCTTTCAGATAGATATCGCTGCCGTTTTTGATCTTCTGTCCCATAACGAAACCGATGCGCCCGATCGCGCTGTTCATCCCTTCGATATAGCCATTAGCGCCCCTGTCGGTAGTGTAATTGATGCCGCTCAACCGTCCCAACGTAAACTGTGCCTGGGGCTCGAAGAACAGTCCCTGCTGGTAATCAAAGCGCTGGCCATATTCCACGCTGATGCTGTAGGCGTGTTCCTTATAGCTGGCTTTGTCCGGGTAATCACCATAAGATTTTAAGTCCGTATCAAACATACCTGCCCGCGCCGTGACATTGGTATAGGCACCGCGTTTGCCCTGCCAGACGCCGTATAAACTGAACGCTGTCAGTTTATCTTTACCACTGCCCTTAGTATAATCACCAGTACCGTCGCCGTAGTCCACAGCTAAACCATAGGTACTCCTGGCATCGGCTTTTTGGTCATAACCAAGCTGGTACAGATTGTAACGTCCTTCGTAGCCGAAACCGCTGAACCTGCCCGCCTGTGTGCGCGCCCAGATGCCGTCTGCCCGTTCGCTGCCATTTCCCAATGCACCCAAACGGTTGCGCAGGCTGTCGTTGGTATTACGCCACATGGCGTAGCTGTTGTCGGCGTCAAACAACAATACTTTGGTATCGTTATTCGCTGTTTTCACGATTTTTGTCAAATACCACTGGTTGGTTTCTTCGTTTAAAATCGGCGTTGCGTCCCAAAGGCCACCGTTATTGGCTGTCATACCCTTAAATTTCAGCTTCCTGCTCTGGTCATCTACCAGCAGTAGTCTGCCTGTCAGTTCCGTATCGCTGACGATACTCTGGTCGTTGACATAAACAGCGTACGTTCCTGTGCCGGCATTACTGTTGTTGACAGTGATCTCATCGCCGGTATTATTGGCCAGATCAGTATCCAGATAAATACTGCCGCCAGTCCCCTGCAGGTCGCTCATGGTCAGCTTCTGATAGACAGATACCGCACGCATATTCCGCTTCAGACCAGCACCGTCTGTCAGATCAAGCACGCCGTTATTGATCGTTAAGGTATTGTTTAGTATATAATCACTGTCAGCCTGCGCCAGACGTAAAATACCGCCGTCTAAAACAGTGCCGCTGATGACCGCGCCGGTTTCGATATACTGCAAACCGCCGCTGCCTACTTTAGTAGCATTAGCCGTACCGCCGCTGGTCACAGTCTGCATACCGCTATCGACCTGCATACCGCTGACGGTCGCGCCATCCATAACCGCCTGCGTGCCGCCGTCAAAGGTGATATCGTGCAGATTAGTCCCATCATAGACCTGCTGCACACCGCCACTTAAAACTGCGCCGCTGACGGTGCCGCCAACACTGACGATCTGCTGACCAGCCTTAATAGTCGTGCTGACAGCGATACCGCCTGAATTGATTTTCTGCGTACCGCCGGCGATAGTTGTATCCGTGGCAGTACCGCCATTGTTAACGATCTGCGCACCACCACCAATCGTCATCCTAGCCTTTTCACTACCGGCGATAGTTGTATTAGCAGCCGTGCCGCCGCTATTAACGATCTGTTCGCCACTCAGCAGGGCAGTGACCGTACCCGTACCGGCGTTGTTGATGATCTGGGTACCGCCGCTCATAGTTGCAATGGTGCCAATACCGGAACCGCCAACATAACCGATGATCTGAACGCCATCTTGCATCAGAGTGATACTGCCCGTACCAAAATTACCATTGTAGCCAATGGCCTGTTTACCAGCCTCCATAATTTCAATGCTGCCCACAGCCGACGAACCAGTCAACCCTATGATCTGGCTGGCATCAACGCCGGACATCTTCGTGATAGTGCCAGTGCCGCCATCATTGACCTGTTGCTGACCATTATTCATACTTGCAATAGTACCAACACAGCTACTGCCACCGCTGTAACCCACGATCTGCAGACCGCTGTTCATTACATTGATCGTGCCTGTGCCACCACCCTTATAAGGGGCAGTGCTATAACCAATCATTTGTGTCCCGGCTTCCAGCGTATCAATGCTGCCATTAGCTGCACCAGACAGACCTATAATCTGCATAGCCCCGGCACCTGACATTGTTGTGATACTGCCGCTGTTACCAGCCCAGATCTGTTGCTGACCACCGACCATACTTATTATGGTACCGCTGGCATTTATATATCCCGGATTACCAATACCCTGTTTTCCACCGCTCATAGCACTTATCACACCTGTGGCACTGGTACGTATAAATTGCATACCATCAACCATAGTTACTATCTCAGCATGAGTATCCTTTTCCAAGGTTTGAGATCCGCCGCTCATTATACCGATACTTCCCTTACCTGCGCTGTATAATGTCTGCGAACCGTTATACATTAAATCAATATGGCCGCTGGCATTGGCTGTCTCAATCTCCTGATAGCCGTTGCTCATAGTTCCTACAATGCCGCTGCCGGCATTGATCGTTTGTTTCTGTTCTATATGACCACTAACGTTGTTCATAAGACACACGCTGCCGACGCCGCCAGAAATAATCTGCTGTTTTATGGTATTTGTACCATCACTCATTCCCTTGATAATACTGGTACCACCATAGACATAATTTTCCTGTTTATTGACATCAATAATACAAGTACCGCCGGAAACATAAGTCTGATGGTCGCTGTTGCCGACACTGACATTGCCGCTTTTTACAACAAGATCCTGGTGATTGGAAGTAACACTGACATTACCACCCGACACAGTCACAGAACCTACATTATTCCCAATATTCAATGACCCGCCTTCAGCTACCTCTGTCTGGGCCCTGTTAGAATCTATCGTACAAGTGCCACCGCTGGCAACGTACACAGTATCAGAATCCACCGTACTACCAATACTTATGTTCTCACCGGTGCCAACACTGTAATTGCTGGCGGCCTCGGCCTTGCTGAAAATCATTTCGTCCACATAGCCTGCCAGTATCGGTAGTGCTTCATAGGCATAAGCCTGCAGATCTTCCTGCTGCGCTTCGCCGACAGCCTGTTGAGGCAGCGGTTCCGGCTGTTCAGCTGCTGCCAGCGCCGCTGCCGGTGCAGCCGCATTGACCAGATTCATCCCCATCACTACTGTTGCCAGAATACTTTGCGCCTGTAATTTCTTCTCTCTCTTTTTCATCACTGCTCACCCTTTATCTTCTTTTTATTCACAGCCTCTTTCTGCGGCTTCAGTTTATAGTCGGCTATCAGCCGGTCGATGACTTTGTTCACCGCTTCCGGCGTGATGTAGCGGCTGCATTCAAACTGCCTGTCAGTGCCTTTATGCCGCGGACACCATTCAAAATCTTTATGGTCGAACACTACCCGCGTATCGTTCCAGCAGCCGTTGCAGACATGGTAGCTGATGACACGGTACGGCGTCGCAAATTCATTTACCGGCAGTGTAAAACCGCTGATCAGCACTACCGGTATCCCTACGCCGTTGGCTACCCAGCTGAGCCCGCTGGACAGACCCACGAAAAAATCGGCATGGTGTAAAAGGTCGATCCGCTCCTGCAAGGGTCTGCGGCCGGTAAAATCTTCCGCTCCGTAAGGAATGATATTGTAGCGGCTGCCCATACCGTAATTATTTTCCCTGTCGATACACAGTACCCGGTAGCCCAGCTCTTTAAGGTGTTTGACCACATTCAGCCAGCCGCGGCCGTTGTTCCAGTATTTAGCCTGACTGCTGGCCTGCGCCGCAATGCAGACATAGGGCTCTTTGATCCTGCGTGTTTTGTTTTTAGGCAGCAGTTTGATACGCTGTTCGTCCGCTTTCAGCCCCAGGATGCAGGGTGCGTTTTTATGCAGCCCCACTACTCTGAAATCTACCGGCTGGTGTTCCCTGTCGTCACAGGGAAAGAAAATGCCCATGTAATAGCTGGCGTACAAGCCTTCCGGCCGTTCTTCCGCTTTGATGAATTTTATCTCCGGGTAGCCCGGCTTGATGATCTCGATCATATCTTCCGCCATGGCGCAGTACAGTTCGCATTTGTGCTTTTTCCTGAAGATTTCGGCATAGGGGAACCAGGCTAAAATATCTCCTAAAATGCCGACCGGGAATTTGAGCAGCACTTTTTTGCCCTGTAGATCCAGGTCGTGGGCAAAGATCAGCTTGCCCTTTTCGTAGACCTCGATGCGGAAGTCGATAAAATACTTTTTGCTGCTGGTCACCAGCACGCCGCTGGCGGGCGCGTCGTACACCGTCAGGCAGGCTTCCCTGTCGATAAACTTGACCCGGTATTCGCCCTGCGGCACGGTGACCCGGGCCCCGTAGTTAAAGTCGAACTTGATGCCTGCGATGCCGCTTTCCTGCCGCACCTCACCGGCATCAAAAAGCATATAGGGCTTGGCGGGTGCTGCTGCTTTGGCAGCCTCGCCGTCATTATCGGCAGCTGCGTCGCCAGTTTTGCCGCTTTTTATGGTACTACCAGACGCTGCTGCTGCCTGCCCCATAATACTTGCTAGCTCTGCCGCGTCTGCTGATTTTACTTCCGGCATTTCTTCACTCCTTTGCTGTGTTGCTCATTAGCTATATCCTCCGCAGCCGTTGCCGCGGTCAAGGCCTTTTACCTGTTTGACAGCCGCAGCAGCTGCAAAAGCTGCTGCACTTCCTCCAGCGTATAGCTTTCTGTAGGTGCTTCCTGCTCAGGCGCAGCCTTTTCTGCCTGCTCTTTGCCCCAGTCCAGCGCCGCATTGGTATCTAAAAAGATTCCCAAGGGGCATTCCAGTACATTAGCGATACGCAGCAGCAGCTTCAGAGTTACTTTTACATGACTATGTTCAATATTGCTCAGGTGAGTCTGACTGACCCCGATACGCTTGGCCAGCTCCTGCTGGCTGAGCTGACAGGCAGTGCGCAGGAATCTGATATTGTTGCCGAGCTGCTGTAAACACTTTTCGTCATACATTTTTGCGTCGCCACCCTTGCTACAGTTTTAAGCACAACCTTTAGTTACATATCTTTTATTAAAATCATTGATTATTTGTTGTCGATTTAAAAACATTTGTTAAAATAATATTTCAATTTATTA
>OHLQ01000395.1_pt1 | contig 21440 bp, 21 predicted proteins | sample 1569081 | NCBI WGS metagenome assembly OHLQ01 (sample SAMEA3879585, study PRJEB24766) | human gut metagenome | biome: human-associated habitat; feature: feces | place: USA | collected 1985/1987 | reverse complement strand
ACCGCACTACCACTATGCAAATCCCCAATATTCGGTTGTGTCAGCCGCGCCGTGCGTTGCTGACAAGGGATATTATACACGCCGGCGGGCTGCTTGTCAACCATTTTTTCAGTTTTTCTGCAAAAGTTTTCGCAGCGGCCGCCCGGTGTACATAGGCTTGTAAATTTTTGGTTTTTCTCTTGACAGCACTCCCCTTTCGGAATACTCTAATACTATAAAAAGGTAGGACCCCGGGCGCTCCGGCATCCTTTGCCGGGCGGTTCGGCTTTGCCTGAATGATAAGGAAAGAGGGCTTTTGAATGAAAAAACGTGTTGGTATCCTGACCTCCGGCGGCGATTGTCCGGGCCTGAACGCCACCATCCGCGGCGTTGCAAAAGCACTGTACGCCCGCATGGGGGATAATGTGGAGATCGTAGGCATCGCCAACGGCTACAGCGGCCTGATCAACGGCGATTACCGCGAGATGACCGAGGACGACTTCCGCGGCATCCTGACCTTAGGCGGCACCATTCTGGGCACCAAGCGCACCCCCTTTAAGATGATGCGTGTGGTGGAGGACGACAACATTGATAAGGTCGCCGCCATGAAAAAGACCTACAAGGCTGCCAAGCTGGACTGCCTGCTGTGTCTGGGCGGCAACGGCACCCATAAGACCGCCAACCTGCTTTCACAGGAGGGGCTGAACATCATCGGCCTGCCCAAGACCATTGACAACGATATCTACGGCACCGATGTGACATTCGGTTTCCATACCGCTGTAGACATCGCCACTGACGTCATCGACCGCATCCACACCACCGCCGGCAGCCACAGCCGCGTGATGTGCATCGAGATCATGGGCAACAAGGCCGGCTGGCTTACCTTGTATTCCGGCATTGCCGGCGGCGCGGACATCATCCTGCTGCCTGAGCTGCCCTACGATATCGACCGCGTGTGCGAGGCCGTGGAGCGCCGTGCGAAGAAGGGCTCGAACTTCTCCATCCTCGCCGTGGCCGAGGGTGCCATCAACACCGAGGAAGCCCGCATGAAGCGCAAGGACTGGATGGCCAAGCGTGCTGAGGCAGGGCTTGGCACCACCGCCACCAACCGCATTGCGCAGGCGGTACAGAAAAAGACCGGCATGGAGACCCGCGTGTGCATCCCGGGTCATATGCAGCGCGGCGGCAGCCCCAGCGCCTACGACCGTGTGCTTGCCACCCAGTTCGGCAGCTATGCCGCACAGCTGGTGGAGGTGGAGCGCTACGGCGTGACCGTGGCCATGGTGAACCGCCGGGTGACCGAGAACCGTCTGGCAGACATTGCCGGCAAGACCCGCAATGTGCCTGAAAACTGCGAGCTGCTGAGCGTGGCGCGCCGCATGGGCGTCTGTCTGGGCTGAGCAACAATTTGCGTTGGGATACTATGGATAAATAGCACAAAAATCGGACAGACCGCAGTCTGTCCGATTTTTGCATTTCACCATTTCTCAGCGGTCAGTCACATCATGCCGGGTGGGCAAGCCCTCGGCAAAGGCGGCAGCGCTTTCCAGCACACTGAGCACCATGCTCTTTACAGCCTCGTAGGTGTAGAAGGCTGTGTGGTCGGTCAGGAGCACGTTGGGCATCGCGCGCAGCGCAGCCAGCTCCGTGTTCGGGATCACATCCCCCATGCGGTCGTAATAGTACAGACCGTTCTCGTTTTCCAGCACATCCAGACTGGCAGCACCCACCTGCCCGCTTTCCAGCGCCTTCAGCAGGGCATCGCTGTCGATCAGCTTGCCGCGGGCGGTATTCACGATGGTCACGCCGGGCTTCATCTTGGCAAAGGCTTCGGCGTTGAGCAGGTGATGGTTTTCCTCGGTGGCATTGGTGTGCAGGGTGATGACATCACTCTCGGCAAACAGGGTGTCCAGCGGCACATACTCCGCGATCTTCTTTACCTCTTCACTCTGGTACAAGTCGTAGGCCAGCAGACGGCAGCCAAAGCCGGACAGGTGCTTCAGCACAGTCTGCCCGATGCGTCCCGTGCCAATGACGCCCACAGTGCAGTGGGAGATATCCCGTCCGAGCTTGCCCTTCAGGGAGTAGTCCTGTACTTCGCCCCGCTTGAGGATGTGCCCCGCCTTGCGCAGACTCATCAGCATGAGCATAATGGCAAAGTTCGCCACGCCCTCGGGAGGATAATCCGCATTGGATATCTTCATGCCCAGCTCCCGTGCCTTTTCCAGATCTATATGGTCGTAGCCGATGGAGCGGCAGCAGATGGCTTTCACCCCAAGATCGTGGAAGCGCTGCAGCATGGGTGCGCTCATATCGCAGGGAGTCACCGATACCGCATCGCAGCCTGCGGCCAGCTGGGCGTTCTCCATGGTGGGATACACCTCAGTATAACCGTACTCGATGCCATACTGCTTTGCCAGTTCCTCTACGATGCCCTGCTCATCGTAGGGGCGCAGGGTGTAGAAAAACACTTTGACTGCCATAAAATCTCCTCCTGATCTTTCTGCTGTGCGGTGCGCCCGCTTCTTTATAAGGGTGTCTTTATTGTAGCACGTTTATGACTGACGGACAACTTTTTACGTTGAATTTTGTTATTGCGCCCGTGCTTTCTGTCCCAAGTGGGCAAAAAAGGTTGTCAAAACAGGAAAAACGGGGTATGATAGAAGCTGGATCACGGGCTGTGATCCTTCAATATTGCTAAAGGAGTGTGCTTTATTATGCGCGCCTATGAACGACTGCTTGATTACGTCAGGGTCTACACCACCTCGGACCCGGAGTCCGGCACCCATCCTTCCGCTGCGCGGGAGTTTGATCTGGCTCACAAGCTGGTGGAGGAACTGAAGACTCTGGGCGTGGAGGATGCCCGGGTGGACGAACACTGCTACGTCTACGGCTCCCTGCCCGCCACCCCCGGCTGCGAGGAAAAGCCCGCGCTGGGTCTGATCGCCCACATGGACACCGCCCCGGATGCCGGCGGCGAGAACGTGAACCCCATCCTGCACGAGAACTATGACGGCGGTGATGTGGTGCTGCCCGCCACCGGCAAGGTGATGAAGGTCTCTGCCTTCCCCTTCCTTGCCTCCATGAAGGGCGAGACCCTGATCACCACCGACGGCACCACCCTGCTGGGTGCAGATGATAAAGCCGGTGTGGCTGAGATCATGACCGCCGTGGAGACCGTTATCCGCGAGGGCCGTCCCCACGGCAAGCTGTGCATCGGCTTTACCCCGGACGAGGAGATCGGCGAGGGTGCCGATCTGTTCGATATCCCCGGTTTTGGTGCAGACTTTGCCTACACGGTGGACGGCGGCGATGCCGGCGACATCGAGTACGAGAACTTCAACGCCGCTGCTGCCACCGTGACCATCCACGGCTTCTCGGTGCACCCCGGCTCTGCCAAGGACACCATGATCAACGCTTCCAACGTTGCCATGGAGTTCCACGGCGCTCTGCCCGTGATGGCGCGTCCAGAGACCACCGAGGGGCGTCAGGGCTTCTACCACCTGTGCCAGATGTACGGCGACGTCACCACCGCAAAGCTGGGCTACATCCTGCGCGACCATGATGCCGCCAAACTGCAGTTCAAGAAGGACAATATGCAGGACATTGCCGATTACCTGAACGGCAAATACGGCGCAGGCACCGTAGAAGTGGAGATCAAAGACAGCTACCGCAATATGCTGGAAAAGATCAAGCCCCACTTCCACCTCATCGAGACCGCCCGCAAGGCTGTGCGCATGGCCGGTCTGGAGCCGGTGGAGGTGCCTGTGCGCGGCGGCACCGATGGCGCTACCCTGAGCTGGAATGGTCTGCCCTGCCCCAATCTGGGCACCGGCGGCTTCAACTTCCACGGCGTGTGCGAGTGCACCACCGTGGAGCGGATGGACCGCTGCACTGAGATCGTGCTGAACATCATCTCTCTGTACGCAGAATAATTTTTCTTTCGTTTTCTGTAAAACCCTTCTGCATAAAAGCATGACCCCGCGTGAAAACGCGGGGTCATGTTGTATAGTTCCCAAAAAACGCATAAAACACAAAAACCCGCCTGGCAGCGGGTTTTTGTGTATAGAGGGGTGGGAAAGTATATAAAGTGGTGAATCTCAATATCAGCGGCAGGCTTTTGTGCAGTGCGCTGCCTTGCATGATGTATTATACCCGTTTTTCTTTTCTTGTCAAACAATATTTTTGGATTTTGCTTTAAAATAATACTTTACTTTTTCGCAAAAACTTTATATAATTAACATAGAATTTCAGAAACGAAATTTTATTCCATTTCCGTGGGTTTGCACAACATAAAAACTTTACTTTCAGAAAATTTTATACAATCCAACATATTTTTTAAGGAGACTTTTATATGGACGATCTCGATCGCAAGATCCTCACTCTTCTGGCCAAAAATGCGCGGATGCCCGTCAAAGAAATCGCAGAGCAGGTATCCCTTACCAGCCCGGCAGTTTCCAGCCGTATCCACAAGCTGGAGACAGACGGCATCATCAGCGGCTATACCGTCACGCTGAACCGTCCGGCAGACCGGATGTATGTGGATGCGCTCATCAGCCTTTCGGTGGCTCCCTCCAAGCAGGATGCCTTTCTGGAGCTGCTGCAGAACAGCCGCGAGGTGCTGCAGTGCTACCACGTTACCGGCGCGTATACCTTTCTGGTCAAGGTCAGCTGCGGCAGCATGGCACAGCTGGAACATCTGATTCTGCAGTTCCAGAAGCTGGGCACTACCAGCACCCAGATCATCCTGTCCACCCCGGTGAACCACGGCGATCTGGACGCTTTGATGCTGTAAGCGGGCACTGTTCATAAAACTGTTACTTTTTCCCTGCAATTCTGCTGTGCAGTGATTCGTATCCAGAATAGCAGCTCAAAACCGGCACACACTACCTGTAGCGTGTGCGCCCCGGCTGCACCTTCCACACACAGCACTATGAAAGGAACTTTAATACTATGAAAAGATTCATCGCCGCCCTGCTGGCAGGGCTGACCCTGTTTACCTTGGTGGGCTGCTCCGGCGGCAGCAAGGCCGACAGCTCCACCCCCAAGGACTACTCCCAGATCATCCACGATGCCCGCAGCGACGAGGACAACGAGTACGATATGATCTTTACCAAGGGCGAGGACGGCAAGTTTACCGCCATTGACGGTTACAGCGCCGAGTACAAGGCCGACCAGCTGGACGAAGAGATCCGGGATATCCTGATGCCGCTGCTGAATCTGGAGGACGACCAGTACACCGCCTTTGCCGCCAGCATTTCCAGCATGATGGTGCGCAGCTACGCTGTTGCCATCGTAAAGCCCGCCGAGGGCAAGACCGATGCAGTAAAGGCTGCACTGGAAGCCTATGTTGCCAGCGAACAGCAGTCCATGGAGCATTATCTGGAGGATCAGTACCTTGTTGCAAAGGCTGCCACCGTCACTGTAGCGCCCACCGGCGAGGTAGTCCTGGTCTGCGCTGAGGATCACGACACCATTCTGTCCAACATTGAAAAGGCTCTGGCCGCGTAAAATGCGTTTCTGAGAGAAGCCGCTGCACAGCGTTTTGTGCAGCGGCTTCTTTTTTTCAGAACTTCAGCCGCTCCTGCAAAAAGCGGCACAGCGGTGCAAGGGCATCCGGGGCAAAGCCGGGCACCAGCAGGGTCTGCCCGTCCAGCTCTGCTGGTCAATATGCGTCCGCTGCACAAAAGGGCTGCTGCACATCGCGGTGCAGCAGCCCTTCAGTTTACCTTATGGGAATGGGGGATATCCGGGACAGCGCTTCACAAGCGCTGCCTGCGGAGGCTGCCGCAATTTCACCGGAATTTTTGCTGAAAATCATTGATTTTATCTGTCAAAGCATTCATAATATCTTTAACTGTAAAAGACGTTTTCGTGTGCAGGAGGAAAAGCATGAAACAGGAGCTGATGGACGCCATTCAGGAAATGCCGGTCATTGCTGCCGTCAAGGACGATGCCGGGCTTTGCAGCGCGCTGACCAACGAGAATATCCGGGTGGTCTTTGTATTATATGGAGATATCTGCAATATCTCCTCCATCGTGCGCCGCATCCACGAAGCGGGGCGCTTTGCCGTGGTGCACATAGATCTTATTGCCGGGCTGGCGGGCAAGGAGGTAGCGGTGGACTTCATCCGCAATACCACCGAAGCGGACGGCATCATCTCCACCCGGCAGTCCTTCATCCGCCGCGCCAAGGAGCTGGGGCTGGCTGCCATCCTGCGGGTATTCCTGCTGGATTCCATCGCGCTGGAAAGTCTGGACAAGATCCCCGCAAACCTGCCGGACTGTCTGGATCTGCTGCCCGGCGCTATGCCCAAGATCCTGCGCCGCGTCTGCGCCAAGGCCAAGGTGCCGGTGCTGACCGGCGGGCTGATCGCGGACAAGGAGGATGTGATGGCGGCTCTGGAAGCCGGTGCCACCGCTATTTCCACCACCAATCAGGCGGTGTGGGATATGTGATCCGCATTCTGCGCAAAAGCGGCGGGTGTTTTTTGTAAGGGTTTCACAAAAAGTGCAAAACACCTTGCTTTTTGTGCAGGGACAGGGTATCATAAAAGCAAACAAGTGCTGTTTGTTTCAAGAGATATGAGCGAAACGGACAAGGGCAGTTGCCTTTGTTTCGGTTCGCTCTTTTTTTGTGCAACCAACAGATGCCCGGCTCCCGCAGGCCAAGGCAGAACGGACAGGAGGAAAAGAACAATGTATGATATCGCGATCATCGGCTGCGGCGTCATCGGTGCTGCTGCCGCCTATGCGCTGTCGCGCTACGACAACAGGGTGGTCATCCTTGAGGCCGAAAACGATGTGGCAGACTGCACCACCAAGGCCAACAGCGCCATTCTCCACGCAGGCTACGACCCCGCCCCCGGCACCCGCATGGCACGGCTGAATGTGCGCGGCGTGGCACTGGCAAAGGAGATCTGCGCAAAGCTGGATGTCTCCTATAAGCAGTGCGGCTCGCTGGTGCTGGCACTGGACGAAAAGGAACTGCCCCACCTGCAGCATCTGTTCGAAAACGGCACCGCCAACGGCGTGCCCGGCATGAAGATCCTTTCCCGGGAAGAGACTCTTGCCATGGAGCCGAACCTTTCCGAGAAGGTCTGCGGCGCACTGTGGGCACCCAGCGCCGCCATCGTGAACCCGTGGGAGTACGCACTGGCCATGACCGAGGTGGCGGTACGCAACGGCGTGGAACTGCGCCGCAGCTGCAAGGTGACCGATGCCGAAGCCATTGAGGGCGGCTACCGCCTGACCGTGCCCGGCGGCACGGTGGAGACCCGCTGCGTCATCAACGCTGCCGGTATCTGGGCAGACAAGGTACACTCCATGGTGGAGCCCGCCAACTTCCACATCATTCCCACCCGCGGCGAGTACTATCTGCTGGACAAGAGCGAGGGCACCCGCGTGAGCCACGTCATCTTCCAGTGCCCCAACGAGCTGGGCAAGGGCGTACTGGTAGCACCCACTGTGCACGGCAACCTGATCGTCGGCCCCAACGCAGAGCCGGTGGAGGGCAACGACACCTCCTGCACCAGCAGCGGTCTGGAATTTGTCAAGACCACTGCCCAGCGCAGCGTGCCCAGCATCAACTTTGGCGAGTCCATCCGCAGCTTTGCGGGCGTGCGCGCCAATCTGGACGTGGATGACTTTATCATTGGTGAAGAGCCGGAAGCACCCGGCTGGATCGACCTTGCCGGCATGAAGAGCCCCGGCCTGTCCGCTGCCCCGGCGGTTGCTGAGGAAGCTGTTGCCATCCTGCAGCAGCGCGGTGTTCTGGGCGCTGAAAAGGCCGATTACAAGGACGGCCGCCGCCATATCCGCTTCAAGGAGCTTTCCGCAGAGGAAAAGGCGGCACTGGTCAGGGAACAGCCCGCCTATGGCCGGGTGATCTGCCGCTGCGAGACCATCACCGAGGGCGAGATCTTAGCAGCCCTCCACAGCGAAGTGCCCGCCACCACCATCGACGGCGTAAAGCGCCGCGCCGGTGCAGGCATGGGCCGCTGTCAGGGCGGTTTCTGCGGCCCCCGCGTGCTGGAGCTGATCAGCCGTGAGCTGGGCATAGACCCCTTGGACATCCTGCAGGACAAGAACGGCTCGAACGTTCTGGTCAGCGAAACGAAGGTAGGAGGAAAGAGCAATGGTTGATCTGGTCATTATCGGCGGCGGCCCTGCGGGCCTTGCTGCTGCCTGCAAGGCATGGGAAAGCGGTCTGCGCGACATCCTCATTCTGGAGCGCGACAAGGAGCTGGGCGGCATTCTGAACCAGTGCATCCACAATGGCTTTGGTCTGCACCGCTTTGGCAAGCAGCTCACCGGCCCGGAGTACGCCGGACGCTTTATTGAGATGCTCAAGGACACCGGCGTGAAGGTGCAGCTGGACACCATGGTGCTGGAAGTGACCCCGGACAAAAAGGTTCACTGCGTCTCCAAGGAGTACGGCTACCAGATCATCGAAGCCAAGAGCATCGTTCTGGGCATGGGCTGCCGCGAGCGCACCCGTGGTGCCATCGGTACCCCGGGCACCCGCCCTGCCGGCGTGTACACCGCCGGTGCAGCACAGCGCTATGTGAACATGGAAGGCTATCTGGTGGGCAAGCGGGTGCTGATCCTCGGCAGCGGCGACATCGGCCTGATCATGGCACGCCGCATGACCCTTGAGGGTGCAAAGGTGCTGGCCTGCGTAGAGGTGATGCCCTACTCCGGCGGCCTGACCCGCAACATCGTGCAGTGCCTGAACGACTTTGACATTCCCCTGTACCTCTCCCACACCATCGTGGATATTCAGGGTAAGGACCGCGTAGAAAAGGCCATCGTGGCCGAGATCGGCCCCGACCGCAAGCCCATCCCCGGCACCGAGATGGAGTTTGATGTGGACACCATCCTGCTGAGCGTGGGTCTGATCCCCGAAAATGAGCTGACCAAGCAGGCCGGCATCGAGATGGACCCCCGCACCAAGGGCGCCATCGTGTACGAAAACATGGAGACCAGCATTCCCGGCGTGTTTGCCTGCGGCAACGTGGTGCAGGTGCACGATCTGGTGGACTTTGTTTCCGGCGAGAGCGAACTGGCCGGTGTGGCTGCTGCCAACTACGTCCAGAACGGCCCCGTGGCCGAGGGACGTGTGCTGACCGTGAAGCCCGGCGCAGACCTTGGCTACACCCTGCCGCAGCGCATCCGTCTGGAAGGCGTGGAAAAGAGCACCAACGTTTCCTTCCGCGTCCGCCGCATCTGCGGCAAGAGCACCATCCTTGTCAAGAGCGGTGACACGGTGATCGCACACTTCAAGCGCGACCGCCTTGCCCCCGGCGAGATGGAGCACATTGCCCTGCCCAGAGTGCTGCTGGACAGAGCCCCCGTGGACGAAGTGACCATTGAGATCGAGGAGGCATGAGCGATATGAAAGAAGTAATTTGCACCTGCTGCCCTCAGGGCTGCCATCTGCAGGTGGATGAAGCCAACGACTACAAGGTGACCGGCAACGGCTGCCCCAACGGCATCGCCTACGGCAAGGAAGAGCTGACCCACCCCACCCGCATCATTACCAGCACCGTGCGCGCCGAGGGCTGCCTGCACTCTCGCTGCCCGGTCAAGACCTCCAAGCCCGTACCCAAGGGACAGATGGCTGAGGTGGTCGCTGCGCTGGACAGCGTGGTGCTGCACGCCCCCATCCATGTGGGTGATGTGGTGCTGCACAACGTCTGCGACACCGGGGCAGACATTGTGACCTGCCGCGATATGGCATAAAAGCCTTTCTGCACAAAGTCAAAGCAGCCGCTGCACCTTGCCGTGCGGCGGCTGCTTTGCGTTGGCGGTGCAAAACACAGGTGCAGCAAGCCCCCTTCCGGGTCGTCCCGTCTCCCATCGCAGCGCAAGCTGCTCTTGACTTTTTGCCGCCGAACCGGTATGTTGGTACTGTCCGTTTGCCACACAGCATTGCATTTATAATATAAGGTAACTTTATGAAAATACACAGCACGACCCCTTTGCAGATCACTGACCGCTTTGGCGCACAGGCGGCCTTTGCCAGCCTGCGCCTGCCGGACGGCACCGAAGCCGCCGTACCGGCAGAGCACGCCGCCGCTATCTATGTAAACGAGCAGCCCGCCTTCCGGGTGGTATGCACCCCGGCGCTGCTGCCGCAGCTGGCCTTGGGGCGGCTGCTCACCGAAGGGTGGATCGCATCTGCAGACGAGGTGGAGCAGATCGCCGTCTGCGCCGAGGGTGCAAAGGTGCAGGTATATCTGCGCCACCCGCTGCCCACCCGCCGCGCCGCCGCGCAGGAAGTTGCCAGCTGCTGCACCGATAATATCGCGCTGGGCAGTCCGGTGGAGCTGCAGCCCCTGCGCCCTGTGCCCGGGCTGGCACTGCAGCCGGAATGGGTGCAGACCCTGACCGCCGCCATGCACGCCGGACTGCCGCTGTACCGCGCCACCCGGGCGGTGCACAGCTGCTTTGTGCTGCACAAAGGGGAAATTGTTTTTGCCTGTGAGGATCTGGGACGGCACAACGCGCTGGATAAGGCCGTGGGCTGCGCGGTGCTGGCGGGGCTGCCGCTGGCAGAATGTGTGCTGTACACCAGCGGCCGGGTGCCGCTGGATATGGTGCGCAAGGCCATCCGCGCGGGGGTGCCGGTGCTGGTAAGCAAAAGTATGCCCACCGTGCAATCCGCAGAGCTTGCAGCAGAATACGGCCTGCAGCTGGTGTGCGGACGCAAAATCCCTAAACTTTAAACAAATATTACAAAAACAATAGTTACAAAACGGAAAAGCCTGTCTGTTTCTGTTGACATCCTTTGCGCCCCCATGTTAATATATTATCGAAGAGACCGCTCCGCTGTTGCAGCAGCCAGAGCGGCCTCAATTGTTGTCCGGGGTTACCCGGCAAAAATAAAAAACAGGCAGGTGATAACATGAAGCAGGCAACCAACCCGTTTGCGCCCGTACCGCTGTGGCGCAAGCGGCTGCCGGGCTATGCAGCCATGGGCGTTGCGACCATCGCCTTGGCGGTCGGTCTGACCACCTTGCAAAGCGCACGCACCACGGTTGCCGGTACCCTGCTGCCGGTGTCGGAGGCGGATGCAGCCGCCTACGGCATCAGCGCAGTGTACCAGCTCGACGATGGCAGCTACCGCGTGGAGGGCTCTCAGAAGGGCTTCCAGAGCGATGTACAGGCTGCCGTGACCATTGACGCCGAAGGCAATGTTTCCGCAGTAGAGATTCTCTCTCAGGACGAAACGGAAAGCCTTGGCGGCCAGTGCGTCAACCCGGAGTTCACGTCCCAGTATCAGGGCGCAGCCCCCTTCACGCTGGCGGGCAAAAGCTACACCGTAACGGATCCCGTTACCGGTGCCGCCTATGCCGCTGCCGGTGCGGCGGAGGAGCAGCCCGCTGCTGCCGGGGATTTTGACCCCGCACAGTGGCGCACCTATGATACCTCTCCTGAGGCCGAGGCGACCCGCAAGATGTATGCTGCGGGGCTTACCCTCTCGGCACTAAATGGAGAGCCCTTGGACGATGAACTGGCTCCGCCGCTGGATTCCAGCGCAGAGGCCGTAGCACGGCGCAAGCTGTACGCAGCCATGCTCAGCAAGAGCGCACTGGACGGCGAGCCGATGGCGATCCCCTTTGCGGATCTCTCGGCAGAGGAGCAGTCTAAGGTGCGTCTGGAGCAGGCCAGCCTGACCACCACCGGCAATGCGTCCGGTGCCGTCAGCGCAGACCTGACCGAGGTGGACGCCCTTTCCGGCGCGACCATCACCTCTTCGGCTGTGACGACCATCGTCAACAACTCGTATTTCTATGTGACCGAGGTGCTCAGCGCAGAGTGACCTCAACGGAGGAATGGAACCTATGGCAAAAACTGATTTCCTGACGGCTGACATGACCCGCCGTCAATTCATGAAGATCTCGGGCAAGAGCCTTGCAGGGCTCACCCTGTCCGCTTCCATGCTGTCCCTGTTCGGCTGCTCTCAGCAGCAGGTGGATTCCGGCGCAGTGGCCACCTGGGCACTGCCGCAGGGCCTGCTGGTGGTCAACGCAGACCTGTGCACCGGCTGCCAGCGCTGCGAGATCAACTGCACCCTGACCAACGACGGCGTGTGCTCCTCTTACATCAGCCGCGTTAAGATCCAGCGCCGCCTGAATCTGGACGGCGCCGGCAACGGCCTGCTGTCCGGCACCGATAACTGCTTTGTCTACTTCCCGGATACCTGCCGCCAGTGCGAGGACCCCGCCTGCGGCAACGCCTGCCCGCAGAAGGCCATCACCACCGACGACCGCGGCATCCGCGTAGTGGATACCGACAAGTGCATCGGCTGCGGTGCCTGCCATGATGCCTGCCCGTGGCATATGCCCACCGTCAACCCCGAGACCGGCAAGTCCTCCAAGTGCATCGCCTGCGGTGCCTGCGTGGCAGGCTGCCCGTCCGGCGCTCTGTCCATCGTGGACTGGGATGCCGTTACCAGCGCAGCACAGGCTGCTTACAAGGATCTGTAAGGAGGAACAACAATGGCTGAAACCTATGGCTGGGCAGGCAAGATCCTGCGCGTCAACCTGACCACCGGCGAGATCACCACGCAGGATGACGAAAAGTACCATAAGTATATCGGCGGTATGGGCATGGCCTACCGCATTATGTATGAGGAAGCTCCCATGGAGCTGGACCCCTATGACGAGAAGGCTCTGGTCATCTTTGGTGTCGGCCCCCTGACCGGTGCCGGCGTGCCCTGCTCCGGCCGTATGAACGTGACTTTCCGTTCTACCTGGTCCAAGGGCCACTCCATCATCGATGCACACATGGGCGGCCACATCGGCTCCATGCTGAAGTATGCCGGTTACGACGGCATCGTTGTCAGCGGCATCTCCGAAAAGCCCGTCTACCTGCGCATCGAGGACGGCGAGGTCTCTCTGGAGGACGCATCCGAGATCTGGGGCAAGGGCACCTTTGCTGCCAACAAGTGGATGGTAGAGCAGAACGGCCGCGAGTTCGAGACCGCTTCCATTGGCCCTGCCGGTGAGAATCTGGTGGACTACTCCACCCTGAACACCAGCTTCGGCAACTCCGGCGGTGCCGGTCTGGGCGCTGCCATGGGCAACAAGAAGCTGAAGGGCCTGGCCATCCGCGGCACCGGCAGCGTCAAGGTGGCTGACCCCAAGAAGGTGCTGGAGCTGTCCAACTACATGATGGGCAACCTGATCGGCGGCAACAACAACCACAACGTGCCCGCACAGCCCCAGAGCTGGGCAGAGTACAGCGCCACCTCCGGCAAGAACCGCTGGTCCGGCGCTCCCGGCCGTATGTGGAAAAAGGCTCCCGGCGGCCCCGTGGATACCGGCGAGCAGCCCTACAATGATATCAACAAGGTGGCTCTGCGCTGCTTCAAGGGCTACTTCGACTTCGGCGCTCCCGCTGCTGAGTACACCGTGAAGAACGGCGGCTGCTCCTCCTGCCCCATCCGCTGCTACACCGAGTATGACGTAGATCCGCTGGCAGATTACGATCTGCCCACCCACAACTCCAACACCTGTATGCCCGTGCTGTACGGCACCCGCGTCTACCCGGACGGCGTGCACGACTTCAAGTACGAGGGCGACGGCACCATGGTCATCAATCTGGCATGGTCTCATGCTGTGGACGATATGGGTCTGTGGGACAACTACGGCAACCTGAACCGCGACCTGCTGTGGATCCTGCGGATGCCCCGCGAAGAGGCCACCAAGTACATCAGCGAGGCTGAGTACGACTCTCTGCCCTGGGAGTGGGAGAAGGCCGGCGATCCCCGCTGGGAGGTTGAGCTGATCCGCCGCATGGCTTACGGTGAGGGCGACCTGTCCGTGATCGCCAAGGGCACCCTGGCCATGATGGAGAAGTTCGGCCTGCCCAAGAGCTGGCTGGACCGCGACGATGGTGCCACCAACTCCAACCTGATCTACAACGGCTTCCCCAACCACCACGGCCCTGCTGAGGCATGGCAGGTGGGTATGCTGTACAACCTCGTTTACAACCGCGACTGCATGATCCACGAGATCGTCTGCGAGACCGGCTCCGGTGCTCCCTATGAGGTGACCAAGAAGGTTATGGAGGATTTCTTCGGCGAGGGCTGCTACGATAAGGCCAAGGCCTACACTCCCATCAACGAGAACAAGGCAAAGCTGGCTGCATACTGCGTCAACGACAAGAACTTCCACGACTCCGCTACCCTGTGCAACTGGATGTGGCCCATGACCCAGTCTCCCTCCAAGGAGCGCGACTACCACGGCGATCTGGATCTGCAGGCAGACTTTATGACTGCTGTTACCGGCGAGACCTATACCCAGGCCGATCTGCAGGAGGACGGTGCCCGCATCACCCAGATGCTGCGCGCGATGACCGCCATCAGCTTCCAGCAGAACTGCGGCAGCGCAAACCTGCGTCAGGAGCACGATGCCATCTGCGATTGGGTGTTCGATAAGGACCCCGACTTCAAGGCATTCGAGGAAGGCACCACCAAGCTGGACCGCGCCGACATGGAGAAGGCTAAGGATCTGTTCTACGACATCTTCGGCTGGGACCGCACCACCGGTGTGCCCACCCGCGAGACGCTGGAAAAGTATGATCTGGCTGACATGGCCGATGATCTGGAAAAGCGCGGCATCTACGCCCAGAACACCGCAGCAGCTGAATAAATCCCATAGAAAGAGGAAAGACCGTCATGTTGTTTGGCAGACGTAAACCCGGCTACACCACCACGGTGGATGGCAGCGTAGACCCGGAACAGGCCGTTCTGGAACTGCAAAAGGCAGAACTGGCCGCCAAGAAAAAGCCCAAGGCAGAGGTGTTCGACATCGATGCCGCCAGCGAGACGGCCCGCCGCCTGAAGGAAACGGGCAGCAGCTTTGACGGCAGCGCCGCCAAGACCGGCGAGGACGTGATCGCCGCAGTGGAGCGGGAGACCGCCGAGCTTGCCGCAAAGCAGGCCGCCGAGGCCGCCGGGGCTTCGCAGCCCGATGCTGCAAAGCCGGAGCTGCTGGATTTTCTGGCCGGTGAGCCGGAGGCGGAAAACGATCCCTTTGCGGATCAGCCCACCAAGACCGCTCCGGAACTGCCCCAGCTGACCCCTGCACAGGAGCTGGCCGGTTACATCCGTGCCCGCTCTGCGGCTGCGCTGATTACCCCCCACGCTTTGCTGCTGGAGGAAGTGGAAAACGCCGATGAGCTGCTGGCGCAGATGCCCGCAGACCCCCAGTGCACCGATATCGTCACCCGCGCGGGTGCAAAGGACACCTACTACTATTCCAACGCCAACATGAGCGATAACTACGCCATGATCGCGCAGCTCATTGAGGACAAGGATTTGTGTGTGATGTTCGCCGAGATGGTGCGGTTCAACGCCCGCATCTACCCCAGCGCCACTCCGCTCAAGTACTTCCAGCGCTCCCCCTACGGCCTTGCGCCGGAGGTCATCGAGCAGACTTGGAAGGCCATGCAGGAAAACCCCGCCTATGCCGATATCGAGGAGCTGACCAACAACCAGAACGAGCGGTTCCTCTTTTCCACCAAGCACCTCACCCGTCGCTACGCCAAGGCTATCAGCGACGTGGACGATTTCTGCGACTAAATTCTACAATTGAATCAGGGTATAAGAGCTTCTTTGAGCAAAGGTGTCTAAACCACACAGGCACTGACACCGCGCCGCAATGCTAAGGGCTGCATAAGCCGGCATTCAAGGGTGGCGGGGGAAACCCCACCGCCTTCCCGCAGAAGAAACGCTGCAATTTGAAAAAAAGAACTCCTCCCATCTTCACAGGTGCTTTTTGGCTGTGTGCTGCCACTGCAAGGGCGGCGCACAGCCAAAGTCTGCCACCGGCGTAGCAGACTGCAAACTGCCGCAGCCGGTTTTGTGGGGATATTCTGCGGAGGCGTTTTGATTTTTCATCAAGACGTCTCCGCTTCTTTTTTAACCTGCCTTTTTCTATGGATCCCCGCTGCGCCCCGCCTGAGCCATAGCAGGCCGGGTGTGGCCGGGCATTTGGAGGATTTTTTTATGAAACAGCCTTTCTGCGCGCCCTCTGAGGCGCTGCGCCGCGTGCTGGATGCCGCTGCGGCTCTGCCGAGGCCGGAGACGGAGACCGTCCCGCTGGACGAAGCGGGCGGCCGCATTGCCGCCGGGACGCTTTCGGCCCGGATGGACCAGCCGCCCTTTGACCGCAGCCCCTTCGACGGCTACGCCCTGCACAGCGCCGACATCGCCGGTGCCAGCCGCGAAACACCCGTCACCCTGCCCGTGACCATGAAGCTCTACGCCGGAGATGCCCCCGCTTCGCCTCTGCCTGCTGGCTGTGCGGCCCGCATCATGACCGGCGCACCCCTGCCCGAGGGCGCAGACTGTGTGCTGATGCAGGAGCTGACCGACAGCGGCGAGGAGACGGTACAGCTCTATGCCGCCATGAAGCCCCAGCAGAACGTGGTATTCCGGGGCGGGGACATCGCCGCCGGTGCTGTCATCGCCGAAGCCGGTACGGTACTCTCCCCCGCCCATCTGGGCGTGCTGGCCGGGCAGGGATACGCTGAAGTCCCCGTTTACAAGACGCTGACCGTGGGCGTTCTGGCCACCGGAAGCGAGCTTTTAGCTCCGGGTGAGGCTTGGACGCCCGGCAAGATTTACGACGCCAACGGCGTCCAGAACGCCGCCCGCCTGCGGCAGCTGGGCTTTGCGGTAAAACGTCGGCACTGCTCCGACGACCCGGAGGAGATCGCCCGTGAGATGCAGGAACTGCTGGCGGAGTGCGACGCCGTCATCACCAGCGGCGGCGTCTCGGTGGGGCAGAAAGACTATCTGCCCGCTGTGCTGGAACAGCTGAATGCGGACATCCTCTTTGCAGGCGTGGCCCAGAAGCCCGGAAGCCCCATGCTGGCCGGGAAAATTGACGGCAAGCTGGTGTTCTGTCTCTCCGGCAACCCCTTTGCTGCCGCCGCTACGCTGGAACAATACGCCGTCCCGGCTCTTTTGCGGGCGGCGGGGCGCTGCGAGGAAAGCTGCCTTCTTCCCCGCACCACCCGCACCCTGACCACGGGCTTCTCGAAGCCCAGCAAGGGGAACCGCTATCTGCGGGCAAAGGCCATGGGCGGCAGCGTGACCATCCCCGGCGAGGGCAACGCCGAAGCCCACTCGTCCGGCAGCCTTTCTGCCATGATCGGCTGCAACTGTCTCGTTGAACTGCCCGCGGGCAGCGGCCCGGTGACTCCGGGCGAAGAAGTGGAGGTGCTCAGTTTTGTACAGTGAACAGAAAGAGGCTCTGGCCCAGGAGATCGAACTCAAGCGCCCGGCGGTGCTGGCCGTCAGCGGCCTGCACAACAGCGGCAAGACGACGCTGCTGGAAAAGCTTCTGCCTGCCCTGCGCAGCCGGGGGCTGAAAGTGGGCATTATCAAGCACGACGGCCATGATTTCACTCCCGATGTCCCCGGCACCGACAGCTACCGTCTGCGGGAAGCGGGGGCCGAGGGCGTGGCGGTCTACTCCGGCCAGCGCTATCTGCTGACCGAGATGTTCCGCCTGACGGAGCAGGACTTGCTGGCGCTCTTCGAGCGTCACGGCTATGATCTGGTGCTGCTGGAAGGCTTCAAGGACAGCGGCTGGCCGAAAATCGAAGTTGTCCGCAAAGAAATTTCGGACACACCGGTGTCTTTCCAGCCGCTGGCGGTGGTGGGAGATATTCCGGGGGCAGATTTTGGATTGGAAGATGCGCAGGCTCTGGCCGACTGGCTCGTTGCCCAGATGCCGGGCCTGTAAGGAGAAGACAGATATGAAACTGATTCGTACCGAAGACGCGGCAGGCCAGGTGCTCTGCCACGACATTACCCAAATCATTCCCGGCGAGTTCAAGGGCGCACGTTTCCGCAAGGGCCATATCATCCAGCCCGAGGACATCCCCGTGCTGCTCTCCATCGGTAAAGAAAACCTCTACGTCTGGGAGAAAAAGCCCGGCATCCTCCACGAGGACGAAGCTGCCGCCCTGCTCTACAAGGCCGCTGCCGGTCAGAATATCCACGGCACCGAGCCCCGGGAGGGCAAGATCGAACTGATCGCCGACTGCGACGGTCTGCTCAAGATCGACCGCAGGGCCCTGCTGGCAGTGAACAGCACCCCCCAGATGATGATCGCCACGATCCACGGCGACCTGCCTGTGAAAAAGGGAGCCAAGCTGGCTGGTACCCGCATCATCCCGCTGGTCATTGAGCAGGAGAAGATGGAGGCCATGCAGGCTGCTGCCGGGCCGAAGCCCATCCTGAACGTGCTGCCCTTCCACCAGAAGAAGTTTGCCGTTATCAACACCGGCAGCGAGGTGTTCAAGGGCCGTATTGAGGACAAGTTTACTCCCATCCTCGAGCAAAAGCTGGCGGTGTATGGCTGTGAGATGGCCTTCCACAAGGTCTGTGATGATGACCCGGCGGGCATCACGGCCGCCATTCTGGAAGCAAAGGCCGCAGGCTGTGAGCTGATCTTTACCACTGGCGGCATGAGCGTGGACCCGGACGACCGCACCCCGCTGGCCATCAGGAACACCGGGGCTGAAATTATTACCTACGGTGCGCCCGTGCTGCCCGGTGCCATGTTCCTGGTCAGCTATCTGGACGGTGTGCCGGTCTGCGGTCTGCCCGGTTGTGTGATGTACGCCAAGCGCACCATTTTTGACCTGCTGCTGCCCCGCCTGCTGGCCGATGACCCCATTACCGCCGAGGATATCGCCCGTCTGGGCGAGGGCGGCCTCTGCCTGGGCTGCGCCGAGTGCCACTGGCCCAACTGCGGTTTCGGACACTGCTGAAACCCTCTCAGTCAAAGCCTTTCGGCTTTGCCAGCTCCCCCGAAGGGGGAGCTTAACTAAGGTGAAAAAATATGAGTGAAAATAATCTGACACATTTTGATGCCGCCGGAAACGCCGTGATGGTGGACGTGAGCGAAAAGCCAGTCACGGCCCGGGAGGCCACGGCCCACGGCATCATTACCATGAATGCGGATGCCTTTGCCGCTGTGGAAAGCGGTACCGTGAAAAAAGGCGATGTGCTGGGCGTGGCCCGGGTAGCCGGCATCATGGCCACCAAGCGCACCAGCGAGCTGATCCCTCTGTGCCACCCGCTGCCGCTGACCAAGGTGCAGATCGAGTTTGACCTGCTGCCCGAGCGCCGGGCCGTGGAAGCACGCTGCACGGTCAAGACCAGCGGCGTGACCGGCGTGGAGATGGAGGCCCTGACCGGCGTTTCCACCGCCCTGCTCACCATCTATGACATGTGCAAGGCCGTGGATAAGGGCATGGAGCTGGGCGAGATCCATCTGGTGGAAAAGACCGGCGGCAAGAGCGGACATTACATCCGGGCGGAGGGCGGCTATGTTTGATTCCAAGGGCCGCAATATCCATTATCTCCGCCTCTCCGTGACCGACCTGTGCAACCTGCGCTGCCGCTACTGCATGCCGGACGGTGTGGACAAGCTGGAACGGGAGGATATCCTGACCTACGAGGAATTCCTGCGCCTTGCCGCTCTGTTTGCCCGGTGCGGGGTGGATACCGTGCGGGTCACCGGCGGCGAACCGCTGGTGCGCAAGGGCGTGGAGCAGTTGGTCAAAGGGCTGAAAGCCATTCCCGGCATCCGGAAGGTCACCATGACCACCAATGCAGTCCTGTTGGAACAGCAGCTGCCCGCCCTGCTGGAGGCCGGGCTGGACAGCGTGAACATCAGTCTGGATACGCTGGACCCCGCCCTATTTGCAAAGATCACGGCCCGGGATGAATTTGCCGCCGTGCAGGCGGGCATCCATGCCGCGCTGGAAAGCGGCATTCCGGTCAAGCTGAACTGCGTGCCCCAGGTGGGCGTGAACGAGGGTGAGCTGGAAGCGCTGGCCGCTCTGGCACAGGACAAGCCCCTGCAGGTGCGGTTCATCGAGATGATGCCCATCGGCTACGGGGCGGCCATGCCCTGTATCTCCGGCCCGGAGCTGCTGGTCCGCTTCCGCAGGCGCTGGCCGGAGCTGGCCCCGCTGCCCGGGGCGGCGTGTGCCGCGCTGGGCGATGGCCCGGCGGTCTATTACACCGTGCCGGGCTGGAAAGGGGACATCGGCTTCATTGCCGCTGTCCACGGCAAGTTCTGCGCCTCCTGCAACCGGGTGCGGCTGACCAGTCAGGGCTTTCTGCGCCCCTGCCTTGCCAGTGAGGCCGGATGTGACCTGAAAGCCCTGCTGCGCAGTGGCGCGTCTGACGAAGAGCTGCTGACTGCCATCCGTACCACCATCTGGGAAAAGCCCCAGGAACATCATTTTGAATTGAAACAGGACATCCCCGCGACCCGGGGCATGTACCGAATTGGAGGATAAATCTATGGGAAAACTTCTGGCGATCTGCACCAGCCCCCAGCGGGGCACGGTCAAGACCGAAGTGGAAAGCGCACGCCTGACCCCGGAATGGGGCATTGAGACCGATGCCCACGGCGGGAACTGGCACCGTCAGGTCAGCCTGCTGAGCGCCGAAAAGATCGAGAACTTCCGCAAGAAGATCTGGGTGGACTACGGTGCCTTTGGCGAGAATCTGGTCATTGACGGCTTCGATTTCCGCAATCTGCCCGTGACAAGCCGCTTTGCCATCGGGGACGTGGTGCTGGAAATGACCCAGATCGGCAAAGAGTGCCACAACGACTGCGTCATCAAGCAGAAGACCGGCGAGTGCATCATGCCCCGGGAGGGTGTGTTTGCCCGGGTGCTGCAGGGCGGCGAGATCCACGTGGGGGACGAGGTGACCCTGCTGCCCCCGCCGGAAAATCCGCCCCTGCGCGCTGCCGTCATCACCCTTTCCGACAAGGGCAGCCGGGGTGAGCGGGAGGACAAGAGCGGCCCCCTGATCGTGGAGATGCTCACCGCTGCAGGCTATCAGGTGGAGGAGACCATGATCCTGCCCGATGAGGCAAAGGCCCTGAAGGCACAGCTCATCCGACTGGCCGATGGCCGTCAGGTCAACCTGATCCTGACCACCGGCGGCACCGGCTTTGCCCCCCGGGATATCACCCCGGAAGCCACCTATGCCGTAGCGGACCGCAACGCCCCCGGCATTGCGGAGGCCATGCGTTACCACAGCCTGAGCATCACCCCGCGCGGGATGCTCAGCCGTGCCGCCAGTGTGCTGCGGGGCAAGACCCTCATTGTCAACCTGCCCGGCAGCCCCAAGGCGGTGCGGGAGTGCCTGGAGTTTATCCTCCCCGCCCTGGGCCACGGCCTGGAGATTTTAAGGGGGACTACGGGTAACTGTGCCCGTTAAAATAAGTCCTGAATTCTTCGAGCCCGTATCGCCTAAAGCCCTTGCGCCATGGCAACGGGCCGGGGCGCCCCCGGAAACAGGGTCGCCTACCAGTTTGTAAAGGAGAATGCAGCATGAAAAAAATCGTATCCCTGATCCTGTCCCTGTCGTTGATCCTGGCGCTGGCCGCCTGCGGAGGCAACAA
>OHLQ01000393.1_pt1 | contig 21482 bp, 17 predicted proteins | sample 1569081 | NCBI WGS metagenome assembly OHLQ01 (sample SAMEA3879585, study PRJEB24766) | human gut metagenome | biome: human-associated habitat; feature: feces | place: USA | collected 1985/1987 | reverse complement strand
AGTAATGCTACTATTACACAGGTTGGTGATAATCGCGTCAGAATTGATCATATTCATGGTAAAGAGAAACCGGATACTTTGAAATTGTGTGTTGGGTATCATAAAGGGTGGAAGACGGTTTCAATGTTGAGCTTTGCATGGCCTGATGCTTATGAAAAAGCTCGATATTGTGCAGACATTATCATGAAGAAAATGAAGCAAAAGGGAATGAAAGCGGATGACGTTCATATCAGTTTTATTGGTCTGAACAGCCTTCATCTTAATGTGGCTGACATGAGTGAAGAAGCATTGAAAAATCTGAACGAGTGTGTAATGCGCATTGCTGTATTTTCAGAGGATAAGAATGAATGTGCGAAGATCATCCCGGAAATCAGCCCTATGCAGTTAAACGGACCTCCCGGAGCATCTTTCTTCGGAGGAAGGGCTCATGTGCAGGAAGTTATGGCACTGTGGCCGACATCTGTTCCACGAGAGGCAGTAGAGATCAAGAGCCATATTATTACAATATAGTTTTGCATAGAGAGGACAAGATTATGAGAGAAATATTATTGAATGATATCGCTCATGGAAGAAGCGGTGACAAGGGAGATACCAGCAATATCTGTGTATTTGCCAGAAAACCTGAATATTATGAAATTATTAAAAGAGAAGTAACGCCCGAAAGACTACATGATTTTTTCGGCGACATGGTAAAGGGCGAAATTATAAGATATGAAGTTCCCAGCCTTGGAGGATTTAATTTTGTACTCAAACATGCACTTGGAGGTGGTGCAACCATGAGCTTGCGGTTGGACAGCCTTGGAAAATCTATGGGGAGTGCCATTATGAGATTAAAGATTCACGTAAAAGATGAGGAATTATAAGGGGATCGGAGGTGAGACCTTATGGGATTAGAAAAAGTGGAAGCACTACAGAATTTGGTAGTTCTTGACTTGACCCGGGTAGTAGCAGGACCCTATGCAGGCTCTATATTGGGAGACTTCGGTGCTGAAGTAATAAAAATCGAAGTGCCGGGAAAAGGTGATGATGCCAGAAGCTATGGTCCTTACAGAAATGGAGAAAGTGTTTATTATGCGAACCTGAATCGCAATAAAAAAGGAATTACATTGAATTTGAAGACGGAAGAAGGGAAAAAAATCTTCCTGGAACTGGTGAATAAGGCAGATATTCTCTTGGAAAATTATCGACCTGGGGTTATGGAACGATTGGGATTGGGATATGAAGTTTTGAGAGAAAAAAACCCACGCCTTATTTACGGAGCAGTGTCAGGCTTTGGCTGCTATGGATCGTACTCTGACAGACCGGGTTATGATATTATTTCACAGGCAATGGGAGGTCTTATGAGCGTTACCGGTGCAAAAAACGGAGATCCTACGCGTTCCGGAAATGCCATGGGTGATATACTGGGTGGCATGAATCTTGTGATTGGTGTTTTAATGGCTTTGAACGTAAGAACACTCACCGGAAAAGGACAAAAGGTAGATGTATCACTGGTAGATTCTGTAGTGGCCAGCCTGGAGAATGCATATACAAGATATTTTGAGTCGGGGCAACTTCCTGTAAGAAATGGAAATGCGTATGCATCTATTGCACCCTATGATAGTTATCAGGCGAAGGATGGTCAGGTTATTATAGCATGTGGAAATCAAAAGCTATATGAGAAGCTTTGCAACGAAGTTCTTCATATGCCATGGATGATAACGGATGAACGTTTTCTTACGGTTTCTTTGAGAGTACAGAATAACGAAATACAAAAGAAATATATTGAAGAGTGGACAACGCAATATACTGTGAATGAAATTGTAGAAAATGTATTGGCAAAAGGAATTCCGGCAGGCCCCATCTATAATGTAAGGCAGATCACAGAAGATAAACATATCGCCATAGAACGTGAAATGTTTGTGGAGATAGAACACCCTGTGATTGGGAAAATGAAAGTAAATGGCAATCCTATTAAGTTGATGGATAATATGCCTGAGATCAGTAAACCGGCACCAACACTCGGACAACATAATGAGGAAATATTCTGTGGGTTACTGAAACATTCCGAGGAACAGATTAAGGAATGGAGGAAACATAACATTATATGATGGAAGATATACCATTCAGTGCCATTATGAAGTCGCCTGAATGCAAGAAAGAATCTTGAAAACTGATATAATGGAAATACATAGAAAAGGTGGTGGAGAGATGAAAACAAAAAAACACAATTGGAAAAGATGGCTACCGCTCTACTTGATGATGGCACCTGGATTAATCTATATTTTTATCAATAATTATATTCCTATGTTTGGTACAATTATTGCCTTTAAACATATCAATTACCAGAAAGGCATTTTGGGGAGTGATTGGGTAGGACTGAAAAATTTCAAATTTTTGTTTGCCACAAACGATGCCTGGGTAATTACAAGGAATACGTTATTGTATAATCTTGCTTTTATAGTGATTAATACAGTGGTTGGAATTATTCTTGCAATTTTTATATGCGACGTTGTGAGCAAAAAATTAAAAAAATTTTATCAAAGTGCGGTATTGCTCCCCTATCTGATGTCAATTGTAATTATTAGCTATATTGTTTTCGCATTTCTTTCAACAGAAAACGGAATGGTGAATAATTCATTGTTGATTCCATTCGGGAAAAATCCGATTTCGTGGTATGCGGAACCAAAATACTGGCCGCTTATTTTGACACTTGTGAATGTATGGAAGGGAGTCGGATATGGTTGCTTGATTTATATCTCGGCGATCAATGGTATTCCCAAAGATTACTATGAAGCTGCAAATTTAGATGGAGCAGGTAAGTGGAAACAGATTCGATGTATTACGCTTCCATCCTTAGTCCCTTCGGTGATTACGCTTACTTTGTTATCGATTGGAAGAATTTTCTATTCTGATTTCGGATTGTTTTATCAGGTACCGTTGGACTCCGGAACATTGTATTCTACGACAAATGTAATTGATACTTATGTATATAGAGCACTGATTAAACTGGGAAATGTTGGAATGTCTTCTGCTGCTTGCCTATATCAGTCGGTTGTAGGATTTGTTTTAGTTCTCACCGCTAATTTGATCGTTAGGAAAGTAAGTAAGGAAAACGCACTGTTTTAGGAGGAGAAAAATGATCCGTTCAAAATCGAATATGCGGTTTCAGATTTTAGCGAATTTTATACTGATTCTGTTTACCATATTTGTAATTACCCCTTTTATTCTTTTGATTATGTCTTCCTTTACGGAGGAAAGTACACTGATAAGAAACGGATATTCATTTTTTCCGGAAAAATTCAGTTTGGGAGCTTATGCTTACATATGGAAAAATGCGTCTAAGATAATGAGGGCCTATGGAATTACAATTTTGGTCACAGTAGTTGGAACAGCTGTCAATGTTATGCTGTCAACAATGATTGCCTATCCGTTATCTCTTGAACAATTGCCTGGAAGAAGAGCAATAACTTTTTACCTTTTCTTTACGATGCTTTTTAGCGGTGGATTGGTACCATCCTATTTGTTGTACAGTAATTATTTTCATATAAAAAATACAATTTGGGCTTTAATTGTTCCTAACCTGTTGCTGTCGGCAATGAGTGTGCTATTAATACGTACATATATATCAACAAGTATACCATCAGCATTGTTTGAGGCTGCAAAGGTAGATGGGGCAGGAGAATTTACAGTTTTTTTTAAACTGGTGATTCCTTTGTCTAAACCCATTATTGTAACGATGGGAACTTTTGCCGGTCTGGGTTACTGGAATGACTGGACAAATGGTTTATATTACCTTACGGATACTAAATATTATAGTATCCAGAATCTGTTGAATAAAATGATTACAGATATACAGGTATTGTCTTCTAATTCGTCCATGGCTTCACAAGCCTCTTCGGAAATGGCAAAATTACCTACAGTAGGTGTACGTATGGCGATTGCGGTTGTAGCAATGCTGCCGATATTTGTATTATTTCCGTTTTTACAGAAATATTTCCAAAAAGGAATTGCATTAGGAGCAGTAAAGGGTTAATACATTGCCCTTACAAGATAAAATAAATATATGGGAGGATAACAAATGAAGAAAAAAATTTTATCAATGTTACTCAGTATGGTGTTGACGGTAGCTTGCTTTACGGGATGCGGGAGTAACCCAAGTAGTGGTGGAGAAACCGGTGGAGCAGCTTCTACAGAAACACCTAAAAATCCGGAAGATATGTATACGGTCACAATGGCTGTGATTGGAAATGATCAGGAGGACATGGATCTTGTAGAAGCAGAAATGAATAAAATCCTGGCGGAAAAGGTTGGTGCACAAATTGATGTAATCACATTGGGATGGGGAGTATATCAGCAGCAGTTACAACTTATGTTATCCGGTGCGGAAAAACTGGATTTGGTCCCTATAATGTATAATAACGTGAGTACCTATGTAAACAGCGGTCAGGTATTGGATATGTCTGATTTGATTGACCAGTATGGCGTTAATATGAAAGCAGCTTTGGGTGAAGATATTCTCAAAATTGCTAATATGAATGGCTATGTGTATGGTGTGCCGGTGGAAAAAGAATGGTATGCAGACAGTTGCCTGGTAATGAGAAAAGACATTTTGGACAAATATAATTTGGATGTGTCTAATGTGAAATCTTTGGCTGATTGTGCACCTATTTTCGAAACAATTCATGAAAATGAACCTGATATGAAAATTATTGTAGGCGCTAAAGATAGTTTGATCGGTAACGTATATTTTGCCGATGTACTTTCCGATCGTTTTGGAGTATTGGATAATGGCGGTGCTGATACTACAATTGTGAATTACTATGAGACGGATAACTACAAGAATCTGGCTGCTACGGTTCATGATTATTATGAAAAAGGTTATATCGACAAGGATATGGCAACATCTACAGATGCCGGAACCACAACCTTGAAGGCTGGAAATGCATTCTGCTTTGCCACTCCTTATAAACCGGGCGTTGCAGAACAGGAAAGTCTGAATACCGGTTATGAACTGGTGGCTGTAAGAATCAACCCTACTCCTGCGTTTTGCTATACCAATGCTGTTGCCGCAATTACATGGGGAATTGGTCAGAATTGTGAAAATCCGGAGATGACAATGAAAGTGCTGGACTACATGTACGGTGATCCGGAATTAATGAATCTGTTTAACTGGGGTATTGAAGGTGTTCATTATGTCGTAAAAGATGCTGAAAATGATGTGATTGGATTCCCGGATGGGGTAGATGCTTCTAATGCAAAATACAATCTGAATATGGGATGGGAACTTCCGAACCAGTACAAGATTCATGTATGGGAGGGAAGCTCCAGAAAGATTATGGATGCGCAGAAAGAGATGAATGCCACTGCAAATAAGTCAAAAGCATTAGGTTTCATGTTTGATAGTACATCTGTCAGCAATGAGATTGCAGCACTAAACAATGTGGTTAGTGAGTATTCGTCTTCTATCGATTGTGGCGCAGCTGATCCTGCCACGGCCATTCCGGAGTTTAATGAGAAGTTATACGCAGCCGGTCTTCAGACTGTAATGGACGAGAAGCAGAAACAATTGAACGAGTGGCTGGAAAATCAAAAGTAATGTGTTATAATGTGGCTGTGAATAACAGGAATAAATAAATATAGGAGGTCCCGATTAATGTCGAGAAAACATAAGAAGGTCTTGAGAAAAAATATTACTCTGATCATGTGCGCATTAATCGGGACAATTGTTGTTGTATACGGTGTTGGTATGATATTATTCCGTGGATATGTCAAAGAGATAGCAAATATAGCCAGCCGGACATTTGATTTCTACGGGAATGAATTGGATCAAAAAATGAATGGCATTAATACGCAGCTTGTAAACACGTTGTTGAATAATAAATCTATCAGAGAAATAGAAGAGATGGATTTAACCACAGAGGATAACTCTGTGGTTTACAGCATTGCGGAGCAAAATGAATTGAAACAATATTTTCAGGCAATGGCAATTAATTATGGGGACGAATACCATTTTTGGTTTTATAACAAAGACAAAGATATTTTTCTGATTACGGGAGACGATGAATACCTTCAAAAGGAACTTTTTAAAGGATATATTAGGACAGTGGCTTCCGAAGAACAGATTCCTATAACAGAAAAGAGAAAATGGTTTGTGCAGGATGTTCAAGGAACGTTGTTTCTTACAACTACCTTTTGCCTGAAAAATAATTATGTGGGTTGTTGGATACGGCCTGAGAAAATATGCGCTTCTTTTCGAGAAACAGAGGAAGATACACTTTCCTTTTTTATTCGAGATTTGAGCACCGGAGTACATTATTTGGAGAATAGCAGTGCATCCGGAAGTGTGTTTCAGAAAAATGAAAATATTCAGGAAAACAGTAGCTCGCATTATTGGGAATACGAATTTGAAAATGCAAATGTATCTATAGGAGTAGATGTCAGCGACAAAATAAAGAAAAGTGCTGGAACCTATGAAATACTGATGGGAATTACCACAGTATTGATTTGCTTTATGTGTATTGGAGCTTTTTATTATTTCAGGCACTATGTACAAAAACCGTTATACATTTTTGAAGAGAATCTACGAAAATTTCAGGAAACTGGAGAATTAGAGCAAAATAATTATTATGAAGAATTCGAAAATGTAGGTGAAATCTGGAGAAATCTGGAAAAAGAAATTCAGGAATTAAAAGTTCAGGTATATGAAGAACAGCTGGAAAAACAGAAAACTAAAATAGATTATTTACAATTACAGATCAGGCCCCATTTTTATATTAACTGTCTTAATAGCATATACAGTATGGCGCAGTTGAAACATACAGAAGAAATCCAGCAACTGGCATTGTATGTATCCGGATATATGAGATCTATTTTCCGCAAAGGAACGAAGCCAATCTTAATGGATGAAGAATTACAGCAGATTGTAAATTATGTAAAAATCCATAATATTTTATACCGCTATGATTGCAAGTGTCATATCTGCGTAGATGAGCGTGTGAAACAGGCAATGATTCCACCGTTGATAATGATAGTATTTGTGGAAAACTGCGTGAAGTACACGGTAGGAAGCAAAAGAAAGATAGAAATTAGCATTGAAGGAAGCTTTCTGGATGAGGAACAGAAAAAAATACAAATTCGTATAGCGGATAATGGTCCGGGATTTCCTGAGAATGTGTTAGAAAAATTTCGAAAGAATGAATTTGGAGCAAATGATGACAGATTCCAAATTGGAATACGCAATACAAAAGATCGGCTTCAACTGCTCTATGGGGCGGAAGCAAGTCTCATGATAGGTAACGGTGAAAACCTGGGAACGGAAGTTATAATAATAATTCCGTATCAAAACGGAGATGAAAAGAGTGAATATTCTATTAGTAGATGATGATGTGAATGTGCTGGAAAGTCTGCAGTTTGGGGTTGCATATTCGTCACTGGGAATAGAAAAGATTTACGTTGCTGAAAATGCTGCGGATGCCAAAAAGATACTTAAGAATGTACCGATCCATATTATGGTAACAGATATAGAAATGCCAAACGAATCGGGAATTGAATTGTTAAAATGGACGAAAACACAGAATTTAGACGTGGTTACTATATTCTGCACGTGTTATGCAGATTTTAATTATGCCAAAAAGGCTGTGGAACTTCAATGTTTTGACTATTATCTGAAACCGATTTCTTTTGACGATTTTGAAAAAATAATATCTAGGGCTGTAGAAAAAGTCAGACAAGAGAGCAGGAAGAAAACATATTATCAGTATGGCGTGTATTGGTTGGATGATGTAAAAAACAGAAAAGCTCATTTTTGGGAGCATATCATGTTTCCGCTGGCAATTCCGGATGAAGAACTTTTAAATGCATTGATTGAAGACAATCGTTTGGAATATGACACTGAGCAGTTGTTTGATGTTTTTTTGCTACATGCATATGAAGAAGAGGAACGTTTTCAGAATCTGACTTCAACAATGAGCGAATTTATTATTAAAAATGTCGTTACAGAAATTTTTAGCGATATGTGCAATATGGAGACCATAGTGAAGTATGGAGAGGATACCTATGTGATTGTAACCCGTAATCTAAAAGAAAATGCGGAGATGGTACTGAAGAAATTGATTATGCAGTGTGATATCCATCTCAATTGTCGAATGCGTGTATTTTATGATCTTGAATGTCCTCTGCCCGCCGTAAAGGAATGTTTTGAAAGGTTGATTCATATTTGGAATGAAAATATCAGCAACGATGTACAGATATTCTGGGCGCGGACATACCAAAGGGAAGAAAATACATATTCATTCGGTGCTATTGGAGAATGGGAGATTTATCTGAACACAGGTGCGGTGAATAAGATTTTAGATGAAATCGATCACTATTTCTCAGAGAAAAAGAGACATCATGGGTTAACATCGTATGAATTAAAAGCTATGCAGGTGAATCTGATTCAGATGGTGAATACTGTGTTGATGAAAAACAATATCGAAGCCCATGAGCTATTTGTAAATACGGAATATGAAACTTATCGGAAAATGTCATTGAAGAATTATGATAACTATATGGAATTCTGTAAATATTTATTGCAAAAAGCATATAGCTATATTGACTACGTAAGAGAAAATACATCTATTGTAGAGGTAGTTAAAAAATATATTGAAGAACATTATAATGAGGAAATTTCCAGAAATGAGCTGGCAGGAATTGTATATTTAAATGCAGATTATCTGGCAAGACTTTTTAAAAAAGAAGAAGGAATCTCTATTACCGATTATGTTATTCGTATGAGGATAAAGAAGGCGTCTGAACTGTTACAATACAGTGAAATCTCTATTAATGAAATTGCAATGAAAGTGGGATATGATAACTTTTCATATTTTTCCAGATTATGTAAAAAAATGTTGGGATGTAGTCCGAAAGATTATAGAAAAAAAGCAAAGGAGAAACTAAATGAGTAGTTATTTTGAATGTTCGGGAAATGGACCGATTGTGACAACAAAAGCAGGAAAAATAAGGGGATATTTGTGGAATACAACATATACATTTCAAGGGATTAAGTATGCAAATGCAAAAAGATTTCAGATGCCGGAGGAAATTCAGCCGTGGGATGGGATAAAAGATGCTACTTCTTATGGCTATGTATGTCCATTGTTAACCCAGGATGTTCCCAACGGTGAAATTATGGTTCCTCATAGATACTGGCCCATGGATGAACACTGTCAGTATTTGAACGTTTGGACGCAGACGTTGGATACTTTGGCAAAAAAACCGGTTATGGTATGGCTTCATGGAGGTGGATTCTACGCAGGATCTTCTATCGAACAGATAGCATATGACGGTACAAATTTAAGCCAATTTGGGGATGTGGTTGTAGTATCATTGAATCATAGATTAAATCTTTTGGGATATTTGAATTTGTCAGAATATGGAGAAAAATATTGGAACTCGGGAAATGTTGGAAATGCTGATATTGTAGCTGCATTGCGCTGGATTAGAGACAATATTGAAGCGTTTGGCGGGGATCCTCAAAATGTAACATTATTCGGGCAATCCGGAGGAGGCATGAAAATATGGACGCTGATGCAGACACCGGAGGCTGATGGCTTGTATCATAAAGCGATTATTCAGAGCGGCGTATTGGAAGATTTTATTGATGAAGAGAATACAGATGCCAAACCACTGATCCGGGCAATGCTTAAGGAGCTTAATATGGAAGAATCGGATATTGAGAAATGGGAGGATATGCCTTACAGAGAGCTGGCAGATGCTTATAATAAAGTATCCAATAAAGTACTGGCTGAAGGTGGTTATATTGGAGGACATCCGATTCGGAACTCTTATTACATGGGGGATCCTTTAAAAATTGGATTTTCGGAATATGCCCAAAAGGTGCCGGTGTTAATAGGAAGTGTGTTCGGAGAGATGGGATTTGCACCCGGGCTGATTGGAAGGAATCAAATGACACAAGAGGAATTGGTCAGGATTGTCGAAAAACGATTTGGTGAACATACTCAGTCTGTGATTCAGGCATACGCGCAGGCATACCCGGGAAGAAGCATTGCAGACTTAACTACCTATGATATTTTTTTCAGAAAACCGGTAATTGATTTTGTGAAAAAGAGAAAGACATATAAACAATCTAATATATATGCATATGTCTTTGCTGTTGAATTTCCTCTGGATGATGGAAAGCCGGCATGGCATTGTTCTGATCTGGCTTTTGTATTTCACAATACAGATAAGGTTCCCGTGGCTAATATGCCGGGAGTCACGGATAAACTAGAAGAAAAAATGTGCAAGGCATGGGTGAATTTTGCTAAAACAGGAATTCCATTCATTGATGAAACGATTGCTTGGCCGGCCTGTACAGAAGAGACAGAAAATTATATGGTTATCGACAATGATAAATGGCAGGTAAGAGAGAAGTTTGATTACGAATTAGTGAAACAGGTAGCGGACAGTGGCATGAAATCTCCATTTTCTACAAAAGAAAGGAGAAAAATGTTGCAGAAAACTCAAAAAGAAGCAGAAGAGAAAGGCGTATTTTTACATTGAAGACAGAAAAAATAATAACTGAATTATTGGAACAGATGACCTTGGATGAAAAGATCGGGATGGTTCATGGAAATGGATTGTTTCAGAATAAAGGGGTAGAAAGACTGGGAATACCTTCTATGAAATTTTCAGATGGACCTATGGGTGTTCGGAATGAGTTTCAAAATGATAAATGGATTCCCCTGGGCAATACTGATGATTATGTATCTTATCTTCCAAGTAATAGTGCTATAGCATCTACATGGGATGTCGATGTTGCATATGAAGTTGGCGAGGTCTTGGGAGCGGAAGCCAGAGGCAGAGGAAAAGACATGATTTTGGCGCCGGGAATTAATATCAAACGAAGTCCCTTATGTGGGAGAAATTTTGAATATTTGAGTGAAGACCCCGTGCTGACAGCAGAGATGGCAGTTGCTTTGATAAAGGGAATACAGCAGAATGATGTGGCAGCCTGTGTAAAACATTTTGTGGCAAACAATCAGGAAACTAATCGACTGCATGTGGACACTAAAGTAAATGAGAGAACCTTGCAGGAAATATATTACCCGGCGTTTCGACAGTCTGTGCAGAGGGCAGATGTTTATTCGGTTATGGGAGCCTATAACAGATTAAACGGTACCTATTGCTGTGAAAATAATCTGTTGCTGAAGGAAGTATTGCGTGATCAATGGGGATTTGAAGGAATTGTAATCAGTGACTGGGGAGCAGTGCATAATACGGTAGATGCGGGGCAGGCAGCACTTGATATTGAAATGTCAGTATTTGATAATTTCGACGAATATTGTCTGGCAGAACCTTTGAAGCAAAGGATCTTGGATGAATCAGTAGATATGGCGTGTCTGGACGCAAAGGTGCGTAACATCTTGCGAGTAATGTTTAAGTTAAAAATGATTGGAAAGGAAGCGGTACATCGAAAAAACGGCTCCTATAATACTATGGCGCACCGGCAGGTGTTGAAAAAAGCAGCAGAAAAATCTGTTATTTTATTGAAAAATGATAGTAAATTATTGCCACTTGGAAATACATATCATAAGAAAATTGCAGTCATAGGTTGTAACGCAGACCGAATTCACTCGGGCGGTGGAGGTAGTGCAGAAATTAAGGCTTTGTATGAAATATCACCGCTTCTTGGAATCAAAATGGAATTTGGAGGTAATGCAGAAATAGTATATGAACCGGGGTATTATATTCCGGAAAAAAAGGAGCTTAACGGAGAAAACTGGCAGGCTTCCAGTGTGGATGACAAAGAAAAAATACAACAACAGATCCGCAGGATGAGAGAAGAAAAAAGAAGATTAAAAAAGGAGGCATTTTATTCAGACCTCTCGGAAATTGAGGAAGAATATCACAGAAGAGCTCTGAAGCTAGCTGAAGAAAGCGATATTGTTCTGTTTGTAGGAGGGTTGGATCATGAATATGACATTGAGGGAGAGGATCGTCCCTGCATGAAACTTCCGTATCATCAGGATGAATTGATTACAAAATTATTAAAGGTAAGACCGGACACAATTGTAACTTTAATAGGAGGATCTCCGGTGGAGATGCCATGGGAAGAAAAAGCAGGTACAATTTTGTGGTCTTATTATGCCGGAATGGAGAGTGGCACAGCCCTAGCGGGAATCCTCACCGGAAGAATCAATCCCAGTGGAAAACTGGCAGAAACTTTTCCTCGTGTTTATGAAGATACACCGACAGGTCATAACGGACAATTTGGGAGAGATAATATGGTCTGTTATGAAGAAGAAATTATGGTCGGATATCGTCATTATGAGAAAAATGATATTTTGCCGATGTTCTGCTTTGGACATGGACTCTCTTATACAGAATTTGCGTATCACGATCTGCAGGTGAAACAAGATAATGATGCAAAAGACAGAGTGAGCATATCGTTTGATATAGAAAACGTAGGTCAAATAGACGGAAGAGAGATTGTACAGATTTATGTGAGGGATGAGGAGTGTACAGTAATCAGACCAGAAAAAGAGTTAAAGGCATTCAAAAGCATTACGCTGAAAGCGGGGAGTGTATGCAGAGTAGAGATTACTTTGGATAGTATGGCGTTTTCATTTTATGATGAGAAGAAACATGATTTTTGTGTGGAACCCGGAATTTTTGAAATATGTGTAGGCAATTCAACGCAAAATATTTTATTGCATCAGAAAATTGAATACCCTAACTGCAGTAAGCAGAATGTGTGAAATCCCGATTCTAATTCATTATAAAATAAAGGATAAACTAGCTACCGCTTTGGGCTGACTGATGCTACCGTCAGCTCAAAGCGGTAGTTTTTATTATTTTATGGAATTATGAAAGCGGTTGTCAAATTGGAAAGCGGAATACGGAATCCTTAGGATATGGCTTGCCATTGTCGCAGATTCCGATTATAATAAAAGATTGTAACGGCAATGACTTGGAATTGGGGATTATCATGAATATAGTAGTAGACGGATATAATATATGTTATAAAACAACCGGTACCGGCGATAAGACAGTCGTGATCTTACAGGGCTGGGGTACGGATCTGGGAGTGTATGATTCCGTAGCCGGTGTGATTGACGGCAGCAGGTACCGTGTGATCCAGTTTGATTTCCCGGGCTTCGGCAGCAGCGATGAACCGAAGGAACCCTGGGATGTGGACGGATTTGCGGATTTTTTCTGCAGATTTATGGAAGTAATGCAGGTAAAGCAGGCCACCCTCATCGGGCATTCCTACGGCGGACGAGTGATCATCAAGCTGGCAGCCAGAGAGAGCATCCCTTTTGAGATCACGAATATTATCCTGATCGACAGTGCCGGTGTCCTGCCGGTGCGTACTACTGCGCAGAAATGGAAGATCCGCAAGTACAAGATTTTGAAGAAATTCCTGAATCTGAAGCTGATCTATGCCATGTTCCCGGAGGTGATCGATGACTGGAGGAGCCGACAGGGATCGGCAGACTACCGCAATGCGACACCCATGATGCGTCAGTGTATGGTGAAGGCAGTGAATGAGGATCTGACGGAACTGCTTCCGAGGATCCGTCAGGAAGTGCTGTTGATCTGGGGAGATCAGGATACGGCAACTCCTATCCGGGATGCACATATTATGGAAGAGAAGATACCCAACTGCGGCCTGGCAGTGATCCCGGGAACCGGTCATTTTTCTTTCCTTGAGAAGCCGGCACAGTTCCGGGGAATTATGGAGGCATATCTGAAATGATCATACGTGTGCTGATAGCGGTCGTGCTTGCTGTTCCGGCATATTTTTATACCATGCGGTATAATATTCATATGTTCCAGCAGAACGGCTATAAGAATAAAGAACACCTTCACTGGCTGAAGAAGAAGTTCCGGCTGCAATGGATTCTCTATTTTGGCCTAGCACTGGGCATTGTGACCTGTGTGTTCCCATACCTTGCCCTTGAAATCTTCGAGTATCTGGTACTGCTCGTGATCATCGTGGTATATCGTGCCATGAAGCGGATGAACACGAAGAAAAAGCTGGTGTATACCGCCCGGGTCAAGAGATTGCTCGCTACGGAGCTGATCCTTACGGCTGCGGTATTCGCGCTGGTGTGTGGATTGGGCGGAATGAAGCGGATCCCGGGACTGTGCCTGATCCTGGTATCTGTGAATCTGTTTCTGGATATTGTGGCTAATGTCATCAATCATCCCATGGAGGCGGGGATCAATCAGCATTATATCAATGATGCTGTGAGAAAGCTGAAAAGCGTCCCGGGACTTACCGTCATCGGTGTGACCGGCAGCTACGGCAAGACCAGCGTAAAGTTCTATTTGCAGACACTTTTACAGGAAAAATATAATGTGCTGGTGACTCCGGAGAGCTTTAATACTCCGATGGGAGTGGTGCGGACCATCCGCGGTTCCCTGAAGCCCACCACGGAGATCTTCGTCTGCGAGATGGGTGCCCGCCATGTGGGCGATATCAAGGAGATCTGCGATATGGTGCATCCCGATCACGGTGTGATCACATCTATCGGACCGCAGCATTTAGAGACCTTTTTTAACATGGAGAATATTCAGAAGACGAAGTTCGAGCTGGCGGATGCCCTGCCGGAAGGCGGCATGCTGTTCTTAAACGGTGACAACGATTATATTCAGCAACAGGCAGCTTCTCCCGCGTATGATCAGACCCCGGAGAAGATCTTCTATTATTCTGAGACGGAAGGGACAGGATACTGTGCCAAAGAAGTGAAGGTATCCCAGTTAGGTACGGAGTTCACGGTAGTGACCCCGGACGGCGAGAGCGAGAGATTCCAGATGCGTCTCATCGGTGCCCACAATGTCATCAATGTGGTGGGGGCTATCGCAGTTGCTCATAGAATGGGCATGACGCTGCAGGAACTGCGGATCCCGGTACGCCGGATCGAGCCGGTGCCCCATCGTATGCAGATGCGGGAGCACGGTCTGGTGACGATCATCGATGATGCTTACAATTCCAACCCCGTAGGTTCCAGGGCAGCGGTCGAGACGCTGGCTATGTTTGACGGTATCCGGATCCTGATCACGCCGGGCATGGTAGAGCTGGGTGACAAGGAAGCAGAATACAATCATAAATTCGGTAACTACGCAGCGGATTGCTGCGATTACATCCTGTTAGTGGGCAGACGGCACACCGAGCCCATCAGGGAGGGCGTGTTGGAGAAGGGATTCCCGGAAGAGAAATGCCTGGTATTCGACAAGCTGGAGGAAGCTGTATCTTACGCCTATGCCATCAAAGGGCAGGGACATAAGTATATTTTATTAGAGAATGACCTGACGGATAACTATTAGACGACTCAGAGGCGATTTCGCGAAAGTGGTTCCGGATAGTTGACAGAGAGTAGTAAAATTCAGGAGGGAAAATAAATGAAGACAAGAGTAGCAATGCTGTTTGGCGGAAAGAGTGTAGAACACGAGGTATCTGTGATCTCCGGCATCCAGGCTGTCATGAGCATGGACACAGACAAATACGAAGTGATCCCGGTCTATATGACCAAGCGTAATGAAATGTACATCGGTGAGGAGATCGGCAAGATCGAATCCTATAAAAATATCGACGAACTGTTGAAAAAATCCCAGAGAGTGATCATGACCAATGAGGATGGAAAGGTATTCCTGACGCCATTCCCGGTGAAACTGTTTGGCGGGAAGAAACCAGTAGAGATCGACGTGGCTTTCCCCGTAGTCCACGGTACCAATGTGGAGGACGGCGCTTTCCAGGGTTACCTGAAGACCATGGGCATCCCCTTCGTGGGCTGTGATGTGACCGCATCCGCCATTGGTATGGACAAATACATCATGAAAGCTGTATTAAAAGAGTGTGATGTACCGGTACTGGATGCGCAGCTGTATACTCTGTCGGATTATGCGCAGATAGAGACTCTGCTCGACAAAGTGGAAAAAGGACTGGGATATCCGGTGATCGTAAAACCGGTCAACTTAGGCTCCAGCGTAGGCATCAGCGTAGCTAAAAATCGTGTGGAACTGACCCACTCCGTCGATGATGCGTTCAAGTATGCGACCAAAGTGCTGGTGGAGCACGCCATCACCAATTTACGTGAGATCAACTGCTCGGTACTGGGAGATGAGAATGACGCTATTGCTTCCGAGTGCGAAGAACCCCTGCACACCAAAGATATCTTAAGTTATGAAGATAAATACGTCAGCAATGCCAAGGGCAGCGGCTCCAAGGGCATGGCGAGCGTATCCCGCAAAATTCCGGCAGAACTGTCTCCGGAGAAGAGAGAAGAGGTGCGGGAACTGGCAGTCAGATCTTTCAAGGCGCTGGGCTGTAACGGTGTGTCCCGTATCGACTTTATGATTGACGAAGACAACAGCAAGCTGTATTTCAATGAGATCAATACCATCCCGGGATCTCTGGCATTTTATCTGTGGGAGCCGGTAGGAGTTCCTTACAAAGAGCTTCTGGATCGTATGATCCAGCTGTCTTTGAAGAGAGCCCGCACCGAGGAGAGACTGACCTTTACCTTTGACACCAATATCCTGAATTCCGCAAGCTTTGGCGGCTCTAAGGGTGGCAAATTGTAATAGCCGGTTTATGGATTTTATGATTATTTAATATATTTTTTAGCACTCTGGACTTGCGAGTGCTAATCTATAGTGATAATATAATCTCTGTAAGAGGAACAAGCGACTGCAGCAGCAGACAATTGTTTGAAAAGAGATGTGAAGTGGTCAGCCGCGCAGGGAACTGTGTGGCTGATTTTTACATGGAAAACGTCTTGGTTGTGTGGCTCACCGGTTGGGCAGAATGGAGGGAATATGACGAAGACAACAAAAAGAGATTATTATGAAGTACTGGGTGTCAGCAAGACAGCGGACGCCGCAGCGATAAAAAAAGCATACCGGAAACTGGCTAGTCGTTTACGGAAAGTGAAGCCGCTGTTTTTCATATTATTTATTGTTTTGAGAGAACGGGACAAAGATACTAATAATACTTCGAAAACGGACACTATGTTCATTTTCGGACACTGTTGTTTGGAACATGTTGCAGATAATCAGTTATATATCTTTTTGGCATAGCTTTTGCCAATGGTGGGTCAAAACATTTATTACGATGAAAAAGATCTATATAGCCATCATTTCTCTCCTGTTATCGGATGTCGGATTGCAGGCACAGGAACAAGATACTGTCAGGCTGACCCTCAAAGAAGCGATTAACTTGGCGCAAATGCAATCGGTGGATGCTGCAGTTGCCTTGAACGAGCTGAAAACTGCCTATTGGGAATACCGTACACATGTTGCCGACCAGTTACCGGAGATAAACTTCAAAGGGACGCTTCCAGCTTATAGTAAACAGTATACCAAATACCAGCAGTCCGATGGTTCGTACACTTTTGTCCAAAATAATTCGCTCGGCTTGAACTCTTCTCTCGATTTCAACCGGCAGTTGGGGAAAGGGGCTTTCAACGAATATATGAGCGTGCCTATCGGGTTGACGCTTACGCAACCGATTTTCGGTGTGAACGATCAGAAATGGAAAAGGCGTATCGAGCCTGTACGCTATCAGGAAGCGAAAGCCGCTTATATCGAGAGTGTGGAAGGGGTGACGATCAACACGATCGGTTATTTTTTCAATTTGTTGCTGGCGAATGAGAACTTGCATATTGCCAGGCAGAACCTTGAAAATGCCGATAAATTGTACGAGATAGCTGTTGCCAAGCGTAAGATCGGTCATATCTCCGAGAGTGAACTGATGCAGCTGAAGTTGTCTGCCTTGCAGATGAAAGGGAAGTTGACTGAGGCGCAGTCCGGTCTCAATGCCAATATGTTTCAGCTCCGTGCTTTTTTGGGGTTGAGCGAACAGGAAGTGATCGAGCCGATCCTGCCGGAGTCCGCTCCTTCTCTACGGATGATTTATGAGGTTGTGTTACAGAAAGCACAGGAAAACAATTCGTTCGCCAAGAATATTCGTCGTCGTCAGCTGGAAGCCGATTACGAGGTCGCGGCTGCCAAAGGAAACCGCCGCAGTATCAACCTTTTTGCCACGATCGGTTATACCGGAAAAGACCATACGTTTGATGCTGCCTATCACCGGTTAAAGGGAAACCAGGTGGTGGAAGTCGGCATGACGATCCCGATTCTCGACTGGGGTAAGCGCCGGGGCAAAGTGAAGGTTGCCGAATCTAACCGCGATGTGACATTGTCCAAGATTCGCCAGGAGGAAATCAGTTTCAATCAGGATATTTTCCTGTTGGTGGAAAACTTTAATAACCAGGCTGCCCAATTGGAGATCGCTCAGGAAGCTGATGTGATTGCCGAGAAGCGCTACAAGACTTCTATCGAGACATTCATGATCGGAAAGATCAATATTCTGGACCTGAACGATGCGCAACAATCGAAGGATGAGGCTAAACAGAAGCATATCCAGGAATTGTACGACTATTGGAACTACTATTACAATATACGCAGTGTCACTCTTTATGATTTCATTAATGACCAGACTCTTGATGCGGAATTTGAGAAGATCGTGAGGCGATGATTGATTTAATTCTATAAATTTGCAAATCATAAATTTGAAATCATAAATCAATGATCTTGATAATAGACGATGATGCTGCCGTTCGTTCTTCGCTAACTTTCTTGTTGAAACGAGCCGGGTTCGAACCGGAAGCTGTTCCGGGGCCGGAAGAGGCGTTGGTTGTCGTACGCCAGACGACGTTGCAGCTTATCCTGATGGATATGAACTTTACACTGACTACGACCGGTGAAGAGGGTATACAACTACTGAAGCAGGTGAAGGTATTCCAGCCCGATGTCCCGGTTATTCTGATGACGGCATGGGGATCTATTTCGCTTGCCGTACAGGGAATGCAAGCAGGAGCTTTTGATTTTGTGACTAAACCTTGGAATAATCTCGTACTGATGAAATCTATCCGTACGGCGATCGAACTAAGTGAACAGAAGAAGGAGCAGAAAATGCCATTGAACCGCCTGGATGCCGATAATAAATTTCATTTTGACAAGATCATAGGCCAGAGCGCTCCGTTGATGGATGTGCTGGGGACGGTTTCCCGGATTGCTCCGACCAACGCTTCAGTCCTGATAACCGGAGAGAGTGGAACAGGCAAAGAACTGATTGCCGAGGCGATTCATACGAACAGTTCACGTGCGAAGGAGCCGTTCGTAAAGGTCAACCTTGGCGGACTTTCGCAAAGCCTTTTCGAGAGTGAGATGTTCGGGCATAAGAAAGGAGCGTTTACCGATGCTTATATCGATCGTACCGGACGTTTCGAGATGGCAAATAAAGGGACGATCTTTCTCGATGAAATCGGCGATCTCGAACTGTCTTGTCAGGTGAAGTTGTTACGTGTTCTGCAAGACCAGACGTTCGAGGTTTTGGGCGATAGCCGTCCTCGCAAAGTCGATATCCGTGTGGTTAGCGCGACAAACCGTAACCTGCGTGAAATGGTGGTAGAGCGCATGTTTCGGGAAGATTTGTTTTATCGCATCAACTTGATAACCGTCCACCTACCTGCGCTTCGTGAGCGTAAAGACGATATTCCTCTGTTGGTACGCTATTTTGCCGACAAACAATCGGAGATAAACGGCTTGCCTACCGTCCGCTTTTCGTCGGAAGCCTTGACCTTCCTGCAAAAGCTGCCTTATCCTGGTAATATCCGTGAGTTGAAGAACTTGGTGGAGCGGACGATTCTCGTATCGGGTAAGACGCTTTTGGATGCCGCTGATTTTGAGGTTCATTGCGTGGATACGTCCAGCTCTAAATCGACGATTCCGTCTTCTTTGGAGGGCTTGACCTTGGATGAGTTGGAGAAGCAAACCATCTTACGCTCCTTGGAAGCGCATGGAGGTAATTTATCGCATGTCGCTACGGCGCTGGGAATCAGTCGTGCCGCATTGTACCGGAGATTAGAGAAATACGGAATCCCGATCGATAAATAAGAAGAGGCAAGGATGAGGCTGAAAGGACTATTCTGGATATTGACGACACTGCTGTTGACTATATTGGCGGTGGTGACTTATTATGTCTTTTATACGTCTTCTATCCGGATGTTTTTCGCGGTAGAAGCCTTGGTCTTGCTTACGATCATCTATTTATTTGTCTTTTATCGCCGTATCATAAAGCCCTTGCATATCATCGGTAACGGTATGGAGTTGTTGAAAGAGCAAGACTTTAGTTCCCGCTTGGGAAAGGTCGGGCAAACGGAGGCGGACCGGGTGGTCGATGTGTTTAATAAGATGATGGAGCAGTTGAAGAATGAGCGTTTGCACCTCCGGGAGCAAAACCATTTCTTGGACTTGCTGGTCAACGCCTCTCCGATGGGAGTGATCATCTTGAACTTGGATGAGGAGATTCTATCCATGAACCCGGCCGCGTGTAAATTGTTTGGCGCGCAAAGCTCGGAGGATATGGTGGGAAAACGTTTTCTCCAACTAGATTCTCCCTTGGCGGAAGAATTGGTACGGGTTCCGATGTATCAAGCGCAAACCGTCCGGTTGAACGACGCTAATATTTATAAATGTACGCATTCTTCATTCGTGGACCGAGGCTTTCACCACCAGTTTTATTTGATAGAGACGTTGACTCAAGAGGTGTTCAAGGCCGAGAAGAAAGCGTATGAGAAAGTGATACGTATGATCTCTCATGAGGTGAATAATACGACTGCGGGTATCACCTCTACCTTGGATACGTTGGAGTCTACTTTCAGCGGGATGGAAGATATGGAGGATGTCTGCGAGGTTTTGCGGGTCTCCATAGAACGCTGCTATAGCATGAGCCATTTCATCACCAATTTCGCAGATGTGGTGCGTATACCCGAACCCCAAAGTCGTCCGCAAGAATTGAACCAAGTGGTGTCCGCTTGTAAACGCTTTATGGAGACGGTTTGCCAGAACCGGAATATCGAGATTGTTATGGATCTGAGCGAGGAATCTCCAGTCGTGAATTTGGATAATTCATTATTCGAGCAAGTCTTGGTCAATATTATCAAGAATGCCGCCGAATCCATCGACCGGGACGGAAAGATCTATATCCGGACGACAGTGCGTCCTACCTGCTTGGAGATAGCCGATACGGGCAAAGGCATCGACAAGGAAACGGAAACGAAACTGTTCAGCCCGTTCTTCTCTACGAAACCGAACGGACAAGGTATCGGCTTGATCTTTATCCGTGAGGTGCTGTTAAAACATGATTGCCGATTCTCTCTCCGCTCTTACGCGGATGGATTGACAAGGTTTAAGATTTGGTTTAGTTGAAATAATCCCTTTATGGTTTGAGGTTTTTCCCTTGTAGGCTAAGGCTGTATCCTTACAGGTGTTAGCCTTTTTGTCTGCTTGTATTCATCATGCAACAGCCGTTGCATGATCATCTACCAACTGTTGCACGATCTTCTACCAGTCGTTGCATGATCGTCCAACAGTTGATAGATGATGGATGTCTCTTGAGGAAAAGTCTAAAGATAGGGATGGAAAGGGCTAAAGGATATGGAGGTTTT
>OHLQ01000382.1_pt1 | contig 22082 bp, 30 predicted proteins | sample 1569081 | NCBI WGS metagenome assembly OHLQ01 (sample SAMEA3879585, study PRJEB24766) | human gut metagenome | biome: human-associated habitat; feature: feces | place: USA | collected 1985/1987 | reverse complement strand
CATCTACGAATACCTGCCCCGCGAAACTCGCGGGTATGTACCGGCCTTCGTCGGAGCCTCCTATGCCTATGCCTACCACCAGCAGCACGGTATCCAGAGCGAAAACCCGCCCATGCCGCTGGCGACCGATACGATCCGCGTCACCCGCCTGCTCCACCTGGGACAAGTAGCCTCGACACTCGACATTCCCATCGAAACTTTGCGGACACTCAATCCGCAATACAAAATGGACATCATCCCGGCTACGATCAAAAGCTACACGCTGGTACTCCCCCAGCACTACCTCTGCCAGTACATCGCCAGCGAAGAGGAGATTCACCGGAAGGACTCCACCTATCTGAAAGAGTACATCAATCCGGCCAACATCGAAAAGAAGAAACTCGCGGACGCCACCCCCGCATACACCACCTACACGGTCAAGCGAGGCGATACGCTGGGTGCGATCGCCCGCCGTTACAGAACCACTACGGCACAAATCATGAAGCTGAACAAGCTGAAAAACGCCAACAAGCTGCGGGAAGGCCAACGGCTCAGGATCCCGATCCGCCGATAATCTTCGTCCGATGAACACATCGACCGATACCATCGTCGCTCCCGCCACCGCTTCGGGCGGAGCCATCGCCGTCATCCGATTGAGCGGTCCCGAAGCCATCGCCTGCTGCGACCGCATCTTTCGGGGGCGCAAACCGCTGGCCGAAGCCGCCGGGCACACCCTGCACTACGGCGAAGTCATAGACGGGGACAGAACGATCGACGACGTAGTCGCGGCCATCTATCGTGCACCGCACTCCTACACGGGCGAAGATGCCGTCGAGCTATCGTGTCACGGATCGCCCTACATCGTCTCCGAAATCATCGCACTCCTGCTTCGCTCCGGCGCTCGTATGGCGCAACCGGGCGAATTTACCATTCGGGCCTTCCTCGCAGGCCGGATGGACCTCGCGCAGGCCGAAGCCGTCGCCGATCTGATCGCCTCCGATTCCCGGGCTTCGCACGCCATGGCCTCGACCCAGATGCGGGGCGGATATTCGGCGGCACTGGGTGCGTTGCGCGACGAACTGCTGCAACTGGCCTCGCTCCTCGAACTCGAACTCGACTTTTCGGAAGAAGACGTTCAATTCGCCGACCGTGCACGCCTGCGGGAGATGATGCACCGCATCGAAAGCGAAATCACCCGCCTGACGGACTCGTTCAGACTCGGCAACGCCATCAAAAAAGGGGTGGCCGTCGCTATTGTCGGAGAACCCAATGTCGGCAAAAGCACCCTTCTGAACCGTCTGCTGGGCGAAGAGCGGGCCCTGGTATCCGACATCGCAGGCACCACACGCGACACGATCGAAGAGACGCTCAATATCGACGGCGTTCTGTTCCGCTTCATCGACACCGCCGGGCTGCACGATACCGCCGACCGCCTAGAACAGATGGGCATCGACCGCACGCAGGAGATGATCCGCCGCGCACAAATCGTACTTCAGGTCGTCGATGCGACCTGCCCGATACCTCCCGCCATACAGATTACGTCCGAACAGACTCGCTTGCTCATCGTCAATAAATGCGACAGCCCGGATGCACGTATCACCGAATCGAAGGTATCCTCCGGCTGCGGGGTCGAATACGGAGTATCGTCGGCAAACCCCGACATTCTTTTCATCTCGGCAAAAACCGGCGAAGGAATCGAACGGCTCCTTGCCAGACTCCGCGCGACTTTCGACACCGGAAGCATCTACGACGGTGATCCCGTCATCTCGAACAGCCGCCATCTGGACGCCCTGCGCCAAGCCCTCGACGCCCTGCACCGAGCCCTCACGGCCCTCGATGACGATCGTCCGGCCGACCTCTTAAGCGAAGACATCCGCCAGGTCATCCACCACCTGGGCACCATCACAGGCGAAATCACCAACGACGATATTCTCATCCAAATATTCTCGAAATTCTGCATCGGAAAATAGGTCGTCATTTTTCCAATTAACCAAAACGCCATTTCGCCAGCACATCATCGGCATATAAACAGCAATAACAAAGCTATTTACAGTTTTATCTGCCAAACAAAATTTTCTCATCTCTTTGCTGTACGGATGCAAATAATTTGTTACTTTTGTGTTGCTATTCTGTTACTCGGCCAAAATGAGTAACAGAAGTAACAAAAATCATTCAACGCAAAAGGATATGGCGGAGATCAAAGAACCGATCCGGATCAGGCGCAAGAAGCTGACGAACGGGAACGTCAGCCTCTACCTCGACATCTACCTGAACGGAAAGCGGGAATACGAATTTCTGAAACTGTACCTCATTCCCGAAAAGACAAAAGCCGACAGGGAGGCGAACCGGCAAACCCTCCAACTCGCCAACTCGATCAAGGCACGGCGCATCGTCGAGGTGCAGAACGGCGAGCATGGCTTCAAGTCGGCATATGCCTCCGACACCCTCTTCTTCGACTACTACCGTGCGATGTGCGCCCGGCGGCTCGGAGCGGAGAGTACCGGAAATTGGGGGAATTGGAAATCATGCCTGAAACACCTCCAAAAATACGAGCCGAACGAGCGGATCAGATTCTCGCAGATCACGCAGGAATGGGTGCAGGGATTTCGGGACTATTTAGAGAAAGATGCGTGTGCGTGGAGCTGCGACGAGCGGGATCGCATCAAGGATCATCCGCTGTCTCGCAATTCACGGGTCAGCTACTTCAATAAACTGCGGGCCTGCCTGAATCAAGCATACGAGGATCGCATCATACCTATCAACCCCATGAGGGGCGTCGAGGGTTTCAAGGCCGAAGAGGGAACACGCATGTACCTGACCATCGAAGAGGTGCAGCGGCTCGCTCAAACAGAATGCGAATATCCGGCCATCAAGCGGGCGTTCCTGTTCTCCTGACTGACGGGACTGCGCCGCTCCGACGTGATCCGTCTGACATGGGGCGATGTGCATCAGCAGGGAGAGTTCACTCGGATTATCTTCAAACAGAAGAAGACCAGCGGACAGGAATATCTCGACATCCCGCCGCAGGCCGCCGAACTCATGGGCGAGCGCGGCAAGGACGCCGAGCATATCTTCCCCGACATCCACTCTCCGAGTTGCACCAACGAAACGATCAAAAGGTGGGTATTGCGGGCCGGAATCCATAAGGATATAACCTTCCATTGCGGCCGCCACACGTTCGCGGTGATGATGCTCGACCTCGGAACCGATATTTATACGGTCAGCAAGCTACTCGGACATCGGGAGCTATCGACCACGCAGATTTACGCAAAGGTGCTCGACAAGAACAAGCAGGCAGCGGTCGCCAAGATACCCGACATATTCTAACGAAGAAAGGCATCGGTTTCGATGCCTTTTTCTATTGCTGGAACATCATGCCCCGTCCGGTCAGGAGCCATGTCGCGGATATGCCGCAATCCCGAACCAGCGGAACGAGCCATCCGACCTCGAAATAGCCACGATTGCGGTCTTTACGCTGCGTATAGAAATGAGGCGGAGCTATCGAATTATCCCGGCAATATTCGGCGATACTCTTTATCAGCCGATTCTGTACGGCAATGTCGAACGCCGTGAAAAACCGCTCCATAATAGCCAACGTATTGTCGCTGTAAACCCGTCTGCGGCTCATTTCTTCTTCCCCTTGATTAGCGTCTTTTCCTCCGATTTAAGCCGTCGTTCGACTTTCTTCACATCTTCGCCCGCAGGGAGCTGTTCGGGGACGATACCCCGGCTCAAAAGCATATTGCGGACGGCGACGTTGTTATCGACATGCTCCTTTTCTATCGCCATCTGTCCGTGCAAATTCTTCTGCTCGGCATTTACAGAGGTCATTTCGGCGGCAAAATCTTTCGCTTTGATACCGATCGTCGGCAGAAAGTCGGCCAGCGGACGGGAATCGGGTGCACCGAGTTTGCGCTTTACCAATGCTGTATCAAGATGGAACAAAGCCCTATCCCCTTTCGACCGGATAATCGCAAAACCCCGGCTATCGACGCCGCGCTCATACAGGACGCCTGACAGTCGTTTTTCGGTTTCTGCCAGCTTCGCGCGAGCCTGCACCCGTTCGTAATCGAGGATTCTCTGCTGCACCAACTCCGCTCTACGGGTCTGCACAGCGAAATAGTTTTGTGCAAATGCGATCTGCGGCTTGCGGGGATCGCCGTTCTGCGCAATCAGGTAGCAGGCATAGCGGGTCAGCATATAATCATCAATCTCGCGCTGCGCACCTTTGGCAAGTTCGATCATTTTCCCGACGCGGGGAAAATGATCCTCGACATGCTCTCCTGCGTTTACACACGCATCCCGCGCCTTTTCGATTACATTGTAGAATTTTTCCCACTTCGAATAGCCGAGAAGCCCGCAAAGTTCTCGCGCACTCCAACATTCGATCCCCTCATACTCATTGGCGATAGATTCGAACTGCTCGAACAACTCCTTTATCTCTTCTGTTTTCATATATCCGACCTCTATTTATTATTCTTTTCTATAATCCCGATGAGCCGATCCATCTGCTCGTCCTTTTTTTCGAGCAGGGCGATGAATTTCTCCGACAGCGCATTGATCTGATTCGAATCACCCGATACCGCGATACCGTGATCCGTCGCTACCGTATTCCCGCTACCCTCATAGAAATAACAAACACTTTTGTTGGTAACACGGGCAATATCCTCGATCAACCCACTTTTGACATCCTCGGATTTCAGGGCACTATGCAGACGTTGATCCCCATTATGTCCGAGCATCCGCGCAACATCCGCAATTGTGATGCCCTCCGAGCGAAGTATGTCCTTTATCTTCTGTCCTGTCATATATGTTTGTATATCACAATGTTATTCTTATTCAAACGCAAATCCCAATCTATGCCAAATATTTTTCTTTGCAGAAAACAAAGAAATATGTTGGTTATCCAAACAAAAGTATTTATCTTTGCCCTTGCAATACGGGAAGATATTGACGCATCAATAAAATCCGTCGGGTGCAAATATATAAAAATAGTACCTAACAAGTGAATAATTATCGACGAAATATGAGCAGAACAGAGAAAAAATCATTTTTCGACCTCTATGCGGAGCAGAAAAAGAAGCCGACGCCCGCGCAGAATTTCATCGCCGAGATCGCTGCGCTCACGCATCGTTCCGAGAATACGGTCAAGATGTGGCTCTGCGGTCGGCAAGTCCCCGACGAGCTGACGCAGAGTATCATAGCCCGTCGCTACAACCTGAATATAAACGGCCTCTTCCCAAAATCGGAGGTGCAATCCAATGAAATATGAAAGCTCTGTTGAATTGGCGATACTACGTTCTGATGGTCGTCGGTATGATCGCCGTTATCGGGACATTCTCCGTCCCCATAGACGACCAGCCGTTCGGAGCATGGCTGCTCGCCCTGATAATCCCGAAGATCATCGGATTCGGGGCTTGGTATATCATCTTTCGGATGTGCGACTATTGGGACGCTCGCGGGCTGATTCCCGAAATGTCGAAAACGATGCAGGAGGAGGACGACACATGGGAGTAGAGGAAAGATTGGAACGTATCGAGCGGCTTCTACTTCTCGGTTCGAAAGAGGTGCTCAATACCTCGGAGATCGCCCTGTTGCTCGGCATATCCGAAAGCCGCGTGCGGCATTTGACGAGTGCAAAGAAGATTCCGCACTACAAGCAGGGCAACAAAATCTATTTCAGGAAAAAGGAGATCGAAGCATGGCAGCTTCAATCCCGCGTCCCGACCGACGATGAAATCCGCAGCAGGGGCACGACCTACGCCGTAACGCATAAATAGCAGAGATATGAACGACAACCCTAATATTCAGGAATCCGAAAGCCAATGCAAGCGCATACTCGCCTACTTGCTGAACGGCAGCCGGATCACGAGTCTCGAAGCATTGCGGCTCTTCGGGTGCATGAGACTCGCATCGCGCATCAGCGACCTGCGGAAAAGCCATCCCGAAATCAAGTTCAAAGCAACGAGGGTTGAGACGACGACGGGGAAAAGGGTCGCTCAATATTACATCGAGAGTATTCAGTAAACATTCAATTCAACGCAAATGAAAACGGTAATTATCAAAGAAATCCGGCTCCTCAATTTCAAGGGGCTGCGCGATCTGACGGTCGAGTTCGACCCTGCGCTCACGGAGATTTACGGGCGCAACGGCATCGGCAAAACTTCGATCTTCGACGGGTTCACATGGCTCCTGTTCGGCAAGAACAGCGAGGACAGAAAACAGTTCGGCATCAAGACCTACGACGAGGCCGGAAACATCATCCCGAAACTCCCGCACGAGGTATCGGCCGTCCTGCTGGTCGATGGCGAGGTCGTAACCCTCTGCCGTCGGTTCAATGAAAAATGGACGAAGAAACGCGGCTCGGCGGTCGAGGAGTTCGTCGGACATGAAGAGGAACGCCTCTACAACAACGTACCCTGCTCGGTCAAGGAGTGGAACGAGAAGATCGCCGCCATCTGTCCCGAACAGGTATTCAAGTTCATCACCAATCCCCTCTACTTCACATCGCAGTCGGTAGATACGCAGCGGTCGATGCTCTTCCGTATGGCCGGAGGTATCACCGACGAGGAGATAGCCGCCGGAAATGCCGATTTTGCGGCCCTCCTTGCCTCGCTCACGGGTAAGACGATGGAGGAATACAAGAAAGAGATCGCCGCGAAAAAACGCCGTCTGAAAACCGAAATCGAGGCCATCCCCGAACGTATCGACGAACGCCGCCGCGATGTGCCGGAGGCGGAGGATTGGGCGGCCCTCGAAGAAGAACTCCGCCAAAAACAAGAGGCACTCGCAAAGGTCGAGGAACAGATTAACGACGCATCGAAAGCCTATGCCGCCGCGAATGAGGAACGGCTTGCAACGGTGCGCAAAATCAGCGACCTGAAAAACGAACGGCTGGCCCTCGAACTCAAAATCAAGGACGAAGTACAGGCCCTCTACCGTTCCGACAAGGCCAAGCAGCGGGCCGCTGCCGAGGATTTGGAGCGGGCGAAGCGCGACAAAGCCGCCGCCGAGCGCGACCTCGCCAATGCCCGCCGAGAGGTAGAGGTATGCACCGATCGCCGCGCCGAGCTTATCAAGCAATGGCAATCAATCAATGCCCGCAAGCTCGTATTCGATGAGAACGAGTTTATTTGCCCGACCTGCAAGCGCCGTTTCGAGATCGAGGAGATCGAGAGCCGCCAGCAGGAGATTACCGAGAACTTCAATCGCCGGAATGCCGCCGACCTCGAAGAGAACAATCGTCGCGGCAAGGAGAACAAACTCCGCATGGAGGAGGTGAATCAATATATCAGCGAAATCGAGGAAAAGATCGCCGAGCAGGTATCTATCATCTCCGAAATCGAAATGAGCGGCATCCTCACGGCAAAACTCATCGAACCCGACGCCACCCCGACCATCGCGGCCAACACCGAGTATATAGCACTCGGAGAACAGATCGCAGAACTCGAAAAGGAAGTTTCGCAGCCCATAGCCGCCACAGAGGATGATTTTTTACGCGAGGGACGCGATTCTCTTACCGTCGGAATCGACGCGCTCAAATCGCGGCTGATGAAGCGCGAACAGATCGAGAAGAATAACCAGCGCATCGCCGAACTCGAAAAGTCTCTCCGGATGCAGTCGGAAGAACTCGCGCAGTTGGAGGGTATCGAGTTCACGATGGCAGCTTTCTCGAAAGCCCGCACGGAGGCCATCGAAAGCAAGATCAACGGGCTGTTCGACTTCGTGAAGTTCCGCCTCTTCGAGACACAGATCAACGGAGGTGAAGTGGAAACGTGCGAAGCAATGGTGAACGGCGTGCCGTTCTCCGATGCCAATACCGCAGGGCAATTCAACGCGGGTATCGACATCATCAACGCGATATGCCGTTTCGAGGGCATTTCCGCCCCGATTTTCGCCGATGGTTCGGAAAGCGTCAATACCCTGCATCCGACACAATCGCAGGTTATCCGCCTGTTCGTATCGCTCGACGACAAGCTCGTCATCAAGCACAACGGAAATCCGGCTCAACCGAAGAGCCTTTTCGACTAATAATCATTCACTTAAAATTCAACGCAATTATGAAAACCGAAGAACAGAAAAGCGCATTTATCCTCCGCGTGGAGGAGATGGTAAAAGAGATCGAAACGCTGATGCAGGAGGGGGGGGGCAATGAGAGGTCTTGCATCCTCCTCGTAAACGAGAAGCCGCAAGACAGCGACATGACGGCCCAATGTATAGCGATCATGGGAAGCGGCAAAAGGCTAATCGAAAGCATGGCCGCATTCATCGAACGGCCCAACATGGCAGAAGTCGTGTCTCTCAGTGCAAAACTCGCCGCTCTTAAAAAACTCGCAGAAAATTAACATTCAAAATCAACCTTACAATGAATCAAGCAATCGCAAAGCAGGATCGCCCCGTCGATCTGCTCAAAGCAACAATCAATGCTCCGTCAATACAGGAGCAGTTCAAGAACGCCCTCGGCGAGCACAAGGATACGTTCGTCGCATCGCTCATCGACCTCTATACGGGCGACAAATCCTTGCAGACCTGCAAGCCCTCGGCAATCATCATCGAAGCACTCCGCGCGGCAACCCTCCGCCTACCTCTGAACAAGGCCCTCGGTTTCGCCTACATCGTGGTTTACAACAACTCGGTAAAAGTAACCAACGAGCAGACCGGACGCGAGGAATGGATCAAAGTTCCGACGCCGACGTTCATCCCCGGCTACAAGGGCTATATCCAGCTCGCCATGCGAACGGGGCAGTACCGGACGATCAATGCCGATGTAGTCTATGAGGGCGAAGTCCGCAAGGTGAACAAGCTCACGGGAGAGATCGCTTTCGACGGCGAAAAGACCTCCGACAAGATCATCGGCTACTTCTGCTATTTCGAGCTGCTCAACGGCTTTTCCAAGACGCTCTATGTAACCGTCGAGGATATGGCCGCCTACGCCAAGCGGTATTCTCCCTCCGTGAAGAAAGAGACGACCGTCGCGCAGCTCATCGCCAAAGCCAACGACGGCATCATCGGCAAGAAAGTCGGATGGGAGGGCAACTTCAACGACATGGCTCTGAAAACGGTGATTCGCCGCCTGCTGTCGAAATACGGCTATCTCTCCGTCGAGATGCAGAACGCGATGGCTCACGATGTCGAGGATGAGGCCATGTCCAACCGCAACGACGCACTCGATAATGCCGCAGCGCAGACGGTCGATCTCTCGGCAACGGAATACGAGGAGGTCGATACGGAAACGGGGGAAGTCAAGGAAACCGGATCGGAGCAGGCCGCACCCGCTCCTGCACCTGAATACTGATCTGACGGCACGAGAGTATGATCTTGAAATGTTTGGGGAGTTCATCACGGGGCAACTGCTACATCCTCGAAGCAGCCGATGAAACTTTGATCGTCGAGGCGGGAATACCGATGCGCGACATCAAAAAGGGTCTCGGCTGGCAGCTCGGCAAGGTGGTAGGATGCCTCGTATCTCACCGACACGAAGATCATGCAAGGTCGTTGAACGACTTTCTCACCTGCGGCATCCGCGTACTGGCTCTCGCCGATGTATTCGACGCCGCCAATCCGAGAAATCGCGTATTCTGCAAGATAATCGAACCGATGCACGGCTACAAAGTGGGAGGCTTCAAGGTCTTCGTACTGCCGGTCGTCCACGATGTGCCATGCGTCGGGTTCGTCATCGAGCATCAGGAGATGGGACGCCTGCTTTTCATCACCGATACGATGATGCTGGAATACCGGCTGCCGAACCTGAATCACATCATGATCGAGGCGAACTACTCCGATGCAATCTTGCAGCGCAATATCGACAGCGGGCGGATGCCTCCCGCCATGCGGGGACGGCTGCTGGGTTCGCACATGGAATTGCAGACGACGAAAGAGATTTTGCGGACGACCGACCTATCGGCGGCAAATGAGGTGATTTTACTGCATCTCTCCGACGGCAACAGCAATGCCAAAGGATTCGCCGAAGAAGTACGGCAAATCGCCGGAAAACCGGCATATATCGCCCGTGCAGGATTGGAGGTCAATCTCGATAAAATGCCCTACTGATATGCGACCCGTGCCGAACGATATAGTTTCAACGCTGATCCGCTGCCTGCCGCAGATACTCGAAAACGTGCAGATAGACAGCGGAAATACGCGGCTCATCAATGCCGTAAGACTGACAAAAAGGATTATTCCACGATTAAAGAAAATTGAGAATGAAAAAAATACCAAACCCTAACGGAAACAAATTCGTCTTGCCAAAGGGATATACCGACCTCGGATGGCAACTCGATTTTAATGCTTCCGAACTAAAAAAATGTAGGGAAGCCGGGCATATCCGGCGGGAGTTCGATAATTCCAAATACCTGTATCGGTGTAACGATGTGGTATATATCTGCGATCAATGCAAGAATGTACACCATGTCGATATGAGTGATTAAAAAATCGAATGCAATGCTGATAGTAAAGCAGGACAAGACCCGCAAGGAGGAAGAGGGACAGATATTTGTCGAACTCACGATTTACCGTGATGTCAGGAATATCGCAGACTGCAACCGCCTCGGCTATTGGTGCGACAAAGCGCATCTGTCGCACTTCATCATGGAATGCGCGAAATGTTTTACGCAAGACGAATTAAAAAATATACTGAAAATGAACGGAAACAACATTTACATCGAGAAAAACAATCTGCTCGATGCCTACAAGAACGGCAATGCCGACAACAAGAAGATGCTCGAAAATCTCTTCGGCAAGGAGATGTTCCGCCCGAAGAACATCATGGAGCGGATCAAGACCTTTGATGACGCATTCAAGGAACTCGGCGAGAACCATCCGCTCGTAAAAGAATACCACAAACGGCATCTATTCCTCGAAGACGATTCGGATATTAGCTCCGATCTCGTAGCCTACCTCAAACTCCGCATCATTACCGCCGCTCTCAACGAGGGATGGACGCCGCAGTTTACCAAAGACGAATACCGCTACTATCCTTGGTTTTGGCTCTACACCAAGGAGGAGATCGCCAAGATGAACAAGGAGGAACGCAAGAAAGTTGTCCTGTTCGGCGGTTTTGCGCATCACGGCTCGTATGCCGGTTTTGCGTGTGCGAATTCGAATGACTCGCCCTCGGATACGTATGCGGATGTCGGGTCTCGCCTTTGCTTCAAATCGTCTGCGCTGGCGAAATACGCCGGGGAACAATTCGCTGAAATCTACTTTGCTTTCGTGGGGAAATAGATGATGGGAGGATGGATAAAAATATATCAAACCATTCGGGAGCATTGGATTTGGGAACGGCCCCGCTATTTGAAGTGGTGGCTCGACCTGCTGATGCTCGCCGAATGGAAAGATAGCAAACGCCTTGTGAAGTCAGTCCTCGTCACCATCAAACGGGGACAACTGATCGCATCCGTCCACTACCTCCAAGAGAGGTGGGTGTATAAGGATGACGACGGCGTGAAACGTAGGCCATCCGAGCATACCATCCTCAAATTTCTATCTCTACTCGAAGCAGATCAGATGATAAGCCGCTCAAAACACCCCGTTACCCGTGCAACGATAATTGCGATAGTTAATTATGATGATTACCAGCAGAATAACGCGACGGGGTGCAACGGGGTGAGCAACGACCCCTGCAACGACGGGTGCAACGACCCCTGCACAGAAGATAAGAATAATAAGAATATAAAAGACAATAGAGAGGGGAAAAGTGGAAAAAGCGAAAAACGCTTTTCCCCGCCCTCTATTGAGGAGGTAGATTCTTATATCAGGGAAAAGGGTTATACGGTGGACGCCGAGCGATTCGTGAACTTTTACGAGAGCAAAGGATGGTATGTCGGCAAAAACAAGATGAAAAATTGGCGCGCGGCGGTGGCAACGTGGCAAAAAGAAGATAACAAACGCAATGGAATCAATCAACAAAGATCATGTGATAAACGTCGAGGGACTGAAGCGACTGCTACTCGGCCGGAAGACTACGAGGGGAAATTTTAAGTGGTCGGTGAGCTTGAAGCAGGCAACGGATATTCTGCTGGCAGCATATCAGGCGGAGGTCGAATATCGCCACCGCAAGTTCATCGAGGACGAGGCGACCAAAACCAATATCGAACGGCTGGCGGCATTCCTGATCCGCAACGATGCCAAGTTCGGGGTAATGCTCTGCGGCGTACCCGGAAATGGCAAAACAACCCTCCTGTATGCCTTTCAGTCGGCGGTGAATTGGCTTAACAATATAGGGCATTTCGAGGGCAAACGGGCCGGCATTCGGATCGTTGATGCAAAGGAGGTAGTCATGTTCGCAAAGGATTTCGAGGCATTCCGCGACCTGCGCAATATGCCGATGATCGCTATCGAGGATATGGGGCGCGAACCGATAGAGGTTCTCGACTATGGAAACGTCCTCAATCCGGTTGTCGATATGCTCGAATACCGCTACAATTTGCAGCTCTTCACGTTCATCACGACCAACCTCACAAAGTCGCAAATCCGCGAGAAGTACGGCAACCGCATCGCAGACCGATTCAACGAGATGCTCGAAGTCATCATTTTCAAGAATGAGACCTATCGGGATAAATGAAATTAAGGCGATTTGCCGCGAGTTTCAGGCAATGGTGATAAGATGGCCGGAGAATCCGAAATAATGCGGCATATCGCAGAAAACAGCGCAAAAACACAAAATTCAACGCAATGGGGACAGAAGTAAAATTAAAAACCTATCCGAGAAGTCGGAGCTACAAAGTCAGAGCGAAATTCGTCTTCGAGGGAACATTCGAAGTCAAAGCAGGTTCGCGTCAGATGGCTATTCAGATCGTGAAAAGCCAATGCGGGATGAACATGGGGCAAATTCACACTTGCTGTGCAGACGTAACCGACTGGAATTTCAGCTGTAACCCTACTCAAATTGTAAAATGATAGGCTATGACACAGCAAGATTTCGATTCATTACGATTCTGCGCTGGGATGTTGGCTGAATACGGAGGACATTGGTACAAAGTAATCTCATGCAATTTCCCTGAACGATTATTTGCCCTTTACGACGACGCAGGAATTGATGCAGACGACCCGATGTGGGTGCGCTGCGAAAATGTAACGCAAGTAAAATACGCTAACTTATGATTCACATCGGAGCTATTAGAAAAATCTTTCGGGGCTGGCGCATCCTGATCTGCGCATGGGTAGATGACAACAGCCCGCTGAAATCGCAGTTTTTCATGCTCTTTCGCGGCGACAACGGGAAAGAGTATATCAAGATCGGAAAGGGGTACGACCCCAAGACAGACACCTACCCGCGCATGGTCGTTACGCGCTGGTCGATTACCCAATATGTCGGGAAACGCCATTGGCAAAAATCCTTTGTGTGGTTCGGCCTCGGTAAATTCATGGACGGAGAGGATATGTAGTAATCAATAATTCAATGCAACTATGAACAAGAATAAAATCAATATCGAAATCACCGCTGACGGTTGGAAAACCGATGTAACGATCAACGGCAAAACCTACTCCGAACGATATATCGCAGAAAAGGGTGGCGCGGAGTGCGTCGAGGGGAACTTTGAAGAAGAAGATGAAATCCCCGAATCAATCTATGATAAACTCAATGACTTTTTCTGCTTCGACTGCCAACAGGCATTGGCGCAGTTTGAAATTGAAGAGGGAATCGAGGAGGAATAGTCATGGAGATCAAACCAAAATTTCAGTTCGTCGAGGGTAGTTTCGATACCCAACGGGTAAAACTACTCTGCATACCGGATGATAATCACGGACGGGTTGATCTCTGCATCAAAGACCCTGACTGCGGCTGGAATATCCCTATCGGCCAAATAAAGTTATTCAGCCGTGATTTGTACCGCGACTTCAAAGAGACATTACCCGACGCTACAAAACTCGGTGAAGAGATCGCGCGTCGATGGAATGAATGCGAAACCAAAAGATAAGGCGATATGAAACTGCTATACATCGACTTATTTTGCGGAGCAGGTGGAACCTCTACCGGCGTTGAAAACGCCCGATATGAGGGACGGCAATGTGCAAAGGTCATCGGATGCGTAAACCATGATGCAAATGCGATTGCCTCTCATGCCGCCAATCATCCCGACGCGCTGCACTTCACGGAGGATATTCGGATGTTGGAACTCTCCCCGCTGACGGCTCATATCGCCGAAATGCGGCGGCAATATCCCGATGCGTTCGTCGTCCTGTGGGCCAGCCTCGAATGTACGAATTTCAGTAAGGCCAAAGGAGGCCAGCCCCGCGACTCCGACAGCCGGACGTTGGCCGAGCATCTCTTTCGATACATCGAGGCTATCAACCCCGACTACATTCAGATCGAGAACGTCGAGGAGTTCATGTCGTGGGGCGACCTCGACGAGAACGGCAAGCCGAAGTACTATGGCCGCTTTAACCAGGGCGTTGTCACCATCAATCTGGTGGATGTAGCCCTTTCCTCCGGCGGCAACTTCGAGAAGTTCTGGAAGATCTTTGACGAGCGCCTGGCTCTCTGCCACAAGGCACTGCAGGCCCGCCATCAGCGCCTGATGGGCACCCCCAGCGATGCCGCTCCCATTCTGTGGCAGTACGGCGCACTGGCCCGCCTGAAGAAGGGCGAGAAGATCGACAAGCTGCTCTTTGGCGGCTACTCCACCATCAGCCTGGGCTACGCCGGTCTGTATGAGTGCGTGAAGTATATGACCGGCAAGAGCCACACCGATGCCGGTGCCAAGCCTTTTGCCCTGAGCGTGATGCAGCACATGAACGACAAGTGCACCGAGTGGAAGAAGGCCGAGAACATGGATTACTCTCTCTACGGCACCCCGCTGGAATCCACCACCTACAAGTTTGCCAAGTGCCTGCAGAAGCGGTTCGGCATCGTGCCCGGCATCACCGATAAGAACTATATCACCAACAGCTACCACGTCCATGTTTCGGAGCCCATTGATGCCTTCACCAAGCTCAAGTTTGAGAGCGAGTTCCAGAAGCTGTCCCCGGGCGGTGCCATCAGCTATGTGGAAGTGCCCAACATGCAGGACAATCTGGAGGCCGTGATAAGCGTGCTGCAGTTCATCTATGATAACATCATGTACGCCGAACTGAACACCAAGTCCGATTACTGCCAGTGCTGCGGCTACGACGGAGAGATCAAGATCGTTGAGGATGACGGCAAGTTGGTGTGGGAGTGCCCCAAGTGCGGCAACCGTGACCAGAACAAGCTGAACGTTGCCCGCCGCACCTGCGGTTATATCGGCACCCAGTTCTGGAACCAGGGCCGGACACAGGAGATCAAGGATCGGGTGCTGCATCTGTGATGAATTACGCAACAATTAAGTATTACGACATTGCCAATGGGCCGGGGGTGCGCACCAGCATCTTTGTTTCGGGCTGCAGACACCACTGCCCGGGCTGCTTCAACGAGGTGGCATGGGATTTCGGGTACGGCCAGCCTTTCGACAAGGCTGTGCGCAACGAGATCTTTGCATCCTGTCAGCCCGACTATATTGCAGGCATCTCCCTGCTGGGCGGTGAGCCTTTTGAGCCGGAGAACCAGCGGGAGCTGCTGCCCTTCGTCCGCAACTTCAGGGCGTTATACCCGAATAAGAGCGTCTGGTGCTATTCTGGTTACACCTGGGAACAGCTGACCGGCAGTGTTCCCTGCCCGGCCCGCTGTGAGGTCACAGACGAGTTGCTGAGCCTGCTGGATGTTCTGGTGGACGGCCGCTTTGTGGAAGCCCAGCACGATATCTCCCTGCGCTTCCGGGGCAGCTCCAACCAGCGGCTTCTGGATGTGCCCAAGAGCCTTGCCGCAAAGGCCCCCGTCTGGTGGGAGGACGAACAGGTGTTTGCCACACACACGATGTAAACCTCTCAGTCGCGCTGACGCGCGCCAGGTCCCCTGGTAAGGGAGCCTTTGGCATAGCAATACACTTTCATGCAATAAAACAACGCCCGATTTTCCACACTCTACGCAGAGCGAGTGGAAAATCGGGCGCTTTGTCATTTAACGGGATGAAACCATATCCTCGATGACACCCAGGAACTCCTGCCCATAGCGGGCGGCCTTTTTCTCGCCCACACCGGGGATATTGAGCAGTTCCTCCACGCTCAGGGGCTTTTTCAGCGCCATCTGGCGGAGGGTGGAATCGTTGAACACCATATAGGCGGGAAGCTTCTGCTTTGCGGCCAGCCGCTTACGCAGGGCATAGAGGACAGCCAGCAGCTTCTCGTCCGCTTCGCTGAGGGCATCTTCGTCGGCACGGCGGCGGGAGGCCGAGGCCAGCCGCTTCGCACTGGCCGCGGCACGCTGGCGGGCTTGTGCCGCCTGCTCCTCCACCTGTTCGGCGGCCTGTGCTGCCAGCAGACAGTTGGAACAGTTCTCGCACTTCTGGGGCGCGGCCTCGCCGAAGTAGCTCAGCAGATACCCCCGCAGGCAGCGCGGCGTGGTGGAGTAGAAGGTCATGTACTTGAGCCGTTCCTCTGCCTTGCGTGCCGCTTCGGCCTTGACATCCGCAGGCAGGCCGTTGTCAGCCTCCATCTCCTTGTCGATGAAGAACCGGATGGTGCGCACATCGGTGCCGGAATAGAGCAGGGTGCAGCGGGCTGGCTCCCCGTCACGGCCCGCGCGGCCCGCCTCCTGATAATAGCTCTCCAGATCCTTGGGCATATTATAATGGATGACGAACCGGACGTTTGGCTTATCGATGCCCATGCCGAAGGCATTGGTCGCCACCATGATCTGCACCCGGTCATAGAGGAAATCGTCCTGATTCTGCCGCCGGGTGTCCGCATCCAGTTTTGCGTGGTAGGCTGCCGCCCGGATGCTGCGGCTCTGCAGCAGCTGCACCGTCTCGTCCACCTGCCGGGTGGTGCTGCAATACACGATGCCCGCATGATTGCCCTCTTTGAGCACCAGCTCCAGCAGCTCCTTGGGCTTCTGGCTGGGCAGCGCCCGCCGGGTCTCAAAGTACAGATTTGGACGGTCGAAGCTGGTGGTCACCTCGTAAGGATCTCGCAGCGCCAGATGGGTGCGGATATCCTCCCGCACATGGGCGGTGGCGGTGGCAGTGAACGCGCCTATGACCGGGCGGGCGGGCAGGCTGTCCACAAATGCCTTGATGCGCAGATAGCTGGGGCGGAAGTCCTGTCCCCACTGGCTGATGCAGTGCGCCTCGTCCACCGTGACCATGCTGATTTTCTGCTCCTGCGCAAACCGTTGGAAGCCCGGCATCTCCAGCCGCTCCGGAGCCACATAGATGATCTTGTACCAACCCTCCCGGGCGCGGTGCAGCATCAGCGCCTTCTGGTTGTCGGTCAGGCTGTTGTTCAGAAAAGCCGCCGCCACGCCCGCCTGCACCAGCGCTCCCACCTGATCCTTCATCAGGCTGACCAGCGGGGACACCACGATGGTAATGCCCGGCAAAAGCAGCGCCGGCACCTGATAGCAGATGGACTTGCCCGCGCCGGTGGGCATGACCGCCAGCACATCCTGCCCAGCCAGCAGGCGGCTGACGATATCCTCCTGCCCGGGGCGGAAGCTGTCGTAGCCGAAAACTTTTTTCAGGATACTGTGCGGGTTTTCCATGGTCTCCTCCGTTATATAAGTAGGTGCGCTGACGCGCCGATCGCTCAAAACCTTATCAGTATACCACAAAACCGATACTTTTGGCAGAAAAAAGCGTCACTTTGCGCAAAAATGTGCGATATCCACTCTTTCTGCCCGGGAAGGATAGCTTTTCAGGCGCGAAAATGCTATAATGAGAACACATATCTCCATGCCACCCCCGCAGACTGCCCGGCATGGATCATGTAATGTAAAAAGGAGCATTTATAATATGCAGCAGAAACTTATCACCTTTGCCGTGCCCTGCTACAACTCGGCAGCCTATATGCGTCACTGCATCGAAACGCTGCTGAGCGCAGGCGAGCAGGCCGAGATCATTCTGGTGGACGATGGTTCCGTCAAGGATGACACCCCCGCCATCTGCGACGAGTACGCCGCAAAGTACCCCACCATCGTCAAGGCCATCCATCAGGAGAACGGCGGTCACGGCGAGGGCGTCAATCAGGGCATCCGCAACGCCACCGGCCTGTACTACAAGGTAGTGGACAGCGACGACTGGCTGGACACCGACGCCCTGAAAAAGGTTCTGGAGCGCCTGACTACGCTGGTAGCCCGCGGCACCGCGCCGGATCTGATGATCTGCAACTATGTGTACGAGCACGTGGAGGACGGCACCAGCCACACCGTGCGCTACACCAACGTGTTCCCGCAGAACCGCCTGTTCGACTGGGTGCACGTCCGGCACTTCCGCCCGGATCAGAATCTGCTGATGCACTCGGTCATGTACCGCACCGAGGTGCTGCGCCAGTGCGGCATGGTGCTGCCCAAGCACACCTTCTATGTGGACAACATCTTTGTGTACCAGCCCCTGCCCTACGTCAAGAGTATGTACTATATGGATCTGGATCTGTACCGCTACTTCATCGGCCGCGCAGACCAGAGCGTGAACGAAAGCGTGATGATCGGCCGCGTGGATCAGCAGCTGCGGGTCACAAAGCACATGATCGACTGTCAGGATCTGGACGCGCTGAAAGACCAGAAGCGTCTGCGCGCCTACATGGTGCACTACCTCTCTGTGATGATGGCGGTCAGCGACATCTTCCTGCTGCTGGACGGCAGCGCCGAAGCACACGCCAAAAAGGCAGAGCTGTGGCAGTACCTCAAGGATCACGTCACCCCCGGCGTTTACCGCGCCGTACGCGTGAACCTTGGCGGCCTGACCGACCTGCGCTTCCCCGGCGGCGACAAGGTGGTCATTTCCACCTACCGCCAGCTGCGCAAGATCTTCAAGTTCAACTAAGGGCTTTTGCAAAACAGCACCAACAAAAAAAGAGATAGGTTTCCCCGAAAGGGGTTGCCTATCTCTTTTTGCTTTGATCTTATGTTTTCAGCCTTCTGCCCGATCGGTACGGTGAAGGCGGGCTATTTTCCTTATCAGGCACCCACGATCAGGCGCACGGCACCGTAGATGCCGGCATCGTTGCCAAGGCTGGCGGCCTTGATGGGAGTCTCCTTACAGGACTGGAAGGCGTACTCCTTGTAGTGGCGCACCAGCGGGTTGAACAGAATCTCCCCGGCGCGGGCCACGCCGCCGCCGATCATGAACATTTCGGGGTCGGTGGTGGCGGCAATGTTTGCCAGTGCCATGCCCAGCGTGGAGGCCATCTCGTCCACCTCACGGGCAGCCAGTGCATCCCCGGCGCGGGCGGCGTCGAACACATCCTTGGCTTCAAAGTCCTTGCCGCGCAGGGTGCAGGCGGTGTCCGGGTTTGCGTCCAGCAGCTTCTTCATGCAGCGCACAACGCCGGTGGCGCTGGAATACTGCTCCAGACAGCCGCGCTTGCCGCAGCCGCAGACGGCGGTCTCGTGGGGGTTGACGGTGATGTGGCCGATCTCGCCGCCTGCACCGTGTGCACCTTCGATGATCTTGCCGTTGACGATGACACCGCCGCCGACACCGGTGCCCAGCGTGACCATCACCGCGCTGCGGCAGCCCTTGGCACAGCCCATCCAGATCTCGCCCAGCGCGGCCACATCGGCATCGTTGCCCACCAGCACCTTGATGCCGTCCAGCAGGCCGGACAGCTGGATGGAGACGTTCCGCTCACCCCAGCCGCCGAGGTTGGCGCAGACAATGGGCACGATGCGGCTGTCCAGCACAGGGCCGGGCACACCGACACCCACGCCCTCCACCTGCTCGGCAGTAATGCCGTTTTCCTGCATCTTGTCCTTCACGGCCTTGGCCAGGTTCCCGAGGATGTGTTCACCTGCATTGGAGGTGTCGGTGGGCACCTCCCACTTTTCCAGCAGAGCGCCCGCCGTGGTGAACAGGCCCACCTTGGCCGTGGTGCCGCCCAGGTCAATGCCGAATGCGTACTCTTTCATATTCATTTACCCCTTCTTTGCGGCGGTCAGGCCGCCGGTTTTCTCATCGTTATCATTATAACATATCCATTTGCAAAAGACAGAGGCTGAAACAGGATTTATGCAAAAAGCCGAAAATTCGTTTCGATTTTTGGCAAAGCAAAAGGCCCTCCCGCAGTGGGAGGGCCGGAAAGCCTTGGGAGAACTTACTCCTCGTCAGAGGATTCCTCTTCGTCATCCTCATCCTCGTCGTCATCATCCGTCTTGGGCTTATAGAAAATGCCGCTGAGGAAGATGCTGATAAAGTACAGCAGGCACATGGGCACAGCCACGAAGCACTGCGACACGATATCGGGCGGGGTGATGATGGCTGCGACCAGGAAGATCAGGACAATGGCAACGCCGCGGCCCTTCTTCATGATCTCGGGGTTTGCAATGCCCATCTTGGCCAGAATGATGGTGACCAGAGGCATTTCAAACACACAGCCAAAGATGATGAACATGGTCAGGCAGAGGTTGATGTAGCTCTCGATGCTGATGGATGCCGTGATGTAATCGGTACCCTCCAGCGTGACGAGGAAGTTCAGCATGAACGGCAGGGTGACCTTGTAGGCGAACAGCACACCCACGCAGAACAGCGCCAGACCGAACAGCAGCACCAGCCGGAAGAAGAAGCTCTCGCTCCGTTTCAGGCCGGGTTTTGCAAAGGCGTAGACCTGATACAGCGCCACCGGAATGGTCACGATCACCGCAGCGATCAGGGACACCCGGAAATACTGCATCAGCTTTTCCTGCGGGGCCAGGAACACGAAGGTGTAGTTCGCATTCATTGCCATGGCCGTCAGCAGGTCGATCAGCTTATCCGAAATTGCCAGGAAGCCGATCACGCCCACTACAAACACCACCGCGCAGATGATCAGCCGGTTCCGCAGCTCTTTCAGATGTCCGGTCAGCGTCATGCTGCCGTCGTCCGACATGACTTCGGCTTTCTTTTTGCGCTTCACGTTGGTAGCCACAAATTACTCCTCGTCCTTCTTCTCAGCCTTTTCCTCGGTCTTGGTCTCGGCAGGCTTGGCATCGCCGTTCTCATCCACGTCGTCCATGCCTTCCTTAAAGTTCTTCATGGTCTTGCCGAACATCTTGCCCAGCTTCGGCAGGTTCTTGGGTCCAAAGATGACCAGAACGATGATCAGAACAATGATAAACTCCTGAGGTCCGATTCTCATAATAATAATCTCCTTTTTACTCTTGCCGCGCCGCTCTGGCGGGCTGGATTCCAGTTTTTATCCTACAACCGCGGGCGCGGGTGTATCCATGTACTTAGACCTTTGCCTCTTCGGCAGGGGCAGCCTCCTCAGCGGGAGCAGCCTCGGCAGGGGCTTCGTTTGCAGCGGGGGCCTCCTCGGGCTTTTCCTCTGCAGCGGGGGCGGCAGGCTCTTCTGCCTTTTCCTCTGCCTTCACAGGCTCAGCGGCAGGCTCCTCCGCCTTAGCGGGCTCCTCGGGCAGCTCCTCCACGGGTTCCTCCAGCTCGGCCACTTCCTCGACCTCTTCGGCCTTCTTGGCTTCTTCCTTGCTGGTCTTACCGATGTTGGTAAAGCTCTTGGTGACATCCTTCATGCTGTCGTCGATGTCCTTCTTGATGTCGGTCAGGGGAGCAACGGCTTCCTTGATGGGGGCCTGGATCTCGTTCAGGGGCTCCACCACATTCTTCTGGATCTCCTCGGAAGCGGCACCGGTGTACTTCTTCAGCTCCCGCAGCATCTTGCCGAGCTTGCGGGCGTACTCGGGCAGCTTATCGGGGCCGATGACCACGAAGGCCACGATGGCCACCAGGATCAGCTCTGTAAAACCAATTTTCATAGCGTTCCAATTCCTTTCCTCTCACACAACAGGCATCCTTTGCGGCCTGCCGTGCTGTTACTGCACAGGGGATGCGGCGCGGTGTGCGCCTTTGTTGCCCTATGTATACCGGAAGTGTGTGAACTTCAAATGAACTTATTTTGAACAGTATATGAACAAGAGCAATTTTCCCGTCAATTATATAACAGTTCATATACTCCGTCAAAGATATTACGTTTTGGAATCACTCGACCGGATTGGTCAGCGTGCCAATGCCCTCGATCTCGCACCGCACCACATCTCCGGGCTTGAGGAACTGCGGCGGGTCCATGCCCATGCCCACACCCGCCGGGGTGCCGGTGGC
>OHLQ01000369.1_pt1 | contig 22446 bp, 18 predicted proteins | sample 1569081 | NCBI WGS metagenome assembly OHLQ01 (sample SAMEA3879585, study PRJEB24766) | human gut metagenome | biome: human-associated habitat; feature: feces | place: USA | collected 1985/1987 | reverse complement strand
TCCTGTCTTTTCGATAATACGGTCTGCTAAAGTTGATTTTCCATGGTCAATATGTGCTACAATACAAAAATTTCTTATATGATCTTTTCCAATAACTGACATAATTGTAATTCTTTCCTTTCCTACCACAAATCTATCCCTATCTTAGCATAATTACACATATTTTGCCACAAAAAGTTCCTATCCGCCTTGTCTTTTCCACATTTATGGTGTAGAATACAGATAATTAAATCAAGGAGGGACACAAAATGAGAAAACAGATGGCTAAAATACTAACCGCCGTTTTGCTGCTCGGCACATTGACTGATGTCTCGACTGCAAAAGCAGTGGCACCAAAGCTAAATAAATCCAAATTAACACTTTATATTGGAAGTAATTACACATTAAAAGTAAAAAAAGCTTCCGGCAAGGTAAAATGGACTTCCGGTAAAAAATCCGTTGCAACCGTTTCTTCCAAAGGAAAAGTAGTTGCAAAAAAAGCGGGAAAGGCTAAAATCACAGCAAAAATTGGCAGCAAAAAGCTGATTTGCCGGCTGACAGTAAAAAACCGATCACTTGGGAAAGGAACAAAGTCAAGTCCAAAGTCCGCTTATAACAACAATTCCTTTACCTTCTATGAAGAAGGCAAAAAAATCGGAAAAATTTCCATGCAGTTAGAGTCCTTTGCTTCCGGTGCCGAATCCGCTAAATTAGCAAAAAAGAATTCATCTAATTTAGTTCCAAAATCAAATGAGGAATATTTGTATTTCCGCTTTAAGATTACCTATCATTCGGGTACACAGACAATTAAGGCAAAAGATGTTTTTAATTACTACTACAATATCTTCGGATCAAACTCTACAAAACAGATGACAAACTTAGATTGGGGATTCTTCTTTGAAGATGTCGATGATTTAGGTCAGGTGCTGTTATCTCCGGGCAACACGATAACTTGTGGCAAAGCAGTCTTGGTAAATAAAGGATTTGCCCCATATACTTACCGTATTCAGACCGGTAAGAACACTTACACTTGGTTTACAACAGCAAAATAATCAAGATAACAAAAAAGCAAGCCTCATAAGCAGACTTGCTTTTTTAATACTAAATTTCCAAAAGAACGCAGCCATGTGCAGAAATTGCTGTCTTTTGATTTGTTTGGATTTTTTCTCCTGTCCATAAGTCATTTGCAAATTCTTTTTCCTGAATCTCAAGTAATTCACTGATATTTACCATGCAGTCAAAACCTGATACATTGAAAATGGCCGCATAATCTCCTGTTTTCCATACAATCACCGTATCATCTCTAATTATCTCTTTTGCCTGTCCTGCCGGTAGTTCAAACAATGCAAGTACCTTTTGGTTGCATAACAGCGATAATGTTTCTTCATCCAATTTGGTTAATTCTGCCCCGAGCATAAGCGGTGACTGGAATATACACCAAAGTGTCATCATTGTCTTCTGCTCATCATAGGTAAGTGCTGACTTTCTTTCATCGCCAAACCCCTTTCCAATCATTCCAAACGGAAGCATATCGCAGTCCGGGTAACATCCTTTTGCCACATGGTTCTGCCAGAGCTCACAGCGGTGGAACATATCTTTTAACAGATCCCATTTATCCCAGAAATCATCGGTGATACGCCACATATTTGCATAAGTCTCATAGTGCCATGCGTGTTCGATCAGTGCAGGTCCCGGAGAAAGGGATAAAACGATCGGCCTGCCACAGCGTGCGATCGCCTTTGCGAGCATTTCTATCTCATGGCGTGCAGAATAAGGATTGGCCGGATAGATATTGGTATTACAGATATCATCGCACTTGATGAAATCAACACCCCAGGAAGTATAAAGTTCCATCAGGGAATCATAGTAAGCCTGTCCTGCCTCCGTATCGCGGACACCGTACATATCCGGGTTCCATCCACAGATGGAGGAAGGATTTGCGACCATATCGGCAGTCACGTTGCTGCCCTTGATCTTACAATGGTTATGCGCAGCAGTTCTTGGGATTCCGCGCATGATATGGATACCGAATTTTAAACCGAGACTGTGGATATAGTCAGCAAGGTGGGTAAAACCGGTTCCGTCCGCAGAAGATGGAAAACGTGCCGGATCCGGCTGCAGTCTTGAAAATTCATCCATGGCAACATCCGCAAACGGGATATATTGGAACTGATCGCGCATGGAACCGGCACCGATCGCGTACCATTCGATATCAACGACGATATATTCCCATCCAAACTCCTTTAAATGTGCAGCCATGTAATCTGCATTTGCTTTCACGGCATCTTCTGTCACAGTGGTGTCATAGTAATCGTAGCTGTTCCAACCCATAGGCGGCAGCGGTGCAAAATTATTTTTGTTCATAAAAAACCTCCAGAATTGATTTCCTAAGCCGATTATACTATATAGAAATTACAATACAATACGCATTGCATTTCTTTTCACATTTTTTTATAATGAAAATAATGTTGGAACCGTTATTTGATTCTGACATTATTAAAATCAGAATGACAAAAGACATATCACGATAATAAGAAAAATAAGAGGAATAATCATGTCCGAAAAGAAAAAAGTAAAGATAAACGGTTTTGTTTTTACGGATGAAGCGGAAGCAGAGCAGGCGAAAAAGGAAGCACATGGGATTCATTATGTGGAAGAACGCGCAGATATGCATCATCCGGAAACGGTGCTTGAAATATATAATAAAATGGTGAAGCAGGAACTGTTTGAAACAGCGGTTGGATTTACATACTTAAAAGAACTACAGGAATATCTGATTCAGAATCCGTCCATTAATAACAGTGATATTCTTCCGATTTCCGTGACACATCCGGTGTTAGAGGAGAGCCTCCGGAAAAAATTAAGGATTTCTGCAAAAAACAGGGCGAGCGAAAAGAAGGCGTCAAAAAAAACGGATGGATACCGCAAAAAATATGAGATCACGTTATTTATATCTGTGATACTGGCAGTCAGCGTGATCGGAATGTTTATCGTTGCATCGACGAGCGACAGTCCGACGATCATCAATTATGAAAATAAGCTGATTGATAAATATGCGGCGTGGGAGCAGGAACTTGATGAGAGGGAAGCCGCGTTAAAGGAACGTGAACAGACGGTGGAAGAACCATAGAAGACATCACATTTATTTCATAATTATCTGTTAGGATAACATGCAGGTTTGTACTCTGGCACAAATTTGAGATGTGCAAAAAAGCAGCGCAGAAATGAGGAACAAAGATGGAAAAAATTAAAATATTAGTTGTGGATGATGAAAGCAGAATGAGAAAATTAGTCCGTGATTTTCTGGTCAGGGAAGATTATGAGGTGTTAGAAGCGGGAGATGGAGAAGCAGCACTCGATATTTTTTATCAGGAAAAAAATATTGCATTGATCATTTTAGATGTCATGATGCCAAAGATGAACGGATGGGAGGTCTGCAGGGAAATCAGGGAGACTTCGAAAGTGCCAATTATCATGCTGACGGCGAAGGGGGATGAGGAGGACGAGCTGACAGGGTTCGAACTTGGAGTTGATGAGTATATCTCAAAACCGTTTTCTCCGAAGATCTTAGTTGCGCGTGTCGGTGCAATTTTAAGAAGAAGCGGAAAGGCACCGGAGGAGGGAAAACTTCTTTCCATCGGCGGCATCGTGATCGATCAGACTGCACATACAGTGACGGTGGATGGCAGACAGATCGAATTAAGCTTCAAGGAATTTGAACTGCTTACCTATTTTATGGAAAACGAAGGCATTGCACTTTCCAGGGAAAAGATTCTTAATCATGTCTGGAACTATGATTATTTCGGGGACGCCAGAACAATCGATACACATGTCAAAAAACTGCGTGCCAAGATCGGTGAAAAAGGAGATTACATCAAAACCATCTGGGGCATGGGTTACAAATTTGAAGCAGAAGAAAATGGCAGTGATAAGTAATGATGAAAAGCAGGAAAAAAGAATTTAAAAGAAAATATTTTGGTTCACTGACACACCAGTTGATCCTGATCAGTATCTGTCTGGTTACGGGAACACTTCTTTTGTGCTGGTTTATCAACACGGTTTTTTTAGAACCGTACTATGTGATCAATAAACAAAATACGCTGCTTTCCGGATTTGAGACGATCGATGAAGCGAGTGAGGCAGGGACACTTGATGACAGTTCTTTTGATGTGACATTTGACAATCTCTGTGCAAATGGGAATATCACCGTCATGATCATAAGCTCCGACCGGACGATCGTGCGGTCTTCCGTCAATGATACGCAGAAAATGATGCTGGAATTTATGAATATCATTTTTGGCGAAAAACAAAATGAAGTGACGGTGATGATGCAGTCGGATAATTATATTATTCAAAAACAGACGGATACCAGGTTAGATTCAGAGTTTCTGGTCCTTTACGGAACACTTTCAAACGGCAATCTGATCCTGATGCGTACCGCACTTGAGAGTATCAGGGAAAGCGTCAATCTGTCCAATACATTTCTGGCATGTGTGGGTGTTGTCGCTGCAATCATCAGTGCAGTCGTGATCGTGTTTGTCTCAAGAGGCATTACAACACCGCTTCTGCGTCTGACCGATATCTCAAAACGCATGACGGAGCTTGATTTTGAGGCAAAATACCAGCCGGGGCGCAGATACCACAACGAGGTAGATGAGTTAGGCGAATATATGAATGTCATGTCGACCACGTTAGAGCATACGATCTCCGAACTGAAAAGCGCAAATAACCAGCTGCAGATCGATATTGACAAAAAGACGCAGATCGATGAGATGCGCAAAGAGTTTTTATCCAATGTATCGCACGAGTTAAAAACACCGCTTGCACTGATCCAGGGCTATGCGGAGGGATTGAAAGAATGTATCAATGATGATGCGGAGAGCAGGGACTTTTACTGCGAAGTCATCATGGACGAAGCGGACAAGATGAATAAAATGGTCAAAAAACTGCTCACTTTAAACCAGCTCGAATTTGGCAATGAGGTCATCACCATGGAGCGGTTTGACCTGACAGAACTGATCCGGGGGGTGATCAATTCGTCTGCGATCCTTTTGAATCAGAATGAGATCACATTGGACTTTACACAGCAGGAACCGTTATATGCGTGGGCGGATGAATTTAAGGTGGAAGAGGTAGTGACCAACTATCTGAGCAATGCGATCCATCACGCAGAGGGAGAAAAGCGGATCGATATCAGCTGTGTACAGAAAGGGGACAAAGTCCGCGTCAGTGTTTTTAACACGGGAAATCCGATACCGGAAGAAGATGTGGACAATATCTGGATCAAATTTTACAAAGTGGATAAAGCGAGAACCAGAGAATACGGTGGCAGCGGCATCGGTCTGTCAATCGTCCGGGCAATCATGGATTCGTTCCATCAGAAGTGCGGCGTGATCAATCATGAGGACGGAGTGGAATTCTGGTTTGAACTAGAAACAAATAATGGAAATTTTTTTAGTTGATAAATCATACCAAAAATGCTAACATATGGGTATAGTTCGTGACAATAGAATGTTCGCAGAGTGCGCATTCTGTTGTTCATGATAATAGAATATTCGCAGAGCGTGAGTTCTATTATTTACAGATATTTTGAGAGGAATGCCATGAAAAGAACGGGAATGAGATTAACGACAGTGGCAGCAGTGACAGCGTTGCTGCTCGGTGGATGTGGAGAACAGCCATACAGTTTAACAGAAGATGAGGAAGGCATGATTGTGGATTACTCGGCACACGCTGTGGCAAAATTTAATACGAGCCAGCCTGACGGTCTTGCAAATGTGAGCCGCAATGAGCAGGAAACAGAGGCAGTGGATGAGTCACAGACGACGGAGACGGAGAATAAAATCACACTGGATGCATCCGGCAATGCAGCTGCAGGAGACCAGAGCACAGAGAATAAAACAGCAGAGCCGTCGACACTGGATGAACTGTTTGGAGGAGAAAATCTGTCGGTCACATATACCGGAGCAGAAATTGCGGCAAATTATATGGAGGGCGGTTATTATTCGCTGGATGCAGAGCAGGGCAAGACATTTGTGATTGTCGGTATTGATATTACAAATTCCGGAGCGGATGAAATAGCGATAGATAACTTTGCAAAGACACCGAAGTTCTCTGTTATGGTCAATGGTCAGGAAAAAGCAGAGGAAGAAAATACAATACTTCCATCTGATTTTGCACTGTATCAGGAAACAGTCCCGGCTGGAGTAACAGAAAATACTATCTTATTGTTTCAGGTGCCGGACAGTGTGACCAGTGTGGACAGTCTAGATCTGTTTGTAAATATCAGCGGTACAAATTATCAAATTACTTTGTAATGATATTAGTAATGTGCTATAATAAATGCAGTATTTATGCAATGGAAAAAGAGACGAATTGCGTAGCAGATGATACGCGGGAGGAGAGACAGGAATGGATACAAATATACTTTTAGAGTCAGGAACAAATGAACTGGAGGTCCTGGAATTTACATTAGGAAATAATCATTATGGAATCAATGTTGCAAAGATCAGAGAGATATTGACGTATCAGCCGGTTACACCAGTACCAAATTCTCATCCAAGTGTGGAAGGTATTTTTATGCCGCGTGATACGATGATTACTGTTGTTAATCTGAAAAGATGCCTGGGAATGCCGGAGAACGGAGAAAACAAAGGACTTTTTATTATCACGAACTTTAACAAATTAAATATTGCGTTTCATGTAGATGCCGTGATTGGTATCCATCGTGTATCATGGGAATCCATCATCAAACCGGATTCAACGATCAATACGGAGAATAACAGTGCATCCACAGGTGTCATTAAGATGGATGACAAGCTGATCATCATCCTTGATTTTGAGAAGATTGTATCCGATATCAGCCCGGAGACAGGACTTAAGGTATCAGATGTTGATAATATGGTAAGCCGTGAACGTTGTGACTCTCCGATCCTGATCGCTGAGGATTCACCGCTTCTTAGCCGCCTGATCACAGATTGTCTGAAGAAGGCAGGATACACCAATCTGATTGTGACAATGAACGGTCAGGAAGCATGGGACAAACTTACTGAATTTGAAAAAGCAGGCAATGTGCGTGACAAGGTTCACTGTATTATCACGGATATCGAGATGCCGATGATGGATGGACACAGACTGACCAAACTGGTTAAGACAAATGATAATATGAAGAAGATACCGCTCATTATTTTCTCATCTTTGGTCAATGAGGAAATGAGAATTAAAGGCAAACAGTTAGGGGCAGATGCTCAGTTGACAAAACCTGAAATCGGCAATCTTGTAGAGGCTATTGACAATTTAATTGATAAAAGCATTGATTAGGTTGAAGCGAAGAGGGGGATGTGATGTATTGTCACATCCCCAAATTAAGTTATAGGCTTGACGGAGGTATCGGATGAGCGGGACAGAAGATTATCTGGATGGACTGTTAAATTCCATATCTGAAAAAGATTTGGATACAAAGAAAAAAAACGGGAGTGAAACGATGCAGACAGAGGAAGATATTATGAATGATATGGAAAATGATTTACTTTCCAAAGAAGCGGAAGATAATTTTTTAGAACAGTTTGAAAAAGAATTGCAAAATGAGAAGTCGTCACCGGAAGAGGAAAAAACGGATGATTTCTTTAACAGTTTAGATCAGATTGTGGATGGAGCAGATCATAATAATAATGATGATGATTTCCTGATGGATACGCTTGGAGATATCCCGGGTATCGATGATGTGACAAAAACAGAAGATTTGTCACAGGCACAGACGATGGAAAAAGAGCCGGATGAACAGTCTGAAGATACAGCAGAACCGGCACAGGCGTCAGATGATGCCGGAAGTGATACTTTTGGTATGGATGATGCAGGCAGCACAGGACTGGATGATTTTGGAGACCTTGGCGGGGCTGATATGTTTGGAGACAGTGAGGCAGAAGAAACCGAAATTACTCCGGATGGCATAGAAGAAACTCCGAAAAAAGAAGGTTTTCTAAAAAAATTATCACGCATTCTTTTTGGGGAAGATGATGAGGATGAAAAAGGTGATTCTGTCTCATCTCAAAAAGAACCGCTAACAGGAGAAAATGCGGGTGACATTGATTTGTCAGATCCAAATATGCAGATATTGCAGGAACTGGGAGATATTCCGGATATATCGGATGCACCGAAGGAAGAAGAAAAGTCGGATCCGAAAGAAGAGAAAAAGAAGAAAAAAGAGAAAAAGAAAAAAGAAAAGAAGCCAAAGAAAGAAAAGAAACCAAAGCCAAAGAAAGAAAAGAAGCCAAAGCCGCCAAAGGAACCGGATCTGACTCCTCCATTGCCGAAGGTGCCGGTAATTCTGATCTTTGTAATGGTATTCTCATTCCTTATTCTTGTGGTGTTAGCAACAAATCTGGTCGGCTATTCAAGCAGCTTTTCAAATGCAGAAGACGCATATGCAAAGGGTGATTATGAGCAGGCATTTCAGGATGTGGCAGGTCTTGAAGTGAAAGAGAAAGATCAGGATACCTACAGAAAATACCGTATTCTGGCATATACAGCAGGTCAGTACAGAGCATATCAGAATCTGGTGAACCAGAAAATTTATGATATGGCACTGGATTCACTGATCAGCACGATCGGAAGATGTGAAGAATACAGCAGTGATGCCAAAGAACTTGGATGTGAAGGAGAGATTTCAGACATACAGGCAAAGGCAGAGGAAGCATTAGAAGCATTTAAGATTGATACGGAAAAAGCACTTGAAGTATATGACATGAAGGATCGGACTGCATATTCAAAAGAGATTTATCAGATACTGGATGATGCAGGACTTAGTGAGGAATAAAAATGATAGCGATCATTGACTATGATGCAGGCAATTTAAAAAGCGTACAAAAGACACTTGACTTTTTACATCGGGAATGCGTGATAACGAGGGATTTTCATGAAATCCGTCAGGCAGACAAGGTAATCTTACCGGGGGTTGGTTCTTTCGGTGAGGCGATGGCCCAGTTAAAAAAATATGAACTGGATAAAGTGATACAGGAAGTGGCGGAGAAGAAAAAGCCATTTCTTGGCATCTGCCTTGGTCTGCAGCTTTTATTTGAGGGCAGTGAGGAAAGCAGCGGAGTGGAAGGTCTGCATTTGTTAGATGGGCAGATTCTGCGTATACCAGATACAGAGGGATTAAAAATACCGCATATCGGATGGAATTCACTGGATCTATGGAATAATGGAAGGCTCTTTGCAGGATTGCCGGAGCATCCATATGTTTATTTTGTTCATTCTTATTATCTGAAAGCAAAAGATGACAGAATTGTGAAAGCAACTACGGAATATGGCACACATATTCATGCTTCCGTGGAACAGGACAATATCTTTGCATGTCAGTTCCACCCGGAAAAGAGCAGTACAGTCGGACTTAAGATACTAGAAAATTTTGCCGGGATTTAAGACAGGAGGATAAAAATGTTTACAAAACGAATTATTCCGTGTCTGGATGTAAAGAACGGACGTGTGGTAAAGGGTGTTAATTTCGTAAATTTAAGGGATGCAGGAGATCCGGTTGAGATCGCAGCGGCTTATGATAAGGCGGGGGCAGATGAACTGGTATTTCTCGATATCACAGCAACCTCAGATGCCAGAGAGACGGTCGTGGATATGGTGAGCAAAGTGGCAGAAAAAGTGTTTATTCCATTTACTGTAGGCGGCGGTATCCGTACTGTGGATGATTTCAAGGCATTACTCCGTGAGGGTGCGGACAAGATATCGATTAATTCTTCTGCAATCAACCGTCCGGAACTCATCAGTGAGGCGGCAGATAAGTTTGGCAGCCAGTGTGTGGTGGTAGCGATCGATGCAAGAAAGCGTGCAGACGGTTCGGGTTGGAATATTTACAAGAACGGTGGACGTATTGATGTCGGAATTGATGCTGTGGAATGGGCAATGAAAGCGGACCGGCTTGGCGCAGGAGAAATTCTTCTGACCAGTATGGATTGTGATGGAACCAAGGCAGGTTATGATCTTGAACTGACCCGTATGATCGCAGAAAATGTTTCTATTCCGGTGATCGCTTCCGGTGGAGCGGGGACGAAAGAGCATTTTTACGATGCGCTGACGGAGGGAAAAGCGGATGCAGCGCTTGCTGCTTCTTTATTCCATTACAAAGAACTTGAGATCTGTGATCTGAAAGATTATCTGGCAGAACGCGGTGTCTCTGTCAGAAGATAATAAGAGGGTAAATATCATGGCAATGATTACGAATGACTGGCTCCCGGCAATTCAGGGAGAGTTTAAAAAGCCATATTACAGGGAACTATTTCAATTTGTAAAAGAAGAATACAGCAGGGCGGTCATTTATCCGCCGGCAGATGATATCTTCAATGCGATGCATTTTACACCACTTAGTGAGGTAAAAGTACTGATCTTAGGACAGGATCCGTATCACAATGAGAATCAGGCACATGGTCTGAGCTTTTCCGTACTGCCATCACAGAAGGAGATCCCGCCATCTCTGCAGAATATTTACAAAGAGCTTCAGGATGATCTGGGATGCTATATTCCGAACAACGGATATTTAAAAAAATGGGCGGATCAGGGCGTACTGCTTTTAAACACGGTGCTGACTGTCCGTGCACATCAGGCGAATTCCCATCAGGGAAGAGGCTGGGAGCAGTTTACGGATGCAATCATACAGGCAGTCAATGCACAGGACCGGCCAATCGTATATATGTTGTGGGGAAGACCGGCACAGAGCAAGATACCGATGCTGACAAATCCGAAGCATCTGATTTTAAAAGCGCCACATCCAAGCCCACTTTCTGCATACAGAGGTTTTTTTGGATGCAGACATTTCAGCAAAACAAATGAATTTCTGATTCAGAATGGTTTGGAGCCGATCGACTGGCAGATTGAAAATAAAGAACAGCAGGAAATTAAGGAGTAAACATGAACCAGAAGAACAACTTAGTAAAAAATGCATCTTTCTTGATGGTTGCGGCAATGATCTCCAAGGTCATCGGTCTTCTTTATAAGAGCCCGCTTTCATCAATTGTAGGCAATATGGGAATGGGATATATCAGCCTTGCCCAGAATGCCTATATGATTCTTCTGATGATTGCATCCTTCAGCATTCCACAGGCAGTTTCCAAACTGATCTCAGAACGAATTGCTTTAAAAGATTACAAAAATGCCCAGAAGATTTTTCATGGATCTCTGATCTATGCGGCAATCGTAGGTGGAATCGTAGCACTGGTGTGTTTATTTGGGGCAAGATTTATTATTCCGAGCAATCAGCCGAATGCAGTACTGGCATTGCAGATCTTATCACCAACGATTTTCCTTTCTGGAATCCTGGGTGTATACAGAGGATATTTTCAGGCATACCGTAATATGATGCCAACTTCGATCTCGCAGATACTGGAACAGATTTTTAATGCGGCAGTCAGTCTGATCGCAGCCTGGATGTTCATTAAATATTTTGCCGATGGTACAGATGGAAGTGTGGCAAAATGGGGAGCCGCCGGATCTACTGTTGGTACGACAGCAGGTGTCGTGATCGCACTGTTGTTTATGCTCTTGGTATATGGTGTTAATCGGAATGCGATCAAATGCAGAGTCAGACATGATCATTATCATGATGAGGAGTCTTATGGCGAGATTCTGAAGCTGATTATTCTGATCGTTTCTCCAATCATCCTGAGCTCATTTATCTATAATATTAATGGTTATCTGAATGGAGTTCTGTATTCTGAGATCATGGGCAAACATGGTGTAAATGCAGATATGATCAGTATGATGTATGCAGAATATGCGACCTACTTTATGAGTATTATCAATATTCCTTTGACGCTTTCAAGTGCAGCACCGACTTCGATGATCCCGGAGGTATCTGCACTGTATGCAACGGGAGATATTGATGAAACAAGGAGAAGAGTGGACCAGACCGTGCAGTTGTCCATGTTCATTTCTATTCCATGCGCGGTAGGACTGGCAGTGCTTGCACAGCCAATCGTATTACTGCTGTTTGGAGGAACAAATGGTGTGGCCGGAAAGCTTTTGATGCTTGGATCCTTTACGATACTTCTGAATGGAATGTCCAACATTTCCAATGGAGTACTTCAGGGAATTGGTAAACCGAAGATCCCTATGATCACAGCAGCAGTTGCGCTGGTTGTAGATGTGATTGTAGTTGTTGCGCTTCTGATGTTCACAGACCTGGGTATTTATGCATTGCTGGTTGCTATGATCGTGTATGCAATCGTTGTATGCGTGATGAATGATTTCTTTATGAAAAAATATCTGGGATATAAGAACCCATGGAAGGCGGCTTACGTAAGTCCGCTGATCGCTTCTGCAGTGATGGGTGTCGTGGCAGCTGGTGTTTATTATGGCTTTCATGCAATCTTACCATCTAATATCATCTGCCTGGGTGTATCGATCATTCTGGCAGCAGCAGCGTATTTCCTGGTTTATATCCTGGTTGATAAGACAGCATCCGAGCGGCTTTCCAGAATGCCTGGCGGGGCATATCTTGTTCGAATCGCACAGAGAATCAGAAGATAAGGGAAAACAAGTTTTTCAAATGATAAAATACGGAAAATACAGGATATCTGTTGGGTATTTCAACAGATATCCTTTTTTGTTATAAAATTTGACACTCAAATTAATTTGGGGAATGAATATGCGACAAATTGTGAAACTTGGTCATTGTCATTTGTAAAACTTTGTCGTATAATGTTACGGAATTCGATTTTGGAGAAATACTTTTAATAAGAAAGAACACGTTATATTCATATCTGTATATATACAGTTTTGACGAGGAGGTCGATTTATTGAATACATATACATTGGGAATTGATATCGGATCTACTACAGTAAAGATCGCGATTCTTGATGAAAATGACAGGCTTTTGTTTGCGGACTATGAACGTCATTTTGCGAACATTCAGGAGACACTGGCAGATCTTCTGGAAAAAGCAGAAAAGCAGCTTGGAGAAATGACATTATGTCCTGTAATTACAGGATCCGGTGGACTGACACTTGCGAATCATCTGGAGATTCCGTTTGTGCAGGAAGTTATTGCCGTGTCTACATCTCTTCAGAAGATGGCTCCGCAGACAGATGTTGCTATTGAGCTTGGCGGAGAAGATGCCAAGATCATTTATTTTGAAGGCGGTAATATTGAACAGCGAATGAATGGTATCTGTGCCGGTGGTACAGGTTCTTTTATCGATCAGATGGCATCTCTGCTTCAGACAGATGCACCTGGTCTGAATGAATACGCTAAGAACTACAAAGCTCTTTATCCGATCGCTGCCCGTTGTGGTGTATTTGCAAAGACAGATATTCAGCCACTGATCAATGAAGGCGCGACAAAAGAAGACCTGTCAGCATCTATTTTCCAGGCAGTTGTCAATCAGACGATCTCTGGCCTGGCATGTGGTAAACCGATCCGTGGACATGTGGCGTTTCTTGGTGGCCCGCTTCATTTCCTTTCTGAATTAAAGGAAGCGTTTATCCGTACTCTGAAACTGGATGAGGAGCATACGATCGTACCGGAGAATTCTCACTTGTTTGCAGCAATCGGTTCTGCACTGAATGCAAAAGAAGATGTTACAGTCTCTCTGACAGAACTGAAAGACAGACTTCGTCATTCCATCAAGATGGATTTTGAAGTAGAGCGTATGGAGCCGCTGTTTGCAACAGAAGAGGACTATGAGGAGTTTAATAAACGTCAGTCTTCTTATAAAGTTGCGACAGGCGATCTCGCATCCTATAAAGGGAACTGTTATCTTGGAATTGATGCAGGATCTACAACGACCAAAACTGCACTGGTAGGTGAAGATGGAAGTCTTCTGTATTCTTTCTATAGTAATAATAACGGAAGTCCGCTGAAAACTGCGATCCGTTCTATTCAGGAAATTTATTCCAAACTTCCGAAAGCTGCCAGAATCGCATATGCATGTTCTACCGGTTATGGAGAAGCGCTGATCAAAGCAGCTCTTCTTCTGGATGAGGGAGAAGTTGAGACGGTTTCTCATTATTATGCAGCAGCATTTTTTGATCCGGAAGTTGACTGTATTCTGGATATTGGTGGTCAGGATATGAAATGTATCAAGATCAAGAACCAGACGGTTGACAGTGTACAGCTGAATGAAGCTTGTTCTTCCGGTTGTGGATCTTTTATTGAAACATTTGCCAAATCTCTGAATTATAGTGTACAGGATTTTGCAAAAGCTGCGCTTTATGCAAAACATCCGATCGATCTTGGAACCCGTTGTACGGTATTTATGAACTCCAAGGTAAAACAGGCACAGAAGGAAGGAGCAGAGGTATCTGATATTTCTGCAGGTCTTGCATATTCGGTTATTAAGAATGCTCTTTACAAAGTTATCAAAGTTTCAGATGCGACAGAACTTGGTAAGCATATCGTTGTACAGGGTGGTACCTTCTATAATGATGCAGTCCTTCGAAGCTTTGAACGTATTGCCAACTGTGAAGCAATCCGTCCGGATATCGCCGGCATCATGGGGGCATTTGGTGCAGCATTGATCGCGCGCGAGCGTTATGAAGATGGCAAAGAAACAACCATGCTTTCTATTGACAAGATCAATGAACTGAAATATACAACTTCTATGGCGAATTGCCGTGGATGTACCAATAACTGTCGTCTGACGATCAACAAGTTTACCGGAGGACGTCAGTTTGTCAGTGGTAATCGTTGTGAGCGAGGAATTGGTAAAGAGAAGAACAAGGATCATGTTCCGAACCTTTATGAATATAAATATAAGAGACTGTTTTCTTATGAACCGTTAAGCCCGGATCAGGCAACAAGAGGACAGGTGGGAATTCCACGAGTCCTGAATATGTTTGAAAACTATCCGTTCTGGTATACATTCTTTACGAAACTGAAATACGAAGTGGTACTTTCACCGACTTCTACCAGAAAGATATATGAACTGGGTATTGAATCTATCCCGAGTGAATCAGAATGTTATCCGGCAAAACTGGCACATGGTCATATAAGCTGGCTGATCAAAAAAGGTGTGAAGTTTATTTTCTATCCATGTGTGCCATATGAGCGTAATGAATTTCCAGATGCAGTAAATCATTACAACTGCCCGATCGTTACATCCTATGCAGAAAATATTAAGAACAACGTGGATGAACTGAAAGATCCGAGCATTAAATTTATGAATCCGTTTATGGCATTTACGACAGAAGCAATTCTGACGGATCGCCTGGTTGAAGTGTTTAAGGATATTCCGGCAGAAGAGGTCAAAGCAGCGGCACATGCAGCATGGGAAGAACTTGCACAGGTGCGTAAGGATGTGCAGAAGAAGGGAGAAGAAACCCTTCGGTACCTGAAAGAGACGGGACGTAGAGGAATCGTTCTTGCCGGTCGTCCGTATCATATTGATCCGGAAATTCATCATGGCATTCCGGATCTGATCAACAGCTATGGAATTGCGGTATTAACAGAGGATTCTGTGTCTCATCTTGCAAAGGTAGAGAGACCGATTCGTGTTAATGACCAGTGGATGTATCATTCGCGTCTGTATGCGGCAGCGAACTTTGTAAAAACACAGGATAATCTGGATCTGATCCAGCTGAATTCCTTTGGATGTGGTCTGGATGCCGTTACGACAGATGAGGTTTATGAGATCCTGGATGGCAGCGGAAAGATTTATACCTGTCTCAAGATTGATGAGGTAAACAACCTTGGTGCGGCAAGAATCCGTGTGCGTTCTCTGATCGCTGCACTTCGTGCAAAAGAGGCGCAGCACAAGGAGCGTGAGATCAAACCGTCTTCTATTGAAAAGGTTGTATTTACAAAGCAGATGCGTAAGGATTATACGATCCTGTGCCCGCAGATGTCACCGTTTCATTTTGGAATTTTACAGGCAGCCTTTAATACCTGTGGTTATCATCTGGAAGTTCTTCCGAATGATAATAAGCATGCTGTTGATGTTGGGCTGAAATATGTAAATAATGATGCATGCTATCCGTCTCTGATGGTAGTCGGACAGGTTATGGATGCTCTTCTTTCCGGTAAATATGACCTTAATAAGACGGCCGTTATTATGTCTCAGACAGGCGGTGGCTGTCGCGCATCCAACTATATTGCATTTATCCGCCGTGCCCTCAAGAAAGCAGGCATGGAGCAGGTGCCGGTTATTTCCATTAACTTAAGTGGGCTGGAGAGCAATCCGGGATTCAAACTGACACTTCCACTGATCAAACGTGTCTGCTATGGTGCAGTGTTTGGTGATATTCTGATGAAGTGCGTATATCGTATGCGTCCATATGAACTGGAGCCGGGAATCGTCAATCGTAAACACAAGATCTGGGAACAGAGAGTAATCTCATTCCTGGAAGGCAGCAGTGTCAGCCATGGACAGTTTAAGAAGATGTGTCGTGAGATGGTACATGAATTTGACCTGATTCCGATCAGCGATGAAAAGAAACCGCGAGTTGGTATCGTTGGAGAAATCCTTGTCAAATTCTTTCCGGCTGCAAACAATCATCTGGCAGAACTTCTGGAAGCAGAAGGCGCTGAGGCAGTATGTCCGGATCTGATTGATTTTATTAATTACTGTTTCTATAATCAAAACTTCAAATGTGAGTTCCTTGGATTTAAGAAAAATAAAGCAACGATCGCAAACTGGGGAATCAAAGCGATTGAATGGTTGCGTGGACCGGCGAACGAAGCTCTTGCACAGAGCCGTCACTTTACACCGGCTGCTAATGTTGCCGATCTGGCAAAGATGGCATCACCGATCGTATCTCCGGGTAATCAGACTGGTGAGGGATGGTTCCTGACCGGTGAGATGATGGAACTGATTCACGGCGGCGTACCGAATATTGTATGTATTCAGCCGTTTGCGTGTCTGCCGAACCATATTGTAGGTAAGGGTGTTATCAAAGCAATCCGCAGAGAACATCCGGAAGCCAATATCGTGGCAATCGATTATGATCCAGGTGCAAGTGAAGTAAACCAGCTGAACAGAATTAAGCTGATGTTATCAACGGCACAGAAGAATCTGAAAAAAGAATTAAAATAATAAATCAAAATAATAAATCTGTGAAAGGCAAGGTACGTGAAATAAATGTGTACCTTGTCTTTTTTGGTATCTTTTTAAATAATCTATGGACTAGTGTGCTGAAAAGTGTGATAATTATATTAGAAACATAGCTTGATTTTTTATGCTGGCGAAGGGGTGTGCAAATGAAAAGGAATCAAAAAAGATTTGTAATTGTGTTTCTGGCAGTCATATTTATGCTTGGTATGTCGGTACAGGTATCGGCAGGAAGTAAGATTATGTACGTCGGACAGACATACAGGATTAATGTGTCTGGTAATTATAAATGGAGCAGTGCAAATAAGAGAATTTTGCGAGTAAAGGGAAAGAAGATCACACCGCGAAAGGCTGGAAAAACCTATATAAGAGGAATCAAAAAGGCAAAAGGAAAAAAGTTTGTAAAGAGGATTTGGATCGTTGTTAAGAATCCATATATAAACAAGAAAAGAGTGACGCTGGCTTCAGGAAAACAGTTGAAACTGAAGGTGACGGGCACAAAGGTACTCAGATGGAAATCATCTGATAAAAGGATTGCAACAGTATCATCTGCAGGAATTGTTAAGGGGAAAAAGGGCGGAACTGTCAGGATAACAGCGACAGGGAAGAATAAGAAGAAATACACTTGTATTGTTAAGGTAAAGGCTGTGCAAAAGAAAACAGTAGCAGTGCCAACAGCGACACCGGTACAGACTGCAACTCCGACACCGATTCCGGCTCCAAATGCTTATCTGATCGGACATCGCGGGTACAAAACAACTGCACCGGAGAATACATTTGCCTCGTTCAGAACTGCAGTTGCAAAAGGCTATAAAGCAATCGAGACAGATGTTCGATTTACTTCGGACAAAGTTCCGGTGCTTTTGCATAATGCCACAATAAACAAAACATCGAATGGACAGGGATATATTTCTGCAATGACCTATGAGGAAGCCAGGACATATGATTTTGGCTCCTGGATGGGAGAAGCGTATGCGGGTGAACAGATTCCAAATTTTAAAGAATTTATTGAATTCTGTAAAGCAAACTTTGTACATCCTTATATTGAACTGAAAAAGGATGCTTCGACGAACTATGAAGACATACAGGGACTATATGAGATTGTCTGCGCAGAGGGCATGCAGCAGAATGTATCCTGGTTTTCCTTTGATTATGATTATATGCTCTGGATGAAAGAAATCGCACCGACAGCAGACATAGGAATTGTACTTCCAGGCAAAGCATCTTTGGGTATTACGGAAGATGTCTTTGGAAAACTTGAAAATCTGAAGACAGGAATAAATACTGTTTTCGTAAGTGATTATGCAAGAAAGATATCTCCTGCAGTACTCTTAAGATGCAAAGAAGAAGAAATTGATCTTGTGGCTCGTGATATTACCAGCATGGAGGAATGGTATGCCCTGGATCCTTATTATCGGGCAGCATTTGCCGATGCAGTGTGAGGAACATTTTTCTTTACCATTCTTACTCCGTCTGTTATACTTAGAACCAAACGCAATATCATATAAGAACAGAAAGAGGAATAATCATGGCAAAATATACATTAATGAAAACAGAGGGCCGAGCGAAGCGCGCACAGTTTGAGACTGTACACGGTACGATCCAGACTCCTGTATTCATGAACGTAGGAACGATCGGTGCAATAAAAGGTGCTGTTTCCACACAGGACCTTTATGATATTGGAACACAGGTGGAACTGTCTAATACCTATCATTTGCATGTGCGTCCAGGTGACAAAGTAGTGAAGCAGCTTGGCGGACTTCACAAATTTATGAACTGGGAGCGTCCGATTCTGACAGACTCCGGCGGATTCCAGGTCTTTTCCCTTGCGAAACTCCGCAAGATCAAAGAAGAAGGTGTCCATTTCCAGTCACATATTGACGGACACAAGATTTTTATGGGACCGGAAGAAAGTATGCAGATTCAGTCTAATCTTGCGTCTACGATCGCGATGGCGTTTGACGAATGTCCCTCAAGCGTAGCGGACAGAGAGTATATGGTCCATTCGGTGGCGAGAACGACAAGATGGCTGAAACGATGTAAAGCGGAAATGAACAGGCTGAATTCTTTGGAAGATACGATTAATCATAACCAGATGCTTTTTGGTATTAATCAAGGCGGAATCTATGAAGATATCCGCGTGGAGCACGCACGACAGATCGCGGAGCTTGATCTGGACGGTTATGCGGTAGGCGGTCTGGCAGTTGGCGAAACCCACGAGGAAATGTACCATATTCTGGATGAAGTGGTACCTTATCTCCCGGTGAACAAACCAACCTACCTTATGGGCGTGGGTACCCCGGCTAATATTCTGGAGGGCGTAGAGCGCGGTGTTGATTTCTTTGACTGTGTATATCCGACGAGAAACGGACGCCATGGACATTTATATACCAACCATGGAAAGATTAATCTGTTCAATGCAAAATATGAGCTTGACAGCAGACCGATTGAAGAAGGCTGCGGCTGTCCGGCCTGCCAGAGATACTCCAGAGCTTATATCCGTCATCTGTTAAAAGCGAAGGAGATGTTGGGCATGCGTCTTTGTGTACTCCACAATCTGTATTTTTATAATACCATGATGACGGAGATCCGTGATGCCTTGGATGCAGGCCGCTTTGCAGAATATAAAAGACACAAGCTGGATTCCATGGCTACACCGTTGGAATAAGCTGTAACTGTCGGAGCTTAGAGGAATTTCATACAATTTTATGCAAAAAGACTTGCCCCTTAAGCTATTTTTGTGTATCATACTTACTTGTACAGAAAGTTTTACAGGCGTAATACGCCGGAATGGAGGAACAAATGGGTATTTTATTAACTGAGTCAGAGGCTGCTGCAGCAGGTTCCGGAACCAGCATGATCGTTATGCTTCTTGTATATGCAGTATTGATCGGTGCAATGTGGTTTTTCTTTATGAGACCGCAGAAGAAGGAACAGAAGAGAGTAGCTGCAATGCTGTCCAACTTAGAGACAGGTGACTGCGTTCTGACCACTTCCGGTTTCTATGGTATCATTATTGATATTACTGATGATACCGTTATCGTAGAGTTCGGTAATAACAAAAACTGCCGTATCCCTATGGAGAAATCTGCCATCAGCAAGGTTGAGAAGGCTGGAGAGAACTAAGAAGCAGTGAAAAAGGAGCAATGCCGGGATAAGGTATTGCTCCTTTTTACGTGTATGACACACTTGATAATTTGATCTATTTTAATGTGCATAATTGCATTTATGTTAATTTTCAATGTTGAAATTTCATATAGTATCAGTTATTATGAAATAAGTATTTTACGTAAAAATACAGGAAATATCACAGGAAACGAGGAAAATAACACTATGGAGTTACATATTACCTGTATTCCCGGCGACGGCATCGGACCGGAGATCGTCAGGGAGACGAAAAAAGTTTTAGACAAAGTTGCGCATAAATATGGTCATAAAATGATCTATAAGGATATTTTAATGGGTGGAGCTTGCATTGATGTCCATGGAGTCCCTCTGACAGAGGAAGCTATTGCGGATGCCAAAGCGGCAGATGCGGTGCTGATGGGATCCATTGGCGGTAATACCACCACTTCCCCCTGGTACAAATTACCTCCCGAGAAGCGCCCGGAAGCAGGACTTCTGGCAATGCGCAAGGCGTTGAATCTGTTTGCTAATTTAAGACCGGCAGTGCTCTATGATGAGCTGGCAGCGGCGTGTCCGCTGAAGGAGGAAATCAGCAAAGCGGGATTTGATATGCTGATCATGAGAGAATTGACCGGCGGACTTTATTTCGGTGAACGCAGGACCATCGAAGAGAACGGCGTGAGAAAAGCTATCGATACCCTGACCTATGATGAGAACGAGATACGCAGGATCGCCATCAAAGGCTTTGATATTGCCAGAAAGCGCAGGAAAAAGGTAACCAGCGTGGATAAGGCTAATGTATTGGATTCTTCCAGACTGTGGAGAAAAGTCGTGGAGGAGGTAGCAAAGGACTATCCCGATGTGACACTGGAACATATGCTGGTAGACAATTGCGCCATGCAGCTGGTGAAGGATCCTGCACAGTTTGATGTGATCCTGACAGAGAATATGTTCGGAGATATCCTCTCCGATGAGGCAAGTATGGTGACCGGTTCCATCGGAATGTTAGCCAGTGCCAGCTTGAATGATACAAAGTTCGGCCTCTACGAGCCCAGCCACGGATCCGCTCCGGATATTGCCGGCAAAGATATTGCAAACCCTATCGCCACTGTATTAAGCGCGGCTATGATGCTTCGTTACAGCTTTGATCTGGACGAAGAAGCAGATGCTATCGAGGCAGCGGTGAAGAAAGTATTGCAGGACGGCTTCCGCACCGGTGATATCATGTCTGAGGGCTGCACGCGGGTAGGATGTACCGAGATGGGCGACCTTCTGGCAGAGAGAATCTGATGCCATTTGCCCCGGAAGCACATTTATCCGGTATAGAGAAAATAAGGAAGAGAAAATAAGGAAGAGAAAGAGAGATATAATTATGAGAAGTGATTCCGTTAAGACAGGAACTGCCCAGGCACCTCACAGAAGTCTGTTCAATGCCCTGGGATTTACCGAAGAAGAGAGAAGACGCCCCATGATCGGTATCGTCAGCTCCTTCAATGAGATCGTACCCGGACACATGAATCTGGATAAGATCACAGAAGCTGTAAAAATGGGCGTAGCCATGGCAGGTGGTATGCCGGTAGTATTCCCCGCCATCGCTGTATGTGACGGTATTGCCATGGGACATGTGGGAATGAAGTATTCCCTGGTGACCAGAGATCTGATCGCCGACAGCACCGAGTGCATGGCTATGGCACACGGATTTGACGGTCTGGTATGTATTCCCAACTGTGACAAGAATGTTCCCGGACTTTTGATGGCGGCAGCCAGAGTGAATATCCCTACTATCTTTGTATCCGGCGGTCCCATGTTAGCCGGACATGTACACGGACAGAAGAGAAGCTTATCCTCTATGTTCGAGGCAGTGGGAAGTGTGGCAGCCGGTACCATGACTATGGATGAACTGGCTGAGTTCGAGGAAAAGGTATGTCCTACCTGCGGCTCCTGTTCCGGTATGTATACCGCGAACTCCATGAACTGTCTGACCGAAGCCATTGGTATGGGACTTCGCGGCAACGGTACGATTCCCGCCGTATATTCCGAGCGTATCCGTCTGGCAAAGCATGCCGGCATGAAGATCATGGAACTGGTAGAGAAAAATATCCGTCCCAGAGACATCATGACTCCGGAAGCCTTCAGAAATGCCCTGACCGTGGATATGGCACTGGGATGCTCTACCAATACCATGCTGCATCTGCCCGCTATCGCAAGAGAAGCAGGTGTGGAACTGAACCTGGAGATCGCCAACGAGATCTCTGCCAAGACTCCGAACCTGTGTCATCTGGCACCTGCC
>OHLQ01000347.1_pt1 | contig 23583 bp, 20 predicted proteins | sample 1569081 | NCBI WGS metagenome assembly OHLQ01 (sample SAMEA3879585, study PRJEB24766) | human gut metagenome | biome: human-associated habitat; feature: feces | place: USA | collected 1985/1987 | reverse complement strand
CTCCCGGGTCGGCGATGAAAGCGCGGCAGCCGGGTAACATGGAGGCTAATTCGTCTGCAATCAGCCCTCCCAGATTGCACGCATGAGTGCGCATGGCATGTACTGTGTCCTGTTTCATGGCGTCATTGACTTCATACACTCCTCCCTGGACAGGTTTTATTAAACCGCCGCGTCCTATAATGGCGTCAAAAGCAAAAGGTATGTGATTTGTTTCTAATTCCTGTAAAACCAGATTTTTCCGGAACTCGAACTGGTTTATCACTTCCGGAAAAGCGGACAACTCTTCTACGGAATGTTTGATGTTGCGTGTGAATAAAGGATTTTCATTTTCATAAACTGCTATTTTGGTAGAAGTAGAACCGGGATTGATGACTAGGACTTTCATGGACTGTGTGTTTAAGTTTGAGGATTTATGTGTTTGGGGCAGGGATGAATGTCTTTTTACATTTGCAATCTCCTGACACTTGCAGGCATGCCATTGCAATGCTGTAATATTTGGACAAGCCGGAATCACTACGCGATGGAAGTACTACAGGGCAAATAGGACCTTGCAGCAATCCTGCCATTTCTGCCTGTGCGAACAGAGAGACGGATTTGTAGAATGCATTACCCGATTCAATGTTCGGGAATATCAAGACATCTGCTTGTCCGTTGATAGGAGATACAATCCCTTTTATATCACCACTTGCTTGTTCGCAGGCAGTACGTACATCCAGCGGACCGTCAATAGTCACATTTCCGAATTCTCCCGCTTCGGCAAGCTCTACGATATTCACATAATCTAATGAATGAGGGAACTTGGCACTCACTTTTTCTGTGCAGTGAATCAATGCGACACGCGGTTGTTCGATGCCAAAGTGACGGCAGGTGCAGATAGCATACCAAATCATTTCTATACGTTGCTGTAAAGTAGGACGCGGAATGACCGCGGCATCCGAGAAGAAAAGCAGTTTATGATAAGTAGGAATTTCCATCACTGCCAGATGCGTGAGGATTTTACCTTTTGGCAACAACCCTTTTTCCTTGTCGAGTATAGCATGTAGTAAATTGTCTGTATTGATAATCCCTTTCATCAAAATATCGGCTCCCCCTTCGCGAACGATACGGACAGCCTCGCGTGCCGCTTCGTCCGAATTTTCTATATGGATGGTTTTTACATATTCAGGATATTGTCTGAGGGTGGGATATTTTTCTAGAATGGTCGAATTTCCAATCATTAAAAACTCTGCGATTCCTTCTTTCAGTGCGCGCGAGATGGCATATTCCGTGTTGGGGTCATTAGCGCAGACGACGGCAATCCGTTTTCTATGGTTTAGTTTTTTGAGGTGGTCCGTTAACTGGGCAAAATTTAGAATAGGTTCCATAACGTTAGATTTTTAGCAAATATCAGAAAAATGATTGAAAAAATGACGATTGTAACTCGAAAAAATGCATCTGTTATGTAACATTTTGCTATATTTTATTTGTTTTTGTGAGCTGGTATGCATAGAATCGTTTTTTCGTGTATTTTTGCAAATAAAATCTGCGGATAAAATAGAAATAGATGTTATGGATATTCAATTTCCTCCTTTTTTACAAAAAGGTGATAAAGTCATTATCGTATCGCCTTCCAGTAAGATAGACAAATTGTTCTTGAAAGGTGCAAAGAAACGGCTCGAATCATGGGGTTTGAAGGTTGTAATGGGGAAGCATGCCGGAGGTGCGTCCGGAAGATATGCCGGAACGGTCAGGCAACGTTTGAAAGATTTGCAGGATGCGATGGACGATTCGAAGGCAAAGGCTATTTTATGCAGCCGTGGAGGATATGGAGCCGTACATTTGGTGGATAAACTTGATTTTACAGCTTTTTGCGAACATCCGAAATGGCTGATTGGCTTTAGTGATATCACTGCTTTGCATGGTTTGTTTCAGAAAAACGGATATGCTTCGTTGCATTCGTTAATGGCACGTCATCTTGCGGTAGAGCCGGAGGATGATCCGTGTACAAACTATTTGAAAGATATCCTGTTCGGAAACTTGCCTTCTTATACTTGTGAGAAACATAAGTTGAATAAGCAGGGCAGTACGCAGGGGGTTCTTCGTGGGGGGAATATGGCGGTAGCTTACGGTTTGCGCGGTACTCCTTATGATATTCCGGCAGAAGGAACTGTGCTGTTTATCGAAGATGTCAGCGAACGACCTCATGCCATTGAACGCATGATGTATAATCTAAAATTGGGCGGTGTACTTGAAAAATTATCTGGACTGATTGTCGGACAGTTTACGGAATATGAAGAAGATTGTTCGCTGGGCAAAGAGTTGTATGCTGCTCTGGCGGATTTGGTAAAAGAGTATGATTACCCCGTTTGCTTTAATTTTCCTGTAGGGCATGTTACTCATAATTTGCCGCTTATAAACGGAGCAAAAGTAGAGTTTACGGTTGGAAAGAAAAATGTAGAATTAAAGTTTATTTGTTAATAATCTATTTCATCTGAACAATGCTGTGATGAAAATGACTAATTTTGAGACTTTAATAGAAAAGAGGATGATGAAAAAGAAAATTATGATAGTATTGGTAAGTGCCTTTTTGTTATTATCAGCATTCTCCTGCGGAGGTGGCAATAAGGCAAATAGTACAAGTGAACAAAACGAAAAGATAGTTGTGAATGTACCACAGTTTGATGCAGATAGTGCTTATCTGTATGTAAAGAATCAAGTAGATTTTGGTCCTCGTGTTCCTAATACAAAGGGGCATGTAGCTTGTGGAAATTATCTGGCTAAGCAATTAAAAGATTTCGGTGCGCAGGTGACCGATCAGTATGCCGATCTGATTGCTTATAACGGTACTTTGTTGAAAGCGCGAAATATTATCGGTTCTTATAAGCCGGAAAGTAAAAAAAGAATCGCTTTATTTGCCCACTGGGATACACGTCCGTGGGCCGATAACGATCCTGACGAAAAGAATCACAAGACTCCGATTCTGGGAGCGAATGATGGTGCAAGCGGAGTAGGAGCTCTGTTGGAAATAGCCCGTTTGGTCAATCAACGGCAGCCGGAACTTGGTATTGACATTATTTTTCTTGATGCCGAAGATTATGGTACACATGACCAGGATAATGAAGAATCATGGTGTCTGGGTGCACAATACTGGGCGCGTAACCCTCATGTACAGGGATATAATGCTCGTTTTGGTATCCTGCTTGATATGGTAGGTGGCGAAAATACGGTTTTCCTGAAAGAATCATATTCTGAGAGATTTGCGCCGGATATAAATAAAAAGGTGTGGAAAGCAGCCAAGAAATTGGGATATGGCAAAATGTTCATTGATGAAGACGGAGGAGGGGTGACGGATGACCATTTGTTTATCAACCGCCTGGCACGTATTAAAACGATCGATATTATTGCTTCCGATCCGGAAGGTGGTTTTACCCCGACCTGGCATACTATCAATGATAATATGGAGCATATAGACAGGAATACACTGAAGGCGGTCGGGCAGACTGTATTGGAAGTAATCTACAATGAAAAATAATCTCCTTGTTATTTAGAGTATTTAGAAATTTGTAAATAGCAATTATATATATGTCAATTAATGAATTACAAGACGAAGTGATTGCAGAGTTCAGTGACTTCGATGACTGGATGGATCGGTATCAACTACTTATTGATTTGGGAAATGAGCAGGAACCGCTTGAAGAAAAATATAAGACGGAACAGAATCTGATTGAAGGATGTCAAAGCAGAGTATGGCTTCAAGCGGACGAGGTAGACGGTAAGATTGTTTTTAAGGCGGAAAGTGATGCTTTGATTGTAAAAGGAATTATTGCCTTGCTGATAAAAGTCCTTTCAGGACACACTCCTGATGAAATCTTGAATACTGATCTTTATTTTATAGATAAGATAGGGTTGAAAGAACATCTGTCACCTACACGTAGCAATGGGTTGTTGTCCATGGTCAAACAAATACGAATGTATGCATTGGCATTCAAAGCAAAAGAGGGGAAGTGAGAACTTCCCTTTTTTATGATATGCTTGTTGATCTTGTGAAAATTTTATAAAATTATAGATTTTATTCAGGAAAGCTTGTACATAGGTTTATGGAAGTTTCTTGCTAGTTTTTCTGTTGTTTTATTTAGAAAAAAGTAAGAAATCTGTCTATTTGACCAATGTTTAAAAATATATAATATAATAAGTTTCGTTTGATACTTTGCTTTTTTATTTATTTTTTTGCAAAAAAGTGAATAAAACGCGAGCTTATGAAAAATTATGTGAAAAGAGTAATCCTGTTCTGGTTTTGTATGGTTTTCTATATGTTAGTACAAGCTCAAGTGAGGGAAAACCGAATAACCGGACACGTATATGATTCTCAGAACTTGCCTTTGGCTGGTGTAAACATTAAAGTAAAAAATACTCCTTATGGGACAGTCTCCAATGAAAAAGGAGAGTTTGTGCTAGCAGGTAAATGGGAGCAAGGTGTATCAATTGAATTTTCGTTTATTGGTATGCGGCGTAAAACTATCACTTATAAAGGTCAGACTAAGCTGGAAGTAACTTTGGCGGACGACACTAATAATATGGATGAGGTTGTTGTGACTGCTAAAGCCAATATTAACGAGATAGATATTCGTGCTCGTTCCGGTGTAGTGCAAGAAGTCGATATGCGGCGTATTAATAGTAAGCCGATGATTGATATGGGCTTGGCTTTGCAGGGATCTGTACCGGGGCTGATTGTAACAAATACAGGAGAACTGGGTTCTGCTCCTGAGATACGCATCAGGGGAAATTCCTCTTTACGAAGGGGAAACACAACCAATGAGCCACTGTATGTAATGGATGGAAAGGTCATAAGCTCGGAAACTTTTTATAATCTGAACCCTCAAGATATTAAAGAAATCAAGGTACTTAAAGATGCGGCTGCTTGTGCTTTATATGGTATAAAAGCTGCTAATGGGGTACTGGAAATAACTTCCCAGCGTGGAATTAGCGGACAAACAATGGTTACCTATACTTTGGATATGGGTATAACTACTCGTGGCCGTCGGGGAATTTCTATGATGAATTCTGTAGAAAAGCTGGAACTGGAACGTCGTTTGCAAAATGTAGAAACTCCCGGTTACCGATATAGTGCAGATTATTATAATAAATATCATGCTGATGATCCGAATTTGCCACAACTGATAGCGGCAGGACAACAAAAACTGGATGAATTGAAGAATATTAATACCGACTGGTTCCATGAACTTATCCGGAATAGTCTTTATCAGAAACATAATGTCAGTATTCGTGGAGGAAGTGAAGAGACAACCTATTATGTTTCTGCTAACTATACTCAACAGGGAGGGCGTTTGCCGGGTAATGATAAACGGCGTATGAGTTTGCGCATGAATATGGACCAGAAATTGGGACATATCGGTTATGCATTGCTAAGTGTAAATGGGGGATATGCTAAGACAAATACACCGAATGGTACAACCTCGGACCCTACTCAACTGGTTTATGAACTGAATCCTTATGAAACAAAAGATAGTGGCGAATTAGTTTCTTATCCGGGACGTACCTACAATGATTTGATGAATCAGTACAGTCAGGAAGATGCGGCAAAGACAGCCGGTATTAGTGGCAGTTTGATTTTGAACCCATTACCTGGACTGGATGTGGCGGCAGTGGCCGGCCTGGATTTTTTGCTGGACGAGACAGAACAATTTACTCCTTCTACTGCATATTCGGAAATGACAACGGGAGTTCCTGAGATTCAACGTGGTATTTATTCAAAATCAAAGAATACGACAACCAATGTTTCTACTAATGTTCGTGTGACTTATAATAATGTATATGCAGGGAAACATAATCTGACGTTAGGTGCTAATATAGATTATTACCTGACGCAGTTGGATAATGTTTCTATTACTGGTTATGGGGTTGGAACTATAAAATCTGCGGCTGCTATCAATCAATCTATTCAAGGAACGCGTAAAGCTGAAGTGGGGGCGTTGAAAGATAAAAATGCCCAGTTGGGATTTGGTGCTGTTGTCGGGTATACTTTTGATAATATTTATGACCTTTATGGTACTTATAAGACTGACGCTTCCTCTATTTTGCCTTCCGACAAACGCTGGAACAGTGCTTGGGCAGTGGGGATTGGTTGGACTCCTAGTTATTATGAATTTCTGTCGGATAACCCCGTTTTAACCCGTCTGAACCTAAAAGCTTCTTATGGATATACTGCCAATTTGAATGGCGTCTCTGTCTCTTCAACAGTAGCCACTTTTGCTTATTCTACTAACAGTTATGAAGACCAGCGTCCACTTGACTTAATGGGGCTTTATAATAAAGATCTGAAACCGGAACAGACTAAGTCTATTGATGCAGGAATTAATATAGGTCTGTTTGATCGTATCACTTTAGAGGCGAGTTGGTACAACCGTCGTACCGAACAAGCGTTGTTGGATGTTCCGATTCCGTCTTCTACTGGATATACTACATTGAAACGTAATATAGGAATACTTGAGAATAGAGGTTTCGAATTTGGAGTGAATATGAAAGTGTTGGATACAAACGATTGGTTGCTTAGTTTGCGGGGGAATATAGCTTATAACCGTAACAAAGTTATTGATCTTTATTATGCTGATAGAATATATACCTCTGAAGAAGCATTGCTTCCTGATTATGAGGTGGGTAAGTCGTATGATATGATTTACGGACCTTCTTCTCTGGGGATTAATCCTTTGACTGGTTATCCTGTTTTTCTGGTGAAAGGTAATAAGGAAAAACAAGCAAGTGAAGCATTGACTGCTGAAGATGTGGTAGCATTGGGTCATTCTACGCCTCCATATAGCGGAAGTTTTGGACTATCGCTTTCTTATAAATCATTCGATTTGGATATGGATTTCTATTATGTACACGGTGGTATCCACCAATTTAACTATTCGTATGTGCGTGATAAAGATGATTCAAATAAAAATGCTGTTGCTGGACAAACAGATAAAATGTGGTTTAAACCGGGAGATGAAGGTAAAGTTTATCCGACTCCTTTTTACACATCTGCTGTAGCAGAAGACAATTTAAGCCAATACCCGAACTCGTTGACAGTAGGTAAGAGTGATTATTTGAAGCTCTCTATGGTTTCTCTTCGTTACCGAGTGCCACCTCATTTCTTAAGAAAGACATTACCGTTTGTAAAGTATGCGACGCTTGCTTTTCAGGGTTCTAATTTGTTTACGTGGACCTCATATAAGGAATCGGATCCGGAAAGTGGTACATTGGCGGGTAGTATGCAGCCTATTTATACATTCAATATGAGTCTGACTTTTTAAAGAATAATGATTATGATAAAGAAATTCATCTATATATTTACTGCCATATCAGGAATTTTAGCGGGAGTATCGTCTTGTTCACTTGATATTCCTCCTGCTGACCAGTATTCGGATCCTGATGCTATTACTAATGTTTCCACGGCCCGTTCGCTCCTGACATCTGCTTATTTACTATATCCGCACTATGAATATGAACTTTCTATCTTAGGTGATGACTTTTGTCAAACGTCTATTACAGGAAAGGATATGAGTCAGAAGAATCTTTATTTGTGGCAGGATAACTCTATAACTTCTTTTGCGGAGACTATCTGGCTGGAATATTATAATACAATTGCTTCTTGCAATACTTTGCTTGAACGGGTGGATAATATCGTATTGGAGAATGCTTCGGAGGAGAGTGCAAAAGCAGCTATAATAAGTGAGTGCAAAGCATTGAAGGCTCTTTGTTATTTCAATTTGCTAAGGTTGTTTGCACCAGCTTATGACAAAGATCCGCAAGCTGATGGCATTGTTTTGAAAGAACGTTTGGGACTTGAATTTCCAAAACGTTCTTCTATTGAAGATTGTGTATCTGCTATCCGTACATTGTTGACAGAGGCGGCCGATACGGAGAATGATCCGGAAAGAAATGGGTGGTTATCTCAAACAGCGGTTTATTATTTGCTTGCTGAACTGGAATTATATGCAGGACAATATGGACAGGCTGCGATTTATGCAGAGAAAATATTAGAGCAGGCAACAGATGATATGTTTACTGTTGCGGGATATAAACGTTTGTGGGAAACTGCTTCTTGCAAGGAGCGTATCTTTGCGTTTTATACAGCAAAGAGTTATTATGCGGACATTCAGTTTAATGAAACAAGTGGTGATTATTTCGCTTTGAATCCTCAGATTGTTTATGGGGAGGAAGATATACGGAAGACATACAATGTTTATCCTTTTGAAATGGAAGGAGAACAAAGGAATTTGCTAGGTAAATATAATAAAGTAAATAAGGATTCAGAAAGTATACAATATATAAATATAATGCGTTATGCCGGAGCTTATTTCATAGCTACCGAGGCTTATAGTCGGATGGTGGGTAAAGAAGATGTCGCAATTCGGAAATTGAATGAATATTTGGCAGCTTGTCAAGCCACGACTCTTGATGAGGGACTGACAGGTAATGCACTGCTGCAGGCTATTCATCTGGAAAAAATGAAAGAATTTGCGGGTGAAGGTATACTGTATTTTGATTTGAAACGTTTACATTCTGGAAGCCTTTCCCGGTTAGCGAAATGGGGGAGCAGTGAAGATGTAAAAATTGAGAGTAGCGATTATCGCTGGTGTTTTCCTATTCCTCGTTCTGAATATAAATATAATGAGAATATGACTCAAAATGAGGGGTGGCCTCTGAATAGATAATTTTTCTATCTTAAAAACAAAGAAGATTATGAAATACAAATATTATTCTTTATTCATATTTTTGATTTGTCTGTCCTGGATTGTTATAGCTTGTAGTAACAACATTGATTATACTTATAAGGGACGCAATTATATACAAATGAGTACTTCCGATGATCCTGCACTTTCGGAAAGTGATGAACGTGCAATTACTGTTGATGTACTTCTGGCTACTTCCGTAGAAAATGATGCTGTAATTAATTTCGAATTGTTGGATAATGCAGATGATATTTTGCGCTTGGAAAATGGGGCAGTACAAATAAAGGCGGGAGAGAAGACGGCGCGTTTCAAGGTACTTTCCAATCGTCAGAGTTTGCTGAATAACCAAAGGATGATAACTTTAAAGGTAAAGGATTATACAGACGAACGTATGCAACCATGGAATGAATTGAAACTGACTGTAAGGCCAAATCCAACCTTGCCGGACTTGACCGAACAACAGATTGAGTTTGTTCATGGCTATATGGAGAAGTACAGGCTTAATCTTAATCGCTTTATGGGTGAAGTAAGCTGTCGCGTAGAGGTGACTTTCCCAGCAGATGAGGTTGGAGTATTTAGTGATACGGAGACTCGCTCCTTTGAAGGAAAGAGTATGATAACATTGAGTGAGAATGCTACTGCAGATCGTCCGATACTTAAGATGATTGATAATCCAATGGGAATAACTTCATTTTTGTGGGAAATATACAGAAAAGAAACGGTGGAGAATGAATTTTGGATTTTTGAAGGAAGTAAATATGTCTCTATGATGGAGGCGATTGGCTATGACATGAGTAAGGAAGTATTTAGTGTAGTTCTTGATAATTTGGAATTATTGCCGGATGAAGGTACTTTTTCATTCGTAGGCCCGACTTTAAATCTTTGGGATGAAGAAATAGAATCATTGCCTTTTGAATATTCTTTTACCGCTTGGGAGCGTTGGAAGAAAATGGCTGACGAAGGTGGTACGATTTTAGTTCAGGAGGGAGATAATATGGTGGAAGCGAGTGTTAGTGATTTGATAGAGGAAGGAATAACTTTAAATCCAGTTTGTTTAGTGTATTCGTCTATTGATGAAGACAATTGGGAGAATGAACCTTCAGACTGGATTGAACCGAAAGGAATGTTTAATGAGAAAACCTTTAGTTTTCAATTCCCTTGGGATCATGTTAATTCGTTAGGGTATACTCAGATTCGCGTGACTTATACATTAAATGAATAAATATAATATATAAAACGACCATTCATGTTTAAGCAGACAAAGTTTAAAGTTTTTCTATTCTTGGCAGTTCTATTAGGAGGACTTCCCGTGAATATGCTTGCACAACAGAAAGCTTCTCATTTGGAGAAAAAAGTAAATTTACCTCCTAATACAGTTGAAGGGACCTTGGCTAATGGGTTACATTATTTAATCCTTCCTAACGAGGCGCCGATTCACACAACAGAATTCCGGTTAGTGATGCGTATCGGTTCTGTTCAAGAGTCGGAAGAGCAAAAAGGAGCCGCCCATTTTCTGGAGCATATGTCGTTTGCCGGTAGTAAACATTTTCCTGGCAGGGGAATGGTAGACTATCTGGAAACTTTGGGCATGAAGTTTGGACGTGATATAAATGCGGTAACCGGATATGATCGTACGATCTTTATGTTGACAGTGCCTATGGATAAAACTGACCATAAAGTTAGTAGCAAAACTTTATTGATTTTGAAAGATTGGCTGAGCGGAATCACTTTCGAAGAAGAGCGGACGAAGAAGGAACGGGGCGTTATTTTGGAAGAATTGCGCGGATATGACTTGGGGGATGATTTTTATGCATTAAAAATCGGAAAGAACCATTTCACGGAGCGTATGCCGTTGGGAAGTTCCGAGGATATTCGTAGTATTGACCGTAAGACGTTGATTGAATTCTATAAAAAATGGTATTCTCCGCAGATGGCTACCGTAGTTGTGGTTGGTAATGTAGATCCGGAATCTATTGAAAAACAAATCAAGGAAATGTTTTCATCTATTCCTCGTAAAGAAGTCAAAGGCTATCGTACTTATCCATTGACTTATGACCCGGGAGTTGAGTTATATGAAATTGGGGATGATCTGGAGCGTAGTTCAGAGTTGGAGCTGATGATTCCTCATCCTTGTGTGATTGGTAATACAATCGGCAGTATTTATCAGAAGGAACTCGGATCTTTATTGATACGTGCTATCAGTAACCGGTTGAAATACCAGAATATCCGGTGCAATGTTTCTGATGCATGGTTTCTTTCTGATAAGAATCATTTTGTTTTTGCTTTTTCCGGGGTAGATAAGGCAAATCTCTTGCAACAAGTATCCGAACTGTCTAATGAAATGGAGTCTATTCAGAAAAACGGCTTTAAGCAGGAAGAAGTGGAGGATGCTATTAATGAGCATCTGAGGCGTTTGAAAGTAGATAACTCAACTCAATTATCTTCTAAATGGTGTGATGATTTTGTTGATTATGTGATATCCGACGACCGTTATATTCAGTCAGATAGTGAAATGAAACAGTTGGCGGACAAGATACGGGCGACTGATAGCGCTACTTTGCAACAACTTTTGCGTGAGTGGCTTTCATACAAAGATCAAACCTTATTGGTGGCTTATCGTAATAATGCAGGTAAACAAAATTCTCTTAAAAAAGAAGAAGTTGTTCAGGCATGGGATGAAGGTATTAAGAACCCGTTGAAAGATTTTACGTATGTACGTAAAGATGTGAAAGAAGAAAGAGTAGTGACACCTGCTTGCCTGGTTGAGAGTTATCCTTTTAAGGCCTCAGATATAGTTAGTGAGAAGAAATACGCAGACCTTAACATAACAGAAGTAATTCTGAAAAATGACTTACGTATTCTTCTCCGTCCGACAAATGATGAAAGTCAATCCATTTTTGTGACAGCTTTTGGAAGAGGAGGGACAGCAGATTTATCAGATAAAGATTATCCTTTATATGAAGGGACAGGAGGTTATATGGAAATGGGAGGGGTAGCTTGTATTCCTTATGATACTCTATCTTCTTTTATGCAACAGGAAGAAATATCTATGAATATTGCTATCAGTAATTATTGGCATGATATTATGGGAATGTCTCCTGCTGCCAAAGCACGAGAACTCTTTAATTTGATGTACGAGAAGATGTGTCGTCCGGAGCTTTGCTATGAGGATTTTGATGAGATTCGTAAAGATGAAATGGAGCGTTTCGGGAAGGAAAGTGTATTGGAACAAATGATGAAACGTGCTTCTGATCGTATGTTGACAAACCGCCTGGATTCTCTAATGGGAAATACGGTACCTCGTCCGGCTCTAACAAAAATGGATCTGGAAAGATTGGATCTGGATAAGATTGCAGATTATTATTGTTCATTATACAGCAATCCGTCGCAAATGACATTCGTAGTAACAGGAAAGTTTGATACGGATAGCATCAAAGAATTGTTAACTGCGACGTTCGGACGTATGCCGAAAGTAAATACAGTGTCTTATCCCAACAAAGCGTTTAAGCTCCCTAAGAAAACTTACATAGAAGAATTTCCGAATGATAATGATACGCAGACTATCTTTGATTATGTTTTCTGTGGAAATTATCAGCCTTCCTTGAAAAATAGCCTTACACTGAAATTGATGCGTGATATCTTGCAAAACCGCTTGTTAAGTGTTTTGCGTGAAGGAGAGAATATAGTCTATTCTCCATACGCTTCTTTATTTTATAATGGGCTGCCACAACAAGTCTTTTATTTTGATTTGTCGGCCTCTGTTGATTTCGTAAATACGAAGAAGGTGGAGGAGCTTATAAAGCAGATTATAAATGAGCTTCGTACAAGTAAAGTGAGCGAAGAGGAATTGGAAACTTTGAAAAAGTCTTTTTGGGTTACAAAACGAAAAGTGCTTTCGGATGAGGCTTCTGCCGAATGGCGTACTAATCTTGTGAATTTGCTGAAGAATGGTGAGTCTGTCGCTGATTTTGAGCGATATGAACAATGTCTCAATAGCATATCCACTGTGGATATTCAGAAAGCATTTAAGCATTTTACGAATCCCGATAAATTTGTATTGTTATATATTGGAAAACATCAAAAATATGAATAATTTATTTTTCTCAAGATTTTGTGGGTTATTGCTTTTGTGTTCTATAGGAGTAGCGGCCTTTGCTCAGAAAGGATACAAGAGAGCATATACATTGTTTAATGCCGAAGGCAAGGAGATAGGCTATGATGAGCTTATTGAAGCGTTGGCACAACCGGATGTCGTGTTTATAGGCGAGATTCATAATTGTTGTATTACTCATTGGCTGGAATATGAAATAACCCGTTCGCTATATGCTATTCATAAGGAAAAACTGATGTTGGGAGCTGAAATGCTTGAGGCGGATAATCAGCTGATTTTGGATGAATACATGAGTCGCGCGATTTCTTATGACAGATTTGAGGCAGAAGCCCGGTTGTGGGATAATTATAGTACGGATTATGCTCCATTTGTCTTTTTCGCAAAAGAGAATAAAATTCCATTTATTGCAACTAACGTACCACGACGCTATGCTAATGTTGTAAAAGATAATGGCTTACAGTATTTGGATTCATTATCTAATGAAGCAAAGCGATACTTGCCGCCTCTTCCTATTCAGTTTACCTACAAGGAAGAAGAAGGTGGTGCTTTTGCATTAATGCAGATGATGGGTAAGAGTAAAGGCAATCAGGAATATTTGGCACAGGCGCAAGCTATCAAAGATGCAACAATGGGCTGGTTTATAGCTCATAATATAAAGGATAAATTCCTGCATTTTAACGGGAACTACCATTCTGATTTTAAAGGAGGAATAATTCCTTATCTGCTTCAATATCGTCCGGGGACAACGATTAAAACTGTCTGTTCAGTCCGTCAGGAAAGTATAGACCAATTAGATGAAGAAAATAAAGGAAGAGCAGACTTTTATATTTGTGTTCCTGAAGATATGACCTCTACTTATTAGAGGTCATGCGTTGCATATATGGAATGACTCCTGCCAGTATGACAATTGCACCGATAAGAATAATAAGATACGGTGTACCGCTAATCAGGTCATCCATATTCTCCGCTTCGGGATATTTGATACTGAGATATACTGATAAGGAGTTATTTAATATATGCATGAATATACAAGGTATCAGACTACCCGTTTTATAATAAGTCCATGCCAACAGGATACCGATCAGAAATGCCGGAAGTATCTGTGCGGGATTTATATGAAAGGCACCGAATAGAAGTGCCGAAATAAGAATTGCTTTGGTCGGATTATATTGTTGGAGCAAAGCTTTGGTGATTGCTCCCCGGAACAATAATTCTTCAAGTACAGGGCCTACGATTGCTATTGCAAGAATCCCTCCCCAGCCGGATTGGAGGATATCGAAAGATTGCTCCATGATATTAGGTATCCAATCCAGCAAACTCATTAATGAAGAAACAACAAATCCACTGGTAAGGATTGCCACTGCACTACCTAAAAGATAAGGAGCGGACACAAGTGACCAGGTCTCTTTCTTTGTGCTGATGTAGCCGGCCTTCCACAGATAGATACCCATCATTATCTGACCGGCCAATTGCGCCGGAATCATAATTGTTTGTGTCAGAACAGCCTTATCTAAATTTCCTGTGGTTACTAACAAATAGATAGTACAAGGAATCATAATCAGGACAGGGGCAACAATTTGCGCAATGACAAGGTCTATTAATACAAGTTTGATAGCCGTCTTCATATTTTACTTTTTTATTTAGTAGCGAAGAAGCTGCATATAAACATAGCTAACATAGAAATTGCTATTACCACCAGAGAAATACTCATAAATGACTTTTGCATAAGAATCTATTTTAAGTTGTTATTCGGTTGATGTATTATTTTCTTGGTTCTTCCTGTTGGTTACTTCTTGCTTTGCTGGCAAGAAGAATCGCTTCGGTTTCTTCTGCATCTTTGTGGAGTTGGACTATTAGCTCGTCAATGCTGGAGAACTTCAGTTCGGGGCGTGTCCGTTTTACAAAAGTGAGCCGGATGAATTTATCATATATATTCGAGTGGAAGTGAAGGATATTCACTTCAATTGTTCGATTCGGACCATTGTCAATCGTCGGGCGGACACCTATATTTAGCATTCCCATGTATGTTTTCCCGTCAAACGTTACCCATACGGCATATACGCCATCGGCAGGAATAAGTTTATCCGGATCATCTACGCTTAAATTGGCAGTCGGAAAGCCGATCTTTCTGCCTACTTGGTAACCGCCTACAACAGTCCCGTCCAAAAAATATTCATATTTCAGGCAACGGGCTGCGATTTCCACTTCTCCTTCATGTAACAGTTTACGAATCAAAGACGAACTTACCGGAATGTTTCGGGTAGTTCCTATTTCTATGTCACTGGTATATGCCTGTGCACGAATTACCTCTATACCAATTTCTTTCCCGTAGCATACATAGTCCTCGAATCCTTCGCTGCGATTATGTCCGAAACGGTGGTCATAACCGATAACCAGACATTTCACCTGATAACGCTCTTTTAACAGTCGGTTCATAAATTCGCGGGCGGTTAACTGCGAAATGTCCGGGGTGAAATCGAGCATCAGGCAATAGTCTACACCAATGTCGGCAAGCAGACTAATTTTCTCTTTCGGAGTAGTCAGGAGTTCCGGCCGATAGGTTGCATTCATTACCTTACGGGGATGAACAGGGAAAGTGACCAATGCAGAACGTAGACCTTTGGCTGCGGCTATCTCTTTCACTTGTTGAATCAGATAGCGATGTCCTGCATGCACTCCGTCAAAGAAGCCTATGGTAGCTACACAGGGTTCTGGTTTTATAGCCGATATGTCACGTATAATCTGCATATCTATTAAATTATTTACTGTTGAAAAGATGACTCCAGTCTTCGCCGGCTTTTGCCGTATAAGTAGAGATTCCTAAGTTCTGTGCCGCTTTGCAGTTGATTTCGGAATCATCAATAAAAAGAGTCTCCTCCGGTTCGATGCCGGCATCATCCAATATTGCTTTAAAAATTTCCGGTTCGGGTTTGGCCATTTTCATTTCAAAAGAGAGATATGTTTTTTCAAAATAGTCCTCTACTTTGAAAGTACGGTAGGGGAATAGATTCTTACAAGTCCATTTCCAATGAATCTCGTTTGTATTACTCAACAAATAGACTACATATTTTTCGCGTAACTTCAGCAATAAATCAAGTTTGTGTGTTGGTATATCTACCAGAAAACTATTCCAGGCGGCATCAATTTGTTTGTCACTAACTACTTTACCTATCATTTCGCGAACGCCATTACGAAATTCTGCGGGAGTAATCAAGCCTTTCTCCTGCTGCATCAGGATTCCGTCCTGATTTGAGATGTCCAATAGTTCCTCCACGTTACGGAGCCCTAATTTCTGGAAGTTCTCGATACAACGTTGACGGTCGAGATTGATAAGTACACCGCCTAAATCAATAAGAAGGTTTTTAATTCCTTTACTTTTCATTTCTTTTTCTTTTGTGAATAATACGCTGAACAAGGCGAACAAGTTCTCCAACCCATAACACCATGGACGAAACGCCTATAATTAGAAGCCATGTCTGCCAGTCGAGTGGTTCCGTGCGGAATACAGCACCACCGAACTGTACAATAAGGAATTGTCCGACAAGAATGGCAAGCACAATTAATTCCATGCCATACGATTTGGAAAGTCCTTTGAATGCCGAGTCGGTAGTGCCGAACACACGTGCATTAAACAGGTTCCAGAATTGTAACATGACAAAGAAGGTGAAGAAAATAGTGAGGTTGTGTACATCCATACCTTTTGCACTGTGGTCGAAATAATAAATCATTCCGAGCAGTACGATGAGGAAGATAGAACCTACCCCTAATATGTTAGACCTCATTGCTTTGCTGATAATGAAATCAGTACTGCGACGAGGCTTTTCGAGCATAACAGTTTCGCTGGGCGGAATAGAAGCCAGGGCCAGCGCTGCGAAAGTATCCATAATCAAGTTTACCCACAACATCTGCGTCACAGTCAACGGAAGTTCCGTGCCGATAACGGAACCCAATAGAACGATAAGTAATGCAACGAAGTTGATCGTTAACTGGAAAACGATGAAACGCTGGATATTCTTATAAAGCGAACGTCCCCACATGACGGCGGTTCCGATACTGTTGAACGAATCATCAAGCAATGTAATATCACTGGCCTCTTTGGCTACAGAAGTTCCTGTACCCATTGATAAGCCGACTTGTGCATGGTTCAGAGCAGGCGCATCATTTGTTCCGTCTCCGGTTACGGCTACTACCGCTCCTTTTTGCTGGAGCAACTGCACAAGGCGTTGTTTGTCTGTAGGACGGGCACGCGACATAATTTTCAAATCCATTACCCTGTCAAGTGCTTCTTCGTCACTCAATTCAGCAAAAGCAACACCAGTGATACGATTCCGGTCGGTGTCGGTTTCCGGCTTCCAAAGACCTATCTGACGAGCAATCTCGGTTGCAGTCCCCGGAGTGTCGCCGGTCACAATCTTGATACCGATACCTGCCGACTGACATTTGGCTACGGCGGCAGGAACATCCGGACGAATCGGGTCAGAGATAGCAACCACTCCCAAGAAGTTCAAGTCGTTTGTCGAAACAAGTTCTACACAATCATTCGGCTCATTCTCCTCTACGATTTTGAAGGCGAAGCCCAGTGTGCGCATCGCCATATTCTGGTAATTCAGTAGTTGTGCTTCTACTGTTGAACGGTATTCCACGGCATCCACCCGTCTTCCGTCCAAGACAACTTCTTTACATTTGCCCAGAACAATTTCGGGAGCACCTTTTATATAGAGTATTTTCTTTCCGATTAATGGTGATTCTACAAGCGTAGCCATGAACTTGCGCTCCGTAGAGAAGGTGAGCTGGTCGAGAACACGGGCGTTCTCACGGAGTTTCAGGTAATTTCTTCCCTGACTATTGAGCCATAATAGTAAGGCCACTTCCGTCGGATTTCCTACTCCTTTCGGCTTTTCCCCGGCTTCTGTTTCCTCAAGGAAGGCGGTTGAATTAGCGCTGATTCCCTCTGCAATCAATGCACTGATATCATCATCGGACAGGTTACTGCCGTTTTTGATTCCATAGAAGTTTGGTTCGTGCACTTGCATCAGATTTTGCGTCAGCGTACCGGTTTTATCCGTACAGATGACAGTGATAGCACCCATTGTCTCGCAAGCGTGCATTTTCCGAACCAGGTTGTTGGTAGAAAGCATACGGCGCATATTTAGGGCCAGACTAAGAGTCACACTCATCGGCAATCCTTCGGGAACAGCAACAACAATCAGCGTAACAGCCATCATAAAGTATTTAAGTGTCCGTTCAAATACCGGAAGCCATTCGTGCCAGCCGTTTAATGCACCGAAATCAAAATATAGCAATACATCTTTTACGAAGAAGATAAGGAAAGCCAGGCCGGCAACAGTAAAACCAATTTTTCCGATTAGATTGGCTAATTTGGTCAACTGTATATTTAGTGGAGTCGGTTCAAGGTTTTCTTCCGTACTTTGGCGGGCCACTTTTCCTATTTCCGTTGCATCTCCTACGTGCAGAACGCGCATTGTGCCATGACCGTCGACTACCGTAGTGCCACGCATCACCAAATTAGAGGCGTAAGTCGCTTCTTCGTCAAAATCTGCTTCTATAATCGTCTTATTGATAACAGGTTCTCCGGTCAGGTTGGATTCGTTTACTTGCAAAGAGATAGCTTCCACCAATTCTCCGTCAGCCGGGATTTCTTCTCCGGTTTCCAAAATCACGATGTCGCCTACAACTATATCTTTGCGCGGAACTTCCTGTACGCGGCCGTTACGAATCACTTTAACTAGTGTTTCCTCATTAACGGCATTCAGTAAGTCGAATTTTTTGTTGGCATCATATTCAAAAAAGAAACCGATACCCGTAGCCAGCAAGATAGCGGCTATGATACCGATCGTTTCGGCGTACTCATTTTCGATAATGGAAATAATCAACGAAAAGACGGCTGCAACTAGCAGTACGCGTACGACCGGGTCCTCAAATTTCTCAAGATAAAGTTTCCATAAAGAAGGACGCTTGGGGGGTGTTAACAGGTTTATACCATTCTTTTCCCTGCTTTGTAGGACCTCACTGTCCGTAAGGCCTAAATGATTGTAATCATCTTTATTTGTACTCATGCAGATACATGCGTTTAGTTTGGACTGCAAAAATACAACATATAATTGTGATAAAATGTTTAATTAAAACTTTTTATGAAGTAGAATTTCTTACTGAGGTTTGCCGCATGAAAGATAAGGGAGGGTAAACCAGAAGGTAGAACCTTCTCCTTCAATGGAATCCGCTCCGATCTGGCCGCTCAATTTGCCTACAATCGTTTGTGAAATCGAAAGTCCCAGTCCTGCACCTTTTTGGTCTTTATTCAGTTTCACAAAACGCCCGAATACATTCGACAGTTTTTCTGCCGGTATGCCCGTACCCGTGTCTTTCACGTAGAAATATAGTTCAGTATCTTTAGCTTCATAACCGATACGGATATTTCCTTCCCGGGTAAATTTAATAGCGTTGCCCACGAAATTGGAAATGACCTGTGCCACCCGATTGCGGTCGGTCTGTATAAAGCAGGAAGAAAGTGAAGGCTCTGCTATTATCTGTACTTTTCCTCCGGCATCATTAATCCTCATTTGGAAAAGTCTTTGTAAATCGGATAGCAACAAATTAATATCTACCGTTGAATACACAAATTCTAAAGTGCCCGCTTCTATTTTTGACATATCAAGAATATCATTTACTAATTGCATCAGAAGATCGGCATTCATTTTGATAATTTCTTGGTATTGTGTTTTTTCTTCTTCTGTGTTTGCGCTGCCCATTACTTCTGCAAACCCGGTGATAGCATTCAGCGGAGTACGAATCTCATGGCTCATGTTGGCCAGGAAGGCTGATTTTGCTATATCTGCATTTTCCGCTTTCTCTTTTGCCACTTTTAATTCCCTTTCTACTTGTTTCAAATGGGTAATATCATGTACGGTAAGCACCATATTTTCTTCTTCATTGAGGAGGAAATAAGAGCCGGAAATAACGGCTTCACAGGCTACCGTTTGATTTTCGGAAGTAACCATATTCAAAGTGGCTTCCAGATTAGTGAATCCTCTTCTTTGTTCGAAAGCCTGACGGATAGCCTGGCGTATAGGACAGGAGCCACAATAAACATGTGTACCGCAACCTCCCTCTGCCGATAATGCATTACGGCACTGCAACAAATCACCTACTCTTTTTTCTTCCGGTCCTTTTCGTGTTCCGGTCTGTTGGTAGTAATTCGTTTTCAGCACTTTGAAGTCGTTGTTTATTAACAGGATGAAGGCGTGTACATTTTTCAAGATAGCACTGGCAACATGGTTGGTATGTTCTAGTTTTCTGGATTCCCGAAATAACCGTTTCTGCATTCGAAGGCATTTCCTGCGCTCCCACAAAAAACTGATTAACAGGATTGCACATAAAATTATGAGGGTAGATAAAAGTGCTATTAACATGACATAATATTGTTGGTTCAGCTTGTTGAATACGGTTACAAAGATAGTTTTTTTCTTTCACTATAAAAAAGTGTTGAACAAATATCTTGTTATTTGTGTTATATTAATTAGAAAACCAATTAAAAATACGAACGTTATGAAGAAGTACATTTGCACGGTCTGTGAATATATTTACGACCCCGAACAAGGAGATCCGGAAAGCGGAATTGAACCAGGAACAGCATTTGAAGACATTCCAGATGATTGGACTTGTCCATTATGCGGAGTCGGCAAAGAAGATTTTGAACCGTACGAAGGATAAAAAAATTAAGAGAGAGAAGAGATTATTAAAAAAATGACCGGAAAGCAGTGCTTCCGGTCATTTTTACGTTTCAGCTCATGCAGAGCTTTTTTTGTTCCTGTTTTTATACTGTCGGGTCAGGTGCTTCCTCATCGCCGCCGTCATCGCCGCCGTCGGGGTTGGGAGGAGTAGGAGTGTTTCCGTTGTCAACGATCTCGCTGCCGGTTACCAGTTTTTGAATACTTGCCTTTTTCAGCATATCCTTAAACTTGTATCCCGGAGTAAATACAATCTTCACCCGACGAATCGTGTCGGAATCCACTGCCGCTTCTGTCTCCTGGCTTTCGCTGCTGATGCCGGGACGGAATTGACCGAAATCACCCAGTTGTACGGAAATACCTTTGTTTAAGTTTATATTCAGCGTATCGATCAGTGCATCGAGTACAAACTTGACCGCTCCGCTGGGAACCATTCCCACTTTAGAAATCTCATCACACAAATCCTTGAAATTAACCGTATTGGTAATAAAATTCTGTGCTACATACTTTTCGGTTTTCTCTTTACCGAAACCAATCATTCTTTTTTTAACGACATACCTAAGTGCCATAATCTTTTTTGTTTTTTAATAGTTAGTAAATCTGTTTCTTTTGTTTTGTGATCACGATGCAAATGTATGTGTTTCCAAATGAACTGCCAAGAAAAAAACTCAAAGTGCGTTAATAAGTTTCTTCAACTAAAGAAATGGTCAGATGTTTTTTTTGTTGTTCTCCTTTCATCTTTTTCCGATTGAAGATTGTCCTTTTCATATCATATCCATACCTTTGTAGATTCAAGAACCCAACGTGGCTCCGGTGGCTCAGGAGCCGGGATGTCCGGAGAACGACCGGCTAGGCGATGGAAAGGGAATGAAGAATATGAATAAAGAATTAACGGATGTAGTATAAATGATGACTTCCTGTTTATTAAGAATACACAGTTTACGCTTTTTCGACGGAGGCTTGCATGAGGTTCCTGTGGAAGAAGTGATGACGGTTGCGCTTATTGCGATATTCATCTTTGTTCCGTGCCTGTGGCTTGTCCGGTATTTAAAAGATAAGAGGCTGGACTCGGACGAGAAAGACAAGTTTATACAAATACATATTATCTCGACCATTGTCCTGACTATTGCGGGCGGTGTTTTTGCACGGATGTTCGGACTTGTCAATAAATGGATAGACGAACAGCCGTTGATTATTGCTGTTTACATCGCTTTGGCGCTTAGTTCCCTCGGCATCATTGTCGGAAAAATGATCGACTTTTGGGTGTATTGTCTCCGAAAGAAGATGTTTTAAGTATCTGTATATAGATGCCTGCAGCCTCTGCCCGAAGAAGGTTGGAAACAGGTTTTGTCCGGTATTTATTGCTAAAGTACGGTTTTGAGTTTCTCTTTGTATAATTGATATTATTGCTCCTTCTATCATTCATCAGAGATACATAGAGCATTTTAATAATTATTGGAATAATCCATAAAACATATAAGTATGAAGAATAGTTTTAGAATATTAATTATCACAATCTTATCTGTAGCAGTGATCATCTTATGCTGCTCCATGTGTGCATGGTATATCTGTCGTGTGAAGACAAAGTTCACAAAAGTCTTATATATGTTGATGAGTTTCCTAGTTATCCAGGTGGTGGAAGTGCTTTGCTACAGTATGTGGGAAAGCATTATCGCGTACCTGAAAATGATGTGCAAAGTACATTCAATTTGACTTTTGTTGTTGATAAAACTGGTAAATTGAAAGGGGTTAGAATCCACAAGAAAAACAGAAAGGAATATAGTAATGCTGATAATGCTATGATTAAAGTTTTTAATTCTATGCCTGCATGGAAACCAGGAATATGTAACGGAAAGAAGGTGAATGTTTTGCTGACTCAAAGAATAAATGTTCACTTAGAATAAGATAGGATTATAGGAGATAAGTTTACAATTGTTGGTTAAAATGATATTCTTTTGTTGTGATCCTAAACGTTATGCTAACAGCGGTCATTTGATGTTCCGCTGTTATTTTCTCTAAGTATTTTATTAAATCTCTTCTTCTAAAATATCGTCCAACGGACTTTTAATTTTGCTTTTGTAAGTGTCTGCAATATGGACGTACATCTCGGTGGTTTTAATATTTTCATGCCCCAACAGTTCTTTTATGATTTTCAAGTCTGTTCCTTGTTCTATCAAATGTGTAGCGAACGAATGGCGGAACAAATGGGGATATACTCTTTTTGTTATTCCTGCTTCATGGGCTATCTCTTTCAGTTTTTTGGAAACGATACTTTCAGAGAATTGTACTCCGGCTTCACGTTCAAAAAGCCACTTTTCCGGCTGATATGCTATCCTATATTCTTCCAGTTTATTGATAAACGGTTTCTTCCCTTTTCCCTGTCGCACATGTATCAGTGAACGGGAAATGTTTATATCATCCGGTTTTAAATACTGTTGAAAATCTCCGATATAGGTAGTATATACCCGTATTGTATGATCGCTGTAACGCATCTGTTTCAGCTTTTCCAAAAAGCCCGCAGGCAGTTCCGGGCGGATGGTCTTTTCTTTCTTCGGTTTATTTGTAGTATCTGTTACTTTGGAATAGTCAATAAATGCAAGATTCACATAACGGTCGAAGAACTCTGCCAAAACAAAGTCTTCTGCTGGCAGGTATGCCTTGTTGCTTTCAAACAGCACCCCCTTCTCCTTTGACAACAATAGCCTTGCAGCATCGTTATTTCCGAAAGCTACCTCAATATACCTTCTCCTTCTCCGTATGGAGCGGGAGAGAATCATGCGTTCTTTTTTCCGGTATGTTTTTATATTCTTTATTTCGTCAGGCATAATGTCTTATGTTAGATGGCGATTACAAATTCATTTTCTTATCTACTTAATGACAACATTGGGCATATTTACACTATTTCCTTCTATTCTCTATTCTGATTTTTATCACATACATTCTGATAATTCATCAATATCAGTATTATGCCTCTAAAAATACGGTTTTGTCTAATCACCCACAAAGGAAT
>OHLQ01000342.1_pt1 | contig 23739 bp, 20 predicted proteins | sample 1569081 | NCBI WGS metagenome assembly OHLQ01 (sample SAMEA3879585, study PRJEB24766) | human gut metagenome | biome: human-associated habitat; feature: feces | place: USA | collected 1985/1987 | reverse complement strand
CGGTACTTTCGTACCGGCGCGTATGAAAAAGAAAAATATTTTATAGAAGGCATGCACCTTCTATGCATATTAATATACCTAATAAATGTGAAAAAAATATGGTATAAATTTGAAAAAATTGTGAACTAGAATTTCTTCCAGGTTCCTTTAAAGAAAAGAAGCATCAGAGGAAAAATTTCCAATCGTCCGGCAAGCATGTCAAAAATTAACACACATTTGGAAAGATAGGAAAAGGAACTGAAGTTCCCCATCGGGCCTACAATTTCCAGACCAGGACCGATATTATTCAATGTTGCGGTGACTGCTGTAAAGTTTGTAATAAGATCAAAATTATCCAGAGAGATAATAAGGACAGAAGCTGCTAAGATCAGGAGATATACACTCAGATAAATGTTTGTAGATCTGATGATATCATGTCCAATCGTTTTTTCATCCATTTTGATTTTTTTGACTGCATTCGGGTGCAGATATAACTGGAATTCTTTTTTGGCTGCTTTACATAGAATCAAAATTCGGGAAACTTTGATTCCGCCACCGGTACTTCCGGCGCACGCACCGACAAACATCAGAAGTACGAGAATCGTTTTGGACAAAGAGGGCCACTGGCTGAAATCTGTGCTGGAAAAACCGGTTGTTGTAATGATAGAACCAACCTGAAAGGCTGCCTGTTGAAATGCTTCACCCAGATTGCGGAACAGATGAGCTGTATTTAATCCGATCACAAGGATTGCAGCGAGAATGATTCCAAAATAATAACGTACTTCTTCAAATTTAAATGCCTGCACAAACTTTTTCGTAAGAAGAAGATAATATGCAGAAAAGTTGACTCCAAAAAGAATCATAAAAATCGTTGTGACAACCTGACAGTAGGTGCTGTAGCTTCCCATACTGTCATTGACGATACCAAATCCACCAGTACCGGCTGTACCAAAAGAAATACACAGGGTATCGAACAGAGGAATTCTGCCAATCAGAAGAAGAATAATCTGGAACAGTGTCATTCCAATATAAATCGTGTAAAGAATTTTGGCGGTCTGCTGAACTTTTGGAACCAGTTTGCTGACGGAAGGACCAGGGCTTTCGGCTTTCATCAGATTCATATGATACCCGCCGGCAAGTGGCAGCAGTGAGAGCAAGAATACAAGAACCCCCATGCCACCGATCCAGTGTGTGAAACTTCTCCATATCAGAATACAATGAGGGAGAACTTCCACATCTGTCAGGATACTGGATCCGGTTGTTGTGAACCCAGATACTGTCTCAAAAAAAGCATCGATTGGATGTGGGATAGCACCGCTGAGGACAAAAGGTACTGCACCGGAAATACAAAGTGCAAACCAGCTCAAAGCTACTGCAACACATCCGTCTTTGGTATAAAAAACTTTGTTCTTAGGTTTTCGGATAGTCAGTGGAAAACCTACGATCAGGCAGACAATCATGGAAATCAGAAAAGCGAAAAATTCATGTTCCTGATAAATGAGAGCCGTGATACATGGAAGAACCATGAACATTGCCTGAAAATTACACACCCATCCAACGATATAAGCAATAATTCGAAAATTCATCTGTATACATCCCTTCTTATGCCAGAATATCGCGGATATCGCGAAGTCCCTTATGGGTTGTGACAATGATCACGTTGTCGCCAATCTGAATGGAATCCTGTCCTCTTGGAATTCTGACAGTCCCCTCACGTGTAAGGCAGCAAACAAGAAGATTGTTTTTCAGATTCAGTTTGGAAAGTGGAATTCCCACAACAGGAGAATTATCACGAATGATAAATTCAAGCGCTTCCGCCTGATTGTCAAGCACATGATAAAGGGTTTCTACGTTACTTCCGATAGTATTCTGCATGGCACGTACATACCGGAGAATAGAATCAGAGGTAATATATTTCGGGTAGATCACACTTCCAATATCTAACTCATCGATAACGTCTTTGTAAGGAAGACGGTTTACTTTGGCAATCAGTTTGGCCTGTGTCATATTTTTTGCAGACAGTGACAGGAAAATGTTTTCCTCGTCCATGTTTGTGAGTGTGACAAAGGATTCTACTGTGGAAAGACCTTCTTCCATGAGAAGTGCGCGGTCTGTACCATCACCGCAGATAATTGTGGCATTTGGAAGCATCTCGCTGAGTTCTTCACAGCGCTCTTTGTTCTTGTCAATGATCTTAACACTGATCTTCAGATCAGAAAGGGCTTTGGCAAGATAATAGGAAATTGTGCCGCCGCCAATGATCAGAGTATTTTTGACTTGATGTGTCTTCAGCCCAATCTTTTTAAAGAAAAGAGCTGTATTTTTGGGTGTTGCGATAATAGAGATAAAATCGCCATTGTGAACCAGATGATCACCGCCCGGGATGCTTAAGGTCGTTTTACTTTCAATGGCACAAAACAGAACATCACAGCGATATTTGTCTGTGATCTGGGAAACTGACATTCCATCCAGTTCAAATTCCGGGAGAACTTTAAACTTGAGAAGTTCTACACGTCCTTTTGAAAATGGATCGATTTTGATGGCTGCCGGAAAACGCAGAAGTCTTGAGATTTCTCTGGCAGTGGCCAGTTCCGGATTGATGATCATGGAAAGACCAAGGCGTTCCTGAATAAAACCAATCTCTTTACTGTAAATTGGATTGCGTACACGGGCAATGGTCTGACAATGTCCGGTTTTCTGTGCAATCAGACAGCAGAGCAGGTTTAATTCATCAGAAGCGGTGACTGCAATCATGATATCAGCAGTTTTGACGCCGGCTTCCATAAGTGTATTGATGCTGGCTCCATTTCCAACAATCCCCATGGCATCAATATCTTCGGTGAGATTGTTGATAACGTCTGCATCTGTATCGATCAGAGTAAGATCAGTATCTTCTTCCTGTAATTGCTCTGCAAGGGTGCTTCCAACTTTGCCGCATCCGACAATTATAATATGCATGCTTTCCTCCGTAAAAAGAATATAATTTTATAAGCGTTTCCATTATATCACTGTATATGGGATTTTTAAATATTTAAAATAGTTTTTGCAGAAAAATCATGGTATATTAATAAATACAAAAGAAAATATCAGAGATGTATGATAGATACAATTACAGATTGAAAAAAGAAAGGGATTTTTTATGGATACAGTCAGTGAAACTGTCAGTAAAGTAGATGAAGGTCTGCAGGAAATGGGAATTGACGGTGTGAAGGATAGTCTGAAAGATCTGTTGAATTTTAAACAGTATATGGAAAACCAGGTTCCGGCAGTTATGGGCTTTTGTATTAAAGTTGTTCTTTCAGTAATTGTGTTCTTCGTGGGACGAAAAATCATTCAGTGGATATTGAATGTTATGAGACGATCTCTGGAGAGAGCCAATGTGGATGCTGGTGTGATACAGTTTGCTTCTTCTGCCGGGAAAGCGGTTTTGTATGTCCTTCTGATCATCAATATTGCAGTAAGCCTTGGTGTAAAGGAATCTTCTGTAGCGGCATTGCTTGGTACGGCAGGTGTGACGGTTGGTCTGGCACTACAGGGAGGTCTTGCAAATCTGGCAGGAGGAGTTCTTTTGTTGCTTTTTAAACCTTTTGTAGTTGGAGATTATATCATTCAGGATCAGTCAAACGGGTGTGAGGGTACGGTCGCCAAGATTGAGATCTGCTATACAACACTTCTGAGCATTGACAATAAAAAAATTGTGGTACCAAATGGAACACTGTCAAACAGTACGATCATAAATGTAACGGCCAAGGAGAATCGTAAACTTGAGATCAAAGTTGGAATTTCCTATGAGGCAGATATTCAGAAGGCAAAGAGAATCATTGAGAAAATTCTCAGAGAAGATGCAGATACCAAAAGCGACACAAAAGAAATGGTTGTGTTTGTGGACGAGCTTGCAGACAGTGCAGTGATCATGGGCTTGCGTGTCTGGGTGTCGACAGAACGTTACTGGCCAACGAAATGGCGCCTGAATCAGAAGATAAAAGAAGAATTTGATGCTAACGGAATTGTGATTCCATATAACCAGATGGAGGTTTATGTACATCAACAGAAATAGTTGACGATAAATAATATTATAAAAAGAGGTTTACATTTAAGGATATAATTTTTTAAAATGTAAACCTCTTTTTATATTAAGTTGACAATTGGAAAGGCCTGTGTTAAATTGTTAAATAGATAACAGATAGAACTGTCATCACGAGGAGGAGAAAAAATGAGTACAATAGCAGCAACCAGAAGTAAAACTTATGATATTGTGTACATTGCCGTATTTGCAGTTATTATGGCAATCTGTTCCTGGATATCCATTCCGGCAGCTGTTCCGTTTACACTGCAGACGTTTGGCGTTTTTGTAGCGGTAGGTGTCCTTGGTGGAAAAAGAGGAACACTTTCCATATTGGTATTTATTCTGCTTGGAGCAATTGGAGTACCGGTATTTGCAGGATTTTCTGGAGGTATTGGTGTTCTTGCTGGAACAACTGGCGGATATATTATTGGTTTTCTGTTTTCTGCCCTTGTTATGTGGGCAATGGAAAAACTTCCGGGTAAGAAATCCGTAATGCAGATTGTGTCCATGATCGTAGGACTGATCGTATGCTATGCTTTTGGTACTGCATGGTTTATGATCGTTTACAGCAGAGCGAATGGTGCCGTTGGTCTTGCAACTGTTCTGGGATGGTGTGTCATTCCATTTATCATTCCGGATATTATTAAAATTGTTCTGGCTTATGGTCTTTCCAGAAAGCTCCGCAAATTTGTAGCATGATCTGTTTAAGACCGCATCATGGAATGTGTCTTGCGTATTTTGAAGGAAAAGGCTACAGTGACGGATTCACAGTAAATATGCAGAAGATGCTGGAGTTTTTTGAAAAAGGCGCAGATATTGAGCTTACCGTATCCGGAGATGAAATCTGTAAAGAGTGTCCGAATCTGAAAGAGGGAAGTTGCGTGAGTGCCGGTCTGGTGGAAGCTTATGACCGTAAAGTGCTTGAAGCATGCGGGCTCAGTGAAAAAGTACAGATGAGATTTCAGGAATTTGTGGAAAATGTGCAGAAAAATGTGATCGAGTCAGGAAAACGGGTGGAAATCTGTGGGAATTGTCAGTGGAATGAGATTTGTGCGAATAAACAGAGCAGATGGAAACGAAACAAATGAAAAATAACAAATGAAAAACACCGCAGACAGATGAAAGTAGTATCTGTTTGCGGTGTTTTTTGGAATATTATTTTGAAGTACGTTCAGCAAAGATTAGTACGATCAGTGCACCAATGAATGCAGAGACTGTTGAGAAGAGCAGCATTGCGTGTACTCCGGCAAGGTCGATGAGTGTTCCGCCAAGAAAAGAACCAAGTACGCTTCCAAGGGTATATGCCATTGTGAAATAGGCCTGCCCCTTGATTGCGTCTTCCGGTTCCATTAGGGCATTTACATAATAAACAGAAGCTGCAGTCATAAGTCCCCATCCGAGCATCTGAAAAATCTGTACGCCGTAAAATACCGGAATACCCGGAGCAAGCAGCGTGCCAAGTGCTTTTATCGTGAAAAAGATACCGGCAGTTTTTAGCAGAAGGTCACAGCGAAATTTGCGGATGATATAGCCAAAAAGGAAAAGCGTTGGTAATTCGCATATGGCGGCGATTGCTGAGGCTGTTCCCATTTCTGCACTTCCGCCCCCTTTTGCCAGGGCAATCTGAAAATTAAAGTTATTCAGCAGAACATGGCTGAGATAGATAAAGATACATCCGAGCAGTACCAGGGAAAAACGTTTGTATTTCCTGAAAAAAAGTATTGGATTACTGTCTGAGCTGCTTTTGGGAGCATTCGTGGCAGTGCTGTCTGATTTTGCTTTGGAAAATGGAAAAAGAATAAGGATACCAAGAGACAGCAGGGTAAGGACAATTACAGTGATCGGGATGGAAACAGGTCCGGCTTTTACCGTAATGATCCCCAGAATGTAACAGATACAGGCATAAGCGACAGATCCCATTCCACGTGCAAGACCAAAATTGAGAGAATGTCCCTGATTGATGCTTTCCATTCCAAGGGAATTAATAAAAGGAGTCATCAGTTGCAGCAGGGCAATACTGGAACCATAAAGAAGTCCGGTAAGTATGAGAGAATGGGATAAAAATAATCCGATCACAAGGATCAGCTGAAGAAAATACAGCATCTGGATCAGTTTTTTCAGGGAGGGGCTTTGTGGCTGGTCAGCGTAACCTGCAAGGACAGGCTGCAGTACTGCAGACAGAAGTCCTGCTATAGCTGCAAGGATTCCAATCTGAGTATTGGTAAATCCACCGGAAAGAAGAAAAAAACCGGAAAAACTCATGATTGCTGCAAAATACATCCAGTACAGTCCCTGGATGACTGCATAGGAAGGGGTAAGATTTTTGGATTTTGATGGTGACATGATTCTGAACTCCTTTGTTAAAGTACTTCTATTATACATTTAAAAACGTGAATGATAAAGTACAAAATACTTGCAGATTCCTGTTTTTTATCTTAAGATAAAGTACAAAAGAAATGTATGTAAACTAACAGGAGGAAAATAAGATCATGAAGAAAAAAATAGATGTTTTTGAACATATGGGAGAAATTTTGAACGGAGTAAAAAATGGAGTGCTGATTACCGGAAAAGCAGATGGCAGAGTGAACTCTATGACAATTTCCTGGGGAATGGTTGGCGTAGAATGGGGAAAACCAGTTTTTATTACATTTGTCAGAGAAAGTCGTTTTACAAGGAGTCTTCTTGAGAAGAATGGCGAATTTACGGTTAATATTCCACTGGATGACAGTGCAAAAAAAATTCTTGGATACTGTGGGGCAAAATCAGGAAGGGATGTAGATAAAGCGAAAGAAATTGGTCTGACTTACGAAGAACCGGAAACAATTTCTGTCCCGGGAGTAAAAGAACTTCCACTGACACTGGAATGCAAAGTAGTCTATAAACAGACACAGGATACAGAGGCCATGACAGAGGAAAACAGAGAGAAGTTTTACCCACAGAATGTAGAAAGTTCATTTTCAGGTGCAAACAGAGATACACACATTGCATATTACGGAGAAATCGTAGATGCATATGTGATTGAGTAATGCGATAAGAAATGTGCAGCTCCCCGGTGAAGGGAGCTGTTTTTATGGGCAGATATGCGCACCATTCCATATTTATGTCATAAAATATAGAGACATATTATTTGTGACAGAAAGGATTTGCTCATGGAAAATTATCAGATGAACCGTCCATGTGGCCGCCCATATAATGCAACTTGTGGAATGGCAAAAGAGATGATGTCCGGGCAGCAGTGTTCCTGCCGTAATAATTCCAGAAATCAGCCATCCCGCCCTTCGCCATGCCCGTGTCACCTTCCGGATGCCAAAACCAGAGATGCGGAAATGTATACACACATCGATCAGATGGAAGCAGCCATGGCGTATGTTCCCTGCCAGAAATTTACTACGACATATGATCTTGGATATGCGTTGAAGGTCGGAACTGTTTTTCCGCAGCTCTGTAAACCATTTTGTGGAAAGAGAGGTGGGCAGAGATGATGTATCGCAATCAGTGTACTGCAAAAGAAAAATTAATGAACCGTATCAACGAAGTCAGTTTTGCAGTAAATGATGTTCTGCTTTATCTGGATACACATCCATGCTGTGAAGAGGCAATCTCCTTTTATCAGGAGTGTGAACAGGAACGCCAGAAACTGCTGAAAGAATATGCGCAGTGTTATGGCCCACTGACAGTAGATGCTGCACTGGAATCTGGTGGGGATACATGGAAATGGGTGCAGCAGCCATTCCCATGGGAAACGGAAGGAGGGTGCAGATAGTTTATGTGGAATTATGAAAAAAGACTGCAGTATCCGGTAAATATTAAGACTCCAAATGCAAAGATCGCCCAGTTCATCATGAGTCAGTATGGTGGCCCGGATGGCGAGATCGGAGCATCTATGCGTTATCTTTCTCAGCGTTTTACTATGCCAAATCGCATGGCCATGGCAGTGCTGAATGATATTGGCACTGAGGAACTGGCACACCTGGAAATGGTTTCCACGATCGTTCATCAGCTGACAAAAGATCTCTCTATGGAAGAAATTGAAAAAAGTGGTTTTGGGCCATATTATATTGATCACACAGTAGGTGTATGGCCACAGGCAGCCGGTGGAGTTCCTTTCAATGCATGTGAATTCCAGAGTAAAGGTGATCCGATCACAGATTTGTTTGAAGACCTTGCTGCGGAACAGAAAGCCCGGGCAACGTACGATAATATTCTTCGAGTTGTCCGTGACATTCCTGAAATTGCAGATCCGATTCGTTTTCTACGTGCGAGAGAAGTCGTACACTTCCAGCGTTTCGGGGAAGCACTTCGTTCCGTACAGGAACAGCTGGATGCGAAAAACTTCTATGCATTCAATCCGAGCTTTGACTGTCCATGTGAGGCGTCCTGTAAAAATTCATAACAACAAAGAAATATCAAATAAGACCTGGAGGCAAATGCTTCCAGGTCTTTTTGATATTTTACAATTCCATTTCCATGGTCAATCGCGTGTGCTGTTCCGCTTACAGCAGCAGGTGCACCGGGATACAGCGTCTTATTTGCAGTGTTTTTGTATCTGCTTCCGTTGTGCGATTTAGTGTTAAAAAAATAACTGCCCTATTGTAAATTGACCAAAATAGTGGTATTCTGTAAGAAATTGAATAATAAAAATAACAGGTGCTGATGTTAGATAATCAAATAGCCTTCAGTTAAAAGGGAAACAGGTGTAAATCCTGTACGATCTCGTCACTGTATGCAGGGAATGCAGAATCATGTGCGGATGCACGGTCACTGGGAAACTGGGAAGACGATTTTGTGTGATGATCTGTGAGTCAGGAAACCTGCCTGTTATTGGTACGGGGATTTTTAATTCCGGATCACGAGTAATTGGTTGTACCATAATCCAGAAACTCTAGCCCGGTGCAGGAGTTTTTTTATTGGGAAATATAGTATTTCTCCGAAAAATACTTTTTGACCAGGCTTGCTGCCGTACTTTGTTATTCATTTTAATTTTCATGAGAAAACAGGTACAGGAGGAAAAAAACATGAAAAACAAAACTGTAAAAGCACTGGCAATTGCAATGACTGTAGCAACAGTTACAATGATGGGATCTGCAAGCATCTACGCTTCTGATGACACTGCTGAGACAGCAACAGAAGAAACAGCAGATGATGCAGAAACCGCAGATGATGCAGAAACAGCAGATGATGCAGAAACCGCTGATACAGAAGAAGCTTCCGATGATGATCAGAAAGCAGCAGATGAAGTAGCAGCACTGATCGACAAAATCTATGTTCAGGAAAGAACTGATACAACAGATGAAGACTGCAAAGCTGCCAAAGAAGCATGGGATAAACTGACAGACGCTCAGAAGGAACTGGTTGAAGGCGAAGAAGCTGATCCGGATTACTTCGGACGTGACACTGGTGATGCATCCAAAGATGATCCTCGTAACCAGGATGAGATTGGTGAGAACGAACTTCTTGTTGTAAGCTTTGGTACATCCTTCAACGACAGCCGTGCTGAGGATATCAAAGGAATCGAAGACAAACTGCAGGAAGCATATCCGGATTGGTCTGTAAGACGTGCATTTACAGCACAGATCATCATCAACCATGTAGAAGCAAGAGATGATGAAGTGATTGACAATATGCAGCAGGCACTTGACCGTGCAGTTGATAATGGCGTAAAGAATCTTGTTGTTCAGCCTACACATCTGATGCATGGTGCTGAATATGATGAAATGACAGAAGCAATTGATGAATACAAAGACAAATTCGAATCTGTTGCAATCGCAGAGCCAATGCTTGGCGAAGTTGGTGATGACGCTACTGTAATTAACGATGATAAGAAAGCTGTTGCACAGGCTATCACAGATGAAGCCTGCAAAGAAGCTGGATATGACAGTATGGAAACTGCTGCAGAAGATGGAACAGCATTTGTATTCATGGGACATGGTACTTCCCATACAGCAAATGTAACATATGATCAGATGCAGACACAGATGAATGACCTTGGATTCACAAATGCTTTCATTGGTACTGTAGAAGGTGAACCGGAAGATACAGAATGCCAGGCTGTTATTGCAAAAGTTAAAGATGCTGGATTTAAGAAAGTTGTTCTTCGTCCACTGATGGTTGTTGCTGGTGACCATGCAAACAACGATATGGCTGGTGATGATGAAGATTCCTGGAAGAGCCAGTTTGATGCATCTGGTGCATTTGACAGTGTTGACTGCCAGATTGCTGGTCTTGGAAGAATTGAAGCTGTAGAAGATCTCTACGTAGAGCATACAAAAGCAGCAATTGATTCTCTTGGAACAGCTGATACAGCTGAAGAAACAACAGATGATACTGCAGAAGCAGCAGATGACACAACGGATGGTGCAGAAAAAGTTACAGACGATTCTGCAGCAGAATAATGTAATGTGTAAATAATTTATGCAATAAACGGGACTGCCCGGAAGGCTTGATTGTCTTCCGGGCAGTTCCTGTAAAATCAGGAGGATTTATATTATGAAACGTTCAGCGGCAATGATGGCATGCGTATTAAGCGGAGCTATGGTACTCGGCAGTTTCAGCCCGGTTATGGCAGAGACAGGAGCAAAGGCAGTTTCTGCAACAGTGACAGATTCAAAATCATCAGATGATAAAAAGGATGATGCAAAAGCTGATACAGCGGACAAAAAGGACGATGCAAAGGATACGGTGCTTGAAGACGGTACTTACAGTGCAGAGTTTGATACAGACAGTGGAATGTTTCATGTAAATGAAGCAAATGACGGTAAAGGAACGTTGACAGTCAAAGATGGTAAGATGACGATCCATGTGAGCCTGAATTCAAAGAAGATCGTAAATCTTTTTGTTGGAAAGGCAGAAGATGCCCAGAAAGATGGAGCTGAGATTCTTGAGCCGACAACAGATGAAGTAACATATAGTGATGGATATAAAGAAGAAGTTTACGGATTTGATATCCCGGTTCCTGCCATTGATGAAGAATTTGATGTTGCTTTGATCGGAAAGAAGAACAAATGGTACGATCATAAAGTAAAAGTAACAAATCCTCAGAAAGAAGCCGATGCTGAAGCTTCTGATACAAAAGAAACTGATGCCAAAAAAGTGACTGCTGAAGATCTGAAACTGGAAGACGGAGACTATACAGCAGAAGTAAAAATGGAAGGTGGTTCTGGTAAAGCAAGCGTTACCAGTCCGACTGGATTTACAGTTAAGGATGGCAAAGTGACCGCTTCTGTAGAATGGAGCAGTCCGTACTATGACTATATGCTGATTGGTGATGAAAAATACGAACCAGTTAATAAGGATGGTAATTCTGTGTTTGAAATACCAGTCGATGGATTTGATTATCCAATGGAAGTTGTAGCAGATACAGTTGCGATGAGTACTCCTCATGAGATTGAATATACTTTACAGTTTGATTCTGCAAGTATCAAAGAGGCTGAAAAATAAAGATGAAAAAAAAGTTACGCATGTTTTTATGTGCGGCACTGGCCGCATCTATGATGGCGACTGCACCTGCTTTGGTTCAGGCGGCAGAAGAAAAAGAGACAACAGAAACAACAGAAAGCAATGCCGTCAGACAGGATCTGGCTGGCTTAAAATATGATCACAGTCTTGAATTACAGTATGCAGATCAGTTTTCAGTAGATTATTACGAAGGTGGTTATGCACTTGTCACAATTGTGGGAGACGGGCAGTTTCTTCTTGTTCCGAAAGGAAAAGAAGCTCCGGAGGGCCTGGACAGTGATATTGCAGTTATTAAACAGCCACTTGATAATATCTATCTTGTGGCAACATCGGCAATGGATCTTTTCTGTGCATTGGACGGGCTGGACAGTATCAGTCTTTCAGGAACCAATGCTGACGGATGGTATATCGACGAGGCTAAGAAAGCACTGGAAGATGGAAGTATTTCTTTTGCTGGTAAGTACAGTGCACCGGATTACGAACTGATTTTGTCTAAAAATTGTGATCTGGCGATTGAGTCTACAATGATCTACCATAAACCGGAAGTAAAAGAAAAGCTTGAGCAGTTCGGGATCCCGGTTCTGGTAGAGCATTCAAGTTACGAAAGTCATCCGCTTGGCCGTACTGAGTGGTTGAAGCTATATGGGGTTCTTCTTGGAAAAGAAGAACTTGCAGACAAACTTTTTCAGGAACAGGTTGATAAACTGAAAGCAATAGAGGACAGTGAATCTACCGGAAAGACAGTGGCTTTCTTCTATATCAATTCAGTAGGGGCTGCCAATGTTCGTAAGTCAGGAGATTATGTATCCAAGATGATCGAACTCGCCGGTGGAAAATATATTTTCAGTGACCTTGGAGCGGAGGATGATAACTCTCTTTCCACAATGAATATGCAGATGGAAGAGTTTTATGCCGGAGCTAAGGATGCGGATTATATCATCTACAATAGTACGATCGATGGTGAACTGACAGATATCAGCCAGATGCTGGAGAAGAGTTCTCTGCTTGCTGATTTTAAAGCAGTTAAGGATGGAAATGTCTGGTGTACCAATCAGAATCTGTTTCAGGAGACAATGGAACTTGGAACAATGATCGAAGATATTCATACCATGCTGACCTCAGATGATCCAAATCTGGATACACTGACTTATATGCATAAATTAAAATGATGAGAGGAAGTAACATGCGGAAGAAATTACATTTCAGATACTGGCTGTCTTTTATAATACTGATAGTGCTTCTGCTGGTCTTTATATTCTGGAATATCAATTCAGGAAGTATTTCTATTTCACTGAAGGATATATTTCAGATACTGTTCCACAAAAACGGAGATGAGACTGCTTATAATATTGTCTGGGAGATAAGACTGCCACGAATACTGGCGGCAGTGATTCTTGGAGGAGCGCTTTCAGTATCAGGGTTTCTTCTGCAGACATTTTTTGGAAACCCGATCGCAGGTCCTTTTGTACTTGGTATTTCATCAGGTGCAAAACTGATCGTGGCATTGACAATGATCTATCTGCTGGGAAAATCCATGGTAGCTACTTCAGGACTGATGATCCTGGCTGCGTTTACCGGATCTCTGATATCCATGGGATTTGTGCTTTTGATCTCGCGAAAGGTAAAGCAGATGTCCATGCTTGTTGTAAGCGGTATCATGATTGGATATATCTGTTCTGCAATAACAGATTTTGTGGTCACTTTTGCAGATGATTCCAATATTGTCAATCTTCATAACTGGTCACTGGGAAGTTTTTCCGGAACCAGCTGGGATAATGTTTCTGTAATGGCAGTTGTTGTGTTTGCTGCACTTTTTCTTACATTTTTAATGTCCAAGCCGATCAGTGCATATCAGCTTGGCGAGGGCTATGCACAGAATATGGGAGTAAATATCAAAGCATTTCGTATTGCCCTGATCCTGCTTTCCAGTATTCTGTCAGCCTGTGTGACCGCTTTTGCCGGTCCCATCTCCTTTGTAGGAATTGCAGTACCGCATCTTATAAAAAGTCTTATGAAAACATCCAAGCCGCTTCTGGTGATTCCGGGATGTTTCCTGGGAGGCGCTGTCTTCTGCCTCTTCTGTGACCTGATTGCTAGAACTGCTTTTGCACCGACAGAACTCAGTATCAGTTCTGTTACTGCAGTATTTGGAGCACCGGTTGTGATCTACATTATGATTCGAAGAAAGAGGATGGCCTGATGGGAGAATATTTTGTTCATTCTGAACAGATGACAGTAGGATACGATGGAAAGCCACTGATCCGTGATATTGAAATTCGATTGAACCGGGGAGAAATCCTTACTCTGATCGGACCGAACGGTGCAGGAAAATCAACAATATTGAAGAGTCTTACCAGACAGCTAAAGCTGGTAGGAGGAACTGTGTATCTGGATCAGAAACTGATGAGTCAGATGTCAGGCAAGGAAGTCGCACAGAAGCTGGCCGTTGTAACGACGGAGAGAATAAGACCAGAGCTTATGACATGTGAGGATATTGTTGCAACAGGACGATATCCGTATACAGGTACGCTGGGAATCTTATCGGAGGGTGACTGGGAAAAGGTACATAAGGCAATGGAAATGGTCCATGCACTGGATTTTAAGGACAGAGATTTTACCGAGATCAGTGATGGACAGCGACAGAGGATTCTGTTGGCCAGAGCAATCTGCCAGGAACCAGAAGTGATTGTTCTAGATGAGCCGACTTCCTTTTTGGATATTCGTCATAAATTGGAACTTCTTTCTATATTAAAGAAGATGGTTCTGGAACATCACACAGCTGTGTTGATGTCGCTTCATGAACTGGATCTGGCTCAGAAAATATCAGATTATGTGATCTGTGTCCATGGTGACCGGATCGAAAAATACGGTACACCGGAGGAGATTTTTACATCCGAATATATCCATCATCTTTATGGAATTACAACGGGAAGCTATAATGCTTCTTTTGGATGTCTGGAAATGGGCGCTCCGGCAGGTAAACCACAGGTATTTGTCATTGGTGGAAATGGCAGAGGAATTCCGGTATATCGAAAATTGCAGAGAGCGGGTATTCCATTTATTGCAGGTGTGATCCACAGTAATGATCTGGACTATGATGTTGCAAAAGCACTGGCAGCAGAGGTGATCAGTGAAGAACCATTCGAGGCTGTTACAGAAGAACATCTGGAAAAAGCAGAGAAAATGATGGATGATTGTGCAGAAGTCATTTGTTGTGTGGATAAGTTTGGTACAATGAATGCGGCTAATCGGAGACTTGTGGAAAAAGCCAAAAGAGATGGAAAATTAAAAACAGAATAGATATGAAATATAAGACAGAGCTGACCAATAAGGTACAGCTCTGTTTTAGTCTGCGGAAGTATCAGAAGAATCTTTCTGATAACTGGAAAGTATCCCATCAATGGATTTGTGCAGATAAGGCATGTATTCTTCAAGTGGAACTGGCTGCTGATACAGAATACAGTTGTAGCAGGTTGAACTTGCAAGCTCGATCACTGAGAAGAGCAGCAGATCAGGATGTTCATAAGCCTGATGACCTTCCTCGATCAGTTGGAGATATTTATCATAAAATCTGACATCTCTGTCAGGCATTTTTTGTTCCAATGCAGCCTGAAATACATTCCAGGAGAGGTTTTTCGAAACAAAGATAAGAAGCTGAGAATCATTTTTGAGTGCATTTAGGATATGATCGATCATAAAATGGAGCTGAGCAGGAAAACCTGTGATCTGATTCTGACGAACAGCCAGATATGCAGCGAAAAATAAATCCTGCGTTTTGGAAGAGGCCAGTTTGTTTCGGATATCATATTTATCTTTGAAATACAGATAAAAAGTTCCCTTGGCAACTCCGGCTTTCTCAACAATATCAGAGATAGTAGTTTTATTGGTTCCTTTTGTTGTAAACAGTTCGAAAGCAGTGTTATACAGTGCGTCTTCTTTTTTCTTTTTATTTGATTCTAATTTACCCATTAAGAAAACCTCCCTGTATTTGATGGTTTCGCCATTTATTATAAACAGAAATGACCAAAAGTCAATATCACAAAAAGAAGTTGTTGATTTTTGGACACATTGGCAAAAACGTATATTGACTAATGGTCAGTTTGGGTATATAACTCTAGATGAATAAAAAGTGACTGATAGTCATTAATGAAAAATATATTCAATAAGGAGGACATGATGATTAAGTTTGGAAAGTGGATAGCAAAGCATAAAGTGATCATTGTAATCATCAGTATGTTACTGCTTATCCCGTCATTCCTGGGAATGGCAGCGACGAGAGTAAATTACGATATCCTGAGTTATCTGCCGGAATCACTGGAAACAGTTGAAGGCCAGGATATCATGGTGGATGAATTTGGAATGGGTGCATTCTCCATGGTAGTCGTGGAAGATATGGAATTGAAAGATGTCGCAGCATTAAAAGAAAAATTCCAGAATGTGGAGCATGTAAAAGACGTTCTGTGGTATGACAGTGTGGCTGATTTAAGTATTCCGGTAAGCATGATTCCGGAAAAGTTTAAGGATGGATTCTTTAATGGTGATGCTACCATGATGATTGCACTGTTTGATAATACAACATCATCTGATGCAGCGATGGAAGCAGTCAGCGACATGCGTAAGATCGCAAACGAACAGTGCTTTATCAGTGGTATGTCCGGTGTTGTAACAGATATCAAGAACCTGGCACTTGAAGAGATGCCGATCTATGTTGTGATCGCAGCCTGCTTATCATTGCTGGTTCTGCTTCTTGCAATGGATTCACTGGTAATTCCTGTGTTGTTCCTTCTCAGTGTAGGCCTTGCAGTTGTTTATAATCTTGGAACTAATATTTTCTTTGGAGAAGTTTGTTATATAACAAAATCTCTGACAGCAGTACTTCAGCTAGGTGTAACAATGGACTATTCCATTTTCCTTCTGAACTCCTTTGAAGCATATAAGAAAAAATACGATAGCAAAGACCGTGCGATGGCACATGCGATTGCAGATACATTTAAATCTGTAGCTGGAAGCTCGGTTACTACGATTGCCGGATTCCTTGCTCTGTGTGTTATGACGTTTGCACTTGGACGTGATATGGGTATTGTTATGGCAAAAGGTGTTGTCATCGGTGTTATCTGCTGTATTACCACACTGCCGGCAATGATCCTTGTATTTGACGGAGTGATTGAAAAAACAAAACATAAACCACTGGTCAAAAGCTTGGATAAGGCTTCTGGTTTTATCACAAAGCATTACAAAGTATGGCTTCTTGTTTTCCTGGTAATGCTGTATCCGGCTGTTTACGGAAACAATCATACTCAGATTTACTACAATATTGATAAGTCACTTCCGGCTACACTGGACAGTAATGTATCCAATGAAAAACTGAAAGAAGACTTCGATATGAGTACGGTTCATATGATACTTTTGAAAAATGGACTGGACAGTAAAGAAAAAACACAGATGCTGGATCAGATTGACAAAGTTGACGGGGTGAAATGGTCACTTGGAATGAATTCCCTGATCGGACCTACATTCCCGGAATCCATGATTCCTTCCAATATTAAAAAAATGCTTCAGTCCGATAACTATGAAGTACAGTTTATCTGCTCAGAGTATTCTTCAGCAACGGATGAATGCAACGCACAGCTTGATGCGATTCAGAAGATTGTTAAGAAATACAGTCCTGAATCAATGGTGATCGGTGAAGCACCTCTGATGAAAGACCTTCAGGATACAACAAATGTTGACCTCCAGAGAGTAAATATCCTCTCTATGGCAGCAATATTCCTGATCATCCTGTTTGTATTCAAATCAATCTCGTTACCATTTATTCTGCTGTTTGTTATCGAATTTGCAATTTTTGTTAATATGGCAATCCCGTATTACCAGGGGGTAACGCTTCCATTTGTTGCAAGTATCGTAATCGGTGCCATCCAGCTGGGTGCAACCGTAGACTATGCGATCCTGATGACAAGTAACTATCAGAAACAGCGTCATCTTGGAAAAACTAAAAAAGAATCTATTTCCATTGCACATAAATTCTCAATGAAATCTATTATCGTAAGTGGATGTAGTTTCTTTGCGGCAACATTTGGTGTAGCCCTGTACTCAAAGGTAGATATGATCGGTGCGATCTGTACATTGCTTGCCCGTGGTGCCGTGATCAGTACTGTAGTTGTACTGCTGATATTACCTGCGATGTTTATGGTATTTGACCCGCTTATCGTTCACACATCAAAGGGATTTTTACCAGACAAGAAATAAAAATATAAGATAACTATATAAATATGAATCAGGCCAATGGCTGGAAAAGGAGTCGTAGAACATGAACAGAAACAGAAAAAAAGCGGTAGCAGCTTCTGTAGCAGTAGGAATGACTATGGTAATGGGATTTAGCCCGGTACTGGCAGCGAATACAGATATTTCCAAAGAAGAAACCGTATATGTAAATGCGGCAGCAGACGGAACACCACAGGAGATCACAGTTTCCGACTGGCTGAAGAATTCTGCATCAGCAGGAGACTTAAGTGATGTATCTGATCTGAAAGATATCAAGAATGTCAAAGGCGATGAGACTTTCTCTCAGGATGGAGATAAACTGACCTGGAATACAGAAGACAAAGATATTTATTATCAGGGAACAACAACCAAAGATCTTCCGGTTTCCATGGAACTGAAATATTACCTGGACGGTGCACAGATAAGTCCAAGTGATCTTGCCGGTAAAAGTGGTCATCTGAAAATTGAAGTAACTTATAAAAATAACGTAAAGAACAAAACAAAAGTAGGAAAGAAAACAACTGAGATGTATGCGCCATTTGTAATGGCAACAGCAATGATCCTCCCTACAGATAATTTTACAAATGTTACGATTGATAATGGAAAAGTTCTTTCTGATGGCCAGAGAAATATTGTAATCGGTGTTGGTATGCCGGGACTGGCAGACAATCTGGATCTGAACAGTGTAGACGAAGATATCGATCTGGATATCCCGGAAGAATTTACAATGGAAGCAGATGTAACAGACTTTACAATGAGTTCTACATTCACTTTTGCATTAACAGATATTCTGGATTCTCTGGATGTAGATGATATCGATGGACTGGATGATCTGAAAGATTCCATGAAAGAACTGACGGATGCAGCAACAGAGCTGGTAGATGGAAGTAAAGAGCTTTCTGACGGAGCTTCTACACTGGATGAAAAATATCAGGAATTTGATTCTGGTATTGCCACGCTGACAAGTGGTGTGAGCACACTGAACAGTGGAGCAGCAACACTGAGCAGCGGTGTTTCTTCCTATACATCAGGTGCAGATAAGCTAGCTTCTGGTGTTAATGAATATGCAGATGGAGTTGGCACATTATCAAAATCCTTAAAAGAATATAACACAGGTGTGACCAGCCTGGCTTCCGGTGTACAGCAGTATGTAAAAGGCAGCAACAACCTCACAGATGGAGTTAAGAAATATGTTGCAGGAGTTTCAAATCTTGGAAGCGGAATTGAAACTTACACAGCAGGTGTGAGTCAGTTAGGCGCAGGTATCGATCAGGAAACAGCTGGGCTGACAGATCTTCAGACATCTGTGAACGGACTTGTAAGTGGAATCAAAGCAAAACTTCCGGAGCTCCAGACCTCTATTGCAAGCATTGTGAAATTTGCAGAGAGTGCAAAGGCTTATGCTGCGAAAACAGGTGAATTTGCGGGTAAGGTTATCACATATGTGACATCTGTCGGAGAGATAAAGAAAAATGCAGATACATTAAACAGTCTGGTAAATCCGTCTTCCACAGGTGGTTCCGCAGATGGAACATCCCAGATTGAGAGTGGTCTTGCAGAAGCACAGTCCGCAGCAGCATCTGTCGGAGCTGTATCTGGCACTTCTGCAGCGGATCAGCTGAATGCCGCAGCCGGAACCGTCAGCGCTGCAGCTGGAACCGGGGATGCACTGCAGGGAGATGCAGGTACGATCTCTGCAGGACTTGACAGTGCAAGTTCAGCAATCGATATCCTCAGCGGTATTGATACTTCTTCTATGGACGAAGCAACAGCAGCCGCAGTCAACAGTGCGGTACAGGGCGCGATCGGAGCAATTTCCGGTGGTGTTGCAACGGCACAGGGCGGTGTCACAAACCTGCAGGCACATGCAGGCCAGGTGTCCGGACTGAATGATGCAGCAGCTCAGATACAGTCCGCAGCCGGTGAAGTAAGTAACCAGAATGCACAGGCTGCAGCGGCAGGGGATGCAGCAGCACAGCTTCAGGAAGGTCTTGCTCAGATTGAAAGTGGTCTGGCTGCTCTGAATAATCAGAGTGCAGAAGATGCAAAGAAGGATGCACAGACACAGGCAACGATCAAAGCACTTACAAAAGGTATCGACGATGCACTTACAGAGCTTACAAAAAACAATGATGCACTGACAGTAGGTGCAAATGCACTGATAGCTGCAGGTACAGGAACCGGCACGACAGAAGAAGATATGTCTCTGACACAGGGCGCAGATGCAGTAGAAGCTGGTATTCAGAAACTTCAGACTACTCTTCAGACATATCTTGGAGAAAAATTAGATGGTGGAATGCTGAATACTCTGAAAGAGGGTGTAGATAAGCTTGTAGATGGAATCCAGCAGCTTCAGGCTGGTTATGATAAGGTTGATGAAGGAACCAGCAGTCTGCTCGCAGGAACAAATACACTGACAGCATCTAATAAACAGCTTACAAGTGGAGCAACAGCTCTTGAAAGTTCAGGAAAGACTCTGACCAGCGGAGCAAGTAAACTGACAAGTGCAAGCAAACAGCTTAACAGTGGAACATCAAAGATCACCAGTGCAACAAGTCAGCTTACCAGTGGAGCAAACACACTTTCTGCAAACAGCAGCAAACTCAACAGTGGAGCAAGCCAGCTTGCATCCGGTACACAGCAGCTTATGAGCGGAACATCTACACTCAGCAGCGGAAGTGCACAGGTTAAGAGTGGAATTAAGAGCCTTGCAGATGGAGCAAAGAAACTCTCTGACGGAACAAAAGAATTTGATGAAGAGGGAATCCAGAAACTTTCAGATCTTGTAGATGATGATCTGCAGGATATCCTGGATCGTCTGGATGCGATCTGCTCTGATGACAATGCATATCATTCCTTCAGTGGAAAAGAAGATGATATGAGCGGAAACGTAAAATTTGTTATTGAAACAGCAGCAATCGATGATGACAGTGACAAATAAAAAATCATGATAAAAACAGGGAAATGGATTGTATATCGTTTCCCTGTTTTTTTCTTGCGGACGGGAAAGGAGTCTGCTATACTGTATGCTATGAGTAGAAAAAAAGCAGTTGTAAGAAAACCAAAAATAAAAAAGAAAACCGATTATTATGATTACAGTCTTCTCGCGGTTATCATTCTTTTGACTTGTTTTGGACTGGTTATGCTGTACAGTACCAGCTCTTACATGGCAGAACTGAACTATGGCGATGACATGTATTATTTTAAAAAACAGGCTGCGATCAGTCTGGCATGTATCATAGCCGCACTTGCAATCTCAAAGATAGATTATCATATATTGACGAGATTTACAGGGGTTATTTATGGTGTAGCAGCAGTGCTGATGCTGCTGGTCAAGACACCTCTTGGACGAAGCGCAAATGGAGCGCGTCGATGGCTGAATCTGGGACCATTGTCATTTCAGCCGTCGGAGCTCGCGAAGATTGCAGTGATCGTCTGTCTTTCTTATATGATCGTAAATATGGGAAGAAAGATTGGTACACTGAAAGGCTTTATGATGCTGGCAGGAAGTGGCGGTGCGCTTGCATTCATAACATATGTATTTACAGATAACCTGAGTACTGCGATCATTATTTTCGGTATTACGATTGGCCTTATCTTTATTGCACATCCAAAAGTAAGACCATTCCTCATTGCAGCAGGTATTCTTCTGGTTGTTGCTATTGTTGCTATCAGCTTCTTAAGTGCAACGATGGAAACCAGTTCAAGTTTCCGTTTGAGACGAATCCTTGTATGGCTGCATCCGGAGGATTATGCATCAGGAGATGGCTATCAGACGATACAGGCATTGTATGCGATTGGATCAGGAGGGTTTCTGGGAAGAGGACTTGGAAACAGTATCCAGAAGCTCGGAAGTGTGCCGGAAGCGCAGAACGATATGATCTTTTCTATTGTATGTGAAGAACTTGGAATTCTTGGCGGAATGATCGTACTTCTTCTGTTTGCTTACCTTTTGTACCGATTGTTCTTTATTGCACAGAATGCATCAGATCTGTTTGGCTCATTGATAGTGAGCGGTATTTTTATTCATATTGCACTGCAGGTTATTTTTAATATTGCCGTAGTGGTAAATCTGATGCCAAATACAGGTGTTACTTTGCCGTTTATCAGTTATGGAGGTACATCAATCCTGTTCCTGATGGCAGAGATGGGACTGGCATTGAGTGTGGCCAGACAGATTAAATTTAAAGAGCCGGAAAGGCTTCTCTAAAATAAGCAAAATCTATTGACAAATAGGTTCTCAGAATATATACTTTGCACATCAAAGTAGAGCAAAATTGTTACTTGATAAAGGAGAAATAGCAATGTTAGAAGAAATGAGAAAAATGATTGCAGAACAGTTAAACTGCGAAGAAAGCGAAATTACAGCAGATACTTCTTTTAAAGATGATCTTGGAGCAGATTCTCTTGATCTTTTTGAACTGGTAATGGCTCTGGAAGATGAATACAATATTGAGATCCCGGCTGAAGATCTTACAGATTTAACAACAGTCGGAGCTGTTATGGATTATCTGAAAAACAAAGGCGTAGAGGCTTAATCATATAGAAATGACAAATAACTCCTTGGAGTCAGAGATGGCTTCGGGGAGAATTTTTTGACATTATAATTTGAATATCAAAATATTTTAAACTAAAATAATTTGCAATCAGAAACAAATTGTTATCATCTGATATAAACATAAAAATAAAGGAAAGGAAAATGATATGTCTAAAATTGCATTTGTATTTCCGGGACAGGGTGCACAGTATACAGGAATGGCGAAAGATTTTTATGAAAAATATGCTGTAAGTCGCGAAGTATTTGAAAGCGCATCAAAAGCATCCGGACTTGATGTGAAAGCTTTATGCTTTGAAGAAAATGACAGATTAAATATTACAGAATATACACAGATTGCCATGCTGACAGCAGAAATCGCAATCTTAAGAGCTGTAGAGGAAGCCGGAATCAGGTCTCAGGTAAATGCTGGACTGAGCCTTGGAGAATACGGAGCACTGGTGGCCTCCGGTGTTATGAAGGAAGAGGATGCATTTACTGTAGTGCGAAAAAGAGGAATTTTTATGCAGGAGGCATATCCTACAGGTGGTGCAATGTCTGCTGTTCTTGGAACAGATGCAGAGCTGATTGAAAAAATCTGCAATGAGACACAGGGAATTGTATCCATTGCAAATTATAACTGTCCGGGACAGATTGTGATCACAGGCGAGGAGACAGCAGTTGCAGCAGCAGGGGAGGCATTAAAGGCAGCAGGCGCCAGACGTGTGATTCCTCTTAAAGTCAGTGGCCCATTTCACTGTGAGCTTCTCAAAGGCGCAGGGGAAAAACTGGGACAGGAACTTGAGAAGGTAGAAATCCAGTCATTTACAGTACCTTATGTGACAAACGTAACTGCACAGTATGTGACAGGACCGGAGCAGGTAAAGGAATTGCTTGTCAGTCAGGTTTCATCCTCTGTGCGCTGGCAGCAGTGTGTAGAACAGATGATTGATGATGGTGTAGATACTTTTATTGAGATTGGACCGGGAAAAACTCTGACAGGATTTCTCAAAAAGATCAACAGAAATGTAAAAGCATTACATGTTGAGAAAACAGAAGATCTGGATGAAGTGAGAAAGGAGTGTCTGTAAAATGCTGAAAAATAAAATTGCCCTGATTACAGGTGCAGGACGTGGAATCGGACGAGCCATTGCTATTGCTCTTGCAAAGGAAGGTGCAGAGGTGGTTATCAATTACAATGGTTCTGAAGAGAGAGCGAAGGAAGTAAAACAGACCATCGAAGAAAACGGTGGAAAAGCTTCCATATATAAATGCAATGTCAGTGATTTCGCAGCCTGTGAAGCAATGATTAAAGATATAGTTAAAGAATACGGACACCTTGATATTCTGGTTAATAATGCAGGAATTACCAAAGATGGTCTGATTATGAAAATGAAAGAAGAGGATTTCGATTCTGTACTTAATGTAAACCTGAAAGGCACAT
>OHLQ01000315.1_pt1 | contig 25190 bp, 19 predicted proteins | sample 1569081 | NCBI WGS metagenome assembly OHLQ01 (sample SAMEA3879585, study PRJEB24766) | human gut metagenome | biome: human-associated habitat; feature: feces | place: USA | collected 1985/1987 | reverse complement strand
ATCTTTGAGCAGAGGACACATTCAAGGACTGGTGCTGCGATATTCGCCGTGCGCTTTTCAAACGAAGTGGAGGCCGTAGGAGAAAAGAAATTCAACCCGAAAGCCCGTGAGTTCAACGGCTATTGGAGCGACTACGGAAACGGTGGATATGTGTTCAGCACGCAAGCGGACGCAGAAGATTTTGCAAACGCGATAATAGGGAAAAAACCGGAGGTTGTAGTGTACGGACAATGGCTTGCCATTGATATAGCCCACTATAACTACACGCTTCGCTTCCGTAGTTGTGGGCTCTCCCGAGGGGATTAGGGCTTTGCCCTAATAACCCACTCAGGACGCTGCCCTGAGAACCCGGCAAGGGCTGTCAGCCCTATGCAACCCGACCAAAGAGTGACCCTCTCTTTGGAAACTCCGCTCAGAGGCTTCCACCCCTAAGAACCCGGAGCAGGAAGTGACCCTCTCCCTGCACCCTCCGATTAAGGCGATGCCCTAATAACCCATTGCGGTTATGAGCGGACAGCGGAAAATATTTTCATCAACAAATCAAATTCTAAAAAAATGGCAACAAAATCAAGCATACATATCAAGCCTTGCAACACCAAGTCAAGCGAGGCTCATAACCGAAGGACTGCCGAGTATATGCGTAATATCGGTACATCCAAAATCTATATCGTGCCGGAACTCTCTGCCGACAACGAGCAGTGGATAAACCCGAACTTCGGCAATCCCGACCTGCAAACGCACTACGACAACATCAAACGGATGGTAAAGGAAAAGACAGGTCGTGCCATGCAGGAAAAAGAACGGGAGCGCAAAGGCAAGAACGGAAAAATCATCAAAGTGGCAGGATGCTCACCCATTCGTGAGGGTGTGTTACTCATCAAACCGGACACCACACTGGCAGACGTGAAGAAATTTGGCGAGGAGTGCCAAAGACGCTGGGGCATCACACCGCTTCAAATCTTCCTGCACAAGGACGAGGGACATTGGCTGAGCGGACAGCCTGAAGCCAATGACAGGGAGAGCTTCCAAGTAGGCGAAAAATGGTTCAAGCCGAATTACCACGCACACATCGTATTCGACTGGATGAACCACGACACGGGCAAGAGCCAAAAGCTCAACGACAATGATATGATGGAAATGCAGACCTTGGCATCTGATATTCTCTTGATGAAACGTGGGCAGTCCAAAGCCGAGACAGGTAAGGAGCATCTGGAGCGTAACGACTTCATCATCGAGAAGCAGAAAGAGGAGATGAACCGCCTTGATGCCACAAGGCAGTATCGGGAGTATCAGTTGGAAATGACCAATCAGAAAATGCAGGAGGCGGAAAGCAGAGCCAATTCCCTTATCGAGACTGCCAATCAAAAGGAACGGCAGAGTGAAGACCTTGACAGGGCTATCAAAGAAAAACGCTCCAAGCTGAACAGGGAGAAAGGTAGTGAACTTCTTGATGCCGCTGTCGGTTGGGCTACGGGCAAGTCAAAGGTTCTGAAAGGCGAAATAGAGGACTTGCGACATGAGATTTCCACGCACGAGGAAACCATAGAAATGTTGCAGGGCAGAATCCAAGTCATGCAGAGCGACCACCACCGTGAACTGATGAAGCTGGAAGCCAAGTACCAGTCCGAACTCAACCGTAAGGAGGCGGCACATACAGAGGAAACAGCGAGGCTCAAAAACCGCATTTCGTGGCAGAACCTGATTATCGGCAGTCTTAGTTTCTTGTTGCTCAAAACAAACGATATCTTCCGCAAGGCGGTAAACAGTGTCATCCGTTTGGCAAGGGGCTATTACAAGCCACGTTTCGATGCGGAACAGGTGTCGGACATCAAGAGTGCCCTTAACCTGTTCGGTGACGACAAACAGTTGCACCAAGCTGCCGGAGATTTCCTGTATATCACAGCCACACAGAAAGGCAAATTGGATAACCGGGAGCAAATCAAAGCTAGACGGGAAGTCGATAACGTGGTGGAGGGACATTATGACCAACAGCAGAAGAAAGGAGTTTCAATAAGAAGATAACCCATGTAGAGGTATGTTCAAATAATCGTAATATTTTGAAGCACAAACAAATAAAATGAGTAACTTTGCAAATAAATTAAAGAGGAATATGGCTAAAGACAACAACATACAAGTAACTGGTAACTTGACGGATAACTTTAGGGGGTATGCGGTATTGCTGCGCAAAATCAAACACAGAGTGCTGATTGCCCAGCAACGGGCGATTTATGCCGCCAACGAAGAGATGCTTCGGATGTATTGGGACGTGGGCGAAATGTTGCAGCAAAGCCAAGACGCTGACGGTTGGGGCAAGAAAACCTTACAACGGTTGGCTGTGGATTTGAAGAACGATTATACCGATATTAAAGGCTTTTCCGTACGCAATATGCAGTACATGATGCAGTTCTTCAACGAATATAATCAGGAGCTTACGATGGTAAAAGTGGCAACTGCTCCAATTACGAAATCACTGATTTCGCAATTAGAAAATAATCCCGAATCAATTACGAAATCGTTGGTTTCGCAAATAGGCGAATATAATTTTACCCTCCCTGTCAAGCATCTGGATTGGACGCACAATCTTGTTTTGATAAAGCAGGTCAAGAATATTCGCGCCCGGTATTGGTATATGGTGCAAAGCATTACCAATCATTGGACGACACGCTATCTGCAAGAAGCCATCAAGCTGGACGACTACGGCAAGCATGGTGCATTGGCAAACAATTTCACAGAAACACTGCCTGCACCGGAAGCTGGCGATGTGAAATCCATGCTCAAAGACCCGTACATATTCGACATGCTGACTTTCACAGAGCAATACAATGAGCGTGATGTGGAAATCGGCTTGGTCAATCATGTAGAGAAATTCCTTGTGGAAATGGGAGCCGGATTTGCCTTTATGGGGCGGCAGTACCACATCGAGGTGTCGGGCGATGACTACTACATTGACATATTGATGTACAACGCCTTCCTGCACCGCTATCTGGTGATTGAGTTGAAAGATACGGAGTTTATGCCGGAGTATATCGGCAAACTGAATTTCTATTGCTCCGCTGTGGATGATATTCTTTGTCGTGAGGGCGATAACCGCACTATCGGATTGCTGCTTTGCAAGAGCAAAGACCGCATCAAGGCGGAATACGCCCTGCGCGACATTCAGAAGCCTATCGGCATTTCCGACTATGAGTTGGGACAGGCCTTGCCTAAAGACTTCCGGGGCAGTCTGCCTACGATTGAAGAGATTGAAAAAGAATTAGAGACAAAATAAAATATTTATCCAAATAATACATATGCAAATATCTGCCCCTAAATCAACAGAAAAAGCTTTAGAAAAATTGCTTGATAAAATGTATATCAGCAATGTAAGTAAACGCTTAAGGGAACTCAATCAACCAAATGACATTGATAGGAAAAGATGGATTTGGGAGTTACTACAAAATGCAAAAGATACGATAACAAACAATCCGAATCGAGATAGCATTAAGGCTCGAATTCTTATTGAGGGCGACTTGGTTAAGTTTCAGCATGATGGCGACCCATTTACAGCTGATGCAAGATTGGGATTACTATATAAATACAGTGAAGACAAGGAAAACGCTGAGAGTACAGGACGTTTCGGAACGGGTTTCCTAACCACGCACTGTCTTTCCAAAGTTGTAACAATTGAGAGTAATATGTATGGCGATGAAAATACAATCATCGGCTTTTCTGTAACTATGTATAGAGATGGTTTTACCGAAAAAGAACTTCTTGAAGGTCTTGACAAGATGAGAGCATCTGAACTATATAATAGCGAGCCATACGACTGGACCACATATACCTATCATGTCAATTCAGAATCGGGCCGTCGTGCAGTACAATTAGGCAAAGAGAACTTCAAAGAAAATATTGCACAAACTCTATTATTTTGCAAAGAATTATCTTCTGTCGAGTTAATAGACAATGGAGAAAGGACATCAATTGAACGTATATCAGATACTCCAATCACAAACGAACTTCATCAGACTCAGTTTAGAATTATTGCTGGTGATACAAAGCCTGTGATTCGGACTTTTATATATTATTCAACAAAAGAGTTGGATGAAGAACTTTCAGCAAAATACAAGGCGGAACGTTCTATAAGATTACAAGCTGCTTGTGAAGTTGATAGCAATAAGAACATAGTAAGTACAGACACCAAAACGTCATTGTTCTGTGTGTTCCCATTGGTCGGCATTGAAGGGCAAATACAGATGCCGATATTCGTGAATAGTCCAGATTTTGAACCAGACAGCGAGCGACAGAGCTTGATTCTCAATGGAATTACAATAGACGAAGAGAAAAATGTAATTACAGAGGTTGGTATCAACCAGAAAATTCTTTATAAACTACCTGATGTATTCAAGATTATTGTTGAATATCTTTCTGAAGAAAAGTTCAATAGTTTTTTCAACCTGTGCAATGGATTGAAGTCGTTAAAAGACCACGAGAAATTAGATAAGGATTGGTACAAGAAATCTGTTATCTCAGCACTGCGAGAGATACTGACAAGCTATCCAATAGTAACTCCTTTATCTACATCAGGAACACTTCTTAGGTTGTCAGATTGCATTATTGCTAAAGAAAGCAATCAAAAATCGGAGGACACCTTACTCGATTTGCTCACTTCACTATACCCTGAAAAATTGGTTGCTGACAATAGTAAATGGGCACACATTCTTTGGAAAGATGATGAAATAAGGTTGTGGACAACAGATGATGTTTGTGCTGACATTGAAGCCAGAAGTTCTATGGACTCTCTTGATGTTGTTTCAGACAGTGATAAATTTGTATGGTACAACAAATTTTTAGCTTTCGTGTTGTCTCAGGATGAGCTTTTGCTCAAAAAGTATGCTCTTTTGCCAAACATGAACGGAACGTTCTTGAAGAAGGACAAAGAAGGTTTCAAGCAAGGCGAGGGTGTTACAAGTATAGTTCTTGACGTTTTAGCAAAGCTCGATGGAGATATGAAGCCGTTACTCCTTCATGAATCAATAACAACCATTTCGTTGGATAGTAAATTTAATTCTACGAGTTATTCTGCCAAAGTGAATAGTTTGGCAAAAGGTATTATTGACACCCCTGCTTATACAGATGCAACCAAACTCGCGAAATTACAGCCACTTATTTCTATAGTTGTGTCAGATAGCAACAAATATGAACAGGTGTTTGTAACAAAGCGTTCACGCATATTCACAATTACAAAAGAACTTTTTCAATGGCAGGACGCACAAACGGTTGCTGATAATTCATTGAATAAAGCGGCTTGGGAGGAAACGGACAAGTGGCTTATCAACTATATAATCTCCACTATTGAGTCAAAGAATTTTTTGACAAATCTTCCTGTCGGATTAGGCGCAAAGTGGTTGAATGATACAATTCTTAGTTTAGGTATTACCTTGGCAACAATGAATAATAAGGCGATAGTCCCTAACCAAAATGGGAAATTCTGCCTTTCTAAGAATCTGTTCATTGACAATGGTATTCCAGAGGTATTGAAGAACGATGTGTTTGGGAAAATAGGACTGTCATACAAAGATATTCTGTTGGACAATGCTATTGACCTAAAATCATTGGGAAAGACAAGTGCAAAAGATATCGCAGACTTTGCCTCAGATTTATCAAACGCAACATTAGGCTACCAGAGTTGGAATAATTCAAATACATACAATAGCTATGCCCTGTATAGAAAGTACAGTGAGGAAACCCTGCGCCAAGTAGCATTATACTTGATACAGGTTCTACCAATAACAAGTTCCGAAAACGAGAATGTCTCAATTACTCAAACAGCATTAAAGAATATTGCTCGTTATTTTCTGCCTGGAAAATGTGAAGGAATAGAAGAATCCATTGAGGTCGTTGACAGCAAACTATGGCTTCGTATCAATGAGTTTATTTGCCGTGATATAGTTTCTGTAATTGAAAAGAAAGCAAATACGGAAACCTTCTTAGATGAACTTTCAACTAGCGATGATGAGTTTTTTGAGAATCTAAATGTGCTATACAAATATATTGAAAGTCGCAATCTTCAATTTTCAAACAAGGCAATATATCCAAATCAAGCAGGAAACTTTGTCGCTAAAGACAGACTTTATAAAGAAGCTGAAAGTATAGATAAACCGCTTAAAGACATTATTGCATTGATTTCTGATGAAGCGAACAACTACTACAATATCCTTATTGACCCACGTTGTGTAGCAACAATCTCCAAGCAGAAAAACTCTGCGGATGCTTATGCCTATATTGATGGAAGAATTAAGGAGCTCTATAGCAATAATTTAAATTGGGAAGATGAAAACTTCAGAAATGCTACACGTTTGTTGATTGACGAATGGGGCGAATCAAACAAGAGCCTGTTTGATGAAAACCATTTCCCCAAAGTGTATCCTATCAAAGATTCTGTTAGCATGAATGTTGTCTGGACTAAAAATGAAAGACAGCAATTGCAGACCTTGAAGAATAGTTTGAATGAAGAAGACTTGACAGAACTTGTGACTCACATTGCAGATTTTAAGGATTTGAGCAGCCGTAACAAGGAACTGGAGGACGAGAACGCCCGCCTGAAACAGGAAGTGGAGAGATTAAAGTCGGGACGAACCGCAAAAGTTGGTTTGGAAGAAAGCGAAATGTCTAAACGAAAGATGTATGAGGCTCAACTTCAAGCACAGCAAAAACTAATGGAAGAACGTCCAGACTGGAAGTTCCCAACAGGATATGGAGAATGCGATGAGGATGGTGTTCCATATTGCTATTCAAACGAGGAGGTTCAAGACGAATTAGGAGAGACAATTAAAATAGTTCTTAAAAGCTATAGAACTGAAACAGAACCATTCAAGGTAAATCCAACGGAATGGGAATGGGTTGTAAAAGAAAACGCTAAGCTGTTGGTGTATCGGTCTAATAATGAGATAGTAGAAGTCCCTAAAGACAATCTCGTTAAAAAACAGTCAACGTTCTCTATCACATTCGATTCAGAAAATCTTAATGTGGATGAACACGAAGACAGATTGAATAGTTTTTCATCACTATTGAAATATTTCAATGAGATGCACTTCAACTTCGCATCCTTTCGAATCCCAGGCAATGCAAAATCTGTCAAGAATATCTATGCAAAAAAGCAAGGAGTGCAGAACCTATATTCAGAGGAGGATTCATTATGAAGTTCAAACGAGAAGATTATATAGCATTTCTTGAAACTGAGTATGATACTCAGATGAAGGAGTATGGTCGTCTGATTGCAACTAAAGCTACAGTTCTGAAAGAACGTGGCGAAGTATTTGTTGGCAAGTTTGTTGGCTTTAGAGGAGATTTCTCCATCTTCAAAGTGCGTATCTCTGACAACATGCCTCGTAAAAATTCTTTCTGGACAGCATCTTGTTTTATCGGCGAGATGGCAAGTTACAAGAATTGGGGTGATTGTGCTTGGGCAGACCTTCGGGAACAATATCAATGTGATTACTCTGATGCACATTGCGTCTGGATTTCAAAATCAGAAGACCCTGCATTTTGCTTGGTTGGGGTGAAGAATATTACCGTGGATTTTGCAAATTTGCTTGAATCCCAAAATCCAATCATTGCCTTCGGGCCTAACGACCCACCATTGAAATATCTACTCAACTTGAAAGATATTGTCCAAAACTCTGAATGTAAAGCGACAAAAGAAATTTTAGATTATTTTTCTGTTGAAGAAAGCACATGGAATCCACAAAAGGTTGCCGCGACAGAAGACCTGAATATCCACATTCTGCGTAGTTTGGAATCTCATAATACTGTTGCCATTCAAGGCCCCCCTGGAACAGGTAAAACATATAGGATGGGAAGGTTAGTCGCACAGCTTTTGTCAGAAAGAAAAAGCGTGTTGGTAACAGCACTAACTAATGAAGCATTGAAAGTCGTTGCTTCCAAAGAGGATTTGAAACCGTATCTTGAAAGTGGCAAAGTATCAAAGACAAGCCTGACGATAGACGAGCGACACGAATTACCTAAATTGGTGGCAAATGAAGGAAACGTTTGCAATGCCACGCCCGGTCATCTCTCGCTTGCCACGTTCTACATTTCAAGTGGGTGGGCTAAAGACATGCTTGAAACTACTCCTTTTGATTATGTCATAGTAGACGAAGCAAGTCAGGCGTTACTACCAATGATTGCCGCATCGAAGAAGTTAGGAAGCAAAGTCGTATGGATAGGAGACCAGAAGCAGCTTGCTCCTATTGTTAAAACCAATGAAGACAAAATCAATACTTGTGGATGGAGTCCTATTGTGAAAGGATTTGATACTCTTTGCAATAATATTCCTATGCCAACATTCATGTTGAGCGATACATTCCGTTTGACTAAGAGAGGAGCTGAATTCACTGGTGTCTTCTACAACAATGAACTGAACTCGGTTGCAGGTGTTGATGAGATACAAACATCCTTGCCTGTATTGAATAGATTGGGAGGACCGTCTTTGGTGGATTTAGAACTTAAAATAGGAGATAAGAAACCTGTAAATGCGTTGAATGTTGCCTTTGATTTGACTGAGCGAATATTGAAAGAAAGTCCCGAAGCTAAAATAGCAATTCTATCCAAGTTCAAAGAAACGGTCAAGGAATTGCAAAAGACATTCATCACGAAACTGTACAGCGAGGAGATTCCCGACAATCTGAAAATAGAAACTGTTGACAGAATACAGGGATTGACTGTCGATTATACCATTTTTCTCATCCCCAATGCTTCTGTTATCTATTCTCTTGACAGCGAACTTTTTAATGTAGCAACATCTCGTGCAAGCCGTTGTACTATAATTGTTGCTGATAGGATGATTCTCAAAAACTTCATGTCAGATGAGGTTCGACGCTTCTTGCTGAAAATCAATGAAAACAAAGTTGCAGCATTAAACCCATCCATGACTCAAACCATAACATCTGGTGAATTAAAGGTAACGGTTCTTGGGAAAATCAATCTGCCTGAAAAACATTTGAAGGAGATTGTGGCAGACAAGGAGAATATTTTCATTATTGACACGAATGTGTTTGTAAAATGTCCAACCATTATCTCAAAAATAGGAAAGTATAAAGTTGTGATTCCCACTACAGTATTGGAAGAACTTGATCGTTTAAAATTGAAACAAAGTATTGACAAGAAAGCACTCAACGATGCGGTTAAAAACATCAACAAGGCTTTTCTTAATAATTATTCCAGCATGGAAGAAGGCGACTCGTCCTTGCTTCCCAATGGTTTCGATGCACAAAAAGCCGATTGTCTTATTCTTTCCGTTGCACTAAGATATAAAACAGAGGATAAGAATCCTATATTGTTGACTTCCGACAATCTCTTGCAATCCAAGGCTCTCGGATTAGGCATTACAACAATTTCGTTGCAAGATTTTCTTTCCGAAAGAAGATGATTGTAAGTTTACAAATAAATACGATAAAAATATGGTACTTAGTGAAAATTTTGGAGGAGAATCTGCTCTGCGACCCAAAAGCTAAGGGATAACGAACAATATCGGAAAAATATTGTACCTTTGTACAGGCTTAAGCAATGAGCCAAAATAGAAGTGGAATATCGGAAATAAATTGCATCGAAAAAAGAAGAAACCGCTCGTATTGACACTCCAAATGAGTTAAGAATCAATAAAAGCGTTAAATCTTCACCCCTTAGAATGTACCCTTAAAGGTTACGACCATATTTCTGACTTATTACTTGCAAATTATTGAGTAATAACTGGTTGTAAATACTTTAATTGTTCAGGACTTACTTCTATAGTTATTGGCAATGGGATAAAGCGATTACCTACTTATGTGTTCGGTGGGTGTACCAGTCTTTCTTCTATTATAATTCCTGCAAATGTGGAAACAATAGAGACTAAAGCTTTTAAAGATTGCTCCGCATTAAAAGAAATACATGTTAAAAATCCATTACCTCCAACAGTTTACGATGCTTTCTCTACTTATAGTCATGTTGTGTTATATGTACCAATAGGAAGTAAGGAGGCATATCAAAATCATAGTATTTGGGGGAAATTCAGTACTATCATTGAAGAATAAATATGAGTAAAGAAGAGAACTTTACAGTAGAACAACAAATTAGTAGATTGATAAGAAGCTCTAAATGTACTTTTCAAGAGGGAAGTAAAGTCTTAAATGTTAAATCTGTTAAAAATATTTCTATCTTAAATTATAGAAAAGGTGACTTTGGAGATTGGAATACAGAATACAATGGTATAGCAACGTTGTTAGTTGTAGACGAAAAAAATAGCGGTAATTATTATGAGAACCTTTATAACATTCATGGTTACGCCAACGTTGATAATGATACTGTTGTTGGTATAAGTACTATTATATTTGTTTGCAAAAGATGAATAAATATAAGCTAGATTAATAACAGAAGGCAGCATTTGAAATAATTCACTTGCTGCCTTTTTTAGTTCATTTCCTTCTCTTCTTAACTAATTTATGCTTATCCTTCTTAGCTGAATTTGAGAATAGTTGTTCTAGCATCTCCCTTGTTACAGGTCTGTATATAATATCTGTATATGTAGTTTCTCTAATCTCTTGTGGTAAATAAGAAATCACGGTGCTCTTTTTGGGTGTTACTTGCATATTTTTGTAGAAATAAATAGGTTGGTAATTGATTTATCTATAGCAAAGGTACTGATAAGAATCTGTCCAATCTAATGTAAAAGATACATTCTGGATTATTGAGGTATGTGTTTGTATTGGAAGAAAATGTCAAGGTGGTAGATAGCGGCAAAATGGAATTAATTGCTTCTAATGGATAATGATGTACATAAACAAAAGGAAGTCCCGAAGCTAAGAATTATGCAGAGAACTTTGCCGAGTATTATGAAGATATACTAAGCAAATAAATGATTAAAAATTAAAAGCCAGTTATCGAGATGATAGCTGGCTTTTTATCTAAATATGAATTGTCACATCTAAATGCAGACTAAAATTCTAATCTCAAAATTATGCCTTATACATAATTAATCCTATCTTTGTGTCGTTCAAACAAGGCTAGATAAGTACAAATTTGAGGAACTAACTTTGTAAGTTACTGACAAACAGAACCCAATCTAAACATACGGTTTTTATTCAAAACCGCATACCTGCACGCCTATTTTTTTCGCTTTTTTTAGTTTGCCATTTCAGAGATGAACTTAATACGTACCAAACGAACTTCTTCTTCAGTGAAGTCATCCCCCAGTTCATCAAGTGCATCATCAATCTTGTCTGTCGTAGACTCCTTAAAATAATCGTAGATGTCAAGCAAATGATCTTCATCCATGATCTCTTCCAAGAAGTAATCAATATTCAGTTTGGTTCCGGAATAGACAATTGCTTCTACTTCATCCAACAGTTCTCCAAATTCAATACCTTTGGATAGAGCAATATCATCTAAGGCTACCTTACGGTCAATAGCCTGAATGATAGACACTTTCATTTTCGACTTATTAGCAACCGTACGTACACGCAAGTCTTCTGGACGTTCTATTTCATTCTCTTCACAGTGACGTTTAATCAGTTTACAGAATTCTTCACCGTAGCGTTTCGCCTTTCCGGCACCTACACCGGGAATATTCTGTAGCTCTTCCAGTGTTACCGGGTAGATAGTAGCCATTGCTTCCAAAGACGGGTCCTGGAAAATTACATAAGGAGGAACTTCCAGTTTCTTAGAGAGCTTCTTCCTCAAGTCTTTCAACATTGAATAAAGAGCAGGGTCTACTGCACAAGAGCCACCGCCGCGTGCCGGTACTTCCTCCTCCACTTCTTCAAAGTCATTATCCTCCGTTATCTTGAATGATTTAGGTTTCTTCAAGAACTTGTGTCCTTCTTCCGTCACTTTCAAAAGACCGTAATGTTCTACATCTTTGCTCAAATAGCCTGCTATCAGAGCCTGACGGATTACTGCATTCCATGTTTTGTCTTCTTCGCCCATACCTGAGCCAAATACTTCGAGGTCCTCATGCAAATGAGCCTGTACCTCCGAAGTCTCTCTACCTTGTAATATGTCAATGATATAATCTGCCTTAAAGTTTTCTTTCACCGCGATAATCGCTTCAATCACGGCACACAATAATTCTTGAGCCTCCACTTGTTTTTTAGGGTTTAAACAGTTGTCACAATTTCCACAATTTTCTTCCGTGTACTCTTCACCGAAATAATGTAGTAATGTCTTACGTCGGCATACGGAAGATTCGGCATAAGCAGCGGTTTCCAACAGAAGCTGCTTGCCAATTTCCTGTTCTGCCACAGGTTTCCCTTGCATGAACTTTTCCAGTTTCTGCAAGTCTTTGTTTGTATAAAAGGTTATGCACTGACCTTCACCGCCATCTCTACCGGCGCGCCCCGTTTCCTGGTAATATCCTTCCAAGCTTTTCGGGATATCGTAGTGAATCACAAACCGCACATCCGGTTTATCAATCCCCATACCGAAAGCGATCGTAGCCACAATGACTTCCACTTTTTCCATCAGGAAATCATCCTGATTCTTCGTCCTCGTCAATGAGTCCATACCCGCATGGTAAGGACGCGCGTTGATACCGTTTGCCTGAAGAATTTCAGCAAGTTCTTCTACTCTCTTCCGGCTAAGGCAGTAAACGATACCCGATTTTTCCGGATTATTCTTGATAAACTTGATAATATCACGATCAATATTAGCAGTCTTCGCGCGTACCTCATAATACAGGTTCGGACGGTTGAACGATGACTTGAAAACCTGTGCATCCACCATTCCCAGATTCTTCTGGATATCGTGCTGCACCTTTGGCGTTGCCGTTGCAGTAAGTGCTATCAACGGAGCCTTTCCGATCTCGTTGATGATAGGACGAATCCGCCGATATTCCGGCCGGAAGTCATGCCCCCATTCGGAAATACAGTGAGCCTCGTCTACCGCGTAAAACGAAATTTTCACCGAGCGCAAAAAATCTACGTTCTCTTCCTTTGTCAAAGACTCCGGAGCCACATATAACAATTTTGTCTTTCCGGCAAGGATGTCAGACTTCACTTGGTCTATCGCGCCTTTGTTTAATGAAGAATTAATAAAATGGGCGATACCATCTTCTTCACTAAAATTACGCATTGCATCCACTTGGTTCTTCATCAACGCAATAAGCGGAGAAATTACAATTGCCGTTCCTTCCATCAAGAGCGAAGGTAACTGATAGCATAAGGATTTCCCGCCACCGGTAGGCATCAGTACAAAGGTGTCTCTACCATCAAGCAAGTTCTGAATGATTGCTTCCTGGTTTCCCTTGAATTTATTAAATCCGAAACACTTCTTCAGTTCATTTATTAAATTAATCTTCCCTGCCATCTTAACTTAGGTTGTTTTATTCAGTTCATGGTTTAACTTTAAGCAAAGCACTCTTTTTCAAGAGAACCAAACAAAGTTATAAACAACTTCGTAATTACCAAGCAAAATACGACTAATATTTTCAAGAAAAAACAGAAGCCTTCATTTACAGTCGCCTTACTTTTTGATTTTAAGCGGTTTGCAGCCTTGCCATGTTTGCTTTTTCCAGTTGCAGCTTCGCGTAATCCAGCGTCACTTCATACTCTTTTTTGCTTCCCGAAGGGATTTCAAACATGACATCCATCATAATCGTTTCCACAATGGAACGCAATCCACGGGCACCAAGCTTATATTCAACCGCCTTATCGACAATATATTCAAAGACAGAATCTTCAAATGTCAACTTGATACCATCCATTTCAAGCAGTTTAACATACTGTTTGATGATAGAGTTTTTGGGTTCGGTAAGGATAGCACGAAGCGCATCACGATCCAGAGGATTGAGGTAAGTCAATACTGGCAGACGACCGATTATTTCGGGAATCAGTCCGAACGACTTCAAATCCTGGGGAGCAATATACTGCATCATGTTATTCTTATCAATCCTCGCTGTTGTCTGCGAAGCTGTATAGCCTACAACATGCGTATTCAGTCGTTGTGCGATTTTCTTTTCAATACCATCGAAAGCACCGCCACAAATAAAGAGGATATTCTTGGTATTTACCGGAATCATCTTTTGGTCGGGGTGCTTACGGCCTCCCTGTGGGGGCACATTCACCACGGAACCTTCGAGCAGTTTCAGTAATCCCTGTTGTACACCTTCACCGCTCACGTCACGAGTGATAGAAGGATTATCTCCTTTGCGGGCGATCTTGTCGATCTCATCAATAAATACAATTCCCTGTTCAGCTTCCGGTACATTATAATCAGCCACCTGAAGCAGACGGGTTAGAATACTTTCAATATCCTCTCCCACATAACCGGCTTCCGTCAGTACCGTAGCATCCACAATTGTAAACGGAACATGGAGCAACTTGGCAATCGTACGAGCCAGCAATGTTTTTCCGGTTCCGGTGCTACCCACCATAATGATGTTCGATTTTTCAATTTCCACATCATCTCCACTATCCTTTTGGAGCAAACGTTTATAATGGTTATAGACCGATACGGAAAGAAAACGCTTGGCGTCATCCTGTCCTATTACATACTGGTCAAGGAATTTCTTGATTTCTACCGGTTTGGGTAGTTCATTTAAATTAAGTTTGGTAGCTCCGGCGCTTTTCTTGACTTCGCCCAACGCTTCCTGAGTAATCTCATAAGCTTGGGTGGCACAACTGTCGCAGATATAACCGTTTACTCCCGTAATCAGGAATCCAACTTCATTCTCCGACCGACCGCAGAAGCTACACTTTTTCTTTGCTTTTGAATCAGCCATTTTTATTTCTTAATCAATACTTCATCAATCATGCCGTACTCTTTCGCTTCCTGTGCTGTCATCCAGTAGTCACGGTCAGAGTCCGCCCATACCTTATCAAAATCAGTATGCGAATGATCGGCGATAATCGTATAAAGTTCTTTCTTCAATTTTTGAATTTCACGGGCAGTAATTTCAATATCCGAGGCCTGTCCCTGTGCGCCTCCCATCGGCTGGTGAATCATTACACGCGAGTGAGGCAGTGCAGAACGCTTGCCTTCTTTACCGGCAACCAGCAATACAGCTGCCATAGAAGCCGCCATACCTGTACAAATCGTAGCCACATCACTCGAGATAAACTGCATCGTATCGTAAATGCCCAGTCCGGCGTACACACTTCCGCCCGGAGAGTTGATATAAATAGAAATATCCTTGCCCGGATCAACAGAGTCCAAATACAGCAACTGTGCCTGAAGCGTATTAGCAGTATAATCGTCCACCTGTGTACCGAGGAAAATAATGCGGTCCATCATCAAGCGGGAGAATACGTCGAGCTGAGTTACATTCAACTGTCTTTCTTCCAGAATATAAGGATTCAAATACCCGGCTTGCGATTTAATCACATCGTCCAAAACCATGCCATTCATTCCTAAATGCTTGGTTGCGTATTTTCTAAAATCATCCATGTTATTGTTCCTTTCTTATTAATTAAAAATAAACGTAAGTACAAAGAAACGAAAAAGAATACAGAGACACAAAAAAACACAGAGTTATAATTTTATAAAAACTCTGTGTTTCTGTGACTTTATATTCTGTTCAGCCGAACGTTTATTCAAACATCTTATTGAATTCCTCGATAGAAACGTTCTTGTTCTCCAAAGTAACCTGTGCCTTCAAGGCAGCAGCCAACTTCACTTCTACAACACGACTCACCAGATTGTTGATAGTTTCTTTCTTCTTCAACATTTCCTGTACATAGTTGTCAAGTACATCATCAGGAATAGAAAGCATACCATATTGAGCAAACTGTGCCTTTGTTGTATCTCTTGCCATTTTCAGCACATCTTCCTGTTCTACCTTGATATTGTTTGCTTCTACCAGCTGTTCTTTAATCAGGTGCCAAGTCAGTTCTTCAATACTCTTATCATAGTTTTCAGCAACATATTCTTCGCCCTTTTCTTCGTTGTTCAGCAACATAATACGTTTCAGCAGTGCATCCGGGAATTCCAGTTTGCCTACTTTATCCATCAATACCTTGCGAACATCAATCAAGAACTTATAATCGCTGTCTGCAACAAATCTTGCAGCAATTTCTTCTTTGATCTTAGCGCGGAATTCTTCTTCAGTCTTCACAACGCCCTCACCGAATGCCTGATCGAACACTTCCTGAGTCAGTTCGCCTGGAACAAAACGAGTAATTTCTTCTACCTGAAAGCTAAAGTTAGACTTAACATCCTTAGCGATTTCCTTGTCGATTTTCAATAAAGAACCCAACTCAGCAGCGTGACCGTCATAAGCCACATTCGGGTTGAACACCAGCACATCGTTTACCTTCGCATTAGCAAAGATAGCTTTCTGGTCGTCATTCTTCATATAAGAAGGCATCAAAACAGCACCTTCTACCTGAATACCGCCTTCTTTCGTGTTACCTTCTTCGTCCAACTGAGCCAACAGGCCTTTCAGCATATCATTATCTTCGTAAGCATCTACTTTATCGTATTTGCCGGTGCGTTGAGTATACATCTTCACCTGATTGTCGATCATCTCGTCAGATACCTCAATCGTATAATAATCGACTTTATCTTTAGTGCTTACTTCCGCTTTAAATTCGGGTGCCAAAGCAATATCGAACACGAAATCAAATTCATCCATTGTATCGAAGTCGATATTCTGCTGTTTTTCTTCGTTAGGCAACGGTTCGCCCAACATATTCACCTTATTTTCTTTAATATAATTGTAAACAGCTTCTTGCAGCGTCTTATTCACTACCTCTGCAATCACCGACTTACCATACATCTTTTTAATAAGACTTGTAGGAACCATACCTTTACGGAATCCCGGGATCTGTGCCTTCTGACGGAGTGATTTCAACTCTTTGTCTACTTTCTCCTGATAATCGGCTTTCTCAAGCTTTACAGTAAGCTCTGCGCTTACTTTGTCAATGTTTTGTAATGAAACGTTCATTCTGACAATTATTTATTTGATTTATACTTTGTTCTATACTCAAAGAGGGTGCAAAATTAGTGCTAATCTTTCAAAATTCAAAAGACATTGCAGATTTATTTCAGTAATGTAACATATAAACAAATGAAAAATCCTTGTGAAAGAACACGCTGTACAGTTCTCCGTTTTACTTTTTTTTGTCTTTCTGCAAATAAAATCTCTAAAAAGATGGTCAATCCAAAAATTATTCTTTTCTTTGCTGCGGATTGATGGACCATTAGTTTCTCGATTTCTATTACAAGGTTTTTACTTCCGTTGAAAAAACGCTTTTGTAAACTCTCTGTCGTTTTAATCCTTTTATTAGTAACCATCTATCCAGAGAGTTTTATTCATTTATTTATTTTTTATCATTTTCATTATGAACATTTATGTTGGAAACCTTAACTACCGCGTTAAGGAAGGAGATCTGCAACAAGTGATGGAAGATTACGGAGCAGTATCATCAGTTAAAGTTGTTATGGACCGTGAAACCGGTAGATCCAAAGGATTCGCTTTCATCGAAATGGAAGACGATGCTGCCGCTGCCAAGGCTATTGCAGAATTGAACGGAGCCGAGTACATGGGCCGTACCATGGTAGTTAAAGAAGCTAGACCTAGAGCTTAATTGCCGACGCTAATATAGCTAAGAAAAAAAGAAACTTCTGCCACTCGATGACAGAAGTTTTTTTATAGCCTAATTTCCAACTATATCCGGTCTCAGCCCTCCATACTTTGTACTTCAAGGTCTTTCACCTTGCGAAGTAAATCCGAAGCAAAGATAAAGTTATTCAGACGTTCGTTGGTAGAAGTGAATATATCGTCTTTAGTTCCTTCCCATTCTTTATGTCCTTCATAAATATAAATCACCTTTTCACCGATTCCCAATACAGAATTCATATCATGTGTATTAATAATGGTAGTCATGTTATATTCCTGGGTAATATCGTGAATCAGATCGTCAATCACTAACGAAGTTTTCGGGTCTAGTCCCGAGTTCGGCTCGTCACAGAACAGGTATTGCGGATTCAAAGCAATAGCACGAGCAATAGCTACACGTTTCTGCATACCGCCACTGATTTCTCCGGGAAACTTATCTTTTGCCTCGGTCAGGTTGACACGGTCCAAGCAGAACATGGCCCGCTTAGTACGTTCGCGTAAGGTGTCATTACTGAACATATTCAAAGGGAACATCACATTATCCAACACCGACAAGGAATCGAAAAGTGCGGCACTCTGGAAAATCATTCCCATTTCCTTACGAAGCATCTTCTTCTCCTTCTTCCCCATCATCACGAGATTTCGACCGTCATACAGAACTTCACCCTTCTCCGGAGTAAGCAGCCCCACGATACATTTCATCAATACCGTCTTGCCGGAACCACTCTGACCGATAATAAGGTTTGTCTTCCCATTCTCAAAGGTCGCATTGATATCACTCAATACCGTCTTATCGTCAAACGATTTATAAAGTCCTTTAACCTCAATCATCCCATCAAAAGTTTAGTTAATATCAAATCCGCAAACAGAATCAAAACACTACTGGACACTACGGAATCCGTGGAAGCCTTTCCCACAGCAATAGAACCGCCTTCCACCGTATATCCGAAAAAGGCGGATACACTTGCAATAATAAAGGCAAAGAAAAGAGATTTGATAATACCTGCCCAGATAAACCATTCATTAAACATATACTGCAAACCATATTCAAGATCGACAGCATTCATGACTCCGGCAAACCAACAAGTACAAAAGGCCCCTATTATACCGGCAAAGATACTGAATGTCACCAATATAGGAATCACGGTCACCATAGCCGCAATCTTAGGAAGTATCAGATAGTTGGCAGAATTAACTCCCATAATTTCAAGCGCATCAATCTGCTGCGTCACCCGCATCGTTCCCAACTCCGAAGCAATATTCGACCCCACTTTCCCCGCAAGAATCAGACACATAATAGAAGAAGAAAACTCCAGTAACATAATTTCGCGGGTCACATATCCCACCGTCCAGCGGGGCATCCACGGACTTTCAATATTCAACTTAATCTGAATGGTAATAACCGCGCCGATGAAAAACGAAATCAACAACACGATTCCGATGGAGTTCACACCTAGCTGCTCCAACTCGTTAAGGTATTGTCGGAAAAACATCCGCATACGTTCCGGGCGGGAAAAAGTCCGTCCCATCAGCATGAAATATCTTCCGACGGTTCTCAATGCTTTTATCATAACTCACACTATTTGTCTGCAAATGTACATTATTTCGGCTTATTTTTACTACATTTGCCGCAAAATAACTAGAATATGGAAGAAAGCAAGATGGTGCTCCGCACGGAAGACTTGGTTAAGAAGTACGGTAAACGAACCGTTGTAAGCCATGTTTCCATTGATGTGAAGCAAGGTGAGATTGTGGGTTTGCTGGGGCCGAACGGTGCCGGTAAGACGACTTCATTCTATATGACCGTGGGGTTGATTACCCCCAACGAAGGACGCATTTTCCTCGACGATTTGGAGATTACCAAATATCCTGTTTACAAACGGGCACAAACCGGTATCGGCTACCTCGCTCAAGAGGCTTCCGTATTCCGTCAGATGAGTGTGGAAGATAATATCGCTTCCGTTCTGGAAATGACTAACAAACCTAAAGAATATCAGAAGGAAAAACTTGAAAGCCTGATTGCAGAATTTCGCCTTCAAAAAGTACGCAAAAACAAAGGTAACCAACTATCCGGAGGTGAACGCCGCCGCACGGAAATCGCCCGTTGCCTTGCTATCGACCCGAAATTCATCATGCTCGACGAACCTTTTGCCGGTGTCGACCCGATCGCCGTAGAAGATATCCAGCAAATTGTATGGAAGTTGAAGGACAGAAATATCGGTATCCTGATTACCGACCACAATGTGCAGGAAACATTGAGTATTACCGACCGTGCCTACCTGTTGTTCGAAGGCAAGATTTTGTTCCAAGGCACACCGGAAGAACTGTCTGAGAATCAGATTGTACGTGAAAAGTATTTAAGTAACAGCTTTGTATTGCGCCGTAAAGATTTCCAATTGGAGAAATAAGAATGACTGAAGATTCACCTCTAACAATAAAGAAAAACACCCGAAAACATAATGTTTTCGGGTGTTTTTCTTTATTGTTGTTTATTTCTGTCGAATATAAATATTAATCGGGGTACCTGTCAGATTCCACTTCTCACGCATCTTATTTTCCAGGAAACGCTTGTAGGGCTCCTTCACGTACTGCGGCAAGTTGGCAAAATAAACAAACGAAGGAACTTGTGTATTCGGCAACTGCGTAATATACTTAATCTTGATATACTTACCTTTGTTTGAAGGGGGAGGATACGCCTCAATCAACGGAAGCATTTCCTCATTCAAACGTGCGGTTGGTATTTTTGTCGTACGATTCTCATATACATTACGGGCTTCTTCAAGCACCTTCAAGATACGTTGCTTGGTCAATGCAGAAGCAAATATAATCGGAAAATCCACAAAGGGAGCAAAACGTGAACGAACAGCTTCTTCAAACGTTTTCTGCACTTTCACAGATTTATCCTCCACCAGATCCCATTTATTTATCACGACAACCAATCCTTTCTGATTCTTTTGAATCAGGGAGAAGATATTCAGGTCCTGACTTTCGATTCCTCTCGTGGCATCCAGCATCAGAATACATACATCCGAACCTTCAATGGCACGAATCGAACGGATCACAGAGTAGTATTCCAAATCCTCATTCACCTTATTCTTCTTACGGATACCGGCGGTATCCACCAGATAAAAATCAAATCCGAACTTATTGTAGCGGGTATAGATAGAATCACGAGTCGTTCCGGCAATCTCGGTCACAATGTTACGGTCTTCACCGATAAATGCATTTACAATAGAAGATTTACCGGCATTCGGACGTCCCACCACTGCAAAACGAGGTATCTCATCATCCAAAATTTCCGAGGATTCCTTCTTGAACTTACCGACAATCAAGTCCATTAAATCACCCGTACCACTTCCTGTAATCGCAGAAATACAATACGGATCGCCCAATCCCAATTTATAGAATTCCGGAGCATTATATTGTAACTCGTTATTATCTGTCTTGTTGGCAACTACAATCACCGGACTGTTGGCACGACGCAGGATAGTCGCCACCTGCATATCCAGGTCGGTCACTCCATTCATCACATCCACCACAAACAGAATCACATCCGCCTCGTCCACAGCCAGCAACACCTGCTTTCTGATCTCTTCTTCAAAGATATCGTCCGAGTTTACCACCCATCCTCCGGTATCCACCACAGAGAACTCACGGCCCAGCCATTCCGACTTGCCATACTGCCTGTCACGGGTTGTTCCCGCTTCTTCATTCACAATAGCCCGACGCGACTTCGTCAGACGGTTAAATAAGGTAGACTTGCCCACATTGGGGCGTCCTACAATTGCAACTAAATTACCCATAGTTCAATACCTTGTTTTTCACGACTATCACAGTCGCATGAATACTTTTAATCTAACTGATAACCAAAATTACGTAATTCCTTATCCGAACTACGCCAATCCTTATCCACCTTCACATACGTTTCCAGATAAATAGTCTTTCCAAAGAAACGTTCCAGTTCACGACGCGCTTCAGTAGCCACTTTCTTCAGCGCCTTTCCCTGTTTGCCGATAATGATTCCTTTCTGCGAATCACGCTCCACATAGATCACTGCCCGGATATGGATTTTCTTCGCTTCTTCCTTAAACTCCTCTACGGCTACTTCCACCGAATAAGGAATCTCCTTGTCGTAGTACAATAGAATCTTTTCGCGGATAATCTCATTCACAAAGAAACGGGCAGGCTTATCCGTCCACTGATCCTTTCCAAAATAAGGAGGAGAATCGGGTAGCAATTCCTTAATCCGCTTCATCACATAATCTACATTAAACTTGGAGGCGGCAGAAATAGGAATAATCTCGGCTTGCGGAAGCAATTCCTTCCATTCCTCCACCAGCTTAACCAGCTTTTCTTGATCGGTGAGGTCAATTTTGTTTATGAGCAGCAGGACAGGTACCGTCATTTGACGCACCTTTTCCATAAACTCATTATTCTTATCCGGTGTCTCTACCACATCAGTCACATAAAGTAAAATATCCGCATCCGTCAGTGCTGAAGTAGAAAAATTCAGCATTGATTCCTGTAATTTGTAGTTAGGCTTCAATACTCCCGGAGTATCAGAAAAAACAATCTGCATCTCATCCGTATTATAGATCCCCATAATCCGGTGACGAGTAGTCTGCGCCTTGAAAGTAGCAATCGAAATACGCTCACCTACCAAAGCATTCATCAATGTCGACTTTCCGACATTCGGATTTCCTACGATGTTTACAAAACCAGCTTTATGCATTTCTCTTTATATTTTATTGGTTGAGACAAAAAAACGCATCGAATCGAAATAGGATGCGTTTTTGAGTGTTATAGTTCAGTAACTTACGTTACGATTCCTTTTTTCCGTCATAACCCCACTTCACGTAAACGGCTCCCCATGTAAATCCGGCGCCGAATGCAGTGAAAATAATGTTATCACCTTTCTTGAGTTTATCCTCAAAATCCCATATACATAAAGGAAGAGTAGCAGCACTTGTGTTACCATAGTGTTCTATATTTACCAGTACTTTATCCATCGGCACTTCCATGCGATGAGCCACAGCCTCGATAATCCGGACATTTGCCTGATGCGGCACAATCCAGTTGATGCTGTCTTTCGTCAGTCCGTTCTTTTCTGCAATAGCAGCCGACACGTCCGACATACTGGAAACAGCATACTTGAACACTGTTCTTCCTTCCTGATGCAGATAGTGCATTTTGTTGTCTACCGTGAAATAAGACGGAGGACAAACCGAACCACCAGCTTTCATGTGGAGGAAAGGCAATCCTTTACCATCAGTTCTTAGTATCGAATCCATGATACCGTAATCTTCCGTAGTCGGTTCCACCATAAAAGCAGCAGCACCGTCACCAAAGATAGGACATGTAGCACGATCTGTATAGTTAACCATTGACGACATCTTATCGGCACCGACAATGATAATTTTCTTATATCTTCCCGAACGAATGAAATTAGCAGCCGTTTCCATCAAATACAGGAAACCACTACAAGCCGCCTGCAGATCAAAAGCAAACGCATTTTTCAGTCCGAGTTTATCGCAAAGAATAGAAGCGGTAGAAGGGAAGTGATAATCAGGAGTAGTAGTAGCAACAACAACCAAATCAATATCGTCGGGATTAGCACCAGTCTTTTTCATCAACTGCTTGGCGGCCTTGCGAGCCATGTATGAGCTACCTAATCCTTCCTCATTCAGAATATGTCTTTCCTTTACTCCGATACGAGTCATAATCCATTCATCGTTGGTATCTACCATTTTAGATATCTCGTCATTAGTCAAGATATAATCGGGTACATATCCTCCAACTCCTGTGATTACTGCATTTATTTTTTCCATCAAACCTATTTTAAATTAGCAATACTATAATACTTAAAGCAGCCGGAGAGCATCACCCTCAGGCTGTTTTTCAGTATAACTGTACTAATTATACAGCTGCTTCTTTCTCAATAGCGAGCTTACCTCTGTAATATCCGCAAGCACCACACACTGTGTGATATACATGCCATTCTCCGCAATTCGGACAAATAGCCAATGTAGGAGCTACTGCCTTATCGTGAGTTCTTCTCTTCGCTGTTCTTGTTTTCGATTGTCTTCTCTTAGGATGTGCCATTTTCTTAAAACTTTAATTATTATCTAATATTTTTTTTAATTCATTCCAGCGAGGATCAATTTGTTCCTCCACTTCCTCTTCAATTACGATATCGTCTCCTCCAGTGTCGAAAACTTCATCGCTATCCTCGTTCGCATTTGTCTTCAAATGCTTGCTCAATTTACTAGTCATAGCTTTATTGCACTTACCCGGAGCGTGTACATGCTTCATTGGGATGGAGAGTGCTATAAACTCATACATGAACCATGCAACGTTGATTTCTCCTTCTTCTTCGGGAATCACAATCAGGTTCTCACCTTCCTCTGCATATTCATGTCCAAACTTCACCATCAGTTTATCAGAAGAACTGATCGGTAGTTCCATATCATCCAGACAACGATCACACGGTACCCATACCATTCCGTCGGTCTGAAAGCTCAATTCGAAAGCGCGAGAGGTTCTTTTCACGTTCAAAGTTACATTTACTTTTCCCTTTTGAACTTCAGGACCATCAATGTGAGCGAAATAAAGGTTATCCAATACAAACTCATACTTAGCAGAGTCTGTCTGCATTCCTTTCAGATCAATTTTGTATTTATCAAATTTTCCCAAAGCTTCTCTCTTTTTTAAATCGTTAGCTTACAATTCGGGCGACAAAGATACAAATAAATATCCTCATAACATACAAATTATCAGTAAATATTCACATTTTTAATAGGTATTATCCGGTTTGCAAGCATTATTATCCCTGTTACCCCATACCTGTCGTTACATGTATATCTTATTGCATACCGTATCGCTGCACATTTAGAGGAATGTTTTTATTCGAAACAATACAAAAAGCAATGCATACAAAAGCAAAACACACAGAAAAACAATACGTATAAAAGTGATATACACAATCCGTTAAAGTACAAATATCTAACCCTGTAAAGAGCCCAACGTAAACTGAACCCCAACTGGATTTCTTCGTATCCCAACCATAGCTTTAAAGAAGGTTACATGCACATCTTATCGCATACCGTATCGCTACACATTTAGAGGGATACATCTAACCCTGTAAAGAGTCCAACGTGGACTGAATCCCAACCAAATTTCTTCGTATCCCAGCCATAGCTTCGAAGAACGATTGTCCGGGCTGTCAGACTCTATTTCCGGGAAGGAGGGAACGGAATGGCCTAACCATACAAAAAAGCCAGCCGGTTCACAATGCTTCGAGCATGAATCGGCCGGCTAACTTTATATTATTTTCCGGTAAAAACAAGATTCGGTTGCTTCGGTTACAATTCCCCGGAAGGGAAAAATAATAAGGATGCAAGCAGAAAAGTATTTCTTACATATCGGACCCAAAGATTCATTTTCCCGATACTTCCATTCCGCAAACATACAAAAACACAAACATACAAAAACACAAAAAAGAAATCGAGCCCTCCGGAATCTTATCCCACAGGGCTCGAAAACTATCTGAATTAAAAAAAAACGGCAGCTACCTACTCTCCCACTGTTACGCAGTACCATCGGCGTGACGAGGCTTAACTTC
>OHLQ01000303.1_pt1 | contig 25934 bp, 18 predicted proteins | sample 1569081 | NCBI WGS metagenome assembly OHLQ01 (sample SAMEA3879585, study PRJEB24766) | human gut metagenome | biome: human-associated habitat; feature: feces | place: USA | collected 1985/1987 | reverse complement strand
TGCAGCGCAGATGGTAAATGTTATGATTACAGTGAGGTCTTTGTAGATGAGGTAGACCCCGGACACAGTGATACCTGTGGCCAGACCTGTTATGTCGCATGCAGTTGCAATACCTCCAACGGTTGGTATTCTTCCTGTCAGGGCAGCGACTGCATCTCGGTAACCGATACCCGCTATGCCGGCCAGCCTAACGCCGCCTCGGCCTCCCGCTCCCTCTCCGATATCACCTCAATCTCCGCCTCCGCTTCCGGTGCAAATTCAGGGATTTCTGTCTCGGCCAGCAAGTATTCCTCTTCTGCAGCAAATGCCAACAATGGCATCTCCACCATGGCCTCCGGCGCTACCACCTGCTATAAGAAGAAGACCTGCTCCGAAGGCGGTTATTACGACTCCGAACCAGCAGGGCAAACATGTACATCGTTTAATTACAACGGCTTGACTTGCTACAAGGATTGTCAGGATAAGTGCGGTGATGGTAATGCATACTATACAATTAGTTTAGAGAATGAACCATATGGTTCAAGTTGGGATCCTATAGTCAATCTTAACTGGGATAGTAAAAAAAGTGATCCTTGTGTTATTGATGGAACAAAAGGCTCTATGGAGGCAACATTCGAGATATGGTGCCCAACAGATTGTTTTGGAGCAAACGGTATTGAGTCCGGTGATACCAGTGTTAATATCGAAATAGGCCACCCTGGTGATTATGTATATGTAGATAGAGGTACAGCGTGGTGTCCATCTGGAGCAGATAATCCCAACATGCTATGGGGCGGCTGTATTATCAATGCTGGCAGCTGTAATCCAATGAATCAAGATTGTAAGAGCGTAACCAGAGTAAATAATACGAATTGGGTTGCAGAAACTACACATGGTGCCAAATTCCACTACACCTTAACGACTACACCTGTTTACTATGACTGTAACGGAGCTCTTAATGGTACTTGGGTTGAATGGGATAGCTCTGATGATCCTGAAACGTTCTACCACTGTTGCTGCCCGACGAAATTAGATAAATATGATCCGTCATGTTGCACACTTGATAGTGAGTGTCCAGATGGATATTATGAAGATGAACCTAATGGTAACTACTTCGAATATAAAACAAGTGCCAACGGGAATTGTTATAAAGTAACGGGATGCGCGGCCGGATATACTCCTATAAACACCAGCTCGGGATATACATCTGTTACCAAAAGCGGTACGACCTATGATTACCACGGTTTCATCTGTGAGAAAAATCCGGATGAAGGATACTTTAATGCGCAATTTAGAATTAAATTTAAGGGCTGGGAAGACATTCGGGCATTTTCCGAGAATACTAATGTTACCATTGGCATATATGACGATAAATTCGCAAAAGAAGAAAAGGAAGTCTTTGATTTAGGAAAATATGCCATTGAAAAGGGGCGAATTTCTTTAGATGATGTGATTCATGTTGCAGATAACGAAGGATATGGTTATGGGGTAGTTTTCGCAATGTCAAAGTCTGAACTATCTTCTGATTCAGAAATAGAAATGGTATTTGGCGGTGATATCACTAACGCTAAGACATTGCCCAGAGTCATTTGCCAGGCTCCGTTTGCAGCTTCAGGGCTGACCTCCTTGGAATATAATAGTGAAAGTATATTTGGTTTCAAACCGGACGGTAGCAATGCGGATAAAATTATTGACATGCGCTGCGATATTAAGACACCATCTACATGGGCGCTAAAATTAGTACCTATTGACGGGGGTTATCAACATATTGAAACTTCTTTGTTATCTGATACGGGGGCATCTCTGGATGACTTTTACCGCATTAAAAAATTCAAAGATGGAAGTTTTGCTGGCGGAAGAATGTTTGAAGGCAACAACTATCAACCCAGCATTATAGACATTACATTAAAAAATAAAAACACACCTCAGTCCTCAACCGGCAGCTATATGTTTAATAATGCCAATAGTTGCCAAAACAGGGCAGGAGAATATTGCCCTAATAAAGTAACTGATTTAACTACTAATAGTAAAGAGATGCTAAAAGTTTTAACTTATGGTTTTCATAATGCTGTATTTAAGATAGGAAATACTGTGATTTATGATGGAAGTAATCCAGTTGGAAATGGCTGCGGATTTAGTGATAATGTTATTACAAATGAGGAGTCAATGTCATGTTACTTTGACAAAATATCCGTCACATTAGAAAGAAATGATATTGATATCAATTATATAGATGATAATAAAATAGAAGAATTAGACGTAAAATTTATAGTTTCAAAGGGGGGGGGAACATGCCCTGATGGCTGGTTTGAAAACCGTCCAGATATCAGATGCTTTAATTATGAAGTGGATCCCCAAACGGGTTGTTCCCGGGCAACCGGCTGCCGATCCGGTAACAGAGAATGCGGTCCCAAAGGATATTTAACGTCAAATGGCATTACCTGCTATACAGCAACGGCGCCTGAGCCAGAAGTATGCCGTTGTAAATTAACCGTAGATTTTGAACAAGGTGGAGGAAGCCCTATGGGGGACACCAAGGTTGACTTTCTGGTCTCGCTTTCCGGCGAAACATGTAAAAGCAATAGAGATGATTTGATTGTTGAATTTCCAGATATTGGCTGGAGTGGTTCCAATTGCAATTACGTTAAAAATCACAACTTCCTTACATTATCCCAAATGAGAGTTGGAATAGAAGACCGGTATACTATTACTACAGGTACAGGAGATGCATGTCATTTTCTCGGCGTTAATGAACCTGGGCATAAAACATATATCGTAAAAATAAATGGGCAGCAGATTTCTCCTACGGGAAGCAGTGCCTTTGCGGCAACGGATGGTTCTAAATGTTATCTGAGCCATGATTTAAGCTATGGAGACCGTTCCCATTAAGGTTATAGGAAAATGTTGAAACAGAAAAAATAAACCGCTATGGATGCTATCCTTAATTTTATGATGGCAATGCAGACAACATATTATCTCGCCGGTAACAAAGGCACAATCTAATCCTTAGATTGTGCCTCTATCTGCCGGGTTATAGTATTTCTGAAACGCAACAGTCACATCTGTTTATTGTTTCTGAAGTCGAATAATCTTGCGGGCAACAACATTTCTGTCCTCTGATTATCATCGGTTTCGGTTCAGCACTGTCTCTGCAGTTGTTGTCATAAGGGCATCCGCCGATTATGCTGCCGCCACCACTGCTTGTATTACAGGTAAATGCAAGTGTAACGGAACTAGAACCTCCTGACCCAATAGTAACCTTTTTTGTAACTTCAAATGTACTTCCAAAATTATGTGCGCAGAACAAAGCAGGGCCACTGCCACTTTTAACCTGCATGGTTGTGCTGCCTTCTACAGTGTAAGAACCACTCGGAATACCACTGAATGAGAAAAAGTCTCCTGCACTTTTTGTGGTCTGTTTTATTGTTTTGTTATAGCCGGTACCGCTAATAGTAACAGTTGTGTTCATACTGGCAACCGACCCGTTATTTGTTGAACCTGATGTATAAACTGAAAAATCAAAGTAATCATCCTTGCAATCCTTGTAACAGGTGTACCCGTTATAGTCAAATTGAGTACATTTCTTTCCATCAGGTTCACTTGATTCATAACCACCTTCGGAGCAGGTCTTCTTCTTGTAGCAAGTTGTTGCGGAGGAGGACATTGTGGAGATGCCGGAAGCGGCTGCTGTTGCGGAAGAGGAATACTTGCTGGCCGAGGCAGAAATTCCTGAATTTGCACCGGAAACGGCTGCGGTCGCCAGGCCGGATTTTGCGGCTGTACTGGAAGCGGCTGTGGTCGCCAGGCTGGATTTCGTGCCGGAAACGGAGATTGAGGCGATATCGGAGAGGGAGCGGGAGGCCGAGGCAGCGTTAGGTTGTCCGGCATAGCGGGTATCGGTTACCGAGATGCAGTCGCTGCCCTGACAGGAGGAATACCAGCCGTTGGAGGTATTGCAACTGCATGCGACATAACAGATTTGGCTACAGGTATCACTGTGTCCGGGGGCTACCTCATCTACAAAGACCTCACTGTAATCATAACATTTACCATCTGCGCTGCATACCTTATCGGTTTTGTGGCTGGATACATAAGAGTTATTATACGACCCGCTTCCACTACAACCGTTTATCTTATAACCTGTTGTTGTTCCGCAAGTATGGCCGCTGTCGGTTGTATAATATCTATATTCTCCAGTACCTTTTTGAGAAGAAGATATTACGCAGTCGCCACGACCTACTGTTTCGTTTTTCAAGCATGTTCTGCTGCCACCACAACTTGTAGAGGTTGTGGAATATGTAAAGTAATTCTGACATTCAGACGTTACACTATATTTACATCCAGTTGCCCAATAACAATACCTTGTTCCGGCGGAACTATTTGCAGAGTCATAGTTTGTATTAAAGTATGATGTACTCGGCTGGCTGCTACAATAGCTTCCCGCGCATCCTGTCGGATTATAGCACCGTTCTCCGCACCAGTCATCATAATCACAGCTAAAATATGAACTACAAGAACTTTCATATCTACAGCCGCTTCCGGTTGGGATGTAACAGGTCTTGCTATGGCCGCAACCACTCGTGCTGGTTGTTGTATAAGATGCAGAGGTAAAGTAGCTACCCGGCGTATCTGAGCAGGCGTAACCATTACCACGACATCCACTCGGATAATATGCCGTAATAGTGCCGCCGTTAGAAGTTACATCTGTTGAAACTGACGTATAAGTAAATCTTGTCGTATTAGAATTTGTACACTTTTCATCTGTAGCATACTTACAGGTTACACCGTTAGACGAACTTGTTGTCGTATCAAAGTACTGGTCATGCGGTTTATTATTGTTGGCAACCGTATCGGCACGACAGGTCGATGCCCTGTAGCAGGTTTTACCCGTACTGATAGAATTTACTCTGTTGAAGATATACTGATTCGGGGTATAAACACAGCTTTCTGCACGATAACATCTTGAACCACTGGCAAGCGAGCTTGACGTATGGAAGAAGTTTGTATTCGGGCTGAATGTGTAGGCACCACGGCTGAACGCACAGTTCTGACCACGATAGCAGCTGCGTCCTGTCGCAGACGACGTAATTACATCAAAGAACTGGCTGTTCGGGCTGGATACATAAGCACCAGCATTGGTACGGCAGCTTTCACCGCGATAGCATCTTGAACCACTGCTTATTGAATGCGACGTATTGAAGAAGCTCGTGTTCGGGTACGAACTGTACGCACCTCTGCCCAGAGCACAGTTTTGACCGCGATAACAGGTAATACCTGTCGCATACGACGTGATTACATCAAAGAACTGGCTGTTCGGGCTGGATACATACGCACCGGCATTGACACGACAGCTTTCGCCACGATAGCAGGTTGAACCGCTGGCAATAGAATGTGACGTATTAAAGAAGCTCGTGTTCGGGTACGAAGAGTAAGAACCACGTGTCGTTGCGCAGCTTCCGCCACGATAACAGGTCGAATCCTGCTGAGCGTTAGTAGATGTCAGTACGTTGAAGAACGAGCTGTTCGGAGCCGACGTATAAGCACCGGCATTTGTACGGCACCCGCCCTGTGCACGGTAACAGGTTGAACCGGAAGCGGAAGACTGTGTTGTTACAAAGAAGCTGGTATTGGTTACAGCCGCCGACGAGGAGGCGCACTTCGCCCCACGGTAGCAGGTTGAACCGGAAGCATAAGACGTATGGACAACAAAGTATGTGCTGTTCGGCGTCGAGGTATAGGCACCAACCGCAGCATCAGCCACTCTGTCCGCACGGTATGACGTTGAACCGGAGGCCAAAGACTGGATATAGTGGAAGAACGACGTGTTCGGGTGCGAACTGTATGCACCGGCCGCAATATGTACCTTATCGGAACGATATGAGGTTGAACCAGACGCCAAAGAGTGAATTACATTAAAGAACGATGTGTTCGGCATAGAACTATACGCGCCGGCGGCAATATGCGAGCTTTCGCCACGATATGACGTCGAACCGGAGGCTAACGAGTAAATTACATAGAAGAACGATGTATTCGGTGTCGAACTATAGGCACCAGCATTGGTATGAATGCCTGATCCGCGATATGCCGTTGAACCGGACGCCAGAGAGCCGCCGTACAGGAAGAACGACGTATTCGGGCGGGAAGTGTACGACCCGTTCGGGTTTGCGCTCTCGCCACGGTAGGAGATAGAACCGGACGCCGAAGACTGAATAACGATAAAGTAGCTGGTGTTCGGCGTTGACGTATAAGCACCGGCCGCAGGATTTGTGCTTTCGCCGCGGTATGATGTCGAGCCGGACGCCAACGAACTGATGGTGATAAAGAAACTCGTATTCGGTTTGGAGCTATATGCACCGGCGGCGATGTGCGATTCTTCGCCACGATATGCCGTCGAGCCGGTTGCCGAAGAACTAATCGTTACAAAGAACGACGTGTTCGGCGAAGACGAGTATGCACCGGCAGCCGTGTTACAGCTGGAACCGCGGTAACAGCCGGAACCGGAAGCAAAAGAGTTTATGGTATAGAAGAACGACGTATTCGGTTCCGAACTGTATGCGCCGGCGTTCAGGTCCTTACAGCCTTCGCCGCGGTAGCAAGTTGAACCAGATGCGATTGAGCTTTCTACATAGAACCATGCCGTATTCGGCGAAGACGAGTATGCACCACCGGCTATATAACAATTTTGACCACGATAGCAGGTTGAACCCGATGCATAGGAATTAATAGTTACGAAGAACGACGTATTCGGAACCGATGTATAGGAACCTGTTGCCAGATAACATTCCTGACCGCGGAAACAGGTCAAACCGGTTGCCGTTGAACTGATGGTAACAAAGAACGACGTATTCGGACGAGAGCTGTAGGCACCAACGCTCGGCTCGCAGGACGTTGCGCGGTAGCAGCGGGTCGCGTCATTACAAAGCGCGCGAATATCGCCAAACCACGGATACCAGTCATTTTCTATCTCTTCGTGGTCGCGGATATCTTCAAAGTTCGTTTCACAGCCAATCTTTTTATAACAGCCGGACGCGTCATTACATTCATTGATTTCGTACAAACAAGCCGGATAAATTTCCTTATCTTGCAGGCCGGTATAGAATTCATCCCAATACGGCGCGTTCAGCGAGCTCAGGTAAAGCTCCTGTTTGCCGGTTTTGTTGTCAACATTAGACGCATTGATAAACGAACTGTAGAATCGGTTTTCCTCACTACAGGAAATCTTTTTCCAACACTGGTGCTGCGCGTCGTCCTGATGGCAGTTTGTCGTAATATAGGTACACCCGTTGTTGGCACTGGTTATGCGACACCCTATCCCTTTGATACAAGACGAATTATTGACAGCATCGTAAGTGTTGCCGTTTTTGGTGTAAGTTCCGTAACCGGGGTTAACATCCGCATAAAAGGCATCATGGTACGGATTGTTTTTAACATATTGGGCGCTGTAGTTATAGCCTTTCTGGTTTTCAACAATTTCCATCCACTTCAGATAGGCCTCTTCCGAATCGTAAATCACGCCTTCGTTGACGTGGTTGCTGTACCACTTACGGACATTGTTACACCCTGTCCACAAATAACAGTAGTTCGGCACGTCATTACAGTTCAAACCGTTACCGGTATCGTTACCGGAACCGTCCGACTGAGCATACGAACATACAATTTTGTTAGTCAGGTTATAATCTTCCGTAACCAACCCATTTCCGGTTGAATTTAGCGTTTTAATCAGCTGAACCGTTCCGGATACGTCTTTTTCATTAGTCATCTGGTCTTCGGAAAGATACGGAATAAAGTTGTCCCAGCCGCTTGCCAACTGAGCACTGTCATTACGATAATATTCCTTACCGGTATTCAATTCATCATGATTACAGTCATATACCTGCATACAACCGAAACCACCGCAACGGGTTTCCTGACGGTATTTACAGTATTCACCGGTATTTTCAAAAAAGAATCTTCTGTCTGTATTACACTGGGAGAAGCGGCACTTTCCTCCATAAAGTTTGCTGTCCCATGCGCACCGTGCCTCATACGGTACAAGATTTCCATCCAAATTAACAATCGGATTGCCATTTCCATCTAAAAGCGCCTTATCGTCGGGGTCGTTTGTCCCGTCAACCTCGACAAAGCCGTATGAGCAGCCGCAGTATTGCCAGTATGTGATGTTGTCTGCAGCGCCTTTACACGACTTGCCATAGCCGACCAGTGCGTCGTCAATTGAGCATTCCTGATATCCTTCATTTGCAACCAATGTGGAACAACAGTCGTTATCCTTGTACTTTGCCTCATCCCCGGCATAACAGAACGTTGCACCGGCGCGAGGGTTCGCACACGTCTTGTAAGAAGAATCGCATTCGCCTTCTCCGACTCCATAAAAACCGTTAGTATCACAACTCAAATCTCCGAGTCGGCAAACCTTCGCCAATGAGGCCTCGGAGTACAGCAAGCCAAGCGCGGCAACTGTAATCAGTATCAGTTTTTTAGTCATCACATACCTACTTTTAAATAGAATAATACTCTTGAGAGAGTACCATATTTTTGGACAAATGTCAATCCTTTTTAATATGCGAATCGTAAAAAAAGCTTTAAAATGTGCAGTTTGAGATTAAATTTTATGGTTTATTTTATACTTTTTACTGTTTAATTTTTGTGCGCAGATTTTCTAAAAGCCCCTCTACCCCTTTAGGAGATTTTGCAATAAACGAGGTATATTCGTTGCGCGCAGTCTGAGCCAAACTTACATTTTCAATAATAATATCTATAATTTTAAGTTTGCCGCTATGATTGTAAACGCGCCATTTTACGCTGACCGGCTTACCCTCCGGCATCGGGACTTTGGTATTTACAAAAATCTGACTGGGATTGCTTGCCGGGCTCGTCCCTTCAAATACAAATTTCTTACCTTTGAATTCATCAAACCGCTTTGACCACGTCTGAACATTAAATTCCTTGTACAGGTTTATGAACTCCGCCTGCTGCTTTGCCGAAGCCGTCCGCCAATAGCGGCCAAGCACATATTTTCCGATAAAATCCAAATCAAGGTTTTCCGTAAACAACTGCTTGAATACTTTATTTTTTTCTGTCGGAGAAGCGTTTGAATTTATAATCTTTTCAATTCCTTCCCTGGTCAGACTTTCTACCATTTCTACAGCTTTGCCGCCGTCTATCCCAGCAGATGCAGCCTGAACAAAACCAAACATTAAGAATAAAAATGCCAGTATTTTTTTCATTTCGTCCCTCTTAAATTCTAAAAATCGTCGTTCATTTCGCCCATATCGAAATCATAATCAGGCACCGAATTTTCCTCATTCCGGCCGCAAGCCTTTATTTTGCCCCGGTTTTGCAGATATGCGGATTTTACCGCTTCATAATAGTCAATTGAGCCTTCTTCCAGACTTTCAAGGAATTTCAAGTTCTCAGCCATCAGATTCAGATACTTCAAACCGCTTGCCGTATAATATACGAGCCACGCGTCTTCCCCTCCGCTCTCCTGCGCAATCCAGTATCCGGGAGAAGAATACCCGTCTACAGTGAACCCTACGGCAGCACGCGGAGTGCTCGGACCAACCACCGGCAAAACAATAAACGGGCCATCAGGCACACACCATGTCGCCAGCGTTTCATCAAAACCGGTCTTATCCTTTTCCATTCCCATAGAAGACGCAACATCATACAATCCAACGAGACCAAACGTCGTATTAATAACAAAACGGCCGAGATTATTGCCGGAATCAGAAAACTCCCCCTGAAGCATATGATTTGCTGCAGATATCGGCTCATCAATATTACTAAAAAAATTTGTTACACGCTGGCGAAAATATTCATTTGTTACCGCACGGTAGCCTTTTGCCACAGGCCGGATGACGAATTTATCCAGTTTATTATTAAAAGAAAACATTGCCCGGTTATATGTTTCCAACGCCGTGTCATTCTCCGGCGAAACAGTTTCAGAGGCAGGCGCTCCGGCGCATCCGCCCAGTCCAAGCAATAATAATAATGCAGTATATGTAAAAAACTTTTTAGTCAATTTTCCCTCAAATCTCAAAAAATATTTTGATTTAATATAGCGGCTTTATTTGATAAATCAACTATAAAATTCTTACTTGCTGTATGTAAACAGACATTTATGCCACTGCGCCGGATTAAATGCAGGCATACCTGTCCAAAAATGCAAAAATATTACAAATTGGAAATGTTTTGTGTTTTGCAAAACAAATTTCCCGCGCTAGTATTCGGGTATGTCATAATTTTTGAGAGGAAGACACTGATGACTACATATAACGGAAAAATCAATCTTTTCGACTGTGCCACCGCACAGAAAGTAATCGGTCAAGAAACATTTCTAAACGCATTCAAAACAGTTCTTGACCACGGCGCTTATTGTCAGGGACCGGAAACTAGAGAACTGGAAGAAAAACTCGCCCAATATTCGGGAACAAAATACTGCGCAACAAATGCTTCCGGCACCGATGCCCTAACGCTGGCTCTTATGGCTTGGGACGTCAAACCCGGCGATGCTGTTTTTGTTTCCTCGTTTACGTTTGTCGCTTCTGCAGAATGCGTCGTTTTGCTTGGCGCTACGCCGATTTTTGTTGATTCGGCGCCGGACACGTTTACGATGGATCCGGCAGACCTGAAAAAAGCAATTGAAGAAGTCAAGAAAGAAGGGAAACTCAATCTGAAAGCCGTTATTGCGGTAGATATCTTCGGTTCGCCCTGTAATTATGACGAGATTATGAAAATTGCCCATGAAAACGGGATGAAAGTTTTGAGCGATGCCGCCCAAGCTTACGGCTCCACGTACAATGGCAAAAAAGCCGGTTCCATTGCAGATATGACCGCAACTTCGTTTTATCCGACAAAGCCTTTGGCTTGTTACGGAGACGGCGGCGCAACCTTCACAAACTCCGAAGAAGAATACGAACTTTTAAAATCCTGCCGCGTTCACGGCATGAGCTCAACAGACCATTATGATAACGTTCGCCTCGGCGTTACGGGACGTATGGACTCTTTCCAAGGGGCTGTTTTATTACAAAAGCTTAAAATTTTTGATGATGAACTGGTAAAAAGGGAAAAAATTGCTCAGACGTACGACAAAGAACTGAGCCCTTACTTTGGTAAGCAAAGAGTTCTTGACAATGCCACTTCTGCCCGGGGACTGTACACAATTACCTGCGAAAAAAGGGATGAACTGATGGCTTTCCTAAAAGAAAACAACATTCCCTGCGGCGCATACTATCCGCGTCCGGTCAATACACAGACTGCTTACAAAAAGTGGAATACGAGAAGCCTTCCCGTATGCGAGAAACTTTCCAAAACAGCTTTAAGCATACCGATGCATCCGTATTTGGAACCGGAAGCGCAGGAATATGTCATCAGCAAGATGAACGAATTTGCCGCCAAGTACGTTCAGACCGCTGCATAATCCGTTTGTCCGGCATTACATTAACAGACGCCGAAAGGCGTCTGTTTTTTGTCGGGCTTTGCGCGCAGGGTTCACATACTGCATTATAGGCAATTGTACAGATGCTATCGCTATGGTTATTGATTTTTTAAGTAATTTATCCTATATTACAGTCAGAACTATAATTTTAGAAGAAGGGGAAACCAAATTATGTTAGAAAGTAAAGAATTTGCCGCATACAGCAACGGTCAGGTTATTGACGAAGGCTTAAGGAACTTTATGCTGAAAATTTACAACTATATGGCCGGCGGTTTGTGTGCTACGGCTTTGGCCGCATATATAATTGTCAGCAATACTTCATTGCTGCGCCTGTTTTTTAATGAAACGGGCTACTCGGCATTCGGCTGGCTGGCTTTATTTGCACCGCTGATTTTAGTATTCGCTTTTGGCTGGGTTTTACAGAGAGGAACCTTGCAACAAGTTCAAGCCATGTTTTGGGGGTATTCCGTATTGATGGGCGTTTCTCTTGCGCCGATTTTTCTGGTATATACCGGTGCCAGCATTGCCCGTGTCTTTTTAATCACGGCAGCGACGTTTGGCGCTCTCAGCCTGTACGGCTATACGACTAAAAAAGACCTTAGCGGCTGGGGAAGCTTTTTGTATATTGGCGTATTCGGATTGATTATCGCCTCTATTGTCAATATCTTTATGAAAAGTTCCGGACTTGATTACGCCTTGTCCTATCTCACGGTATTTATCTTTGCCGGACTTACGGTTTATGATACGCAGAATATGAAGTCCCTGTACTATGCAAACGGCATGGGCGGCGATATGGCGGCTAAAGGCGCTATTGCCGGCGCATTGTCATTGTATCTTGATTTTATCAATATGTTTATGGCGTTGTTAAGACTGCTTGGTGACAGAAGATAAGACAAAACAGCAGGCCGGTTTTAACAGCCGGCCTTACTTTTTATAATAAGAGGGAGAGAAGATGGATAACAATATTTTGGATTTGTATGCTAAAAGGCACAGTTTTTATAGCATAACCAATGATTGCCCGTTAACCGCGGAAGAAATCGAGAACCTGGTTCAAAAATCTTTAGAACTGTATCCGAGCCCATTTAATTCGCAAAGTGCCAGAGTTATGGTTTTATTCGGCAAAAACCACAAAAATTTATGGGACATTACCCAAACAGAACTTTTAAAAGCAGCACCTGAAGAAAAGGCTCAGGCAATCTCGGATAAAATTGCAAGCTTTGCCAACGGACACGGAACTATTTTATATTTTACAGACACGGCCATTACCCAAGCATTACAGAATAAATTTCCGCTTTATGCTGCAAATTTTAATAATTGGGCGTATCAGTGCAATGCTATTTTACAATTTATGGTATGGACGGCTCTGGCTAATTCCGGCGTCGGCGCCAACCTGCAACATTATAATCCGCTTATTGATGATGCCGTTCGTAAGGCTTTTAACATACCGAACAATTGGGAACTTGTTGCCCAAATGCCTTTTGGCGGCATTGGCATAACGCCTCAAGCACACAGCGTTGAAAATATAAAAGAAAAATTTATCGTTAAAGCATAGATTACAAGGTGTGAAAATAAGAGGCTGCCTTTTTATGTTCTCACATCCTGGTTCAGTAAGACTAATTGCTCAGTTTTGTGATATATTGAGGCGGGATAACACCATCTTTAACAACTATCAGATAATAGGGAACAACCGAAAAACGCAGCCCCAATTTTTCATCACAAACAGACCAATCTATCGGTGAGGTATCTATATCGGCAACTGAATCCAGTTTCACCAAACGCTCATCAACATCTTGTGGTAAATCTTTATCCAAATCCGGACGGATTGCCGGCGAAACATAAACAGCTTCTATCAGCCCGTCTTTCATCAGGCTATTCACATCAATTGCAAACAAATCGGCATTTTCAATAAATGGTTTGAACATATTAATACTTTTTTCAGTATATTGTATTGGTTCAGAAAAAGCTCTGACAGCACGACTTCTTCCTTTAAAACACCGTTCCATCCATTGACATATTCCGTTATGCGTGGTTTCACCGGAGCGTTTGTAATAATAGCTTAAATCTGCATGAGGATTTTGGGCAAAGGATAATATTCCATCTGTCAATACCGTATTTCCTTTGGCTACGTAATGATATAATCGCATCTTTCTCCCCTTTTAACTTCGTTTATATTATTGTGAATTATTACAAAGATTTTTTTTGTTTTCAATAACTAAATCATTCGGCAGACAACTAAATTGGCAAATAATACAGAATACCGTTCTATTATCAGGCTAATGAGTATGAGAACCCTAACAAATAAATAAACTTACTAGTTATTTAATACCATATAGATACCGATAATTATTACTGTAAAGGAGATGAGTTTTTTGATGACATCATAAGTGCTTAAATTTTCTTTAAAATGGTTTCCGAATATTTTATAAAGCACAAATCCCAGTAGAAGCGTAAATATGCTTTGAGATGATTCGATTGATTCTACCACTAAAACTGGAAGATAAGCCAAAGCTATTGTTAAGGCGAGCGTTCCGCCTTGGTTTAGAAGTTCATTAGATAAAAAGAGTTTGATTTTCTTTTTATATTGCGGAAACATGCTTATAATATCTGTTCTGTATTGAGGTAACAGTAAGAGAGATAAACAAATTGCTGTTGCAAAAATTGAGCCCCAGAATAAAACGGTTACAAAATCAACATTTTGCAGAGAATATTTTGATAATACCGAAGATAAAGATAATAAAACGGATACGACTAACATCAAAAAGAAAGCAATATTGAGTTTTAATTTTTTGATGTCAAAATTGAGCAAAAAAGTGGAAAGTAAAATAATTCCAAAACCGCAATATTGAGTTAGGCTCAATTTTTCATTCACAATAAAATAAGCGAATACCGGAATGGTGATTTTTCCTAAAGAGAATAATGCCACAACAATCGAGGTATCAATATTGCGGAGTGCGTGATAATAGGGAATTTGGTAACAAACTTCAATTACTGAGATGATAAATAATATTGCTAAAATCTCTAATGGCGGAATAATCGGGGTTCCGAAGAAAAATAAAAACGGAATGATAATAACATTGCTGATTGTGGCATAAAATACTAACGAAGGTATTTTCTTAAAAATGTTATTGGAAAAATGTGCATCAACAATACAAGACAAAGCGTGTAAAAGCGGTGTTAAAAAAGCAATCAGAACGTACATATAAAATCCTTATCCTATGTTGGAATATAGTATAATTTTTTAAAAAGTCCCATAATTTTGTAAAAAACACTTATTCAAAACTTTCAAAATCGGACTTATTCAAAGCCTTGATTTATGTAGCAAAAAAGCATCTCAAACGGTGCTTTTCAATAAATGGTGCGCGATACTGTACAGTTATCGGACTGATGAGTATGAGGATTTCAAACAACTTTGCTATAAAATTGAGATGTTTTAAATTTCCACTTCCACTATTAAAAAAGGATGGTCTGAATAACGCATATCTTCTTTAGCTGACAAAAGTTTAAAATCTTTTGTCGCCAAAATGTATTCTATTTGAGTATCATAAGGGTATTTGGGCTGATGCTTTCGCCCGTTGAAAGATATTAAGGATTGCAAAGTATTGCCGATTCCCAATTCAGGAAATGCTTTATCTATGGCAATATCAACCGTATTAAAATCGCCGGTTATAAGCGAGGTTTTATCTGCGGGTATAAGCATTTTTGCCCATTGTTTACGATATTCGGCAAATTCTTCATTCCAAAAGTGTTTGCCAAAATGCTGAAACGGAAACATATGGGTATTTATTACATTAACTTGCCTGCCGTCAGGAATTTCCAAAGAGGCTTTTTGAATATATTTATCGTGCATAATCCAATGATCGCCATTTGGTCTGATTGTTTCTATCTTAGGATTTGCCAACTTTAAAACTTTGTATGATAAAAAGGGGAACTTTGAACAAATAGACAAACCGTAAAATTTATCTCTTACCAGCCAAGCTTTTTCACCGGATAAACTTTTATGATGCGGCAAATTGCATTTTTTTGACAGTTTCTCAATAAAGAAGCTTGTTCCCTTATCATTATCCATAATACATTCTGCCAAACATAAGATATCTGGTTCTTCCTTTGTAAAATATTCGATGTATTTTTCGGGATGAAAACCGCCTGATATGTTTTCTTTTTTCTCATTGAATCCACAATGAAGTACACATTGCATAATATTAGCAAAAATAATTTTTACTTTCATGAAATACTCCAATACTTTTATTTTTTATGCGATTTTATATGAGAAAGATTAAAATGGATATAATTTTAGCTAAAAGTCCGATAATTTTGCGAAAAATACTGTTTTCAAAACCTCAAAAATTGGACCAAATAAGCACTTGTTTTAAAACAAAAAAATCCGCAAAAATTGCGGAAATTCATAAATGGTGCGCGATACTGTGCGATTATCGGACTAAAGAATATGAAGATTTAGAAAAAATAAACTATTATTTAGAAATAAAATTCCATATATCTTGACAAAGAAGACAATCTAAAGATTGAATATGTTCTTTTAATAGTTTATCTGTTTTCATAATTGGTCGTAAATCACAGTAATAAACTCCGTCAAGGGAATTTAGACCTATTGTGTAGGCTTTAAAGTGTCCTGTTAAAAATGTTTGGCCTATTTTATATTCTGGCTCTTTTCCTGCCCTTTGTACATCGTGCAAAAAAATTGCAAAATGAGGTGTCTCTGTTGCTGTTAATCTATTGTACATTAATTTATCAAGAAAAATTTTATCAATTCTATCTTTACTTGATGTTTTTACAGACCCAATAGCAACGATTTCCCCTTTTATTTTAATTTCTATATCATTTTGGTAATTCATGATTTCATTGGATTGAGGAATATTTACCCCTAAAGTTTCTGAAGTTATATCAAATCCTAATTGAGTAATAATGAGTTGCATTAATCTTTCAAATAAATCTCCATTAACTTTTCTGGATGTATTCGTTTTGGAAGAAGGAAGGGCATCTAAAGCACAGCCGATAGATTGTTGCGTTGTATAAATAAAGTTATTAACATCCTTTCTTAAGGAAAAATCATGTTTAATATTTTTTATATTATTTAATATCTCAATAAATCTTTTTGAAAACTTATCGTATTTATCATAATTCATAAATAAGTTTTCATTTATAGGTCTGGTAATATTATATTCACCATCTCTTCTGTACTGCAAAAACTTATAATTATTTTCATTTTTTGCAATAATTTCAGCTTGTAGTTCTGTAGAAATGAACTCCAAGTAAACTTTTGCAAAATCGATATAGTTTTCGATATTTGCAAATCTATCTTTTTGAGATACCCAAGACATAATTTCCCATAATGTTTTCATCTAATAGCTTCCCTTCTTTTTAGAATATCTCTATCATATTTAATCCAATCTTCAATATTTTTATCAGGTACCTTTTTTAAGCGAATAGTTGACCATCTTAGATATTCCTGACATTGCTCAATACCAATCCATCGACGTTTCAACTGTTTAGCACATACAACTGTTGTTCCACTGCCAGAGAAAGGGTCTAAAACCACATCATTTTCATTAGAAGATGCAAGAATAATTTTTCTTAATAGTTCTTCAGGTTTTTGTGTAGGATGCGGTGTTTTTTCTCCCATTCCATTACATGTGGTTGGGACCTCAATAACATCTTTAGGTTTTGCACCAGCAGGATTAGGCATCCATTTACCATATTTTTTTCCATTTCCATATTGACTGCTTTCGGCCTGAGACCTTTCTGGATACTTTAAAGTATGGGCATTATAGGGTATACGAATATTTTCAATATTAATGGTGTAATTATTTGATTTTCTTAAGCACATAATACTTTCATGGCTTCGTCCCCAATCTTTCCCTAAATTAGCTTTATTTTTATAATACCAAACTAACCAACGAGAATTCTCAAAATACTTCATCGCCGGAAAATGAAGGTCCGCTAAAATTTCAGAAAATCCACAAATATAAAGAGTTCCTGTATCTTTTAATACTCTATGAGCTTCTTTAATCCACTTTATAGACCATTTGATGTATTCTTCTCTACTTTTAAAAGTATCCCATTCTGCTTTTTTTATAGAATATGGAGGGTCTGCAAAAATTAAATCAATGGTGTTATTTTTAATTTTTTTCATATTTTGTATGCAATCGCCACAAAGCAACTCGCCACCGTTTTCTTCATAAAATGATGAAGGATTTTTCTTAAAAATGTTTTCAATGTCTTCTGTTGTCATGAGTTTACAAAGTTACCAAATATCATTTATATAAATTATAATCGACAAAGAAATATTTATCCATTTATGTTTTATTTTTCTCACAGATTTTATGCAATAAAAAAATCTCAGCGATTATCTAACATCAAAAAGTCCGATAAGCAGACTAAAAAGCACCTCTATGAAAACGCTTAAAATCGGACTAAACAAACGCTTGTTTTAAAACAAAAAAATCCGCAAAAATTGCGGAAATTCATAAATGGTGCCGCTAGTAAGAATCGGACTTACGACCCCGTCATTACCAATGACGTGCTCTACCACTGAGCTATAGCGGCATATACAAACTGATAACCAATGACATGCAGAAACTTTGTACTACAGTTTCATCGGTTAACGGTTGTCAGAATAACCAAACTTTTTATAAAATCAACATAAATTTTCAAAATTATTTATTTTTTTCGCATTTATATAAATTTTCAGGCTTAAACAAATAATTTATTTGAAAAAAATTTCATATAATGTTAAATACGGATTTGTCAGTAACTTTCAGGGATGTCTTGCAATATGCCCAATAAAAAACATATAAACAAGCCGGAGCGGCCTTTTAAAACAAAGCCAATGAATTTAGAAAAATTTCTGTGGCTGCGCAAGAATTTTATTTATTGTTTAGCTCTGGCTGCGCTTTTATGGATTGTCGGTATAAGTTATTATATTGACCATTTTATCGGATGGAACAGCATTTTTGCAATTGAGCCGGCTGATTTTGGCTTTTTCGTTTTATCTGTAACGGTTCCTTTGTTATTGTTGTGGTTTATTTTGGCATATATTGAAAGAAGCAGCAGTCTGGATGCTAATGCCGAATTATTTCAAAATTATATTGAAAACCTGTTATACCCTGACGAAACTGCTTCGAAACAGGCAAGAGCCCTTGCTGCTACTTTACAGGAGCAAATACATCTTTTACAAAAGGAAAATAAAACGGTTATTGAACAATCTGCGAAAATAAAAACAGATTTGGACGCGAGATTAGCAGAATTAAGCAATATTTTGCAGCTTTTGGACAGTTATTCAGCCAAGACCTTGACGGATTTAAATGACGGCGTTAAAGCTCTGGCAGATAAATGCTCCTATATTACGGATAAAACAACTAACACCGTTTACAATATACGCGAAAGTTCTGCAGAAATTGCCGAAAACGCTTCATTATTTCTTAGCCGCATCAACCCTCTTTTAGATGAAATTTCTGCTCTGTCCTCAAATGTAAAGAATAGTATTGCCGACAATAAAATCAATCTGACCGAAGTAAAGAACCAATTGGAACAAAGCGCAGAAATCAGTCAGGCTCATATTGATAATATGTTAGCCAAGACTGCCGAAAACACATTAAGAATCGAACAATCTTTTTATAAAACATCCGAAGAATATGAAGCTCTGTATAAACGCATGGACACAAGCATTTCAAGTCTGGAGGGACGGGTTGAAGAACAAAAAAGGCTTATCAGCACTCAAACCAAAGTTCTGGATCATAATTCCGAACTTTTAGACAATAAGCTGTCAAAATACGGGAAAATTATATCACAAGAAATAGATAAACTGGTTAAAAATTCCGTGGAATTAGAAAAAATCACCAAAAAACAAATCAACACGCTTAAAAATGTTAATATGGAAACAGGCAAAGCCATTCACGGCATCGGCGATGTTTTTGACGAAAAACGTTCAGAACTTGAAAGACGCTGTGAATATGCAGTTAACAGTATGCAAAATGTCATTATAGCTATCAACAAGGAAACTGACAAATTGATATCCTTTACCAACTTAACACAAGCTAAAAATTACGATTTGCAAAATATTACGGAAACCATCGTCGATAAAATTGGCGACATCAGCGGGAAACTGGCATTAAAAACAGATGCGCTTAAAGACAAAGCCGTTGAAGTTATTGACAAATTCACGGAAGCCAGTGAGTTAATTACCCGCAGCACAGATAAGATAAATATGTCTTCAAATTTGGTGGTTACAAACGGAAAACAAGGCGTCAAACTTTTGGAAGAGCAAAATTTTTATATAAACAATGCCATGACAAATATGGATTTGGTAAAGGAAAAACTGGACAAACTACGGCAAGATATCAAAAAATCGGCAGAAGAAGTAACGGCCACACTGGCGAATTACGAAAAGCAAATCGGACAATTTAATGAGCCCGGACAATTTAATGGCTCCATAAGCTCCGGAAAAACCCAAACTTTTACATCGGAAGTTGAACAGTTGACTTCTGACATCGACAGAGAAAAGCTCATTTACACGGCCAAAGAAATCGGAAGATTCCTGCAAACACTGGGGCTCAGAGCCGACAAGTTGTATGCAGGCGCAGACATTTTTGACCTGTGGGATGATTATCTTAATGGCAACAATCTGGCTTTCACGAATTACCTGACAACAAGAATGACAAAGAAACAAATCGCATCTGTTCGCAAAGCATTTGACGATAATACTGATTTTCATAACCTTGTTATAAAATATCTGTTTCTTATGGATACTTTTATAAAAGAGATGGCAGCTCCCGCTGAAGAAAGCCGTGATGAATTAATAAATTTATCGGTAAACGCTTCGCTTGACAGAATGTATTTTATTTTAATTAAGGCATTAAACAGTGCTGAATAGGAAAATGAATAGTATCATCGGACTCAAAAGCAATGTTTTTCTGGCCCCTATGGCGGGTATCACGGATTATCCGTTACGAAAGCTGGTGGCAGAAAAAGGAACGGCAAACCTCTATTCGGAAATGGTTGCGATAAATGCTATCAGCCGCAGAAATCCTAAAACATATAGGATTGCCGACGTCAGAAAAGAACCGTATCCGGTTATTGTACAGCTGGTGGGTAATGATCCTTATTTATTTTCTGAAGCAGCAAAGCTTGCTGCTGATTTGGGAGCATATTCTTTGGACATTAATATGGGATGTCCGGTCAAAAAGGTTGTCGGCAACGGTTCCGGCTCTGCCCTAATGAAAAATTTACCGCTTGCTTCCAAGATTATTGAAAGCACTGTCAGGGCCACCTCGTTGAAGGTTTCCGTGAAATTCCGCAAAGGCTGGGACAACAATACGGTAAATGCTCCCGAATTTGCAAAAATGTGTGAAGACAGCGGTGCCTGCTATGTTACAGTTCACGGCAGAACGCGGGCACAAGGATACTCTGGAACAGCCGACTGGGATATTATCAAGCAAGTCAAAGAAGCCGTTAACATTCCGGTTATCGGAAACGGGGACATAACATCTCCTTATCTCGCCGAGCAAATGCTCCGACAGACAAATGCGGACGGCGTGATGATTGGCCGCGGCGCGTTAGGAAATCCCTGGCTTCCCGGGCAGGTTCATGATTATATAACCTCAGAAAAGGCTCCTTTACCTATACCTGTTGCCGATATAAAAAATGCCCTTTTGCAACAACTCGCCGATATGGCCGATTTTTATGGCCAGGAAATGGCTGTTGCCATTTCACGCAAATTTGCCTGCTGGTATTCAAAAAACTTGCGTGACGCAAAAAAATTCCGTGAAACCTATAATAAAATTTATGATTATCATGCGGCTCTCCGCGCTATTGAAGATTATTTTGTCCAACAAGAGAAGGAGTTATAATACAATGAAAATACTTATCGGCGGTGCAGGAAACGTCGGCCGCAGTATTGTCGACTACTTGTCCCAAGCCAATAATGACATTATCGTTACGGATACCAATAAAGAACGTCTGGACGAATTGGCGAAAGAATTTGACGTGCAGACCTTGCAGGGCTCTATTTCACATCCCGGCATTATGGAAAAGATGGGTGCCAAAGGCGCAGATATTTTAATTGCCGTCACAGACAATGACGAAGTCAATCTTGTTGCCTGCCAAGTTGCCCATACATTGTTTCAAATTCCGAAAAAGATTGCGAGAGTCGATTCCGAATATTTTCTCAATCCTTTATGGAATACGCTGTACAGCGATAAAAATCTTCCGGTAGACTTAGTTATTTCTCCTGATGTCGAAATAGCCAAAGCGATTTTAAATCTGATAGAAATTCCGGGAACAACAGCGGTTTTTCCACTTGTTGACGAGAAACTTTACCTTTTGTCTTTTAAATGTTCGGACAAATGCCCTTTGATAAATACGGAAATCAATGAAATAAAAAAATATTACAACAGTCCCGTTATCCATATTATCCGCGAAGATAAAAGCTTTTTTGCCAAGCCAAACGAAACTATTCATGCCGAAGACGAAATTTTCATCCTGGTAGAAAGGGACAAAGTTTTTGATACGCTGCATGATTTCGGCATTATTGTTAAACAAAACGAAAATCTGGTTATGTTTGGAGGCAATGCAATTTCCTACTACATTGCAAGCGTTCTTGAAAAAGACGACAGTATTTCCAACTGCAAGATTATCGAAGATGATAGCCGTATAGCCCAAGAACTGGCCGAAAACCTTAACGATACGCAGATTATAAAAGGCGAAATGATGAGCGATGCAATTCTGGAAGAAGCAGAGATAAGAAATGCAGATGTATCTGTTGCTGTTACGGAATATGACAAAGACAACCTTTTAGCTTCGCTCATTGCACGAAAGTGCGGCGTATCCCATACCTTGTCACTTGTCAATTCCAGAGCTTTTGACAGTTTGATTGACAATGGGGAAGACAATGTTATCGTTGACCGTTCACTGGTAACAACTTCTGCAATGCTTCAGGATTTGCGCAAAGCTAAAATTAACAATGCCTACTGCCTTAAACGGGGGATGGGAGAAGTTTGGGAAGTGCGTATTGATGCAGACAGTATTAACACTGAAAAACGGATTGAAGATATCGGCCTCCCTGAAAAATGTAAAATTGGAGCGATTTACCGTAATGAAGAAATCATTTATCCCAAATCAGATGATAAAATTGAGGAAAACGATATTTTAATCGTCTTCGTTTCTCCCGCAGCAATGCGCAAAGCCGAAGAAATTTTCAGACTTTAAATACACCGTTTAAAACAGAGACATTGCTTCTGAACAGCGTTAAATTCAGAATATCTTCAATGTTTAAGTCAACGACTGCGCCGAGAACGTAATATATGCCCGATACCCTGAACAGCGTCTCTGATTACGGTTCTTCTGCCATATTCCCCGTCACGGACCATATCTCTTCTGATTTCCCGATCCCGACTGCGGTCATACGCACCGGTTTTCAATTTTTGTGAACTGAGACAGCTGCGATATGTTGTCTGTTCATCCCGGTCATAGCGGCTTGCGGCTTTTAATATGACATCTCCGGTTCGAATATCAACATAAGCTCCGGAATATTTTATGCTTAATCCGCGCGATAATTTCCGGTTATAGACGTAATGTTCCTGATTCGGTGTACTGGCAACTATTTCGTTATGAATATAATTTCTGTCCTGACTGCGGTCATAAACTCCGACACCGAGCTTTTGTGATTCCAAACATGCATCAATCGTAGAGTGGTAATCTTTATCATGAGGATCCGCTGCTTTGTATATGACATCACGGGTTTCATAATCAACATAGGCTCCTGTGTATTTTACGCTCAATCCACGGGACAACCGGCGGTCATATTCAAAGTTCCCGTCATTGTAATCAGCATCTGATACACCATCTAACGGAAATTCTGCCGACGCCTCCATACTTTCTTCCGGCAGAGCATACGCTTCAATTCGAGCCTCTGGTACTGACGGAGTTTTTGCTTCGCTTTTGCCGGGCATACTTACCAATGCGGCTATTCCTGCTGCTAACAGCTCTTTTTTTAACAATGTCCTCCGACGATTTTTTTTAATTTTTTCGATACTATCAGACATTCAATTTCTCCTCTTCTGACTGTAAGGTTATATTTTATATTAACATAATTTTGCCATATCGTAAAGGATTTTTTTCAAAGAGCATATTAGCGTTTTTTTAATTACATTTCGCAAAATTTTCGAGAATTGCCTAGCAAATAAATTATTTGGATTATAAAAACAGCCTTACAATTCAATTGTAAGGCTTCTATTGGTGGGCGTTGAGGGATTCGAACTCCCGACCCTCTCGGTGTAAACGAGATGCTCTAACCAGCTGAGCTAAACGCCCATCTCATTAACAGGTGATTTTATAAATGATATTTTTTTAAATTGCAAGTAAAAAAAACAAAAATTTTGATAAAATTTTATTTACACTAAAAAACAATAACTTATAAAAAAGCAGGCTTTTATAATAAAAGCCTGCTTAAATCTGCAACTCTTTCAAAATTAGTTTACTGCATCTTGAAGAGTTTTACCAGCTTTAAATTTCGGCTGCTTGCGAGCTTTAATTTTAATGGTTTCGCCGGTACGAGGGTTACGGCCGGTTGTAGCTGCACGCTTAGAAACAGCAAATGTTCCAAAGCCAACCAGACGAACTTCATCACCCGCTTTCAGCGCCTGGGTAATAGAAGAAATAAATGCATCCAAAGCCTTACCTGCATCAGCCTTTGTAAGACCAGCTTCACTAGCCATGCTAGCAATAAGTTCATTTTTGTTCACTGGAGGACTCCTCATAAAAAATTAATACAAAGTGAATTCTCTTCACAATTAAATTTGAGGAGATTTTTTTAATTAAATCAAACAAAAATCAATGTTACGCACAGGAAAAACCTTGAAAAACGGCGGTTTTCCGCCGTTTTTTTTATCTATTTCCGTTTTATCTAATTAATTTTAGCAGGAAAACGACTTTTCGTGAAAAAAAATTATCAGAAATTTCATTCCGAATCGCCGGTTTTATTCTGTTTGTACATTCCCTGCACAATATCAGCAAACTACATTTTTAGCCAAACCGCCTAAAGATGTTTCTTTGTAGTCACTGTTCAGATTCAGCCCTGTTTCATACATTGTTTTAATAATGCTGTCCAAACTTACTTTATATTGTCCGCTTCCCCTTACAGCCAGACGGCTGGCATTTACCGCTTTTATGGCAGCCATGGCATTTCTTTCAATGCATGGGATTTGAACCAACCCCTTTATCGGATCGCAGGTCAATCCAAGATTATGCTCCATCCCAATCTCTGCAGCATTTTCTATCTGACTGAGCGTTCCGCCCTGAACCGCGGTTAATCCGGCTGCGGCCATTGAACAAGCTACCCCTACCTCTCCCTGGCATCCTACTTCTGCACCTGAAATTGAGGCGTTGGTTCGGTATAAACAGCAAATAGCAGCCGCTGTAGCCAAATATGCAATATCGGCTTCTTCATCATAAAAAGCCTTTTTATGGGCAAAACGCTGGTAATAGCGCATTACAGCCGGGACAATCCCCGCTGATCCCATTGTCGGAGCCGTTATAATTTTTCCACCAGCTGCATTCTCTTCTGCAACGGCAAAAGCCCATAAATTAACCCAATCCAGAATATACAGAGCGTCATCAACATTATTTTCAAAGCGCTCTTGCAGACGTTTATACATTCCAGGCGCACGGCGTTGCAACTTTATGCTTCCCGGTAAGATTCCCGGTGTATTTATTCCATGATCTATATTTTGCTGCATTATTTCAACAATTTTGCGAATATACTTTCTGGTATCATTTTCAGAATAAAGAGCATGTTCATTTGCCAATACAACATCTTTAATTTGAAAATTATTTTTTATGCAAATATCTTTTAATTCCGCAAAACTTGAAAACTGATACGGCACATCCAGAGGTTTTCTCTCGATTTTTTGTGATATTTCATCTTTGCGGGCAATTGTTCCTCCGCCTACAGAAAAGTAGGTTTCTTCCAAGATAATGTTTCCATTAGTATCGCTGGCAACAAATTTCATTCCGTTGGGATGTTCTTTCAAAAATATCTGCTTTTCCAAAATAAAATTATAATCTATAGCAAACGATATTAATTGTTTCCCGCGCAGTAGCAATTGCCGATTATTTTTTATATTTTCGATATAGTTTCGGGTTAAATCAAGCTTATCAGCTTCATATCCAAGCAACCCATAAATTACGGCGTTCAATGTTCCATGCCCAATTCCGGTCAAGGCAAGAGAACCATACAGATATACTTTTACATCCGCAACATTACTAATTTTATTCCCTAAATTATCTACAAACCGTTTAGCCGCTTTCATGGGACCTACTGTATGCGAACTAGATGGGCCGATGCCAATTGCAAAAATTTCAGAAAGACTATAATACATATCAACACTATCCAAAAAATTCCAAACGATTAGCAATATACGCTATATATTTTTAAAGTAAATATAAATCCTGCCCATGAGTGGAGCAATCCTGCATAACATAGGGAGTATAGTCGTAATAGTTCGCA
>OHLQ01000281.1_pt1 | contig 27530 bp, 23 predicted proteins | sample 1569081 | NCBI WGS metagenome assembly OHLQ01 (sample SAMEA3879585, study PRJEB24766) | human gut metagenome | biome: human-associated habitat; feature: feces | place: USA | collected 1985/1987 | reverse complement strand
CCCCCAAGCTGATCGCTGCTGCCAGCGAGAGCGGCTCTGAGGTGTTCAAGGTGGACTACTTCGACCGCAACGCCTATCTGGCCCAGAGCCCTCAGTTCTATAAGCAGATGGCCATGGCCGCCGGCTTCGAGCGCATCTTTGAGACCGGCCCCGTCTTCCGCGCGGAGAAGAGCTACACCAACAAGCACTCCACCGAGTTCTCCGGCTTTGACCTCGAGTTCAGCTACATCACCTCTTACAAGGACGTCATGAAGATGGAGGAAGAGCTTCTGACTGCCGGTCTGAAGGCCGTCAAGGAGCAGTACGGCGAGCAGATCAAGGAGCTGTTTGGTCTGGAAGTCGTCGTCCCCACCACTCCGTTCCCCGTGGTCAAGCTGGCTGACCTGTACAAGGGTCTGGAAGAGGACTTCGGCTATGTGGTGGACGATTCCGAAAAGGGCGACCTGACCACCGAGGCCGAGCGCCTGAGCTACGACTGGGTGAAGAAGCACTATAACCACGAGTTCCTCTTCGTCACGGATTACGATGCTGAGAAGCGCGCTTTCTACCACATGCGCGACGAGAACGGCGTGCCTCAGGGCTACGACCTGATCTGGCGCGGTGTGGAGATCACCACCGGTGCCCAGCGCGAGCACCGCTATGAGGTGCTGAAGAAGCAGGCTGAGGAAAAGGGTCTGGCTGAGGATGTCAAGTTCTATCTGGAGTTCTTCCAGTATGGCTGCCCCCCACACGGCGGCTTCGGTCTGGGCATCGACCGCCTGACCATGCTGCTGGTGGGCGAGAGCATCAAGGACGCGGAGTTCCTGTTCCGCGGCCCCAACCGTCTGACCCCGTAAGGACGGGGGTGTTCGTATGAACGCCGCAGACCATTATCTGACCCGTTATCTGGAAGCGAAGGATCTGGATCAGTACAACGCACTGCTCCGCTACACCTTTCAGGTCACGGAAGAAGAGCTGACTGCCACAGGCTGGAAGGACGATGAGATCAAGCAGTCCAAGTTCCCGGTGCTGGAACGTGCCGATGTACTGGGCTGCTTTGATGGAGACACGCTGGTGTCCCAGTTTGCCGTCTATCCGCTGAAAATGAACATCTACGATACGGTCTACCATGTGGGCTTTGTCACCAGTGTCTGCACCTACCCGGAGTACACCGGGCAGGGCATTATGAAGCACCTGATGATCAAGGGCCTGACCCAGATGCACGAGGAGGGCAAATCCTTCGCCCTGCTCTACCCGTACAGCATTCCGCTGTACCATCATCTGGGCTGGGAGATCGTTTCCAACAAGATCTCGTTCAACATCAAGGACCGGCAGATTCCCACCAAGGTCAAGGCTCCCGGCTATGTCCGGCGTGTCAGCTGGGATAATACCGAGTTCCATGAGCTGCACTCTCATTTTGCGTCCATCACCCACGGCTGTCTGTTCCGCAACAGTCTGGCCTGGGAGGAATACTGGCGCTGGGACGAGGACGATACCAATGTTGCGGTCTACTACAACGTCAAGGATAAGCCCTGCGGCTACATGGTCTACCTCATCAAAAACGACATCATGCACATCAAGGAGATGGTCTACCTCAACCGCGAGGCCCAGAAAGGCCTGTGGGAGTATATCCATGCCCATGATTCCATGATCGATGAGGTGCACGGCAGTACCTATTTCAGCGAACCCATCGCCTTTGAGATGGACGATGGCGACATCAAGGAGAGCATTCGCCCCTATGCCATGGGACGCATCATCGACGTGGAGGATTTCCTCGCCGATTACCCCTGTGACCCGGACGGCGGCACCCTGTGCATCGAGCTGGAGATCGAGGACTCGCTTCTGCCATGGAACGACCGGACGTTCAACGTTCGCTTTGCGGATGGGCACTGCACCATGACCCGTGAACCCGCCGAGTATCACCTGAGAATGGGCATCGGCACCTTTACCACCCTGCTGCTGGGCTACAAGACCGCAGAGCGTCTGTATGAGCTGGAGCGCATCGAGGGCAGGGAAGAGGCTGTGGAACGGCTGGATGACGTGCTCTTCCATAAGATCCCGTATATTTCGGATTACATCTGACAAAAGAAAACAACCCTCTCCGTCAAAGCCTTTTGCTTTGCCTGCTTCCCCCGAAAGGGTGAGGCGGCATTGCGAGGCAATGACGGAGAGGGTTGTTCTTTTTGACTCAGAGCAGCGTCGGCACCAGCTCGGCCAGCTTTTCGGCCAGCTGTGCGTGGCCCTTACGGGTCAGGTGCATGAAGTCGATCTGGTTGAACTCGCAGCCTTCAGCATCCAGGAAATGGATGTTGTTGCGCTCTGCAATGATCTTGTACCAGCCGGCAACGCCCTTGGACTTCTCCACACAGCCGTCGCCCATGACCTCATCGTGGAAGCCCTCCTTGATGCGCGGAGGAGCAACTACAAGAATGTTGGGTTCCTTGCCGCCCCAGCAGTCCACGGTCTTGCACTTCTGGATCAGGCGCTCCATGCCAGCGCCAATGCAGGCGGCGTTTGCGTTGAAGCGTTCTTTCACATCGTTGGTGCCCAGCATGATGATGAGCAGGTCGATGACTTCATGGCTCTTGAGCAGGGGATAGGCCACGCTCAGAGCATCCATGGATTCATGGATGGGGTCTACAAAAACGGTGGTGCGGCCGGAAAGGCCCTCTTCGGTTACCAGATACTTGTCGCCCAGAGCAGTCTGCAGGCGGCAGGTCCAGCGCTCGTCCTCGTTGAAGCGGATGCCGCCGTCGGCGTTATCCTTGGGGTCGGCACAATAACCGTGGGTGTTGGAATCGCCCAGGCAGAGAATATGTGTTTTCATCTCAATACACTCCTTTGATCGTTCAGATGATCAGGCTTCGCCGTGCTGCTGGCGGAAGTAATAGACTGCGCCTACCATACCGGCATCATTGTGCAGCTGGGCGGCGCGGATCTCCAGCCCCTCGGCAAAGGCGGGCATGACGGAGGCCCTGACTTTGGCGGCAATGGGCTCGATGAGCAGCTTCTGCTGGGCGCTCACGCCGCCGCCGATGAGAATGAGCTGCGGGTTAAAGATGTGCACCATGCCTGCAAGGCCCTGTGCGATCTCATCCGTCCAGGCATCCAGCAGGGCCAGAACGGTCTCGTTGCCAGCCTCCGCGGCAGCAAAAATGGCGCGGCCGTCTTTCCAGGCCGGGTCCTTTTCCTGTGCGGCCCGTACCAGAGCCGTGGTGGCGGCGTAGCGCTCCCAGCAGCCGGTGGCACCGCAGGTGCAGGGAACACCGTCCAGTGCATGGGTGCGGTAGTGGCCCAGCTCACCGCCCAGTCCGCGGGCACCCTCCAAAAGGCGGCCGCCGGTCAGGATGCCGCCACCCACGCCGGTGCCCAGGGTCACGCCGATGACATCGGTATAACCCTTTGCGCCGCCGACCCAGACCTCGCCCAGCGTCATGCAGTTGGCATCGTTGGCAACGGTGACGGGCAGGCCGAAGAGCCGTTCCAGTTCGGCCTGGATGGGGCTGTTGATGTAGTTGGGAAAGTTGCCGCAGGTACCGGCTACGATGCCTTTGCGGCTGTCGATCTGACCGGTGGCAGACACGCCGATGCCCGCAAGGCTTTCCGCCGGGACACTCTGCGCGGCAAGGAAAGCTTGTGCAGCTTTGAGCACCGTGGTCAGGATGGGGGTGCGGTAGCCGTCAAAGCTTACGCTCTCCTCAGCTTTCGCCAGCACCATGCCGGCTTCGTCCACGATGCCCAGCTTGACGGCTGTGCCGCCGATGTCGATACCAAGATAGTGTTTCATAGCAGGCACTCCCCTGTGTTATTTTTTTGCGGCGTTGATGGCACCGGTAAAGCGTGCGGTGATTTCTGCCGGGCGGGTAATGGCACCGCCCACCACCAGCGCAAAGGCACCGGCTTCCAGCGCCTTGACCGCCTGCTCCGGGTAGTGGATATGACCCTCGGCAATGATCTTTGCCGGGCACTCTGCGGACAGCTTGCGGATGAAGTCAAAGTCGATATCGTCAATGCCGGTGGTCTCCGGGGTGTAGCCGCGCATGGTGGTGCCCACAAAGTCGGCACCGGCTTCGGCGCAGGCCATGGCGTTCTCAAAGTTGTCGCAGTCGGCCATCACCAGCTGATCCGGGTACTTTGCCTTGATGGCGCGGATGAACTCAGCGGAGGTGGAACCATCCGGGCGGAGAGCTCCCGTGCCCTGCACCGCCAGAATATCCACGCCGCAGGCCACCAGCTCGTCTACTTCTTTCATGGTCACAGTGATGTACATGGGGGTGCCGGGGTAGTCCTTTTTGATGATGCCGATCACGGGCAGGTCCACGACCTCCTTGATCTGGGTGATGTCCCGCACGGTGTTGGCACGGATGCCCACCGCGCCGCTCATGGCGGCAGCCTTGGCCATCAGGGGCATCACGCCGCCTTCCTTGGTGTACAGGGGCTCGTGCTCCAATGCCTGGCAGGAGACGATCAGCCCGCCCTTGATCTGAGCAAACAGTTTTTCCTTATCCATGATACTTATCCTCCATCTTGATCTTGACAACAGCTTTGCGGACACGATCGCAGCCGGGCATTTCCACGCCGGGGCGGTGCAGCTCACCGGGGAAGAAGAGGACGAACCGCCCCTCGCCCAGAGTGCCCAAAACGGCATCCTCGCTGTCCTTTTTGCCGATATCCGGCTGGTAGGGCTCCACCTCGGTTCCGGGGGCGGTCTCGTAGCCCCAGCCCTCGCCGCCGGTCAGGTCGATCTGCAGATCGGCGTAAAGACGGTGATATTCGGCGTGGGAACCGGTGTGAGGTTTGAGATCGGCATCCATCACATTGATGAACACCTCGTCGCCGTCCACTTCGGTACGGCCCAGCGGCAGGGTATCCAGCGGGTGTGCGGCCAGAAACTCAATGGCCGTGTCGAGGTTTTTGTGGAACCCCTTGTACAGATGCAGTTGATCCAGGGTATCGCAGATCATACGCTTTCCCTCCAAAAAAGAAGCGCCCGCCTCCCCTCTGAAAAGAGACGGAGAGGGGGCGCTTGTTCAGCTTACAGTTTTGCGATGGCGGCTTCGATCATGGCCTGTGCTTCGGCCACGATGGGCTCATCCTCGGGGATCAGGCTGGGCATGGGCTCACGCACGCCGCCCAGCTCCAGACCGTACATCCGGCGCAGGATCTCTTTCTGCACGGCGTACAGGTTGCCGTGGGCCTCACACATCTTGTAGATGATGCGGTCGGCCTCGTACTGGAGAGCCTGTGCTTCCTTGACCTCGCCCTTGTTGATATGCTCGTTCATGGCCAGATACAGCTCAGGCATCACGGCGTAAGTGCCGCCGATGCCGCCGTCTGCGCCAATGACGCGGCCGGAGACGAACTGCTCATCGGGGCCGTTAAAGACCACAAAGTTGCCTTCGCCGCGGGCAGCGATACCGGCATCCTTGAACATCTGGATGTCCTGGGTGGGCATGGAGCTGTTCTTGACAGCCACCACGTTGGGGTTCTTGAGCATCTCCTTCAGCAGGCTCATGGTCAGGCCGGTGCCAGCCAGCTGGGGAATGTTGTAGATGACGAATTCGGTATTGGGAGCAGCAGCGGACATGTCATTCCAGTATTTTGCAATGGCATACTCGGGCAGGTGGAAGTAGATGGGGGGGATGGAGGCGATGGCATCCACGCCCACGCTCTCGGCATGGCGGGCCAGCTCCACACTGTCGGCGGTGTTGTTGCAGCCAACATGTGCAATGACGGTCAGCTTGCCTTTGGCTTCGCTCATCACTGCCTCCAGCACGGCCTTGCGCTCGTCCACATGCTGGTAGATGCACTCACCGGAGGAACCGCCGACATACACGCCCTTAACGCCCTTGGCGATCAGGTGGCGGGTGAGGGCCTTGACACCCTCAGTGGAAATATTGCCCTCTGCGTCGTAGCAGGCGTAGAAAGCGGGGATAACGCCCTGGTACTTAGTGATATCTTTCATGGTTTGTCTCCTTAAGCTCCTATATGCTTATTTGTTCTGTTCACTGCATCAGCGCCCTCTTGCGGTGCCCTGCATCCGCTTCGGCCCTTGGTGCGGGCCTTGCGTCTTGCAGACCGCTGCGCCAAAAATTGCTTCCTGAACATCAAGCTCCAACGCTTTTCGTTCGGTCAACGGGATCAGCGCCCTCTTGCGGTGCCCAGCGTCTGCTTCGGCCCTTGGGCGGGCCTCGCATCCTGCTGACCGCGGCGCCAAAAATTTCTCCCTGTTTCCTAAATCTTCAAGCCCTGCACGCTCTCCGTTCGGGAAACGGCAGCAGCGCCCTCTTGCGGTTCCCAGCGTCCGCTTCGTGCCTTGGTGCGGCACTCGCGTCCTGCTGACCGCGGCGCCAAAAATCCCTCCCTGTTTCCGCCGCAGGCGGCGGTCGGGATTTTAGCCCTTGACAGCACCCATTGCGATGCCCTTGGTGAAGTACTTCTGGAAGATCAGGAAGATGATGATGATCGGCACAGCGGCCAGAGCGGCGCCTGCCATGATAAGGCCGAAGTCGGTGCTGTTCTCCGCCTGCAGCTTTGCGATGCCCAGCGAGATCGTCAGGTTGCTGGTGCTGGACAGCATGATGAGCTGCATGAAGTAATCGTTCCAGCTGTTGATGAAGGTAAAGATGGCCAGCGCACCGATGCCCGGCTTGACCATCGGGAGCACGACGCTGACGAAGGTGCGCGCCTCGCTGGCACCGTCGATACGGGCCGCTTCCAGCATCTCGGTGGGGATGCCCTCACTGAACTGCTTCATCAAAAAGACGCCGAAGGGCCAGCCCACGATGGGGAAAATGACGGCCCAGATGGTATTGTAAAGGTTCAGTGCGCTCATCTCACGCAGCAGCGGGATGAGGATGACCTGCTTGGGCAGGGCCATTGCGCAGACGATGAGGGTGAAGAGCAGCTTGCGGCCGACAAAGCGCTTTTTTGCCAGCGCATAGCCTGCCATTGCGGCGGTGATGCAGGTGAGGATCATGGACATGACGGCCATGAACACGGTGTTTATCATCCAGCGCAGCGCGGCCGGAGCAGTCGGGCCGACGGAGAAATAGATCGGCTCTCCATCCGCGCTGAAAGAGTGGCTGAAGGGCACGGCCAGCTGCCACAGGGGTGCGCTCTTGCCTGCGAAAAGTTTCTGGTAGTTGGTCAGCACCCACTGGCTGGGCCACCACTCGGGGGTCGTGGAGTTGATGGCCGCGCCGGTCTTGAAGGAACCGGTGATGATCCAGTACAGCGGAAATGCAAACAGCACGGCCACGATGCTGATAAGGATGAGGGTCAGTATCATGTAAGCGCTCATCTTTTTCAGCTTGCTGGGGTGACGCTTCAACGGTTTCTGTTTTTTTGCAGTTGCAGTCATTGCCCGGCACCTCCTTTAATGATCCTGACTGCCAAACTTGAACTGGACAGCCGACAGGATGGCGATGATAACGGCCAGCACAACGCCCATTGCGTTGCCGTAACCATAGCGGTAGAGCTTGAATGCAGTGTAGTAGATGTAGTACATGATGGTATCGGTGCTGTGGTTCGGGCCGCCGGAGGTCAGCAGCTGGATCAGTGCGAAGCACTGGAAGGAGTTGATGGTGGTGATGACCAGGATGTACAGGGTAGTGGGCATGATGGCGGGCCACTTGATGCGCCAGAAGCACTGGAAATCGGTGGCACCGTCCACTTCAGCGGCTTCCACCAGGGACTGGTCCACGTTGCCGAGCGCGGAGACATACAGCACGATGGGCTGGCCGACGGAGGTCGTGAGCAGGATCAGGATGATGCAGGCCAGCGCGTAGCGGGTATCGCCCAGCCAGTTGATGTTCTGGTCAAGGAGGCCCATCGACTTGCCCAGATAGTTGAAGATGCCGTAGTAGTTGTTGTACATCCACTTCCACACGACGGTGACAGCCACCGAGCCGGTGACCACCGGCAGGTAGAACACGCAGCGGAAGAGGCTGGTGGTCCACTCGGGCAGATCGACGATGGCCGAGCTGACCCACAGCGAGAACGCACAGGTCACAGGCACCGAGACGACCACGATGATGAAGGTGTTGCGCAACGCGCCGATGAAGATGGGGTCTGCGAACAGCTCTGCGTAGTTGGCAAAACCCACAAAGATGTCGGCACGGTTCATGGTCGAGTCAAAAAAGCTCGTGACCACGCAGAGTATCATGGGGTAAATGACGAAGCCGAGAAAAAAGATGAGGCTGGGCAGAAGGAACAGGTAGGAAGCGATGGTCTCCTGCCGAACCAGTGCGCTGCTGCGCTTCGGCTCTTTGATGCTTGCAGTCTTTGCAGCCAAAGAAATCACCAGACCTTTCGTTCTGATTGGGTGCTTGTCTTACACAAAATGCCCCTCCCTCGCCGGGATGTTCGAGGGAGGGGCAGTCATTACTTATTTGCCCTCAGGCGGAAAAGCTCAGGCTTCGGCAGCTGCGGCTGCGTTGGCGTTCTGGACAAAGGTTGCAACGGAAGTGGCAACGTCTTCGCCAGTGCCTACACGCTGGAGCATGTTCCACCACTCGGTGCGGGCAGTTGCCCAGCCCGGAGTGATCTGGTAGTAGTCGCCCAGATAGGCCATGAACTTGGTGTACTCGCTCATGATGGCGTTGTCGGCGTAGATGTCGCCCACACTGGCGCGGACCGGGAAGTAGGTGGAAGCCAGAACGCTGTCCTTCACCTGGTCAGGGTCAGCAGCGATGAACTCGATGAAGGTCTTGGCTGCCTTGACCTTGGCCTCATCGCCATTATCGAAGACGCCAAAGCCCCAGATGCCGCCGCAGAGCTTCGGGTCGCCGCTCTCGGTCGGGAATGCCATGGGCATGATCTCGTCGCCATCGTTGGTCAGGCCGGCATCGTTGTTGTCGCTGTTCAGCTGCTGAGCGATGTTCCAGCAGAATGCCATCTGCAACGTGCCGTTGCGGAACAGAGTGATCTCGTCGCCGCCGGCGATGGAAGCGTCGAAGTTGATGCCATCGGTGTCGTACAGGGTCTGGATGGCCTTGATGTTCTCGGCAGAGTCTGCGGTGTACTTGGTGTGAGCGTCGTCGGTGAAGGTGCCGCCGTACATATTATTGATAATAGCACGGGTACCCTGGTCGCCGCCCTGACCGCCGCAGTAGACGGCTGCCACATTCTCGTAGCCGCCCTTGTACAGAGCATCAACGGTGTTCAGGAAGCCCTCGGTGCTCCAGGTGTGCTTATCGGTGTCGAGATACTTGTCAGCGCCCACTTCCTTGACCTTGGTCATGTTGACGGCCATGCAGTGTGCGGTCATGCACAGGGGGTACTCGTAGTAGTCGCCCTTGTCGTTGTGGCAGGCGGAGTTGACGGACTCGTAAATGTCCTTCTTGGCGTCGTCGGTCCACAAATCGTTCAGCGGAGCCATGACACCCTTTGCGCCCCAGTTGGCCACCAGACGCTCGGGGCCTTCCATGATGAGGTCGGGTGCGCTGCCGCCCTCGATGGCGGTGTTCACCTGGTCATCGCCGTTGGTGTAGTCCAGATACTCAACGGCCACTTTAATGTCAGGATACTTTGCGTTGAAGCTGGCGATGAGCTCCTGCACGGTCTCGTCCTTGCCCCAGCCGCCGATGGGGTATGTCCACAGCTTGATGCTTGCGCCGGATGCAGAGCCGGAAGCGGCAGTGGAAGCAGCAGTAGAAGCCGCCGTGCTGGTAGATGCGGACTTGCCGCCGCAGGCAGCCAGCGCACCCGCTGCGCTCATAATACCAACGGCCTTCAAGAAGGAGCGACGAGAAATGGCATTCTTCATAATAAGTTCTCCTTACCTATCATCATATCGGCGGTCCTTCATCCCTGACCGCTCTTGTTGGCCTTATTATAGAAAACTTCTTTCATTTTGTCCATCGGTCGCATACACAATTTTCAGAAAGTTTTCTTGTCTATTCCGCACAAATATCTGGGATACCAGCCAGATTTTGGCCACTTTCACTAGTTTCGTTGCCAGTTGTAGCCGTTTTGTAATCATTTCTGCGCCGTTTGTCATTTTCGGTTTGAAAATCATTTTCGTTCTTCTTGCCGCAATTTTGAAATTTATTTTCAGTAAAAAGTCCTACTTTTCCTCGATTTTTAGATGCTCTGCACAGCTTTTTCTTCCGAATTATGGCGAAAGGCACACTTGTCAAGCGGCCAGACTTCTTTTATACTTTTTATAAAGATGCCCCCTTCCCTGTGCAGCGGAAGGGGCAAAAGAAGGTATCAGGAATAGTGCGGGCATTGCGGCCCGCTCGAAGGAGCTTGACCATGGGTACAAATTTTTGGGAATTGCTGCATCAACGACAGGACCAGCTGACCAGATCCGGCCACGCGGTCGCCGACTATCTGCTGCAGCATGCGGACGAAGCGCAGTATCTCTCCATTTCCTCGCTGGCCCGGGAGTGCAACGTCGCGGAGGCGACCGTGTTCCGGTTCTGCCGGGCTTTGGGGTTCGACGGCTACCATGAGATGCGCATTGCGCTGGCGCAGGCCAACGCCACCGGCACACCCTCCAGCCAGAGGGAGCTTCAGCCCGGTGCTACCACCGCAGAACTTTGCGAGCACGCATACGCCCGTTTCCTCACCGCCATCAACGGCACCCAGAACGCCCTCTCTACCGAGGCCGTGGACGAGGCCGTACACCTGATGCAGGAGGCCAGGCAGGTGTTCTGCCTCGGACAGGGCGGCAGTATGCTCCTGGCAAACGACATCTGCGCCCGCTTCGCCAGCCTTTCCACTAAGTTCCGCACCGCAGGCGACAGCCATTTACAGCTGCTGACTGCCAGTCTGATGAACGAGGCCGACGTTGTGCTCTTCGTCTCCTACTCCGGCGCGACCCGCGACATGATGGAGACACTGCGCACCGCCAAGGCCGCCGGGGCAAAAATCATCCTGTTGACCCATTACGAGGACTCCCCCGGCGCATTGCTCGCAGATGTCGTCCTTCTCTGCGGCGCACAGGAAAGCCCGCTGGACTCCGGCAGCATCCCCATCAAGGCAGCATTCCTCTATGTAGGCGAAGTTCTGGTGCTGCGGTATATGCTGGATGACCCTGCCCATAGCAACACCGCGCAGGACCTCACCAGCGAGGCTCTGACCGTGAAAATGCTGTAAAAAGTTCTTTTCCATGTACTGCCAAAACTGCCCGGAACGACCTTCTCCTATCGTTCCGGGCAGTTTTTTGTGTTATGCAATAAAAATGACAGCAGCACGCCCGTTGACTCATCTGATTCAAGGCATTATAATCGACGTATGGCAAAGTTTGTCGAAGAGCAGGAGCGAAAAAAGTATGGATCACAGTCACCACGATCGCACCTACAAAAAGAGCCGCTTTCAGCAGGAGCTGGAGCAGAGCGTCTCCCGTAAGCTGATCTCAAGCCTGCTGCTGGGATGTCTTTTGTTCTGCATTGCGATCGCTGCTGTAAATGCTCTCAACCAGAACGCCCGGCGGGAAGACCATCTGGAGAGTGTCGCCTCCACCTTCCATGAGGTGTACGATAACACGTCAGCCTTTCTGCTGGACGCTGGACACACCGAGCTGTTCCTCTCCGAGCTGCGGAAGGATCAGGACAACCTGCGTTATCTTATCAGCCATTACAACGTCTCGGCTCTTGTGGAGATACAGCTCATCCTTACCGACTCCAAGGGAAAGGTTCGGTTCACGACCTTTTCAGAGGGAGAGATGAATCTCCACCGGCAGGAATTCAACGGCATCGCCGTGGACAACGCCTGCCATCTTATGCGGGCCGTCTACACCACGGTCTACCACTTCCGAGCCAACAGCTCAGAATACGTTATGATCCATCCGCTCTACCGGGATGGCGAATATCAGGGTGCTGCGGCAGTTTATCTGAATGAGAACGACTGGACAAAACTGTTCAGCCAGTACCAGTACGACGCCATCCTCACCAAACCCAACGGTGATGTCATCGCCTGTTCAAATTCCTCCTTCCTCTCCCAGAAGAACGCCAACAAGTATCTGCCCGCCGATGCGGCGCAGTATGTGCGGGTGAACGGGAACCGCTATCTGCGCAGCAGCCGCTCGCTGGAAAACGGCACGGTGTTGGCTTACTCCTTCATCTACTCGCCCACGAATTACAGTTATCTCTTGGTGGGTCTGCTCCTGATCGTACTGCTGGGGCTGAGCTGGGCAGCAATGTTCGTCCGCATTATGCACGCTATGACTGAGCAGATGGTAAAGTCGGTGGACACTCTCGTGCGGCAGATCCGCATCATCCGCAAGGAGGACCCCGATCACATCATCGAGATCGACACCGGCGATGAGATCGAGGAGATCGCCCGTCAGGTCAACAAGATGGTTCGCAGCATTCAGGAGCTGAGCCAGCGCAACATCGCTCTTGCCGAAGTGAACAACCGGATGGAGATGCAGAATCTTCAGGCGCAGATCAATCCCCACTTTATTTATAACACGCTGGACAATATCCGCTATCTTATCCCGACAGACCCCCAGCGAGCCCAGCAGCTGATCGGGCGGTTTATCGGCATCCTGCGCTACAGCATCAACAACACAAAGCACAATGTCACCGTTAAAGATGATCTGAAATATCTGCAGGATTACCTTGTGATCCAGTCCACCCGCTTCGGTGCGAATTTCTCCTACGAGATCGACATCGACGACGCCTGCATGGAGTTCATCATCCCGAAGCTGCTTTTACAGCCCTTGCTGGAAAACAGCATCAAATATGGATTCCAGAAAAAGCCCTGCATCCATATAAGGGTACGGGGCTGGCTGGGGGAGGATGCGCTCTATTTCACGGTAGAGGACAACGGCGGAGGCGTGGACGAGACCATGCTGGAACAGCTGCGAGACATCCTGCGCTCGGATGAAGTGAACATCGAGCACAATGGTCTGCAGAACATCAACCGCCGCATCTGGCTGGGCTACGGCGGTGACAGCGGACTGACCATCGACAGCACCGAGGGCGAAGGCTTCACGGTGAAACTCAAGCTCCGGCTGGGAGGAATGTAAACCATGTATCGCGTTCTGCTTGTAGAAGATGAAGAGATCATCCGCAAGGGCATTCGCTACTCGGTGCCGTGGGAGGAGTGCGGCTGCTCGGTGGTGGGCGAGGCAGAGAATGGGGCGGCAGGTGAAGAAAAGATCGCTGAACTGCAGCCTGACATCGTCATTACCGACATTACCATGCCGGTAAAAAACGGTCTTGAGATGATCGCCGACACCCGGGAGAAATTCAACTATATTGCCATCATCCTGACAGGCTACTCGGAGTTTGAGTACGCCCAGCAGGCTATCCGGAACGGCGTATCGGATTATGTGCTCAAGCCTCTCGACATGGACGAGATGCGTACTGCGCTGGAGAAGGCTGTCCGCCTTGCGGGGGATAACCAGTACCTCCAACAGCGGGAGGACGAGGCAGAGGCCGTCCGCAGCCGGACAGCTCTGCCGCCATTAAGCGAAGATAAGGTCACTGACCCGCTGGTGCTGCGCATCGTAGCCTATCTGAAAGAGAATTACCGGAGCAAGATAACACTTGCTGACCTTCAGGAACAGTTCCACTACTCGGAACGGTACATCAACCAGAAGTTTCAGAAAGAGCTTGGCACAACGGTCATTGACTACCTCAACCGCTGCCGTATTCAGAACGCTCTGGAACTCATCCGGAAAGGAAAACTGCCCATCTCCCAAATCGGCTGGGAGTGCGGCATTGGTGAGTACAAATATTTTAACCACGTTTTCAAAAAATACATCGGCTGCTCGGTGCGGGAGTACCAGAGCACCTTGAAATAAGTGTCTATGAAAAAATACCGGACAGCCGCTGTTCGGTATTTTTTCCATTTGTTCTGCAATTTGAGTGTTATTTTTGTGCTAGAAGCATTAAAATGGGACTATCGAAAGGTTTCAGGTAAAAAATGGAGGTTTTTACTATGAAAAAGATTTCTCGTCGTTCGTTCCTGATGGCTACCGGTGTTATCGCAGCTTCTGCTGCTCTGAGCGCTTGCGGCGGCTCCTCCGCCAGCACCTCTTCTGCCGGTTCTACCGCTGCTTCCACTGCCGCTTCTGGTTCTGCTGCACAGGGCGGCGGCGACCTCGTGATCTACTCGCCCAACTCTGAGGGCCTGCTGAACGCCACCATTCCTCTGTTTGAGGAGAAATACGGCGTCAATGTCGAGCTGATCCAGGCCGGCACCGGCGAACTGGTCAAGCGTATCCAGTCCGAAAAGAACGATCCCTACGCAGATGTCCTGTTCGGCGGCTCCTGGTCGCAGATGTACACCAACGAGGACCTGTGGGAGCCGTATGTTTCCGCCAACGATGCAAACGTCATCGACGCCTACAAGAACAAGTGCGGCTTCATCACCGGCAATGTGCTGGACGGCAGCGTCCTCATCGTCAACACCGACCTCATCGGTGACATCAAGATCGAGGGCTACGAGGATCTGCTGAACCCGGCCCTGAAGGGCAAGATCGCCACTGCCGACCCCGCCAACTCCTCTTCCGCTTTCGCACACCTGACCAATATGCTGCTTGCAATGGGCGGCTACGAGGACGATAAGGCATGGCAGTACGTCCACGACCTGTTTGAGAATGTGGACGGCAAGATCTGCGAAAGCTCCAGCGGCGTTTACAAGGGAGTTGCCGATGGCGAGTATGTGGTGGGTCTGTCCTATGAGGATCCCTGTGCTCAGCTGGTTCTGGACGGCGCACCTGTCAAGATCGTTTACATGAAGGAAGGTACTGTCTTCCTTCCTGCTTCTGCCACCATCATCAAGGGCGCAAAGAACATTGACAATGCCAAGCTGTTCATTGACTTCATCCTGAGTGAGGAAGTCCAGAACATCTGGGGCAGCACCCTGACCAACCGTCCTGTTATGAAGGATGCTGCCACCAACGATGCCATGACCCCGATGGCAGACATCAATGTCATCGAAGAGGACATTCCCTACGTCAGCGCCCACAAGTCGGAGCTGGTGGACAAGTACACTGAGATCTTCACCGATCTGCAGAGCAAGTAATTCAAAGGGCAGCAGGAGGCTAGTATGAGCAGAATATCAGTCAAAGACGCAGTAAAGCGCTACGGGAATAATACGGTCATCCCGGACCTGGATCTGGAGATCGGAGATGGTGAGCTGTTCACCCTGCTGGGTCCCTCCGGCTGCGGCAAGACCACTCTTCTCCGTATGATCGCAGGCTTCAACTCCATTGAGGGCGGCGACATCTTCTTCAACGAGAAGCGCATCAACGATATGGACCCCAGCAAGCGCAACATCGGCATGGTGTTCCAGAACTATGCCATCTTCCCGAACCTCTCCGTCCGGGACAATGTGGCATTCGGTCTGAAAAACCGCAAGGTGGACAAGGCCGAGATCAAGAAGCGGACGGATGAGTTTCTGAACCTGATGCAGATCATGCAGTATGCCGACCGTATGCCCAACCAGCTTTCCGGCGGTCAGCAGCAGCGTATCGCACTGGCTCGCGCACTGGTCATCTCGCCGGATGTGCTGCTGATGGACGAGCCGCTTTCCAATCTGGACGCAAAGCTCCGTGTCGAGATGCGCAGCGTCATCCGCCACACCCAGAAGAGCGTTGGCATTACCACCGTGTACGTCACCCATGATCAGGAAGAGGCAATGGCCATCAGCGACCGTATCGCCGTTATGAAGGAGGGCGTCATCCAGCACGTTGGCACTCCCCGCGACATCTACCAGCGCCCGAAGAATGTCTTCGTTGCCACCTTTATCGGCCGCACCAACATCGTGAATGCCCACGTCAAGGACGGCATCATCACCTTTGCCGACGGCTACCATGAGCACATCGATGCTCTGGACAAGGCTGCCGAGCAGGATGTGCGCTGTTCCATCCGCCCGGAGGAGTTCATTATCTGCAAGGACGGCACCGATGGCATCCACGGCACCGTGCAGGAATGCACCTACCTCGGTCTCAACACCCACTACACCATTGACACCGATCAGGGCGACTCGGTGGAGATCGTAGAGGAGTCCTCCATTGGCGAGGGCCTCAAGAAGGGCGAGAAGGTGCTGCTGAAGGTCAAGAAAGAGAAGATCAACGTCTTTACCAAGGACGGCGGTACCAATCTCATCAGGAGCGACGCTTATGAAAAACAATAATAAGTTCCGTCTTGATGTCTGGGGAGCCATTACGCTGGGGACCATCGCACTCTATGCACTGTTCCTGCTTTACCCGATGGCATACCTGATCCGCCAGTCTGTGCTGGACCCCGACACCGGCGGTTTCACGCTGGCTTATTTCACGAAGTTCTTTTCCAAGAGCTACTATTTCGATACCCTGATCAACAGCTTCAAGGTGTCCATCACAGCGACGGTGCTCTCCATCGCCATTGGCACCCCACTGGCATACCTGTTCACGATCTTTAAGATCAAAGGCAAGTCGGTGCTGAATATCCTCATTGTGGTGGCATCCATGTCGGCTCCCTTCATCGGTGCCTACTCATGGATCCTGCTGCTGGGTCGCAGCGGTGTCATCACCGCCTTCTTCAAAAACCTCGGCATCGCCATCCCGGACATCTACGGCTTCGGCGGCATCGTGCTGGTCATGACGCTCCAGCTGTTCCCGCTGGTGTTCCTCTACGCCAAGGGTGCATTGAAGAACATCGACAACTCCCTCATCGAGGCGGCTGAGAACCTCGGATGCTCTGGCATTGCCTGCTTCTTCAAAGTGGTCGTACCCCTGATCATGCCCACCCTGCTGGCTGCGGCTCTGCTGGTGTTCATGCGATCCTTTGCAGACTTCGGCACCCCGATGCTGATCGGTGAGGGCTACCGTACCTTCCCTGTTGTCCTTTACACTGAGTTCATCAACGAGGTGGGCGGCAGCGACGGCTTTGCAGCCGCTATCGCCGTCATCGCTATCGTCGTCACCACGCTGGTGTTCCTCGTCCAGAAGTACGTTTCCAACAAGAACGCCTTCGCTCTGAACAGTATGCACCCCGTGGAGGAGCGGGAGGCCCGCAAGGGCATCAACGCTCTGGTGCATCTGGTCGTCTACCTTGTAGTGGGCATCGCCATCATGCCGCAGGCCTACGTCATCTACACCTCGTTCAAGAACACGCAGGGTAAGATCTTTGTGGACGGCTACTCGCTGCAGAGCTACCAGACCGCCATCGGCAAGCTGGGTCGCAGCATTCAGAATACCATCATCATCCCCCTGCTGGCACTGGTCGTCATCGTGCTGCTGGCTGTTCTCATCGCTTATCTGGTGGTGCGCCGCCGCAATGCCCTGACCAACGTGGTGGACGTCCTCTCGATGATCCCCTACATCGTGCCCGGCACGGTCCTTGGCATCGCACTGCTCATCGGCTTCAATAAGCCCCCGCTCCTCATCAGCGGCACCATGCTCATCATGGTAGTAGCCCTCATCATCCGGCGTCTGCCCTATACCATCCGCTCGTCGGTGGCTATCCTGCAGCAGATCCCCATGAGCATTGAGGAAGCTGCTATCTCGCTGGGCGCTTCCAAGATGAAGGCATTCTTCCGCATCACGGTTCCCATGATGGCTTCCGGCATCATCTCTGGTGCTATCCTGAGCTGGGTCACCATGATCAGTGAACTGTCTACCGCAATCATCCTGTATACCGGCAAGACCAAGACCCTGACAGTCGCAATCTATACCGAGGTCATCCGCGGCAACTACGGCACTGCAGCCGCATTGTCCACCATCATGACCATCCTCACCGTCATTTCCCTGCTGGCCTTCAGCAAGCTCAATGGCGGAAAGGATATCAGCCTTTAAGTGATCCCCCGTTCTCCTTCGATCACTGAGTTTCCAAACCGGGCTGTTTCTCAGCAATGCAAATAGCCCCCAACGGAAAAATGAGACAGGCTTTCCGAAAGGTGGGTCGCCTGTCTCATTTTTGTTGTAAGTTGGACGCTTGGGGACTTTAGACCTTTGCGATCCCGTCCATTCCTTCGCATGTAAAGATCTGAGATGTTTTTCAGATCACGCTTTCCGAGTTTTTTGCAAAGGCAGAGGGAAGTGAGTCTAAAAGGTCATGGCATCCTCAGTATCCGTCACCTGTTCAATGTCTGGGTTGGCAAATCCACGGCGGATGCGGTCTACGGCTTCTTCCCAGCTCATTCCTTCCGGCAAAGGCAGCTGGCCTCTGTCATGCTCCGGGCCATAGACTTTTTTATAGACATCATCCCGGAAGCCAAAATAGATCACTGCGGCGATCAGAAGCCCCAAAAGAACCGACACTGCTCCGGCACCGGTTGCAACACCTGTCACCACGCCCACAACGAACCCCGGCAGCAGCCAGATTTTTAAGGAATCCAGCGCAATGCTTCTGCGCGCAGATGCGGTAAACAGCGGATGAAAGCCGCTCAGATTTTTGGATTTTCCTTTGGCTTTTTAGCTTCTGCACTGCCATCATAGATTTCAAATCGTTCTTTCATGATGTTTCCTCCCATCTCAATGGATGCGTAACCTTTTCCGTTCGGAATGATTCAAATAAATCACTTTTGTGCTTTTATTATAAAGCGTTGTTTGGACACCAATATTGTCCATCCGGCAAACTTCCATTGGGATTTTTCTATATAGCTTTGCATAGAAAAACCGCCCCGGCTTCCTGCTATGGAAGCCGGGGCGGTTCGTTTACTTTATGGGTGCTTTTTCAAACACTCAATGCCTACCAACTGGCATTCAGTTTTTGAAGTTTTAGTCATATCTGTATTTAGGGGACTTTCCGTACACCTTTCGGAGCGATTTTTTCAGACTGACTACCGTTTCTTTGATGATCTTTGCTTCATCAGCAGAGCAATCTGCAAGCTGTTCGCTCATCCAGCTGTCGAACACCGGCTTTGCTTTTTTGATCTCGATGCAGAGCAGCTCATCCGCCGAACAGTCCAGTGCGTTGATGATGTCGATCAGCGTTTTCAGGCTGGGCACGGAGTTGCCTGTTTCGATATGGCTGATGTGCGTGACCACCACGCCGACCTCATTGGCCAGCTGCTCCTGCGTCATGCCCTTTGCAAGGCGGCAGGCACGGATGCGTTTTCCGATGTCGGCGTAGTCCACCATAGTACAAGTACCCTCCGTTCAGTGAAGTGATACTTGTATTGTATGTGCAATCGACCGAGATTGTAATAACCTGAAAATGCAGTGGACTTATAAATACTGATCGTTCAGAAATACTTTAACTTCCTGCTTTCCGTCAATCGTTGTCACAGCAGTAATGGCATCCGGGCGGAAGGAGTCTCCCGGATAATGCATCTCCAATTTCAGATTGACTTTTTTCCCAGCTTCCACTTCCTGTGCCAGTTTATTCTCAAAATTTTTGAATTCGTTCCGATTTAGTCCAGAATCCTGCGGAATGAGATTTTCCAAATCGTTTGCCCCACCAAAGCGGTCTGCAATCGCGTGTCCACGGTCATCTGTGCTTTTTTCATATCCTTTACCGATGTCATGGATGCTGTCTTTAATTTGCAGACGACCATCATGCTCTTTCAGATGCAGGTCTCCTTCGGCTGTAAACAACCTTCCAAGGTGATCGGTAGTATACTCATATCCGTTTCTTTTATACTCTGCATCCGACAAAAGATCCTGCTCCATACGGTACGGCATTCCATCATCGTTATTTTTGTATTCCAGCTCTTTTTCTAGCTCTGCAAATGACTTTTCCGTAGCAGCATCCAGTTTTTCTTCTGGCTTTTCTATCGCGCCTTTCTGTAGACGCTCAAATGACTGTTTGACGACATCATCCAACCCAATGTGCATTTTTGCTTCCATCGGTTCCGCTTCTGAGATTTCTCGCCTCACAGCACACGACCTCCCTGCTGTTCAAAATTCGTCCTTAGATTATCTACAGCCTTTGCATCCGGGTTCAGGCTCATGCCCATGCTTATCACGCTATTCAGCACCCAGTCTGCGGCAGCAGCTTTCAGGCCGTACTGTCCCTGCAACTGTTCCAGAAATTCTTTACGGGGTGTGAACGATTTTTCGGCTGCGGCACAGTAATCAACGACCGTGCTAATCCCACCAAAGAAATCAAACACAGCTTTCCGGGTCTTAGCCACATCCAGTTCGCCGCCTGCAAAGACCTGTTCCAGGTAGCGGCCGTCCTCCGGCTTCAACATCATCTCATGGCGTTTCAGCCAGAGCTTCAGCTGCTCCATCTCCGAAATGCTCAGCGGTTCCAGCTCTTTGCCCGCTGCCAGTTGTCCAAATACAAACTCTGCGTTGATTTCATGCGGCATTTTTGAGGGTTTGTGGTAAACAGCATTTTCCGGCATGGGATACGCCTCAATCTTGCAGAGCACCGCCTCCGGCCACTCATTCTGGTAAACGGCAGCCACACCAAGCGGCAGCTTGGACAATTCATCGATCTGTGCCTCCTTCAGGGCGGCAGACTTGCCTACCAGCTTGCGATCCTCTTCGTCCGGCAGGCGCAGGATGATTTTCGTGTTGGTGTTGCGGATGACCGACATATCCAGCAGGCCGGGAGCCTGATCCGCAATGATAAAACCCTCACCATAAGTACGCATTTCCGCAATAGCATTTGCCAGCATTTCCACCGACTTGCCCTGCAGATTTGCCCCTTCCTGCGACTGTTCCGCCGACGTCTTGCGCAGCAGATTGTGCGCCTCTTCCAGCACGGTAACATGGCGCAGTCTGCTGTTCATCTCGCTGCCACACATCCGGTATTCCTGCAGCTTCATGACCAGAATGCCCATCAGCAGCGATTTTGTCTCCATCGACCCCACCCGGCTCAGGTCCACGACCACATTGCAGTCAAACAGCTCTGCGTCGCTCAGCGCGTCCTCTGCGCAGAACACACTGCCGTAAATGCCGTTGGTCAGCGACTTCACACGGGTACACAAAGCGCCCACATAATCGCTCTGGGTGTCCTTGGAGTAGTGCGATTCCTCAATGACGCCCGGCAGAATATCCAGCAGGTCGAAGAAGGTCGGGAAAACTCCCTTCTCGCTCTCCGAATTGCGCAGATCCCAGCCTACTTTCTGGTAGCTACGCTCGATGGCATCCTTCAGCACGGCAGGCATGGCCGCATACATGGGCCAGCAGGCATTGAATATCTCCACCAGACGGTCGATATGTTCCAGAATGTGGATGTCCTGCGGGAACGCAAAGGGATTGATGCGCAGCAGCGGAGTTTCTCTGGGGTTGGTGCCGAACACCTTTACATCCGCGCGGCTGCCGAACACATTCTTGTACTCGCCCTTGGCCGGTTCCACCACAAGAAACGACGTCCGTCCATCCTTTGTTATCTCGTCCAGAAGATGGTAGACTGCGTTGGACTTGCCCGTACCCGTAGAGCCTGTGACAAAGGTATGGGAGGCCATTGCCTGCCGGTTCAGGATAAGGTTCGCTTTTTCCTCCCTGCCCATATGGTAGATTTTGCCCAGCTCCATCTTGTCCGCATCCGGCACCGTTTCGTCCGGCACATTGCGGCCGAACTCCGCGTGCTCGATGATTGGCAAGCCGTGCACTGAGCGGGTGGGCAAGCCAAGGTGCATCGGAAGTTCCCGTCCACTAACCAGTGTTGCTGGCGTGTAAAGCAGGCTGTCCGGCGCACCCGCCCACAGCGGACGGGCAAAGACCGGGTGCATGAATCGCTTGAGGTACTCCCGCAGCTGGGCCACCTGTGCCTCATCGTTCTGCCAGACATTCACAGCACCACTTTCCACCGAGGAGCCCTCACCTACCATCAATGCACGGTAAGTATTGGCCGCAAGTATCGCCGTAGACGGGGTAGACGAAAGGAAATAAGCCGCACATTTGTAGCAGCCATAATCCTCGCTTTCCTTGGCGCGCTTGAGCTGGTTTTCAATGCGCTCCAGCAGTTCCTCCACCGATTTGTTGCACAGCTCGACCTGCTGGGTTCGGCCCGTGCCGCGGGTGTCCGTTGTGCCGTGGCTCTCCTGCTGGCTGATGGTGTCCGATGTTCCATGCGACGTCCCATCGGAGGTGCTGTGCGAAGTGCCGGTCTGCTCGGTGGCAGAGTGGCTGGTACCCCACGAGGTGTTTACGCCCATGGAGCCGCCGATGTTCCGGGCAATGCTGTTGAAAGCCGTTCTGGATGGTGCCATACCTCCTATGGCCCTGCCAGCCGTGCCCAGCAGCGGTCCAATAACAGCACCTGCCACCGGAATCGCAACCGAGGCTACTGCGCCGCCCAGACCCAGAATGCCTGCAATGCCGCCAGCCACCGGCGAGACCTTTGTGACCGAGGTGCCGGAGCTGCTGCCGACACCGCCGTTGATGCCGCCGCTGACCCCTTTCGTTTTCTGGGTGCCATCCGTCACCGAGGAGGACTGGCTCGTGCCGTCCGTTGTGGTTGTGCTGACGGTATCGCTGATGGTGTGGGAAGTCCCGCTGCACAGGCTCTCCATCACAGCCGTGCTCTGATTCTCGCTATAGGACCATGTGCTCTTGCGGAAGGGCGAAAGACTGCTGTAGAGGTTTTCATACCCGCTGCGTATCTCCGCCTGCGTTTCTGCCGAGACAGGCTCTGCCAGAAACAGCGCCGTGTACACCTCTCCGTCCATGGCGTCCATAAAACGCTCGATGCCCTGCACAAAAGCTTTGTCTTCCGTCTTGGATTTATCCCGCAGTGCCGCCACGCAGGACACCGAGGCCACAGCTTCCTGCGTATCGCCAAAGGCTCCGTCCAGCAGCTCTTTTTCCTCCTGCCGCGGAATGCCTCTTGTCTCGGAGCCGGGGAAGTTGGAGCTCAGCACCTTTTGCAGCGCCTTGCTGGAAGTATCCAGATCGCGGCTCTTCATGTTCTTTTTCAAGGGGTCCTCCCGGACACCCAGATAGATATTCGCGCCGACATTCTCCTCCGGCACATCGATCATCACCGCCAGACTGCAGCCCTGCGCCATGCTGGAATAGTACACCGTGGAAAGCTTCTGGAACATATCCTCGCCCTTTTTCAGGGTCAATTTCTGCAGCTGGAACAGCTGGATGCACTGGGCAGGGTCCTGCACGTCCAGCATCTGCTGGGAAAGCTCCACCATGCCATAGTTCTGCAGTTCCGTCAGATATTTTTTATACACCAGATGGTCTGCAAGGGTCAGCTGGTCCGTCAGGTCATTCAGCGACCGCTGCGCAGAAAGCTGCTGTTTTTCAAGCACCTCAAGCTCGTCTGCCATGATTTATTTTCCTTTCTGCTGTTAACCCCTCAAAATTTTCCAGAGCAGGGCAGCTCCGCCCAGTGCCGCACCTGCTGCGACGGCAGTGCCAAGGCCGCCGCCCTGCATCCTGTCAATAGCGTTCTTTGCGCTTTCATTGCCCTGCTCAGCCGCTTTCTTGTACCACTGCATGGCCTGTTCTTTGTCTTGTGTCACACCCTGACCATTCTCATAACAAAGGCCCAGATTGTACTGTGCGACAGCCCTTCCCCTCTCTGCGGATTTGCGATACCACTCAACTGCTTTTTCATCATCTCTTTCTATGCCGTTTCCTGTTTTGTAACAATAGCCAAGATTACATTGCGCATCTGCATCACCTTGTTCTGCGGCCTTTCGATACCATTTCACCGCTTCTTCTTTGTTTTGTGCCACGCCATATCCATTGTCATATAATATTGCAAGATTAAATTGAGCTCCTGCATATCCCTGCTCTGCAGCTTTCCGGTACCATTCTGCTGCCTTGACATAGTCTTTTGTCACACCCCTGCCGTTATCGTAACAACAACCCAGGTTGTACTGCGCTACATTATGGCCTTGCTCTGCGGCTTTCCTGTACCACTCCGCCGCCTTGGCAAGGTCTTCTTCGACACCTTCACCCCTTGCATAGCAACAGCCAAGCTGGTTCTGCGCATCCGCATTGCCCCCTTCCGCCGATTTCTGATACCACTTTATCGCTTCTGTTTCATTTTCATCTACTCCAAAGCCATAATAATAACAGTCGCCCAAATTGTACTGTGCATCCACATTGCCTTGGTTTGCTGCTTTCTCATACCATTTTGCAGCTTCCTCATCGTTTGATTCCACGCCATGGCCACAAAAATAGGCATGAGCCAACAATTCCTGCGCGTCTGCACTTCCTTGTACCGCCGCTTTCCGAATCCATTTTACGCCTTCTGTTTTATTTTCATCTACACCATAGCCATAATAATAGCACTTACCCAGCGCAAACTGTGCATCTGTATTACCCTGTTCTGCAGCCTTTCGATACCACTTTACAGCTTCTTCATCGCTTATTTCCACACCATAACCAAAATAGTAGCACTCTCCCAGCATATACTGTGCTCGATTATAGCCATAGTCTGCTGCTTTTCGATACCACTTTGCGGCTTCCTCATTATTTTCTTCCACACCGCGGCCATAATAGTAGCACCGCCCCAGACGAAACATTGCCAACACCTGCTCCTGTTCAGCAGCTTTCCGATACCAAAAAACAGCTTTACCCACATCTTCTTCTACGCCAAATCCGGTATCGTAGCAGTAGCCAATGCCATTCTGTGCAGCAACCAGCCCCTGTTCGGCAGCTCTCTCGTACCACATTGCAACCTTTTTCGGGTCTTTTTCTACGCCTTCTCCTTCCTTGTAGCAATGGCCAAGATTATACTGTGCTGCCGCAAGTCCCTGCTCTGCTGCTCTTTCATACCATCCAACTGCCTGCACAAGGTCTTTCGTTACGCCATTGCCCTTCATATAGCAAAGGCCCAGATTGTTCTGCGCTCTTGCATTGCCCTGTTTTGCCGCCTTGCTGTAGCATTCAAACGCCTGCTCCAAGTCTTTTGCGACACCTGTGCCATGAGTATAGCAGTCACCCAGTTTTTTCTGCGCTTCCGCATACTCCTGCACTGCCGCCTTGCGGTACAGTTCTGCGGCTTTTGCCTCGTCCTTGCCGACGCCGTCACCGGCCTCATAGCACACACCCAGCTCATACTGTGCTTCTGGGCATTCCTGCTCTGCCGCTTTGGTGTACCACTTCACAGCCGCCACATTGTACGAGAGTGCCGCATACAGCCGTCCGGTCATATACTGGGCCGTCACATTTCCCTGAGTCGCCGCCGCTTCGTACCATCTGCGGGCCTCTTTGTCGTCCTTTTCAACGCCCCGAGCCTGATAATAGCACTCGCCCAGTGCGCACTGTGCCTCGGCATCGCACTGCTCTGCGGCCTTTTTATACCACACGACCGCATTTTCTTCGTTTTTTTCCACGCCCGTGCCGTTCTGATAGCACCGTGCCACCTCAAACTGTGCCTCGGGGCGTCCGTAATCTCTGGCCGCGACCATGTACTGCTGGAACGCCATTTCCGCATTGCCTGCCTGCTGATTTTTCTTAGCCTCCTGCAGGTAGTTCTGCACAGTCTTCTTTTTTGTTTCCTGCTGTGCTTCCTCGCCCAGGCAGAAGCGCTCCACGCACTCCATAAACTCCTGCTTTTTGTCCTCCGGGCCGTTGAACAGGAAACTGTACGCGGCATTCTTCTCTCCGTTGAAATCCATCTCCTTGATTTCAGCCCCCAAACCGCCCCACTTCACGCGGCCCGCAGCCGGTTCAAACCACTCCTCGACGGGCTTTGCCTTCACGGCTTTCGGGATTTCCATCTTCTTTCCGCCCACGCGGACAGACTCCAGCTTGTCCGTAAAACACACTTCCACCTGAATTTCGCTCATATTCTATCGCTCCTTATGGTTTTATAATCTTTAATGTAATCTCCCTGACTCCGTATCCACATCTGGATGCCCGTCCCGAACACCTCGGCTTCCACGATCCAGCCCTTTTCTGTTACACGCAAAACCTTTGCAGTGGGCAGCCGGTCGAGAACGGACTCCAGACTCGGCCCGGTATACTCAAACTTAATCGTCTGCAATTCACCGCCATACATAAACTGGATGCGCTTGCGCATCTCGCCCTCCTGAAAGCGGTCGGTGTACCGCTGTGCAAAGTGTCGGTCGAGGGTCTTATAGTTCTGGATACGGTCGATGCGGTAAATCGTCGGGGAGTTGTCCTGCGGGTTCTGGAAATGCTTATCCTTGTCGATGCCCTCAATGAACGCCGCCAGATAGAAATAATACTCGCTGAACAGGATGCCAACCGGCTCGATGGTGCGCACACGAGTCTCGCCATCGTGGGTGCGGCAGTAGGTAATTTCCATAACATTGTGATTTTCTACTGCCGTGCCGATCTCCCACAGGCTCTCGATAAACTTCCGGCCATGCTGCGGCTCGACATAGTGAAAACGTTCGTTGCTGATGAGGTCTTTGACCTGATTCAGCCTATCCAGCGGTGTACAGGCCCAGATCAGCTTGTCCAGAATCGGGAACATCTCCTCCTTGACCATGGAGCGGCTTTCCAGCAGGATCTTGCACACTGCCAGAATCTCGCTGCTGGTGAGGAAGCGCGAAAGCGTGTCATCCAGCAGATAGCCGCCCTTTGCGGAGTTGTATAAGATCTCCCGGCGCGGCTCGCTGTCTGCAAAATGATTCCGCAGGGTGTCAAGGTCGCGCTGGATGGTTTTCTCACTGACACCGAAGCGGTCAGCCGTCTGCTGTTTGTTCAGCACACCGCCCTGTACCAGCACCTGCTGGATATAGAGTATACGGTCCAATCTACTATTACGCACAGTCCATTCTCCTTCTCTGCTCATTGTAACACAACACAACTATCCCTGCAATTCTTTGTATGAACTTTTGTCGTTTTACAGAATTACAAAAAAATTTTGTCTCTTTTGCACAACCCCAGTATACAAAAAAAGATGGACAGCCCGTCTGTCCATCTTCTATAGCAGTTTGCGTTTTTAATGCACAAGCAACATCCGCAAACTGCATATCGCAAATATGCCGTTTTGATTGGCGCTATTTTTGAAAATTGCGATAAAAAGTCAAGGCAGCCTATTCTTAAATTGCCAACCTCTTTTGAAGCGATAGGCACTGTTCATCAGTTCATCTGTGATGGTGTAAAGCGCCCGGCGTGGCGAACCATATCCGCCAATCAGCCCAATCACAATCGTAAGATTCAGCACAAATGCAATGCTCAACAGTACCATCAAAAATTTTTTCATACGCTCTTCTCCTTCTGTCTTATGATTCCGTCACTTTTCTGCCCTCATTATACGGATTTGGCTGGACGGTATGGTTGTCCATCCTACACATGCCACAAAAAAAGGAACACGGCATTCTCATTTTGAATGTACAAAGGGTGCGCTCTCACAAGGGATGCCCCGGCACTTATCGTCATGCCAGACATCGTAGGCATACAGACCGTCCGGGACAGTATCTCTCTTGATGCGGATGCTGGTAAACAGCGCAGGTTTTCCGCAAACCGTGATTTCTTCGTAACGTTCGGTCATTGCATTATAGGTCATAATCTGTCCTCTCCTTATATAAAGAAACAGGACACTCCACACGGACTGCCCTGCAAAAGTAAAGGGAGAGCATCCGAAGACGCTCTCCCAGTTGTACATAATAATCCTCCAAATCACGACCCTGCCGCATGGCCCTCCACCCCTCTCCCCCGCCCGGGGAGAGGGGTTCCGGTGCATAGCGCAAAACCGCCCCGGCTTCCTGTTACGGAAACCGGGGGCGCTGCGGTTTTATGGGAAACGCCTCAGGCGCTGCAAAGCCTC
>OHLQ01000164.1_pt1 | contig 40552 bp, 33 predicted proteins | sample 1569081 | NCBI WGS metagenome assembly OHLQ01 (sample SAMEA3879585, study PRJEB24766) | human gut metagenome | biome: human-associated habitat; feature: feces | place: USA | collected 1985/1987 | reverse complement strand
TGTGGATCCATCATCACGAATAACTAAATATAATTCTACATTTTTCTGATATATAATACTATCAATTTGTTCCCTGATAAATTTTTCTCCATTATATGTCGACATATAAACTGTTATATTTTCCATGCTTTTTCCCGTTATTCTAATAGTTATTATTTATAAACGTTTTTACCATTCATCATATATTTATAAAATTCACTCTCCCCCAAAATCAAGTATTACAAAATTTTTTTTGGAGGTAATTTAATCCATTCACCCATCTGCAAATCCCATTCATCTGGTTGAACAGATACAAATCCACTATTATGAAAAAATGTTAACTCACCTACATATAGTTCATCTTCTATGGCATAAAAATCCACTCTCAAATGAGGAATTCCCTTAGATAATAATGTGGATATTTCTTTCATTTTTTCAAACATTGCCGGCTTATGAGGTGGTATGTCTGAATTAGGATCTTTCATATGAATTGGTAAATGATTAAACTCCATATCGAAAAAATCAGTTCTTGGATCCTCACCTCTATCGTTTGAAATATACATGACTTTAGGCACACCATCAAAACAAAAAAATTTATAATCATGAATAGTAAATCCATTTTCACCATTACTTTCATCTAATTTAGGTTCTGCAATAATTCTTCTTGTAACATTTTTATATGGCCATTCTCTTCCCAAAAGATACTCATCATTTTTTATATGAAAATCAAAGTGCTTCTTTGCAGCTTCATAATCAAATGTTTTTTTATCATCACAAATCATCACACTTCCACTATCGTGTGTGCATTTTAACACAAATTTCTCAGGCAACTTAGAAAAATCTATCTCATCAAAATTAGTCCAACATCCCAGTGTTGGAACAACATATTTGCTTCCTATTTTTTTTTCAATAATTTTCTTTACTTCATACTTATCAACCATTTGTGTATATTCATTTTTTCGATTGTAAAGTTTTAACCATTGAAGTTTCTCTGTGAAATATTTAGGTTCTGCGAGATTAAGTTTTTTTCCAATTCGCAAACGATATTCCAACTTTAACATTGTTTTATCAGGAATAAATCCTAAATAATTAAGAAGTTTAAGTCTAGTATATTTATTAGATATAATCTTTTTATAGTCCATTATTGTTCCTCAACCTCTTTCACTTATATTGTAATTGCAATTTAATAAACGACCCATTTTCTTAAACAATTCATTACTATTTTTCTATTCATATAATTAATTCCATAAACTTTTACTTTATGAAATACCTGCCTCTTCCGTCTTATTTTGGCCAACACTATATACGTATTCCAAAAATCATACTTTTATGAATTTCTAGCTTCATCACAATACTTATAAATCACAATATTTCTATCAAACTCACGTTCCATTTTCTTTCTGCCAGCTTTTCCCATTTCAGATTGCTCATTTATAGAAAGTTGCAAAAATTTTTCAATCTGTTTAACAAGACTTTCTGCATTACCAGTTTCAAAAAGATATCCCGTTATCCCTTCATCAATAACATCCATTGTTCCATTTATTTTTGAGCCAATACATACACGACCAGTTGCAGCACTCTCTAATAATACATTCGGAACCCCTTCTCCACCATGTGAAGGAAGAATTGTACAATTACACTTAGCAATCCATTCCCCAATATCTGTTCGAAAACCTATATATTTTACATAACCTTTTTCTTGATACTCATCTACAATTTTCTTATATTCTTTTTCCTCATTCCAACCTGCAATTATAAATTCAGTGTTTGGATATTTAGATTTAATAGTTTTTGCGGCTTCAAGATATTCATCCACTCCTTTAAGCCTCATTACTCTACCAATAAAAATAAAACGTTTAACATCATCTTTAGGCATCGGTCGAAATTGATGTTCTTCAAGATTACAGCCCGATCCCGGAAGCATTTCATAATTATCCTTTACAAGATTATTCTTAATAAAGAAATCTCTATCTCCTGTGTTCTGAAAAAATACTTTATAGGCTTTTCGTACCGACAGCTTATAAAGGACTTTACAAATCTTTGCAATATAATTATCTTCAAGGAAAGTGGCTCCTGTTCCAGTGATATTACAAACCTGCTTATATTTCTTACCACTTGCCATACAACCATAAATATTGGGTTTAATGGTATATGAAAAAATGATGTCTGGATTAATTTCTCGAATTATTTTTTTATAAAACATAATAAGTTTCAAATCGTTCTTTGGATTTACTCCTCGACGATCAATATCTGTAACAACAATATGACAACCCATTTTTTTGAAAAAATCATTTTCGTCTTCTGGAATTGACAGGTAAACATCATATTCTTCAACAAGTTTTTGAATAAGTTCTTTCCTAAATGCAAACAAAGTATGGAAATGATTAGAAAGAAACAGTATTCTTTTCTTTTCTTTTAGACTTCTTTTCATCTCTCCAGTTCCGCCTTCAACAACACTTTTATCTCCTGCAAATACCCCTACTGATCCAAGGAAACATTTCAAATCCATGATTAGTCCCATATCTTTTACATATTCACCATCTAATTTCGCTTTTACAGGAAGCTCAAGCTCATCTCTGCCATTGATCTGCGCCCATCCGGTTAATCCCGGTTTTACGTCATTTGCATTATATTTATCTCGTTCCGCTGTAAGAATATCCTGATTCCATAAGCCTGGTCTTGGTCCAATGACACTCATATTTCCAATAAAGATATCCCAAATCTGCGGCAGTTCATCCAAAGAATGACTACGAAGGAATTTACCCACACGAGTAATATACTGTTCTGGATTTTCTAACTGATGTGTAGGTACATCATGTGGCGTACACATTTTCATTGATCTAAACTTATGTAATTTAAAATATTTTTTATTCTGCCCCATTCTCTTCTGTGTAAAAAGAACCGGACCTGGATCATCAATCTTTATTGCTAATGCAATAGCTCCCAGAACAGGACTAAGAACGACAAGTCCGCCAAATGAAAGGACAATATCAAATCCTCGTTTAATATATTTTTCATAGAAACCAGCTTTGTAGTCAGAATCTCCAATCGCCTCCAAATGACCTCTAACACCATCTGCATTTTCTATTTCATCATCATTTTCAATAAAAATTACTTTTTTGCCTTCCAAAGGATTCATCTGACTCGCTTCATCTTCAAATTGACTTTTGCCTTTTCTCTTTTTTGCAACAATAGTTGTAACTGCATACGTTGTTCCCAGTGTTGTTGCAAGAATACCCATTATTTTTTTCCACTTACTTTTATTCATATCAAAGTACTCCCACATTCTTTAATTTCTATTGGCAATCCGTCAGGATCTTTTACAAAAGTAAATCTTCTGCCAAACCAGTCAGTTCTGATTTCTTCCATTTCCATATCCAAATCTTCTATCCTATCAACAGTGAATGCTATATGACGTAATCCTTTAGCTTCTGGACTACTCACTCTTTCTGGATGATTTGGATCCACAAAAATTTCAAGAGCTATGTTTCCACATTTCATAAATACAACTGAGTCATAACTTCTTTCATATCTTTCGATTTCTCTGAAGCCCAACTTTTCATAGAATCTGAGACTATCTTCTGATGAAATAATCAATGCAATATGATCTAATCCAATCATAAAAACCTCTACTATTCTTTAATCTCTTCCATATAAATCTCTTGTATATACTTTATCTTTCACATCATCCAGACAGCTGTCATATCTGTTTGCAATGATGGACTGGCTCATTTCTTTGAACTTCTCCAAATCATTTACTACCTTGCTTCCAAAGAAGGTATCTCCATCTTTCAGTGTTGGCTCATAAATGATTACAGTTGCACCTTTGGCTTTTACTCGTTTCATAACACCCTGGATACTGCTCTGGCGGAAGTTATCGGAATTACTCTTCATTGTCAGGCGGTATACACCAACAACGACTTCTCCCTCTTTTCCTTCATTCCAGGAATCATTTGCTTCGTATCCACCGGCAATTTCAAGTACACGGTCTGCAATAAAGTCTTTTCTGGTTCTGTTACTCTCAACGATTGCTGAGATCATATTCTGCGGAACATCCGCATAGTTAGCCAAAAGCTGTTTTGTATCCTTCGGCAGACAGTATCCGCCATATCCAAATGAAGGATTGTTATAGTGAGAACCAATTCTTGGATCCAGACATACACCATTGATGATGTCCTGTGTATTAAGCCCTTTCATCTCTGCGTATGTATCCAGCTCATTGAAATAAGAAACACGAAGAGCCAAATAAGTATTTGCAAAGAGTTTTACGGCTTCAGCTTCTGTAAATCCCATAAATAAAGTATCGATATCTTCTTTGATGGCACCTTCTTGAAGAAGTCCAGCAAAGATTTCTGCTTTCTCACGGGTAGTTTCATCACAGCTTACAATGATTCGGCTCGGATACAGGTTGTCATACAGTGCCTTGGATTCGCGAAGGAATTCCGGGCTGAAGATAATCTTGTCTGTGTTATATTTCTTTCTGACAGATTCTGTATATCCAACTGGGATCGTACTTTTGATGATCATGATTGCTTCTGGATTCACACTCATTACCAGTTCAATGACCGCTTCCACTGCTGATGTATCAAAGAAGTTCTTTTTACTGTCATAGTTGGTTGGTGCTGCAATAATTACAAACTCTGCATCTTTGTATGCACTTGCTCCATCCGTTGTTGCCGTAAGATCAAGTTCTTTTTCTGCCAGATATTTTTCAATATATTCATCCTGGATAGGACTTTTTTTGTTATTGATCAGTTTCACTTTTTCTGGGATGATATCAACGGCTGTCACCTGATTGTTCTGTGATAATAAAACTGCCAGGGATAATCCCACATAACCTGTTCCTGCTACTGCTATCTTTCTGTTCACAACGCTTCTCCATTCTTATACTTCGTAAAATTCTTTATACCAACGGGCAAACCTTCTTAATCCTTCACGAAGGGAAGTGCTCGGTTTAAATCCATAGTCTCTTTCCAAAGGTTCTGTATCGGCATAGGTGATCGGTACGTCTCCCGGCTGCATCGCTACCAGTTCTTTGTGGCTTTCAAAATCATAATCTTCCGGAAGCACACCTGCGCTGATCAGCTCCTGCTGCAGGATGTCTACAAAATCCAGAAGATTTTCCGGATTCTGGTTTCCGATGTTGTAGACTGCATATGGTGGAATCGGGAGTCCATCTTCTCCATTCTTACGCTCTGGTGCTCCCTGCATAATCCTTTTCACACCTTCTACAATGTCATCAACATAAGTAAAATCTCTCTTGCAGTTTCCATAGTTAAAAATCTGGATTGTCTCGCCTTTCAGCAGTTTGTTTGTGAATCCGAAATAAGCCATATCCGGTCTTCCTGCCGGTCCATATACAGTAAAGAAACGAAGTCCTGTAGAAGGAATATTGTAGAGTTTGCTGTAAGAATGAGCCATCAGCTCATTGCTCTTCTTGGTTGCAGCATACAGACTTACAGGGTTATCTACCTTATCGTCTGTACTGTACGGAACCTTTTTGTTTGTTCCATACACTGAGGAGCTGGACGCATAAACCAGATGCTCTACACCAGATGCTCCGTTATCATAGCTGTGTCTGCATGCCTCCAGAATGTTATAAAAACCAATCAGATTAGATCTGATATAAGTATCCGGATTTGTGATGCTGTATCGAACACCTGCCTGCGCGGCAAGATTTACAACTACTGCAGGTTTATACTCTTCAAAGATCTTGTCGATCGTATCCTTATCTGAAATATCACCTTTGATGAATGTCCACTGTCCATTCAGTTTTTCTATTTCTTTCAGACGCCATTCCTTAATAGAAACATCGTAGTAATCGTTCATATTGTCGATCCCGATAATGTTGATATCTTTAATTGTTCGAAACAGTTCCATTACAAGATTGGATCCAATAAAACCAGCAGCTCCAGTAACTAAGACGGTTTTTGCTGTTAAATCAATCTTCTGCATTTTCTGCCTTCCTTCTTTTATCTATCTTTTTACACACTAATAGCCCGCTTCACTCCCAGAGTTCGGCAGGCTAATGCAAATTTATCTTTTTTTCTGTTCTGTATTTTTCTTTTTCATTTTCATCTTCCATTCAGAACCCAAATCAGCTTTCCTTATCACGCAGTTCGGTCAAAAATAAATCTGTATCAAATGTTCTCTTTCTTATATAACTTCGAGTACTCTCGCGGCTTTTGTAAAAGTCACGGTCTTTGCGGGGTCCTCGTGGACTCCAGCGGGCGGTACTCAGCCCGAAAGCCGCACCATGTAGATGCTGCCCTCTTTGTAGTTACCTACTTCTATTCGTGATGCGATGATCGCTCATCACATGAAAACAACGACTCTATCGTTGACTTTTCCATTATTTGTTTTTCTGATTCTCCTTAAAGCTATCGAGGCATTTCTGCCCAAGGTTCTGGGCCATGTTCAGATATCTGCTGCCGCGGTGACCATTGACACACTGGAAGTCGGCTCCTTTTCGGCGAATTTTGGCTCCACACTGACTGCACACAGAATTGATATTATGCTGTTGAACCTCCAGAACGACGATGCCTTCCTGCCATGCCTTGTACTTGAGCTTCTCCCGAATGGACGGAACGAGTCGAAGTGGGGAATTTTTTCCGACGCTTGCCAGAATGATATTTCCATAGTCTTTGTTGTATTCCGGAAGGACCAGAACACTGGCATTTTGTTTTTTGCAGTAATCAATGATCCGTCGGCTGATCTGATGTGCATAATGCTCATGCAGATTTTTCAGTTTTTTCCAGTAGCGGTAATTTGCTTTGGCATTGCCGCCGCCACCCTGAACGTCTTCGGATCGTTTGATCCGGTCGTAAATCTGCCGGCTGGCATTCGCGTATTCTCTGCCCCCTTTTATATAGAAGGAACTCTCTCGTTTTCCGGAAGAATCGAGAATGCAGCACACTGCGCATGCGCCCTGACCGGTAAAGATCGTGGAACAGATTTTATTTTCTGCTGTAATTCGTTCACGGGCACCACGCCCGTCTGCCACTGGTATTTTCCATGGGATATGAAGTTCCGCGTGGTCTTTCTTCAGAACCAGTGCCGGTGACATCATCTGTCCTTCTTCCGGAACTGTATTTCCGCGGAGACGCAGTCTGGACCACTGCCATCCTTCTCCATCCCAGAGCTTTAAAGAAATTGTATTTCCCTGAAAGTCCCGATACATTCCCTTATAGAATGTCACCGATTCTGTGAAAGCCCCGGTAGGCTGTTCCTGCTTATCTCTTGCCAGATAACTTTTGGCTGCTGCCGTGGCGGTGTTAATTGCCGCTCTTCGAAAATAGAGGGGAACCTTTTTCCACGGAAGTTGGTTCGGTACCGGCTGCTTATCTCGGCCAACGATCGTCAGTTTTTCCAGAATGCGGAGTGCTTCCTGTGTGCCGGGCTGCTCATCTGTAAAGGTTTCCAGATAGAGCTGGTAATAAAAAAGCAAGATTTCATTGTAGAGGTCCTGGGTCTGGTGGAACCACTCTGTGTGTCGGAACAGGACATTGTATCTCCTGACTGTGATCGCATAGTACGGCATTTTTTCCATCAAATAGCACCTCTGACTCGAAAAATCGGATATTGTATGACTTTCTTTTACTGATTATAGGATATTAATTATCTTATGTCAATCGTTATAACATATCAAATATCCTGTTAGAACACATTCTTGGATATGTAATATCTATAAATTTCCTATCCCAAAGAAATGGAAGATTTCATAACAGCAAAAAAAATAATTCTATACGCAAAGAAAGCCCCAGGGCTCACTGTACGAGCTCTGAAGCTTTCTTTTACTTTCTGTATTTATCTTTTGTTCTATTCTAACACATACATATATAGAACGCTATGTATTATTACAAATTCCATCTTACTGCAAAAAGATACTCCACAGACAGATCGTCGGCAATGACAGCAGCGTGGAAAAAATAACCATCTTCGTTGCAAATGGTGAATCTACCTGATATTTCTCTGCCAGGATACTGGTTGTCGCACCAGCCGGCATTGCTGCGAGAAGGACGCACAATCCGAGGACGGTCTTGCTCAGTGGCAGGAAACGGCAGACAATATACACCACTGCCGGAATGATCACCAGTCTGTGTACGGTATACTTCACAACCGTCCAGTCCCAGAAGTCTTTGAGGTCAATATCGGCCAGGATCATACCGATGACCATCATAGACATAGCTGTGTTACAGTTTCCGATTGCAGTCACAGTACCATCAATTCCAATCGGAAGTGGCACGCCCGTAATCATCAGGATGATTCCAAGAACACATGCCAGGATACATGGATGTGTCACAACCTTTTTCAAAGTCTGTTTTTTATCATTGGTCCCGGAAAAAACAGCCAGGCCGGAAGACCACATCATGATCCTCTGCGGAATCAGGTAAACGCTGGCAAGTACCAGACCTTCTGTTCCGTAGATTCCCTCTGCGATCGGATTTCCAAGAAATCCCGCATTCGAACAGATGGTTCCATACTGAAGACATTTATATCGTCCTTCCGGTTCTTTTCGGAACATCACTTTTCCATAAATCACACAGAATACCTGAATACCTATAGATATAAGAAGGATTTCCAGATATTTTATAAAATTTCCATCTGCTGCACTCTGCGTAAACGCATGAAGAATGTTGCACGGCAGGATCAGATAAATAACAAGGTCATTGATGTTTTTTTGCCCCTGTGGTCCGATGATATGTATTTTTTTCATCAAAAATCCTACAGCTACGAGGAGAAAGATCGTGAGCTGTAATGTAAGAAGTGTTTTCATAATATTCTACTTTCCGCGTGTTTCCTTCCTTCGAAACACCTGCTTCCTTTCTTCTTAATTCATTTTCATCCTCATCATTTCAAATTATACTTTAGTGTAGCACATTGTTGAAATCCCCGCAAGAAGGCCAGTTGTACAGAGTTGTATACAATAATCTGCGAACGATTCCGTTTATATTTAATACATTACTCCACACATACGTTTCAAAAGAGATCACCCTCCAGCAGCGAAATCCATGGACGAATCAGAAGATCCGGGATCTGGAGATTTGACGGAAGGAGATACCTGACCATCCAAATGAGGTCGGACATCTCCTTTTTGTACAATCTTCTTATTGACGTTCTTCTTATTTATATGCTACAATCTGTGTCTGTAAACAACGATTCTGTTCTTTCATGTTTACAACAATTTTAATTTCCAAAACATAGTGTGGATTTTTCTGGTCCGACCATTTTTCGCCACACAATTACCCATTACGGTAGTTGTGCGGCGTTTTTTTATGTCAGCTTATGCTGACCAGAATCACGCGCCAGGTCTCACGGATGTTCGACTTGAAGTCTGCCTGGCAGCTACAGCCATATGTTCGACTTAAATCTTATTTATATATAGAAGGGAGTTTCTATGAACGACACATTTATGAAAGAAAAGCCGGTCTTTCCGCTGATCATGTCCATGGCCCTGCCAATGGTCATTTCGATGCTCGTAAATTCTCTGTACAATATCGTGGACAGTTTCTTTGTCGCACAAATCAGTGAAAATGCCATGACCGCGCTGTCGCTTGTTTTTCCTGTCCAAAACTTCGCCAATGCGATTGCGATTGGTTTTGGAATTGGTATCAGTTCACAGATTGCCATCTGTCTTGGTGCCGGAAACAGAGAGACTGCCAGCAAAGCAGCCACACACGGGCTTGCATTGTCCGGTCTGCATGGTGTAATTCTGACAATCGGTTGTATCCTTGTGATGCCTGGATTTCTGGCACTTTTTACTGGTGATACAGATGTCATTGACCTTGGAATCCGTTATTCTACAATTGTTTTTCTGTTTGCAACGATAAATACGCTTAACCTTGCTTACGAAAAGATCTTCCAGGGCGTTGGCAAAATGAAGATTACGATGATCGGGCTTCTGGTCGGCTGTGTTTCCAATATCATTCTTGATCCGCTGCTGATCTTTGGCCTTGGTCCGTTCCCGGCACTGGGTATTGAAGGCGCTGCACTGGCAACCGGACTTGGTCAGGTATTCAATCTTGTTTTCTATCTGATCATTTACAAAATGCAGCCAATCCAGGTAAAACTCAGCCGCAGACATCTCCATCCGGACATGGCTCTGGCAGCAAGATTATACTCTGTCGGTATCCCGGGAGCACTGAATCTTGCACTTCCTTCTGTCCTGGTTTCTGCACTGAATGGACTTCTGGCAGCCTATTCCCAGAGTTATGTGGTGATTCTGGGAATTTACTACAAACTGCAGACTTTCCTGTATCTTCCGGCAAGCGGGATTGTACAGGGCATGCGCCCGGTCATCGGATACAACTATGGTGCCGGTGAACATAAACGTGTAAAAAAAATCTACTTCGTCACACTTGGCATGAGTGGTGTGATCATGTTGATCGGAACAATCATCTGCCTGACAACTCCGGGACAGCTGATCGGCATGTTTACCACAAATCCTCAGACAATTGCTGCAGGCAAAACAGCACTCCGAATCATCTGTGCAGGATTTCTGATCTCTTCTGTATCCGTCACAGCATGCGGTGCACTGGAAGGACTTGGCAGAGGAAGTGCATCATTGATCGTCTCTCTCTGCAGGTACCTGATCATTATCCTTCCGGCCGCTTTTATCCTGAGTCATTTCTTCGGAGCCGTCGGAGTATGGAACGCTTTCTGGATTGCGGAAGCACTGACCGCCGGGGTATCCTTTTTCATCAGTAAGAGGATTATCGGGGTATAAACCCGATGGTCCTTTTTTATTTTCTCTTGACAAATACCCTACAGGGGTATATATTACAAGTATAGCAAATATACCCATGTAGGGTATATGGTTCAGAAATGCCATCGGCATTCTTGCTGCGAGGTGGGAGTCATCTCACATCTGATATAATAAATCTCGAACGAAAGGAAGTTTGCTTATGGATCATAATAACTCTAACGCCAGTTCCTCTACAAAGACAGAAGAAATTATAAAGGAACAAGCAGCCACTCAGGAAAAATCTTGTTGCAGCAATGATAATGCCACCCCATCTGCTCCTGCCTGCAGTTGTACGAAGCACACCGACCGTTCAGAAGCTGACCGCAAGAAACTCATCAACCGTCTGAAACGTATCGAAGGACAGATCCGGGGAATCATAGGAATGTTGGAAAACGATGCTTACTGCAACGACATCCTGATCCAGTCTGCCGCTGTCAATGCCGCAGTCAACTCATTCAATAAAGAACTTCTCGCGAATCATATCCGTACCTGTGTGGCTCGTGATATCCGCGAAGGTAAAGATGAAACCATCGACGAGCTGGTTGCAACTCTGCAGAAGCTAATGAAATAAGGAGGTAATACAATGGAACAATACAACGTCACCGGAATGAGCTGCGCTGCCTGCAGTTCCCGTGTGGAGAAGGCCGTATCCAGAGTGCCGGGAGTTACATCCTGCTCGGTCAGCCTTCTGACAAATTCTATGGGAGTTGAAGGAACTGCATCCTCTCATGACATCATCACTGCCGTAGAGCAGGCAGGTTATGGTGCATCACTCAAGGGTGCAAATAAGGAACAGGTTTCCATGTCTGAAGCCGAGGAAGCCCTGGAGGATCACGAGACACCGGTTCTCAAACGCCGCCTGATCGCTTCCATCGGGTTTTTACTCGTTCTGATGTATTTCTCCATGGGACACATGATGTGGGGCTGGCCACTCCCGGCATTTTTCAACGATAACCACGTTGCCATGGGACTTGTCCAGCTTCTGCTTGCCGGAATCGTCATGGTCATCAACCAGAAATTCTTCATTAGCGGATTTAAGAGTCTGTGGCACCGTGCCCCCAACATGGACACACTGGTTGCACTCGGCTCCATGGCCTCATTTATATGGAGTGTCTACGCACTTTTTGCCATGACAAGAGCACAGGTAGACGGTGATTCCGCTGCCGTTATGAACTACATGATGGAATTTTATTTCGAGTCTGCCGCAATGATCCTGACGCTGATCACTGTTGGAAAAATGCTCGAAGCACGTTCCAAGGGAAAAACGACCGATGCTCTTAAGAGCCTCATGAAACTTGCCCCGAAAACCGCCATTGTTCTTAGAAGCGATCAGGAAGTAACCGTTCCGATCGAACAGGTTCACAAGGGTGATATCTTTGTCGTACGTCCTGGCGAAAACATCCCGGTTGATGGTGTGATCATCGAGGGAAACAGTGCTGTTAACGAATCTGCACTGACCGGAGAAAGCATCCCGGTTGACAAAGCATCCGGAGATCTTGTCTCTGCTGCAACCGTCAATCAGTCCGGATTTATCAAGTGTGAAGCCACCCGCGTAGGCGAGGATACAACCCTCTCCCAAATCATCAAAATGGTGAGTGATGCAGCTGCTACCAAAGCTCCGATCGCCAAGATCGCAGACCGTGTTTCCGGTATTTTTGTTCCGGCAGTTATTACGATTGCAATCGTTACCACGATCATCTGGCTTCTGACCGGACATGAATTTGGCTATGCTCTTGCCCGCGGTATCTCCGTTCTCGTTATCAGTTGTCCATGTGCTCTCGGACTTGCCACTCCGGTAGCGATCATGGTCGGCAACGGAATGGGGGCCAGAAATGGTATCCTGTTCAAAACTGCCGTTTCTCTTGAAGAGGCCGGCAAGGTTCAGATCGTTGCCCTGGACAAGACCGGTACAATCACCAGCGGTCAGCCGGAAGTTACTGATCTGCTCCCTGCAGATGGAATCTCCGAACAGGAACTCCTCACCATGGCATTTGCCCTGGAGAAAAAAAGTGAACATCCGCTCGCGAAAGCGATTCTCAAACATGCTGAAGAACAACATCTTACAGCGCCGGAGGTTACTGATTTCCATGCCCTTCCCGGAAACGGACTCTCTGCAGTGCTCGAACAGGAAACTCTGATCGGTGGAAGCATGAAATTCATCAGCAGCCAGGTAAACGTTCCTGCCACCCTTTCCCAGAAGGCAGAAAAACTTGCAGAAGAAGGAAAAACGCCCCTGCTTTTTGCCCGGAATGGTAAACTGGTCGGCATTATCGCTGTTGCCGATGTCATCAAAGAAGACAGCCCACAGGCGGTCAAAGAACTCCAGAATATGGGAATCCGTGTTGTCATGCTGACCGGTGATAATGAACGCACCGCAAGAGCGATCGGTGCACAGGCCGGTGTTGATGATGTCATCGCAGGTGTTCTCCCAGATGGCAAAGAAAGTGTGATCCGTTCACTCAGGGAACAGGGCAAAGTAGCCATGGTCGGTGACGGAATCAACGATGCCCCTGCACTTACCCGCGCAGATATCGGAATCGCGATCGGTGCCGGAACTGATATCGCGATCGATGCCGCTGATGTCGTTCTGATGAAGAGTCGTTTAAGCGATGTTCCTGCTGCAGTACGTCTCAGCCGTGCAACCCTGAAAAATATCCACGAAAATCTTTTCTGGGCATTTTTCTACAATGTGATCGGCATTCCACTGGCTGCCGGTGTATGGATCCCGATTTTCGGATGGACATTGAATCCGATGTTCGGTGCCGCCGCAATGAGTCTTTCCAGCTTCTGCGTTGTCACCAATGCCCTTCGTCTGAACCTGTTTAAGATCCACGACACAAAAAAGGACAAAAAAATTAAACAAGCTACTTCCATTGAAGTAAAAAATGATTATAATAAAAAAGAAAAGGAGCAAAAAACTATGGTAAAAGTTACAGTTAATGTTGAGGGAATGATGTGCGGACATTGCGAAGCACATGTAAACGAAGCTATTAAGAAAGCATTCGGCGTTGAAGACGTTGTATCTTCTCACGAAAATAACACAACCGTTTTCACAGCACCGGAAAAGGTTGATGAGGACAAGATCCGTCAGACGATCAAAGATGCCGGATACGAAGTAACCGGAATTACACAGGAATAAAAGGAAGCTATGAACAACACACAGGATAAAAAAAAACCAGAAGAAATCCATAACCTGCACTATTATATCGATCACATTCGATATGATATAACCAATCTTATTAAATGGCTGGTTCTGGCAGTACTGACCGGACTGAGCGTAGGCTTCATCAGCAGCCTTTTTGCCAGAGTACTGAAATTCGTAACCAACTATCGTACAGAGCATTTCTGGATATTCTTCTTGCTTCCTGTTTCCGGTCTGATCATTGTTTTTCTGTATCAGAAATTCGGTCAGGAAGATGGCGGAACCAATCAGGTTTTATCAACGATCCGTTCTCAGGATGATGTGCCTTTTCGTTCTGCTCCGCTGATTTTCGTTTCTACGATCCTGACTCACTTTGCCGGTGGATCTGCCGGTCGTGAAGGTGCTGCAATTCAGCTCGGCGGAAGCATCGGCAATCAGCTTGGAAGCTGGTTTCACCTCGATGAAGAAGACCGTCATGTCATGGTCATGTGCGGTATGAGTGCTGCTTTCTCCGCAGTTTTCGGAACACCGATGGCAGCGGCAGTCTTTTCTATGGAGGTCGTAAGCGTTGGCATTATGTATTATGCCGCACTGGTCCCATGTGTGATTGCATCCATTATTGCCTCAAAGTTTGCGGCGGGCTTTGGCATCAATCCGGAATCTTTTCATGTAGTCAATATCCCGGAACTTACCATCGAAACAGGACTCAAGATGGTTCTTGTTGCCGTTGCCTGTGCTGCCATCAGTATTATTTTCTGTATGGCACTTCAGAGTGTCAGCAAACTTTATGCGAAATTTTTAAAAAATCCATATATCCGTATCGTCGCAGCCAGTGCCATCATTATTGTGATCACACTCTTTTTGCGCACCTCTGATTATATGGGTGCCGGAAATAACCTGATCGAACTTGCTGTCGAGAATGGTCAGGCTCGTCCGCTTGACTTTTTCTGGAAGATCGTACTCACTGCACTGACCATGCGTGCCGGTTTCCGCGGTGGTGAGATTGTTCCGTCCTTCTGCATCGGAGCAACGTTCGGATGTATTATGGGACACCTGATCGGACTTTCCCCATCCATCTGTACAGCCGCCGGAATGGCAGCCCTTTTCTGTGGCGTTACCAACTGTCCGATCACTTCCATCCTGATCGCATTTGAGCTGTTTGGCTTCCGTGGTGCGTCCTATTACCTGATTGCTGTATCTATCAGTTATGCCGTATCCGGATACTATGGTCTGTACAAAGATCAGACGATCGTATACTCTAAATATAAAGCCAAGTACATCAATCGTCATACTCGTTTCTGAATTACAGCGATTCTCGCGAAATTAAATTATTACATATTCCGATGTCTGCTACTTTTTAATTCAAGTCGAACGTCCGTGAGACTTGGCGCGTGATTCTGGTCAGCGAAGCTGACATATTCCTATCAGAATCACTGCGCATCCTCGCGGAGCGTTTATCTCAGTCGGAGATTGGACTCCCACTGAGACAAATTTGCTATTACTCACCACCTGAAAGAGGTGGGAGTCTTCTCGACTGAGATAAAACTGGAGGAACCCTATGAAAAAGAAAAAATTTTTTCCTCTCTCTATGGGAATCGGTTTTCTGTTCACAGGTCTGTTCTGCTGTTTTTCTGTATCAGCAGATGCTGTTGAAGGCTCACCAGGACAGACTGTTTCCGGAGAATATGCCGTTGTTATAAATACAGACACCTCTTCATCTCAAAATACCGGAACTCTGGTTTTTGACGATGGTACAGATACTGTCTCTTCTTATCTCAGCACTGGCAGCAGCGCAGCCAATCTGCCTGCGTCCCAGATTCTCAAAAAAGCTTCTGACACCAGTGATTATACGGATGTAAGAAATTAAGAACACTGAACATTCAATCTCCAGGATTATCGCAGAAATACACTGGTTCAAATGCCTTTAAAGGAACACCTGCAAAAATGAAAGTCTATGTTCCAAGAAAACAGGCCAAAAATTATAAAAAATTATTCCTGAAACGAGGAATTCGCAAAACTGTCACTTTCAAAGGCATTCGATAGGTAGTAAAAAGAAGGAGCAGTCCGAAAACATATTTCAGACAGCTCCTTTTTTTCTGACTTAAGAAGGGGAATTTCTGATATAAATACTGTTCGCCCATATTCTCCCCACCAGCAGTTTTATTTACCTACTGCAACTCCTTCAATATTGATCTTCCAATCGTGCCTTCCGGCATCTGTACTCCAAAATTTTCTGCAACAGATGCACCGATCACCGCAAATGTATCCTGATTCTCAATAGCTTCTGTTTCTTTCATTTTCTTTGAATATGCAATAAATGGTACATATTCTCTTGTATGATCTGTTCCGGTATAAGTTGGGTCATTTCCATGATCCGCAGTCAGGATCAGAAGATCATCTTCTCGCAACTCATTCATCAGAGTTCCAAGTCCTCTGTCGAACTTCTCAATTTCACGTCCGTATCCTTCCGGATTTCTTCTATGCCCCCACAAAGCGTCAAAATCCACCAGATTCACAAAGCAGAGGCCATGAAAATCTTCTTTACAAATCTCAATCGTCTGTTGCATGCCATGCACAGAACTGTCTGAATGGTAAGTCTGTGTAATTCCCTCACCACAGAAAATATCATTGATCTTTCCAACACCAATCACATCAAGACCTGCATCCTTCAATGCATTTAAGGCTGTTCTTCCAGTCGGTTTCAACGCATAGTCATGGCGGTTGCTGGTTCTCTTAAACTCACCCTTTTTCTTTCCGACATACGGTCTCGCAATGACTCTGCCGACTCTCCACTCATCCTTCATGGTCAGTTCCCTGGCAATCTCACAGCAGCGATACAGGTTGGCAAGATCAAATGTCTCTTCATTTCCACAGATCTGCATTACCGAATCCGCAGAAGTATAGACAATCATCGCTCCTGTATTGATTTCTTCCTCACCAAGTTCCTCGATGATTTCTGTTCCACTGGCACTCTTATTTCCAATCACACGCTTGCCACATCTCTTTTCCAGTTCATCGATCAGTTCTTTAGGAAAACCGGTTTCTGTAAAAGTAATAAACGGCTTCTGTGTATAGATTCCCATCATTTCCCAGTGGCCTGTCATTGTATCCTTTCCATTGCTGGTCTCCCCAATTCGCATATAGCGGCCAATCGGATTTTCCACGCCTTCCATCGTACCACCCTTATGCAGATTCAACATTCCAAGTTTCTGAAGATTTGGAATATCCAAAGTTCCCATCTTATCCAGGATATGTCCGAACGTATCCACACCCTTATCGCCAAATTTCTCAGAATCCGGCATTGCTCCAATCCCCAGTGAATCCAGAACAATCACAAATACTCTCTTATAAGTTTCCATAAACACTCCTTTCTGCCTGTTCCCATCAGACGAATGTCCGTTAAACTATGCCAGATCTGCCGGTCCAAATCCAAGCGGAAAAAGTTCCCTTAAAGTAAAGACATCGTATTTATCTTTGCTGACTGCCAGAATGATCTGAAATGTTTCCGGATCACAGAACTCCATCATGACCTGTCTGCACACACCACACGGTGCCGCATACCCTGTCAGAACTCCATCCCTGCCGCCTACAACACAGATTGCCTGAAATTCCTTTACTCCTTCACTGACTGCTTTAAAAAAAGCAGTCCTCTCAGCACAGTTTGTTGGTGTATAAGCAGCATTTTCAATATTACATCCTGTATAATACGTGCCATTCTTTGCCAGAAGTGCCGCTCCCACATGAAAATGTGAATATGGCGCATAAGAATAACCCAGCTGTTTTATCGCCAGATCGATCATTTCTTCAATCTGTTTTTTGTCCATTCTCCTGCCTGCCTTTCCTTCTGTATAGATTATCTTTTTATATAGATCAAGTGCATCCTTTGTCTCAAATGCTTTTGTCTTTGTTGTCATCTTTCCTTGGCCTTATCTGCGCGGATCAGCTCACGGATTGCCTGCACCGCAACCTGGATTGCCTTATCTGTATCATGTACTACCGGATTTTCCAGTCCTAACTTTTCTCTTTCCTGATTTGCTAATACCAGGAAGCAGGAGCCGGCACGTACTCTTAAATGGCTTGCTACTACAAAAAGTGCTGCAGATTCCATCTCGGAAGCAAGGCAGCCCAGACGTTTCCATGCTTCCCATTTATTCATCAATTCATAGCTGACCGGTTTGGTTTCCGGTTCATGCTGTCCATAAAATGCATCCTTGCACTGTACCACACCTGTGTGGAATTCACAGCCTTCTTTTTTGGCGCCTGCCACAAGAGCATTGAGCACTTCCAGGTTTGCTACTGCCGGAAATTCGATCGGAGCATACTCTTTGCTGGTGCCTTCCATACGAATCGCCCCTGTCGCAATGACAATATCTCCACTCTTTACTTCTGTCTGCATTCCACCACAGGTTCCGATACGGACAAACGTATCTGCACCACAGCGATAAAGCTCTTCCATTGCAATAGAAGCAGATGGGCCACCAATACCGGTAGAAGTTACACTCACCTTTACTCCATCCAGTGTTCCTGTATAAGTTACATATTCTCTGTTATCAGCAACAAAAACCGGATCATCAAAATACTGTGCGATCTTTTTGCAGCGTTTCGGATCTCCCGGTAAGATCACATACCGTCCGACTTCTCCTTTTCCAACCTGAATATGATACTGTTTGCTTGCATCTTCTGAATAATTTTTCATGTCTGATTCCTCTCTTTCTTTATCTCTGTCCCTTATCGTATGGAATTCCTTCTGCCTTCGGTGCTCTTGATTTCTGAGAAATAAAAGCAAGCACGACAAGAGAAACAATATAAACTGCCAGGAAGTTTTAATGCTACAAGCGGTGCAGATCCACCGAATTTTTATTCTGTCACCCGCATTTGTTATATGTGAACTACTCGGCAACTGAGTTACCAGAGCATCTGAAATCTGGCGGGATACCGCCTTTTTTCAGGGTGCGTCCATGACACCAATACTGCTTGCCTTTCGGCTATACAGCTACTTTTATTATTTCTGGATTTTTTAGTCCGGTTACGGACAGTTCCTTCTGTTTTCCGGATACGGAAAGATATTTCCTTCCCAGGATAAAAGTTCTTCCATTTCCGGAATCATAACAGGTCATCAGATTATGAAGTCCCAGATCAACAGATAAATAATGTCCATTCTGAGAATGCTGTTCCGGCTCTTCAATCTCATAAATGACAATAAGGTCGCACTTTCCGTTTTTTGGTGGATAGATCCGCAGCTGTTTTATATGATCCATGTTCCTGAAAATCTTATTTTCAAGATATAGAAATTTTTCATGGATCCCATATGTTTCTTCCATGTAGCTTTTCAGATCCTTTGGCAGAGACAGACGCAGCTGGTCTGAGCCTTTCTCATTCCGGATCCCCATCTGCATGTATGTGACCGGTATATTGTCCTTTTTAAAACGGGGCGGATTTGGCTCTTTGATTCCTCCAGTCTTTTTTAGGACATAAAAAGATTTCCATGCTTTGTCCAACTGCTTGCAGGTCTCCTGCGCTGTCTGTGATGGCAGCTGTCTGTACCACAGATCTCCTTTATGTGCTTTTTTCTGATAATACCAGTCAGGATACTTTTCCAGTCCCAGTTCTTTATAATGATGACGTTCATAGTTGCAGACATTCCAGAGTTTGGAAGCCGCATAACACATATGCCCTATAATGTTGGAATATTCCGGACAGATCTTTAACGATGTTCTGTGTGACAGCAGCATTCCTCTCCCCTCCTTCAGACAGCTATGCAGATGGAGTTTTACACTCCACCCTGATTTAATACGATTTGCTCTGATGTTCAATATAACGGCGGATATTTTCTTCAGATACTGATCCGATTGTCTCCACATAATAGGAATGGTTCCACAGCTCTCCCTTCCATAGCTGGTTTCTTATTTCCGGAAAACGTTCGAATAATTTTCTGCCGGTGATCCCCTTCAGATACTTGACAATTGCTGTTATAGACAGCTTTGGTGGAGCTGATACAAAACAATGGACATGGTCACCTTCACCACATTCAAATAAATGAACGGCAAAGCCCTTGTCCTCAGCAATCTGCTGCACCAGTTCCTGAAGGTATTCCTCAATTTCTGGATTTAATATTTTCTGCCGGTATTTCACTGACCATACCATATGGTAGTTAATATTACACACACAAGTTCTATAATGTATTAGATTTTCTTTCATACATATAGTATAACATAACGAGTGAAAACGCACAACAAAAAGTCGAACATATTTTCGATTGATTATATGCCGGTTACGGCATTAATATCAAGGAGTTAAGGGATTATTATATTATTTCCATGTGCAGATATGCACAATTCTACGCTTTCATCTCGGTAATTGAATTGCCGAGGATTCCCGCTTATCGTCCTAACTTATTTTCCGAAATTCCATATATTTTATAGTCTTTGAGTAAAAAAAGAGCATATGGGTTTCTCCATACACTCCCATATCATCTTACACATCTATTTATCAGTCGGCCATGACCTTCTGAGAGCCACATAGGATATTAAAAAGTTTGCAAGCCATCCAGCTGGTACAGCAAGCCAGACAAATGCAATGCCAAAACGCGGCGCAAAAATCAAAGCAACAGAAAGACGGATTGCCAGGTTCACCATATTTGCAATGAGAAATGGGCGCATGATTCCAAGACCACGAAGGACTCCATCGGTTGCCATTTTGATTCCCATAAAGATAAAGAAATAACCAAGCCATCTCATATAATCCCCAGATACCTGATAGGCCAGGGCTGTTCCGTCTTTACCAAGAAACAGCGAGGAAATTTGCGTGTGGAGCGTTTCAATTACAATAAAGGCAATGACTGAAAAACACACGTCCAACACTAATGCAGCGTGGTAGCCTTTTTTGATACGCTGGGGTTTGTTTGCGCCAAGATTCTGGGATACATATGGCGAAACCGCATTGCCGATAGATACAAAAATCAGAGAAAAAACATTCTCTACCCGCATTGTCGCCGCATACCCCGCGAGTGCCTGTGTACCGAAAGGATTTACAACTGCCTGTACGATCATCATACCGATAGATACTGTAGACTGCTGAAGAACTGAAGGCACAGCAATCTGAAACATGGAATGTAACTCCTGCCTGTCAAACCAGTCAAAGTGACTTTTATATCGCCGCATCCGACTAAGGAAAATCAAAAGTGAGAACACCGCAGAAATTCCCTGTGCGATCAAGGTTGCAAGCGCTGCACCAAACACACCGAGATCAAGTCCGGCTACCATCCAAAGATCCATGAAGATATTTAAGATTGATGAAAAAATCAGAAGTCCCAGTGGAATTTTGGATTCTCCTATAGAATTAAACATCGTTGAAAGAATGTTATACAGAGTAATATGGGAACGGTGTTTTTGGCTCTTTTACTGTCCCCGGTGGCAGAAAAAAAGAAACCGAATGGATTTCTCCACTCGATTTCTCTGATTTTACTGTCTGCTTCTGTCCATTCCACTTCTGGTGTAGTATTGCTTCTTACTCTCGTACATTCTTTCATCTGAAGCTTTTGAAATATCAAATATGCTGTTCCACTTGCGCTCCGAACTGAAGACATATCCGTACGAAACCGCCATCGACTCGACAAATTCTCCATGCCAGCTTTCCACTCTCTGCTCAAATGCTCTCAGAAGGTTTTCAAACTGCGGTATATCTTTTGTAATGATGATAACGAACTCGTCACCGCCCATTCTGTATACCTTACCATGTTCACTGAAACTGTGTTCTTCATACAATCCGCAGCTGCCCGTATAAGCTCATCACCTGCCGCATGTCCGAAGGAATCATTAGCGTTCTTGAGTCCATTAATATCCATAGAAACATACACCCACTCCTTAGTAAGGTCAAGCTTGTTTATGTCCTCCTCATATGCACGTCTGTTGTAACATCGGGTAAGTTCGTCCGTATTCGACGTATAACGGAATTTCTCCTTTTCGTACTTCTCTTTCATGACCTTCGACAGCATATATACCATACAGCACGAAGCCAGAGTCAGATATATTCCAACTATAAGAATAGCAAAAAGACTTCCCTGCAGATAATAAGAATCCTCTACCATTACAGCAACAATATATGCCCCGTTCTGTTTCTCCACGCACCGATAATTCCGCATATCAATGCTGTCAATTTCCTGTCCTATTTTGCTGCTGTCTGTAGCTCCGGCTACGATCTTTGTATCTGCATCCGCAACCAGAATCTCCATTCCCTTGTAAACCGGCATATCCGCAACTACATTAGAGACCTCATTCTGCTTGGCCTCGTTAAGAAGGCGTTTCGGCTCAATGCCGACCTGGATCATTTTGTTTCCCGCTTCATTCCAGGTGATCGCATACATCATTTCTTTAGCCTCGGAAGTATTCGGCGTAACGTCCTGGCACATGGTAAGCTTCTTATCCTTAAGCATTGGTTTAAAATATGCCATCTGCTCTCCGGAATCAAAGCTATAACCAAAATATTTTGGCACAGAACCGCTGTAAATATAACCTTTTGTGTCAAACAAATGTATCTCATCCACAGATATCAACGCCGCAATCTTCTGTAACTCGTCGACATCATATTCTACCTCTGGTTTTGCATCGATAATATAAGAAACCGCCTTAGCTCTTACTATATAATCGTCTTTCAGCGATTTGATAAGCGCTTCTTCACTCTTATCATTTTTATCGAGTACGGTGATGACACGATCCAGAAGTACTTTTGACGTCCGGTCTGAGTTTTTGTCATTAACATACTTTAGAATAAATCCTTCCAACAATAACGCCGCAGCGATTATCGTGATGGCAAGAATTATAAGTTTTCTCTTTTTCATATCATAAGTTTTTTCCGATATCCTCCAGTTCTTTCAATGAATTTTCATCTTTCGCAAGATCTGTTTTTTCACTGGCATAATATGATTTCTGAAAAAGCATATCCCATGACAGATAATCAGCCATGCAGTCGAACTGTTTGTTGATCAGCTCATACTGTATGCTGTCAACCGGTGAACCTCCAACAGCAATCACACCGACTTTCTTGTTTTTCAACTGCAGTCCACGGCAATAGCATTTGTCGATCACAAGCTTCAGCTGCGCCGACATCCCCCACCAATATACAGGTGTTGTAAAGAGAATCATATCAGCTGCTGCAATCTTATCAATTGTTGGATTTGTATCATCATTATCTACACATCCCTTATGGCATTGACAGGCACCACAACCCTTGCACGGAGCTATCTGCAGTTTATCCGGCTCGATTACTTCAATTTCATTCTTCTCAGAAGCACCTTTTATAAGTGCATTGATTGCTGTTAATGTATTTCCTTTTCTGGCGCTTCCATTAATAATTATAATTTTCATATACGTCCTCCCGTTTTTTACAATTTTATATGCTATGGTGATTGTATCATTCCTATAATGAATTGTATCATAAAAACGAAATTTCCGATTATTTCTTTTTCTCTCCTGGTGATCTTCCGTACCTCCTGATACACTTCTACACTTTTCTCTCTCCGTTACTGTTCACTCCGTTCACAGTAACTTGGTCAAAATGCATTCCAAATCACCTTCGGTGATAGCATTTTGCCCCGTATGTCTCGGGATTTTGCCATATTCATGGAAAAACACCTCGCGGGATATTACCTGTGAACAGTAATATAAGAATAAAGAGATAAGGGACGAGGAGAAAGGAGCCTATTTCAAAATGGATAAAAAAATCATTCGTGCTGCCCTTCTGGGCTTTGGTACAGTAGGAACAGGTGTATATAAGGTATTACAGAAGCAGAAAGAAGACATGATTCCGAAGCTTGGAAGTCAGATTGAAATCAAGAAGATCCTGGTACGTAATCTGGAAAAAGCTGCTGCAAAGGTTGAAGATCCGGCCGTTCTGACCAACAATTGGGATGAGATCGTAAATGATCCGGAAATTGATATTGTGATCGAGTTGATCGGTGGAATTGAACCGGCAAGAAGCTACATACTGGCAGCAATAAATGCAGGAAAACATGTCGTAACGGCAAATAAAGATCTGATTGCGGTACATGGTAAAGAACTTCTTGATGCAGCAGAAGCACATCATGTAGATTTTTTGTTTGAAGCAGCTGTAGCAGGTGGAATTCCGATCATTCGTCCATTGAAAGAATGTCTTGCCGGTAATCATATGGCAGAAGTTATGGGTATTGTCAATGGTACAACAAACTTTATTCTTACAAAGATGACCCAGGATGGAATGGAATTCAAAGATGCACTGGCACTTGCAACAGAACTTGGCTATGCAGAAGCCGATCCGACAGCAGATATTGAAGGACTGGATGCAGGAAGAAAAGTGGCAATTCTAGCGTCTGTAGCATTTAATTCCAGAGTTGTTTTTGATGACGTTTATATTGAAGGAATTACCAAGATTACAGCAAAAGATATCAAATATGCCAAAGAAATGGGATGTGACATAAAACTTCTTGGAGTTGCAAAGAATACAGAAGAGGGAATTGAAGCATATGTTTGCCCAATGCTGATTCCAAGCAGTCATCCGCTTGCATCTGTAAATGATTCTTATAATGCTGTATTTGTCAATGGTGATGCAGTAGAAAATGCCATGTTTTATGGTCGTGGCGCAGGTGAGCTTCCGACAGCAAGCGCTGTTGTAGGAGATCTTTTTGATATTGCAAGAAATATTAAGGCAAACTGCTGTGCAAGAATCGGATGTACCTGTTATAAAGAACTTCCGGTAAAGAAGATGGCAGATACTTATAATCGTTATTTTATGAGATTGATCGTAGAGGATCGTTGTGGTGTACTTGCTGAAATGACTGCTGTCTTTGCAAAATATGGAGTCAGCGTAGCACAGATCATTCAGAAAGCTGCCCGTGCAGAAGAAAGTGCCGAAGTTGTTGTCATCACAGCCAAAGTTCGCGAAGGCGATTTCCGTACGGCAATGGAAGAACTGAGTGGAAGAAGCTCAGTACGTAAAGTAAGCAGCATGCTTCGTGTATATGGAGAATAAGATCGTATAGATCAGAGATACCTTAAGTTGCTTTGTGGACGGAGTATAAAATTTCACAAAAGGGGTTGCTTATGGGAAATATTATGGATTACATCAGTTGGAGAGGGGATCTTTCCTTTGAACAGTCGCAGTTTAATGAAGTGGACAATTTGATTCTTGCATGTTTTTCATATGTGAATTTGGATGGAATTTCGGCAGTGACAAAACAGAAGGGAATCGGACTGAAAAAGCTGACGAAAGAATTTATGAAACTTCATACGATGAAAGAACTGGAGGCGGATAAATCTTTTATCCGCCTGGCTCCGTTTATGATGATGGAAATGGCGAAGTCTGTCAGATTTGGAAAATGTGTGGTAAGAAATTATGTGAATGATATTGTAACGGAAGCTGAGCAGCAGTTTGCTGCAATGGAAATTGTTCTGGAGGACGGCACTTCCTATGTATCTTTTCGCGGAACGGATGATACGATCATAGGATGGAAAGAAGATTTTAATCTCAGCACAGGTGTAGTTCCGGCACAAAAAAGAGCCATAGAGTATTTGCAGAAAATCTCGGAACATACAGATGGAATGCTCAGAGTCGGAGGACATTCTAAAGGTGGAAACCTTGCGATTTATGGCTCGGTGATGTGCAAAAGTGCTCATGAAAAGATACTTGAAATCTATTCTAATGACGGGCCCGGATTCTCCAGAGAATTTCAAGAGCTGCCGGAAATGAAAGAAATGATGCCGAAGATTATTCGTATTATTCCGGAGTATTCTATTATAGGGACGCTTCTGGAGCATGAAAAAGAACCAGTTATTGTTGCAAGCTCCAGTAAGGGACTTCTCCAGCATGATGGATTTTCCTGGGAGGTGCAGGGACCGGCGCTGGTACGGCGAGGCAGTCTGAACAAAACGGCACTCCGATTTATTGAAATCCTGCACAAATGGATCGATGGTATGGATATGGAACAGAAGAGACTTCTGATTGAAGATCTTTTTGCAACATTACAGGCATCCGGTTACGAGAATCTGAGTGAAGTACAGTCCGGAGGACTGAAAAGTCTGGCTGCGATGGTGAAACGTGTGGAAAAATTTGCTCCGGAATCCCGCGGAATGATGATGGAACTCCTGACAGCAATCTGCGGAGGCTGGCTTGAACAGCTCCAGGCAGATACGAAAGACAAACTATCCGTACTTCCGTTAAGCTTTTCTGATAAAATCCTTGAAAAATTCTAAATTTTTGGTACTATATAATAGGAAATGATACCAGTAAATACTGCTGTAAAATGCAGAAAAAGTATACAGTAAAAGGAGAACATTATGAGTAAGAAACCAACCGTATTAATGATCCTGGATGGTTATGGTCTGAACGACAAACATGAGGGAAATGCAATCTACGAAGCAAAAACTCCTGTTATGGATAAATTAATGGCAGAATATCCATTTGTAAAAGGAAACGCCAGTGGACTGGCAGTAGGTCTTCCGGATGGACAGATGGGTAACTCCGAGGTAGGGCATATGAATATGGGAGCAGGCCGTATTGTATACCAGGAGCTTACCAGAATCACAAAAGAAATCAACGATGGAGATTTCTTTAAAAATGAAGCACTTCTTGCAGCAATGAAAAATGCAAAAGAAAATGATTCCTCTATTCATTTTATGGGACTTCTTTCTGATGGTGGTGTACACAGCCACAATACACATCTCTATGCACTGCTTGAGATGGCAAAGAGAGAAGGACTTAAGAAAGTTTATGTACACTGCTTCCTTGACGGACGTGATACACCGCCGGCATCAGGTAAGGAATTTATCGAACAGCTCGAAGCTAAAATGAAAGAAATCGGAGTTGGTGAGATCGGAGTTGTTTCCGGACGTTACTATGCAATGGACAGAGATAACCGCTGGGATCGTGTAGAGCTTGCATACAAAGCACTGACAGAAGGCGAAGGCGTTAAGGGAACAGATGCAGCAGCTGCTGTTCAGGCTTCTTATGACAATGATAAGACAGATGAATTTGTACTTCCTACAGTAATCGAAAAAGACGGACAGCCGGTTGCAAAGATCCAGGACAAAGATTCTATAGTATTCTTTAACTTCCGTCCAGACCGTGCACGTGAGATCACAAGAGCATTCTGTGATGATGAATTCAAAGGCTTCGAAAGAGCTAAAAAACTGGATCTGACATATGTCTGCTTTACAGATTACGATGAAACAATCCAGAACAAACAGGTTGCGTTCCACAAAGTACTTCTTAAGAATACATTTGGTGAATATCTTGCAGCTCATGATATGACACAGGTTCGTATTGCTGAGACAGAGAAATATGCACATGTTACTTTCTTCTTTAACGGTGGAGTAGAAGAACCAAACAAAGGAGAAGACAGAATCCTCGTTAAATCTCCGAAGGTTGCAACTTATGACCTTCAGCCGGAGATGAGCGCACCGGAAGTTTGTGACAAGCTGGTGGATGCAATCAAATCTGATAAATATGATGTGATCATTATCAATTTTGCAAACCCGGATATGGTAGGTCATACTGGTGTACAGGCAGCAGCTGTCAAAGCAATCGAAACAGTTGATGGATGTGTGGGAAGAGCAGTAGAAGCTCTCAAAGAAGTTGACGGACAGATGTTTATCTGTGCTGACCACGGAAATGCAGAGCAGCTGATTGATTATGAGACAGGAGAGCCATGGACTGCTCATACAACGAATCCGGTTCCGTTCATTCTTGTAAACGCTGATCCGAAATACACTCTGAGAGAGAACGGATGCCTCGCAGATATCATCCCGACTCTGATTCAGCTGATGGGAATGGAACAGCCTGCAGAAATGACAGGAGAAAGTCTCCTGGTTGAGAAATAATTACAATATCTAAAATAAACAGAACCATGAATAAACCTCTGAGTCTTAAGATTCAGGGGTTTTTTACTATAATGATGAAACTCTCGGAAAAAGAATATAAAAAAGCAATAAATTAAGGTGCAAAAATACAGAAGTATGTTATAATGGAAACGTTACAGGAAAAAACAGGATAAATAGATGGTTGTATTCAATTGTTTATATTCAGGGAGTATATTAAATGAGCAACAAAGAAATGAAAGACGAACTTCAGGAAGACACTTCTGGAGTGTCGGATGAGAATACAGGCATTGAAGAAGAAATCAATGCAACCATGGATAAAATCATAGTTCCACCGGAAACGGACGAAGATGAGATGGATGATCTTGGAGATTATGATGATTCTGCAGAGGAAGAACCAGATCCACAGCCGGTAAGACATCATCGCAAATCTGCCAGACCAGGTCCGGTTGTATATGTTCCGGTAGATGATATGGAAATGCCGGATCAGACAACTTCCAGGAAGAAAAAATCCAAAAAAACAAATACGCAAAAGAACAGATCAGCAAAACCAGAGTATCAGAATCCTAAACCTGTGAAAAAACACAAAGGGGCGCGGATTTTTGGCCTTATTATGTTGATGATCATAGTTCTTGGCGGGTGTGCTTATGCGGCTACAAGTTATTATTTTGCGGACAGATTTTTTGAAGGTACGTGGATCAATGGTGTGAACTGTTCTCAGATGACGGCAGCAGAGGTAGAAAATCTTTTCAAACAAAAGTTTGAGAATTATACCATTGAAGTTTCAGCCAGAGATCAGGCACCACAGATGATTTCCGGAGCGGATATCAGCTATCAGTATCTTTCTACAGGAGAGGTTCTGAAGCTTCTGAAACAGCAGAAGCCATATGAATGGATCAAAGGACTCTATGAACAGAAAAGTTATACTGTATCCGAGAATACAGGGTATAACAGAACACAGTTGCAAGAACAGCTTAAGACTCTCAGCTGTGCTCAGGCAGAGAATCAGACAGAACCGGAAAATGCATATGTTGCATATCAGAACGGACAGTTTGTGATCGTACCGGAAACCGTGGGAAGTAAACTGAATATCAAAGAAGCATATAAAGTACTGAATGCTGCTGTAGATGCAGGACAGACTTCGGTAAATTTCAGTGATACACCGGAAGCATATGTGAATGCAGATGTTACACAGGATGATCCGGCACTGCAGTCTGCACTGGAAGCATGCAACAATTATACAAAAGCAAGTATTACCTATACATTTGGCAGTCAGACAACAACTCTGAATGGTGACACGATCAAAGACTGGCTACAGTTTGATGAGAAAGGTCAGCTGATCTGGGACGATAATTCCTTCCAGCAGCATGTTGCAGATTATGTTGCACAGCTTGCAGCTACTTATGATACGGTCGGTACGGAGCGTGAGTTCCAGACCACAAGTGGCAGAACCGTTTACGTTTCCAGCTCTGTATATGGCTGGAAAATCGATCAGGCTGCCGAGGCTGCTCAGCTGAGTCAGGAAATTCAGTCTGGTACACAGACGACCAGGGAGCCTGTTTATTCACAGACGGCTAATTCTTACGGAGTGAATGATCTGGGTGACACTTATATAGAAGTAGATTTAAGTGAACAGCATATGTATTATTATCAAAATGGTTCCGATATCTTTGAGTCAGATTTTGTATCTGGAAACATGAGTTATGCTGATCGTCAGACACATGCAGGTATCTTTACACTGTACTATAAGAAAAGTCCGGATGTACTGAGAGGAACCATGAAAGCAGACGGAACTTATGAATATGAATCAGAGGTACAGTACTGGATGCCATTTGATGGAGGTATTGGATTCCACGATGCGTCATGGAGAGATGAATTCGGCGGTGATATTTATCTTACAGGCGGATCTCACGGATGTATCAATCTTCCACCGGATAATGCAGCAGTTCTGTATGATATCATACAGTATGGTGTGCCAATCGTATGCTTTTACTAATATATAATTACAGGAGATAAAAAATGGACAGATCATTTGATTTTATCCTTGCGGGAATAGCATTGATCGTTGGAATCATGCTTCTGACAGGACATGGTGATATTTTTCTGAAGGGTGGAAACACAAAACTTCGCAAAGAAAAGTATGATGAGAAAAAAATGACTAAGGGATCCGGAGTGACATTGATTCTGTTTGGTATCGTGACATTTATAGATTCCTACACAACAAGTCTTACTGCAAAGATTATTTATATTCTTGCAATTCTTGCGATTCTTGTAGGATTTGTGGTATATTTGAAAAAGAAATGCATCAAGAAATAAATAAAACAAGGCATGGGAGATAAAAATCTTCCGTGCCTGTTTTATTTGAGAGAATTTATAAAGAAATATTGACAAGATCCATTGGTTTGCGGATGTGTGCATCCGGTTTTGGAACTTCTCCGAATCCGTATTCAGCGAAGATAAAAGGAACATTTGCTTTCTGGCATGCCTGGTAATCGCCAAACGTATCACCGACATACACGGGGGATTTCAGATCATATGTGTCTGCAAGTTTACGGATATTGGAGCCTTTGTCCAGACCGGTATCTCCATTACAAAGATGACCTTTGAAATATTTTTCAAGACCTGATGTCTGAAGAAAAACTTCAATATAGCCACTCTGACTGTTACTGACAATATAGAGTGGATATTTCTTATACATGATCTGCAGCATTTTTTCAAGATCCTCATAAAGTGGGGCACATTTTTTTAAGAGAGCTTCATGTTCGGCCTGGCAGCATCCATCAATAAGGCGAAGCTGTTCTGCTTCTGAACAGTCAGGGAAAATCTGGCGTGCGATATCAGACAGAGTCTGCCCAAAAAGTGTCATCAGACGGGCTGATGTCAGGGTAATATCCATATGTTCTTTTTCCCGCAGATATGCGGTCCAGGACTGAGCAACACTTTCTGTTGAATCCCACAGAGTTCCATCAACATCAAAAATAATACTGTCCATAATAGGGTCCTTTCGTATCAAAAATAATATTAATTTTAGTAATGGGAGATAATTATTTACAGGTATAATCCCAAGTAATAACATTCTATCCGGTAAAATAAAAAAAATCAACTGGCATTTGGCTGAAATTATGTTATACTAAAACATACTGAGGGTAAAAGATGAAAAATGATCAGATAAAAGACAGAAGCATGCTGAATGAAATCGTACAACCTCTTACAGACTGGTACAGACAGAATAAACGGATTCTTCCCTGGAGAGATCAGAACAATGCCTACTATACGTGGGTATCGGAGATTATGCTTCAGCAGACAAGGGTTGAGTCCGTGAAGCCTTATTTTCAGCGTTTTATCGGAGAGCTTCCAGATGTCCAGGCTTTGGCAGAATGCCCGGAAGAGAAGCTGATGAAGCTCTGGGAAGGTCTGGGATATTATAATCGCGTCCGTAATATGCAGATGGCAGCCCGGACGGTAGTTTGTGAATACGAGGGAAAACTTCCGGCTTCTTACGAAGAACTGCTGAGTCTGAAGGGAATCGGGAATTACACAGCAGGTGCGATCGCATCCATTGCTTACCAGATTCCGGTACCGGCAGTAGATGGAAATGTTCTTCGTGTGATATCCAGAATTACAGAGGACAGACAGGATATTATGAAACAGTCGGTACGCCGGCAGATTGAAGAAAGCCTTTTGGAGATAATGCCGGAAGATATACCGGGAGATTTTAATCAGGCGCTGATGGAACTTGGGGCAGTGGTTTGTGTGCCGAATGGATCAGCACACTGTGAAGCATGTCCGGTGTCGGAGTACTGTTTTGCGTACAGACACGGGACAGTAGAGGAGCTGCCGGTCAAAGCACCGAAGAAGGAGCGTATTCTGCAAAACAGGACAGTGCTTGTGATTCAGGACGGAGAGAAGACTGCTATACAGAAACGACCGGAAAAAGGTCTTCTTGCCGGATTATATGAGCTTCCGAATCTCCTGGGTCATCTTACGCGGGAGGAAGTGCTGGATAAGGTAAAAAATATGCAGCTGGAACCGCTCTATATTGAGAAACTTCCGGATGCGAAACATATTTTTTCGCATATTGAATGGAGGATGACCGGATATCTGATTCGGGTGGCATCTCTGGACACAGACAGAGAATTGCCGTTTATTTTTGCTGAGAAAAAACAGTCTGAAAAGCAGTACGCGATTCCGTCTGCATTTAGAGCTTATGTAAAATACATGAAGGAGGAATCTGGAAAATGAAATTGTTGAGTATAGCAATTCCGTGTTATAATTCAGAAGCATATATGGAGAAATGTATCGAATCTCTGTTAAAAGGTGGAGAAGAAGTGGAGATCCTTGTGGTCAATGATGGTTCTTCTGACCGCACTGCTGAGATTGCAGATACTTATGCCGAAAAATATCCGACGATCATAAAAGCTATTCATCAGGAAAACGGTGGTCATGGTGAAGCAGTAAATGCCGGAATCCGTAATGCGACAGGTCTTTATTTCAAAGTTGTTGACAGTGATGACTGGGTAAATGAAGAGGCATATAAACAAATCTTAAAAACACTTGAAGAACTGACAAGAGGACCAAAAACACTGGATATGCTGATCAGCAACTTTGTATATGAAAAACAGGGCGCGTCCAGAAAAAAAGTCATGCAGTACAGACATTGTCTTCCGGTGAATGAAATTTTTGGATGGGACAGTGTGCATATGTCAAAAGGCAAATATCTGTTGATGCATTCTATTATTTATCGTACAAAACTGCTTCACGAATGTGGATTGGAACTGCCGAAGCATACATTCTATGTGGATAACCTGTTTGCATTTGAGCCGCTTCCGTTTGTGAAGAATATGTACTATCTGGATGTCAATTTTTATCGTTATTTTATCGGAAGAGATGATCAGTCTGTCAATGAAAAGGTGATGATTAAGAGAATTGACCAGCAGATCCGTGTCAATAAATTGATGGCGGACGCATTCCATAATTGTCAGTTTGACAGTAAACATCTTAAGAAATATATGCTCAGCTATCTGGATATCATTACGACCGTATCCTCGATTATGCTGGTACGTGCAGGTACCCAGGAAGCACTGGATAAGAAAAAAGAAATGCTGGAGTATATTCGTGAACAGGATCTCTGGCTGTATCATAAACTGCGTTACAGTATTCTGGGACGTGCAGCCAATCTTCCTGGCAGAGGCGGACGCAAAATGTTCGTAGCTGCTTATAAAGTATGTCAGAAATTCTATGGATTCAACTAAAAAACTTCCCCTTTATGGGGAAGTTTTTTGCGTTACAGGAAATTACTTTTATGAGATCATATGGATTTGTTTTGGTTCCATACATACAGAAAAATCATGCAGGAGACCGGCGGATTCTCCGTCTTTATGTACGGCCAGTCTGAATTCACTGTGGATATCAATTTTTTTACAGCGGAAAATATGGATACCATTGAAATGCGTATGTTTCCCGAAAAATGCGGTTGGAAGACAACATAATACTTTGGGCTTGCTCAAACTGTCTACAACGATCACATCCAGATAGCCGTCGGAAGGACTGGCATCGGGACAGAATTTGAATCCACCGCCTTCGTATTTCTGATTCATGACGGCAGTAAAATATACTTTGGAAAACTCTTCTTTTTTATTGTCATCCATGAGCAGTGTCATAGAAGATGGCTTCAGGAAAAGCAACTGTTTCAATGCAACAAAGAGATAGACCAGTTTGCCGAGGCCGATTTTGTTCAGAATTTTTTTCATAGGAGTGACGCCAACTTCATGGCATACTGCTGCGTCAAAACCGATTCCACAGCTGATCGCGAAACGACTGCTGCTGGAACCACAGGAAATATGAGGAACGTCCATCAGATGTGGACGTTTATCGGAAAGAATCAGTTCGAGTGCCTTCATAGGATCCTGTGGAAGTTTCATACTGCGGCAGAAATCGTTTCCGGATCCGGTGGGAATGTAGCCGAAAATGACACGGGAAATATCTTTTACTCCGCTCAGGACTTCCTGTATCGTACCATCACCGCCAACGGCAATCAGCTTGATTTGACTATCTTCCGGAATCGAGGCAGTAATGGAAGCAGAAAGCTTAACAGCATGTCCTTTATATTCTGTAAAAAAAGTTTGGTATTTAATATTCCGTTCACGCAGAATGTTCTCCAGATCCCTCCAGATCAGAGCACCTTTGCCGGAACGGGAGTTGGGATTTATAATAAAATAGTACATGAGTTCCTCCCTTATGTTCTCGTTTATCATAGCATGTTCGACAGAAATTTACAAACATTTAACACTGTGCAGGCCGGAAATTTAACGTTCATTTTTTATACTTTGCAAAAAGATAAAAAAGAACCTGTTTGTGAAGAAACAGACAGGCAGGAGGAAATAAATGATCTATCTTGTAGAAGACGATGAGAGTATTCGTGAACTTGTAGTATATACATTAAAGAGTCAGGGAATGGATGCAAAAGGATTTGAACGACCGTCCCTGTTCTGGAAAGAACTGGAGAAAGAAGTGCCGGCATTGATTCTTCTGGATATCATGCTTCCTGAAGAAGACGGAATATCGATTTTACGAAAACTGCGTACCAGACCGGACACACGCAAGATTCCGGTAATCATGCTGACGGCCAAAGGCACAGAATATGATGTGGTCATGGGACTGGACAGCGGTGCAGATGATTATATCCCGAAGCCGTTTCGTATGATGGAGCTGATCTCACGTATCAAGGCACGGCTTCGTCGGGCAGAGGATAAAGGCGCAGAAGAATATCATCTGGAAAACCTGTATCTGTGTCCGGGAAGACATATAGTGACGGTGGATCAGGAACCTGTTAATCTGACATTGAAGGAGTATGAGATGCTAGTGCTGCTTCTGAAAAACAGCGGAATGGTTTTATCAAGAACACAGCTTCTGAATCAGATATGGGGATATGAATTTGATGGTGAAAGCAGAACGGTGGATGTACATATCCGGACACTCAGGCAGAAGCTGGGAAGCGCCGGAGATCTGATTGAAACAGTGCGTGGCGTAGGATATAAGATTGGAAGGTGACATACCTTCCTTTTTTTGTTGGGATATGATATACTCACATCAAAGCAGATTTAACTGAAAACTTGCTGGGAAAACAGACAGCAACGGATAATAACCTGAGAAAGAGGCAGAAGTATGAAGTCATTGGTAATAGCAGAGAAGCCATCTGTAGCAAGGGATATTGCAAGAGTACTCCATTGTACCCAGAAGGGTAACGGAATCCTTGAGGGCAAAGAATATGTTGTAACATGGGCCCTGGGACATCTTGTGACACTTGCAGATCCGGAAGAATATGATAAGAAATATATGAAATGGGATATGGAAACTCTGCCGATGATGCCGGATAAAATGAAACTTGTCGTTATCCGACAGACTTCCAAACAATATCAGGCAGTGAAGACACAGCTGTTCCGAAAAGATATCGGTGATATCATCATTGCAACCGATGCCGGAAGAGAGGGAGAACTGGTTGCCCGCTGGATTCTGGATAAGTCCGGATGTCACAAACCAATTCGCCGTCTGTGGATATCTTCAGTAACCGATAAAGCAATTCGTGACGGATTTCACAATCTGAAAGACGGCAGAGATTATGATAATCTTTATCGTGCGGCAGTTGCCAGAGCAGAGGCAGACTGGCTGGTTGGAATCAATGGAACAAGAGCGCTGACCTGTAAACATAATGCACAGCTTTCCTGCGGGCGTGTACAGACACCGACACTTGCAATCATTGCGAGAAGAGAAGAAGAAATACGTAAGTTTAAACCAGAGGATTACTTTGGAGTAACTTTGCAGGCTGGTGGAATACAGTGGACCTGGAAAGATGCGAAGAACGGAAGCTATCGAACTTTTCAGAAAGAGCGTGCGGAGGAGATCCAGAAGAAGATTTCCAATACGGATCTGGAACTTGTATCTGTGGACAGAAAGCCTAAGAAAACAATGGCTCCCGGACTTTATGATCTGACGACTCTGCAGCGGGAAGCAAACCAGAAATATGGATTTTCCGCAAAAGAAACACTCAATATCATGCAGAGATTATATGAGAATCATAAGGTACTTACGTATCCGAGAACGGATTCCCGTTATATCGGCAAGGATGTTGTCCCGACGATCAAAGAGAGACTGAAAGCCTGTGGAACCGGCCCATATCGAAAACTTGCCGGTGCGCTGCTTACTAAACCAATCCATACAAACGGAAGTTTCGTGGATGATAAAAAGGTCAGTGACCATCATGCGATCATTCCGACAGAGCAGTTTGTACAGCTGGATCATATGACAAATGAAGAGCGCAAAATCTATGATATGGTTGTGCGGAGATTTTTGAGTGTTCTTTATTCTCCATTTGAATATGAACAGACTTCCATGGAAGGGAAGGCAGCGGGACAGAGTTTTGTGGCAAGTGGCAAGACGGTTGTGAGTGCTGGCTGGAAAGAAGTTTACGAAGGCGGAAGCACGGACGATGACGAAGAAGAGCAGACACTGAAAGACCAGAAGCTTCCGGTATTGAAACAGGGAGAGAAGCTTCCGATAGACAGTGTTCGTCTGACAACAGGTAAGACCAAGCCGCCGGCACATTTTACTGAGGCAACGCTTCTGGCGGCAATGGAGAATCCGGTGAAATATATGTCCTCAAAAGATACACAAGCAGCAAAGACGCTGGGAGAAACCGGTGGACTTGGCACAGTTGCCACCAGAGCAGATATTATTGAAAAACTTTTCCACACCTTCCTTATGGAAAAGAGAGGCAATGAAATCTATCTGACTTCCAAAGCAAAACAGCTTCTGGACCTTGTACCAGAAGATCTTAAGAAACCGGAACTGACAGCAGACTGGGAAAAGAAACTGTCTGATATATCCAAAGGCAAACTGAAACAGAAAGTCTTTCTTGATGGAATTCGCGAATATACCGAGGAGATCGTTGGTGAGATCAAGACAGGAACGGGAACCTTCCGTCATGATAATCTGACGAATAAAGTCTGCCCGAACTGCGGAAAACGTCTTCTCGCAGTCAATGGCAAGAACAGCAAGATGCTTGTGTGTCAGGACAGAGAATGTGGATACCGGGAAACAATTTCCCGAACAACAAATGCACGATGTCCGAAATGTCACAAGCGAATGGAGATGCTGGTCAAAGGCAAAGAAGAAACATTTGTATGTGCATGTGGATATAAAGAGAAACTGTCATCTTTCCAGGCCAGAAGAGCCAAAGAAGGAGCCGGTGTCAACAAAAGAGACGTACAGAAATATCTGAAAAAACAGCAGAAAGAAGCAGCAGAACCAGTAAACAATGCATTTGCGCAGGCACTTGCCGGGATTAAGCTGGATTAAATTTCTGCCGGAAGTTTCACAGATAATAATTGAATAAGGTAAAAATAGAACTGCTGTAAATGGCAGTAATAAAAAGGAGTGTGGGCTTTATGGAGTTACAGAAATATCAGAAATGTTCAAAAGTAACCCGTGGACTGAGAAAAGCAGAATTTGTACTGAAAAATGCCCGTATTGTGAATGTTTTTACCAGAGAGATCCTGGAAGGTGATATTGCGATTCAGGATGGAATGATCGTTGGAATCGGAAACTACCAGGGTGAAGAAGAAACAGATCTGGGCGGCAGGTATGTCTGTCCGGGATTTATAGACAGTCATCTGCATCTGGAATCTACACTTGTGACTCCGGCAGAGCTGGTAACAGTGGCGTCCAGGCATGGAACGACAACGTTTATCGTAGATCCACATGAATCGGCCAATGTGTCCGGATTAAAGGGCATTGATTATATTTTGAATCAGACAGAAGACGTGGATGCCAATGTTTTTGTTATGATGCCATCCTGTGTTCCGGCAACTGCGATCGACGATAATGGATGCACGCTTACTGCACAGGATATGGAACCTTATCTTTCAAAAAAAAGAATTCTCGGACTGGGTGAAGTCATGGACTACATATCAGTTGTAAAGGGTGATGAAGCCATGCACCAGAAACTGGAACTGTTCAGTGATAAAGTCAGGGATGGACATGCACCATTTCTTTCTGATATGGATCTGCAGGCATATGCGATGGCCGGAATTGCTACAGATCATGAATGTTCAGACTTTGCATATGCGATGAAAGAGCGTCGAAATGGCATGGTCGTGCATATTCGTGAAGGCAGTGCTGCAAGAAATCTGAAAGCAATTGTGAATGGAATCGTAGAGAATCAGATGAATGGAGAAGGATTCTGCTTCTGTACAGATGATAAACATATCGAAGATATTGAAAAAGAGGGTCATATCGACCATAATGTACGTAAGGCTATCGGACTTGGATTGAATCCGGTAGATGCAATCTGTATGGCAACCATCAATTCTGCAAAGTGTTATGGATTAACACATCTTGGGGCGATTGCACCTGGATATCAGGCAGATATGCTTGTTGTGGATGATCTTGAAAAGATGACGATCAAGGATGTTTACTATAAGGGCAGAAAAATTGATCAGGACGGAGAGATCATTGTAAAAGAATGTCCATCAGAACTGAAAAATACAGTTCATGTTGGAAAATTCTCAAAGGAAGACTTGCGACTGGAATCTCCGGATGGTATATTCAATGTAGTCGGAATGCAGGAAGGTGAAATCACAACTGTCCGTAAAAATGTACAGATACTTCATGAAATGGGAGTATTCACCGCAGATGAACAGTATCAGAAGATTGCGGTGGTTGAAAGGCACAAAGCAACTGGAAAAACAGGTGTCGGTGTTGTGAGTGGATTTGGTATTCAGGGTGGCGCAATTGCGTCAAGTGTATCCCATGATTCTCACAATATCATTGTAATTGGTGACAATGATGAAGATATGTATCTTGCTGTACAGGAATTGATCCGTACGCAGGGCGGTTATACACTGGTTGCAGATCATCATGTATATGATACACTGGAACTTCCGGTAATGGGACTGATGAGTGATGCAGGTTTTCAGTACAGTCATAGAAAACTGGAACGAATGATTCGCAAGGCACACGAGATGGGTGTGCCGGATGCTATGGCGCCATTTATCACTCTGTCCTTTATGGCTCTGCCGGTCATTCCAGAGATACGCGTTACTCCACGGGGAATCTATAATGTGTGCAGCGGTGAGTTTTATCAGAATTAAAGATAGATAAGTGATTACAGATTCATGGTAATCATTGCAACAATACAAACAATAAAAGAGGAGCAGCAGTTTATTATGCCAGTATTTGATTTCAGCAACAGCAAAACAGAAAAGAAAGATCCGGAATGTACTTATACGACGTTCCAGTCGAATGAAAAAGTACCGTCACCGGAGAAACCGATCCTGATCATTGATAATAAAAGTCGTCAGTGGAAGCATCATTCCTGTGGTGTCTTTTCCAATCCAAACCAGAAATCTTCTTTTGAATTCAAAGAACAGGACGGTGTTTTCCCGGCAGATATTCTCAAAATTGATGCACGTTTTGTGAGCCTCGTAAAATGGCTGGGCGAAAACCATATTAGTGTACGATTATCTGGACAGAATACAGAAGATGGATATGCAATCTATAAGATTCGTGAAACTGCGTTTGGGGGAGCCGGAAAACTTTCAGCAGAAGATGGATTCCTGCAGTTTATGATCGAACGTCTTCTGGCAAGTAATGCACCGGCAGAGCTTCCGGATGGAGATGAGGAAGATGAAGACGGCGATGATATGAAGTTGACCAGTATTCAGAGCATCACGGATTTTATGACCTGTGCAGGAAGGACCATGCCGGATAATATCCGTCTCTGGGCAAGAAGAAACCTTGCTGTTGCGAGATCTCATGAGGTGTCGCAGGAAGAACGCAGACATGCACAGAGAGCACTGTCCATTATGATGAATATTCAGTGGAAAAATAACTATTTTGAATCCATTGATCCAGTAGAGGCGCGCCGTATTCTGGATGAAGAACTCTATGGAATGGAAAAAGTAAAACAGAGAATCATTGAGACGATCATTCAGATTAACCGTACGCATACACTTCCAGCATACGGGCTGCTTCTGGTTGGTCCGGCAGGAACCGGCAAATCCCAGATTGCTTATGCAGTTGCACGTATCCTGAAACTTCCGTGGACAACATTGGATATGAGTTCCATTAATGATCCGGAGCAGCTTACCGGAAGTTCCCGTGTCTATGCCAATGCAAAGCCTGGAATCATTATGGAAGCATTTTCCATGGCAGGCGAGTCCAATCTTGTATTTATTATCAATGAGCTGGATAAGGCAACCAATGGCAAGGGAAATGGTAATCCGGCGGATGTACTTCTGACACTCCTTGATAACCTTGGATTTACAGATAACTATATGGAATGTATGGTTCCGACAGTTGGTGTCTATCCTATTGCCACAGCCAATGATAAGGCACAGATCAGCGCACCTCTGATGTCCCGTTTTGCAGTGATCGATATTCCGGATTACACCTCAGAAGAGAAGAAGATTATCTTCTCCAAATATGTACTTCCGAAAGTTCTGAAACGTATGAGCCTCAAAGCAGAAGAATGCGTAGTGACAGAAGACGGTCTGGAGGCTATTGTTGAGAAACACAAAAACACCAGCGGAATCCGTGACCTGGAACAGGCGGCAGAGCATATTGCAGCCAATGCCCTGTACCAGATTGAAGTAGACCACCTGACAGGTGTGACATTCAATGCAGAGATGGTAAGAGAATTACTTTCCTGAAAAACTGAAATTATATGTTTGAAAAAATCTTGACATAAATAAAAGTTAAGAGTATACTTTCAGACATCAGCAGGATAAAATTTAGAAATTGCTGATAAAAATAAAATAAGATCTTCAGGGCAGGGTGCAATTCCCT